>Ga0070761_10002002_pt1 | contig 12644 bp, 10 predicted proteins | sample HubBroMetageREF1_FD_66724 | JGI IMG/M metagenome (GOLD analysis project Ga0070761, IMG submission 66724) | Reference soil microbial communities from the Hubbard Brook experimental Forest, New Hampshire, USA - Hubbard Brook CCASE Soil... | ecosystem: Environmental > Terrestrial > Soil >...
GGATGTGCGGGTTGGAAGCTGCGATTGCGGGGACGACGGTTCCACAAAAAAAAGGAGCCGGGGCATCTATCCAACCCGTCCAAGCCCTCCTGCTGGCGTCCCTTCTACGAATTTCCGTTGGCAGGCAGGGCAGCACTTGGAGAACTACCCTCTGGAATCCAGCCCTCGATAATCCCAAAAGGGAACCGCGGCATCTTTTGGCAGCCTGCATGCCTCTCATGAATTGGGGCACTGCGTATCTCTAATGCTGTCTTCGCGGCAGTCGCCAGAGTTACAGGACAGGTGATGGTTAAAACAGGCAGACACTTACAGCGGACACTGGCGCTAGTTTTCGCGGCGTGCCTGGCGCTTCCCGCGCCGGCGAACGCCGCGGACCTGCAGCCGCAGACCGCGCAAGCCTACGATCGATATATCGGGTTAACGACCGCGCAGGTGGATTCCGAGCTGGCGCAGCAGGGACCCTATCTGTGGGTGGAGCGTTTGCCGGCGGCGCAACGCGCGACAGACGAGGAACAACTGCGTAACGGAGAATTGGTAATCGAGCGGCTGGAAACTTTGGATTCCGGCAAACCGATGGCCGTGCCGGGGGGAATAATCCACCACTGGATCGGGACGGTGTTCGTGCCGGGCGCAACGCTGCGACAGACGCTTTCGTTCATGCAGGATTACGATCACAAAGAGGAATACTTCAAGCCGGACATCGTGCGCTCGAAAATTCTGCGGCACGACGGCGACGATTACTTTGTGCTGCTCCGCTTCTACAATAAGAAAATCATCACCACCGTGATTGATACTGACCAGGAAGTGCACTACCACGTGGTGGACAGCACGCATGCCTACAGCCGATCGCGAACCACGCGGGTGCAGGAAGTAGAGAACGCCGGAAAATCCGACGAAAAGCTGGAAACAGAAGGGCACGACCGCGGTTTTATGTGGCGCATGAATACCTACTGGCGGTTCGAAGAGAAAGACGGCGGAACTTATGTTGAGTGCCAGGCCATTTCGCTGACCCGCGACATTCCCACGGGTTTGGGCTGGATCGTGGGGTCCTTCGTGACCAGCGTGCCGCGCGAATCGCTCACCTTCACTCTCACCACCGCGCGCGCTGCGTTGCTGCAACGGGCCGCAACGCATCCTGCGAAATAAATCCTCGCTTCACTGGAAAAACCGCGCCAAGACACGATGCTAGAAGGTGGTGGTACCGAGGAAAATATCCTCGAGGCCGTTATTGTCGCGCGCGACCAGATTGCTCGCGCTCGAAAAGAAACTGACGGTGTGCGCGTCAGCGCTGATCGAAGGCACCAGGCTCGAGCCATTCGCGGGAGATGCGCCGGTACCGGTGGAAATGCTGGCAAGCACCACGCCGGTGGTGCAGGTGGGAACCACACCCAGGCAGGTATTGCGCACGAAGACGTTCTCGACGCCGTTCACCGTGGCACCCAGGTTCGACGCAAGCGATGAGAATGCAATGAACTGACCGGTGGAGTCAGAGCTGGGGTGCTCGCTCAAGCCGTTGGCGGGCGTGACGCCGTCCGGAGTTGACACCAACGTAGTAGAAGGCGTGCATTGAGCGACGACGATGGTCACGCCGAGGCAGGTATCGCGAACGTAGATCTGCTGCGGCAGCGACGAACCAATGCCTGCCACCAGATTCGATGCCGTGGATGCGAAGGCCACGAAACGGCCGTTGGCAACGGTGGTATCGGTGCATACGTTGCTGACGGTAGTGGTTACACTGCCACAGGCGGAGAGCGTTGATTGCCCGCTGGGGCCGTCGGCGGCAGTGCTGCCATCCGGAGTGGAAATCAGCGTGGTAACCGATACGCAAGTGTTGGTAGTGCTGGTAATGGTGGTAACGCAAGTGCCGCGCTCGAATACCTCAGGCAAGCCGTTGGGATTCGGCGCAGTCGAGCCCAGATTGGTCGCGGCGGAGGTGAAAGAAACGAAAAGGCCGTCCTCGGAAATGGCAGGATTGGAACTGGCTCCATTGCCGAAACTGACGCCGTCGGGCGTAGAAACGAGGTAGGTGGTGGGTACGCAGGTGTTGCTGGGAGCGATGGTGACGATCGTCGCGAAGTCGCAGGTATTGCGGATGTAAACCTGCGGGGTGACGCCATCGGCGGTAATGTTGGAGACCAGATTGGTTGCCAGCGAAACGAAGGCGACATACTGGCCATCGGGACTAATAACCGGATTGTAGCTGGGGCCGTTTCCGGCGCTCTGGCCGTCGGCGGAGATGGAGACGAGCTGCGTGTCGAAGTTGGAGCTCGGCGTAATCGTGCAGGGACTGGCGGATGTAGGCATGCAAACCGGGCGCCAATACACCTGGGTCGTGCCGGTCTGTACCGGGACGGTTGATACCAAATTTGTCGCCAGAGATGTAAAGGCAGCGTGCGTTCCATTAGAGTCAACCGTCGGCTCGGAGCTTGGACCATTGGCGGCGTTGCCATTGGGATCCGAGCTGACCAGAGCCGTAACCGGCACGCAGCTGGCCTGCGCCAGACAGGTGTTGCGGACATAAACGTCTGGATTGGTATTCAAGTCGGTCAGCACCAGATTATGCGATGTCGACGCAAATGCCACGAATTGGCCGGAGCTGCTGGTGGATGGTCCGGAAGTCGTGGTAGTGAGACCGAGAGCGCCACTCGCGCAGTTCGCCACACCGCCGCAAACGCCGTTGATTGCTTGGGAGCCGTCCGCTGCGAGATCCACCAGCAGCGGCAAGCCGAGCAGATGCGTCGGATTGATGGAATAGGTGACGATATTGGAGATGCCGCCGCCGGGCGGTTTATTCACCACCTGAATTTGATTGACGCCCGCGGACACCAGATTGCCGGCAGTCAGCGAAGCCGTTGCCCCGGTGCTGCCGTTGATCGTCGTCGTTACCGATTGGCCGTTCATAGTGATGTAAGAATATTGATTCAAAAAGCCGGTGCCGGTAATGGAGAGGCTCGCGGCGGTCGCGCCAGTCAGGGCGCTGGTGGGAGCGACGGCAGAAATCACCGGAACAGCAGTGAGAATATTCAATGAGACGGGCGTGGAACCGCCGCCATCGGGCGGAGGATTTACGACCTGGATTGACACAGGTCCGGGAGTGAGAAGATCCGAGGAATTGAGGTCCACTTGCAGCGCCGTGGAGTTGAGGAAGATGGTATCGCGGTTGGCATTGTTCACGAAGACGGTGGACTGCGAGACGAAGTTTTGGCCGGTCAAATTGAGCAGCAGGCCTGGGGCGCCGGCAATCGCGGTGCTGGGATTCATGCTCGTGACGACTGGCTTTCCGCTGGCAACCGGGGTAATCGTGAATATTGTGGCGGCTGGAGGCGCTTGGTTTTGGGCCGGATAGGTTCCGCCGCCCGGCTGCGGCGTCGTGACGCTGATGTACAGGGTGCTAGGATTCTGCAGCAGGGTGGCGGGTAGGGTCACGATCAATTGAGTCGTGCTGATGAACTGATTGGTCGCCAGCACCGAGGGGGAACCGCCCGGGGTAAGCGAAAATCCCGCTTGGGTCTGTTGAATCAGGTTAGTACCCCTGATGGTGAGGTACGCCTGCGCACTTTCCGCAGCAATCGAGTTTGCACAGTTCGCAGTGCTCGTCTGCAAAGGGCAAATTCCGACCAAAGTAATCGTAGGCGCAGGAAAATTGATCTGTTCCTGGCACGACGGCAGCGCGATCATCACAAATAACAGTAACCAAAATGCTAGACGGAATTGTCGCCGCAAATTGCTCACTCCTGTGCCTGTAGGTCGAGCCCGATACGGTCAGCGCAATCCTAGAGACTACTAAAGATGGCCCCGAGGGGCAATCAGGATGCCTGCCCCGCGGCGGATTGTCCAGTGCAGGCCAGGGGCTCGATACGCCACGCCCCCGCTGGCGACGGCCTGACGGACGGCAAGTGCGAGGCTCGATCGAGGTCACTTGGACGGAAGTGCGCGACGAGGGCTGCGACGCGTTGCACGAATTGTTCGATGGTTGGCGTAAGTCTTTACGTTTCCGCGTGAGATTCACTTCTGGCGGCAACAAGGAAGACGAGCTCGGACCGGTCGAACCTGTCACTTCACCTTAATACAGTTTGCGAGTCTTTCTGTGTTCTACTGTGCCTTCTGGGGGAGTACGCTTCTCGAGCTGCTGTTCTCCGGGCTGATGCGCCGATTCTTCCTCCATACTGGGTTTGCGATCCTCGCGATGCTGGTTGTGTCTCTAGTCTCTCCTCAGCGCGCGGCAGCTCAGGATGCGCAGTCGGCTGATGCTCCAAGCGAAGCGGTCGCGGCGATCGCGCAGAACACTGTCGCGCCGCCGCAACAAACCGGCACCGATGCCCCGTCTGCGCCTGTTGCGACTGAACCCGAATCCAGCGACATGCTTACGCTCTTTCCTCATTCCGAAACCAGCCGTTACTGGATCTCCGGCCAAGCCAATATCATTTTGCAGTGGCACGGAAGATTTCCGGCGGCATATAGCGGCACTAATAGCTTCAAGCCGGCGCCGGAGAACACTACCTCGAAGGTGTACACCTTGTATTTGGGCTACGAGCTGACGCACACCACCGAAGTTTTTCTGGACGTAGAGAGCTCGGGCGGCCACGGGCTGAGTAGTGCGCTGGGACTAGCGGGGTTCACGAATCTGGATGTAGTGCGGAATCCGGCACTGGGAGATGTCCCTTATCTCGCGCGGCTGATGATTCGGCAGATTATTCCGCTGAGCAAGGAGCAGGTGACCGCGGAACGCGGGCCGCTGGCCCTGACCACTTCGTTGCCGGCGCGGCGGGTGGAATTGCGAGTGGGCAAACTCAGCATTCCGGATTTTTTCGATGAGAATACGTACGCAACTGACAGCCACTTGCAATTTCTGAACTGGACGGTGGACAACGACGGCGCGTACGACTACGCCGCGAATACTCGCGGATACACCGACGGCGCGATTCTGGAATACGATGATCACTGGTTCAGCGCGCGCTTCGGCGTGATGTTGATGCCCAAGGTAGCCAATGGGATCTATCTGGACGCGGATATTGCGCGGGCGCGCGGCGAAAATCTGGAGCTCGATGCGACGGGCAATTGGCTGCTGCATCGCTCCGGGGTGGTGCGCTTCCTCAGCTACCTGAATATCGCCAACATGGGAAATTACGAAGAGGCCAACCGGGATTTTCTGAACGGAGAGGGCTCGACTCCGAACATTATCTCCACGCGCAGGCAAGGCCGCCACAAATACGGCTTCGCGCTGAATTTCGAGCAGGAACTTCCCGCGCACCTGGGCGTCTTCGGGCGAGTCGGATGGAGCGACGGCCGCAACGAGTCTTTCGCGTACACCGAAGTGGACCGCACGGTCGAGACCGGGATCTTTTCGAAAGGCGACAAGTGGCGGCGCAAGAACGATCGCGCGGGAGCGGTGTTCGTCGCGAACGAAGTCGTGGCCGCTCACCAGCAATACCTCGGTTATGGCGGCCTGGGTTTCCTGCTGGGCGATGGCGCGCTCACGCCCGGAGCGGAAAAAATCTTCGAGGGATTTTACACCGCACATTTGTGGCGCGGATTCTTTGCTTCCTGCGATTTCCAGCACATCAATAATCCGGGATACAACAAGGTGCGCGGTCCGGTTTTTGTTCCGAGCTTGCGCTTCCACGTTGAATTCTAGCTTGGCAGCGCATCGCTGATTCGCCGGAACAGATTGTGGAAATCAGCGGAAGGGATTAAGCTGCGCCGCGCGGCGTGGGGCAAGAACTGCAACGGGCGAGCCGCGAGGAGATTTGCATGTCACTTTTGAGATTTTCGGTTCTCGTTGTGTTTCTGGTGAGCTGCAGCGCATCCCCTATTCGTGCGCAAGATGATTCCAAAAAGCCGAGCGCGGCGGCGCCGGCGGAAACGCAGGGCGCTACACCGCCGCCCGCCGCGAAACCCGCGGATGTCGCGTCCCCAGATGCGATTTTGGCCGCGACCTACGATGTGATCTCCGGCCCCGCCGGGCAACAGCGCGATTGGGATCGGTTTCGCTCACTTTTTGTGGCGGGCGCGCGATTGATTGCGGTCGGCAAGAAGACCGGAGATAGGTATGACCTACACACCCATACACCTGAGGATTATGTCAGGCTCGCGGACGCCTATTTCCAGAAGAACGGATTTGTGGAGCGCGAAGCTGCGCGGACGGCTGAGCGCTACGGCAACATCATGCAGATTTTCAGCACCTACGAATCGCGGCACGACGCCAAAGACGCGCAACCCTTCGCGCGCGGCATCAACAGCTTTCAGCTTTTCTACGACGGCACGCGCTGGTGGGTGGTGACAATTTACTGGCTGGAAGAAACGCCGGAAAATCCGTTGCCCAAGGAATTCCTGCCACCGGCGAAATAGTTCGCGAAATTCGGTTAACCCACTATTTCGGTTGCTATGGACTGGTTGGCAGCGGCGTTGCCGGTGTCGGAACGGCCGTCGCGGCTGGCGCGGCAGAGGTAGCATTGGCCGGCGCTGTGGCCGGCAGCAGGCTTCGTAGAACATCCGGGGGCAATTTGTCGGCGCTCGCCATCAGCGCCGAGACCTGCCACATTTGCTGATCGCTGAGCGCTTTCTGAAATCCGGGCATGCCCGTGAGGCGGATGCCGTTTTTCACTTTCCAGTAAGTCTCGCCCACGGGATCATCTGTAACCGTTTCTTTCGCGGTGAAAAGCTGCGGGGCGTGCGGAAACATTCCTTGCGACGCGGCGGACGGCGCCTGCAATGGCAAGCCGTGGCAGAAAGCACAATTCGCGCGGTACACGTCAGCGCCGGCGCCCAGATCGCCTGCGTTGAAAGTAGAAAGCTCGCGCTCCTGAGTCTCGTTTTTGATGCGCGCGTGCAATGCGCCCCTGGCGAGGAATTTTTCAAAGGGCATGGGAGAATCGGACGCAGCCGCCGGCGCTTGCCCGGTCTCCACATAAAAGAACAGCGCGATCGGAACAATCAGCAATCCCAGAATCAGTCCGACTAGAAAGCCTTTCATCGTGGATCCTTTCTTTCGCATCGAAGCGATGCGCAGACAGATGCGGTAGAAGTGCAGAAGACTGAATAGCACAGCAATGCGTCGGTTGCCACGAGTTTTGCTTGACGGAAAAAACGCGCTTGCGGCTGCTGGCGCGATGCGAGATGAATACCAGGTATCGCCCGGAGGCTTGGCATGTTTCAAAACGATCTGTTCAAGGGCCGCACCATTCTGATTACGGGCGGCGGCACGGGGCTGGGACGTTCGATGGCGCTGCGCTTCGCCGAGCTGGGCGCGAATATTTTTCTGGTGGCGCGGCGGGAGGAACCGCTGCAGGAAACCGCCGAAGCCATTCGGGGCAAGGGCGCGCGCGCGGCTTATGCCTCGGCGGACATACGCGATTTCAGCGCGGTGGAAAAGGCGGTGGAGGCGGCCGAGAAGGAATTTGGGAGCGTGGATACGCTGGTGAATAACGCCGCCGGAAATTTCATCGCGCGCACCGAAAAACTCTCGCCGAACGCGTTTAACGCCGTGGTGGGAATCGTGCTGCAGGGCACATTTTTCTGCACGCTGGCGCTGGGAAAGAAATGGATTGCGGCGAAGCAGCCCGGCCACGTGCTGAATATCGTGACCACCTACGCCGCGGCGAATTGCGGTTCAGGATTTGTGGTGCCGTCAGCCTGCGCCAAGGCCGGTGTTCTGGCGATGACGCGCTCGCTTGCAGTGGAGTGGGCACGCCATCATATTCGGCTGAACGCCATCGCGCCCGGACCATTTCCCACCGAGGGTGCGTGGTCGCGCTTGCTGCCGTCGAAAGAATTGGAAGAGCGCGCGAAGAAACACCATCCGATGGGCCGCTTCGGACGCCATGACGAGCTCGCGAATCTAGCGGTGTATTTGTTGAGCAATCAAGCGGACTACGTCAATGGCGAGTGTGTCGTGATTGACGGCGGCCTGTGGTTGCGCGGCGCGGGGGAATTCAACGACTTCCTCGATCTGCCAGATGCTGCGTGGGACATGCTCGAATCGGCGCGCAAGAAATAGCAAGCCTCTGTTCACGGGCCTGTTGTTACGGCGCCGTCTGCGCGGGATAGACGTTGATCGCGGTCGGACCAATCTCGAATCGTAGCACCCATTCGCTCGGCACGTTGTGGCCGTCCATTTTCGCGGGAGCGAAGAGCCACAGCCTTGCGGCTTCGAGCGTGCGGTCGGAGAAATATTGGCTGGGCCCGGGCGCATCAAACGCTGCTTGCGTGACGCGGCCGGATTCGTCCACGTGGACTTTGACGCTGACACGAACTTTGCCGCGAATCGTGTCGCGCGCTTTTTGCGTGGCGTCCGGCAGGAATTGCTTCAGGACTTTTCCGCGAACGACACCACTGCTTGATGCTGCCGGTTGCGTCGGCGCTTCTGCCTTGGAGGGCACCGGTGCTGGCGATGGAGCTGGCGTGCTGGCAACAGCGCTGTTCGGGCTGGGCTGTTCGACGGGTCGTTCCGCAGGTTTCGATGCAGGTGGCGGCGCAAGGTGTGGCGCCGGCGTCACAACGGGTGCAACTGCTTCAGTCCCTGCGGGCTTCGTCTCCGGCTTTGGCTGGACCGCTGCGTGGACTGCGGGTTGAACCGGCTGCGCGGGCGTCACTGCGGCGGCAACTGCACGGGCCGGCTCCGTGTGCGAGTGGTGATTGAAAACACGCGCGGCCGCCAAAATCGCCAGCAACGCCAGCCCAATCGGCGCGGCCGTGCCGACCAAGCGCCGTCGCGCGAAGGAATGTTGCGCGCCGCGAACGATTTGTTTCGGCGCAGCGGGCGCGTCGGGCAGCAAACGCGCGGCGATGTCCGCAACGCTCCAGCGCAACTGCGGATCGCGGCGCAGGCAATGGCGCGCCAAATCGAGAAATTCTGCCGGTAGGTTGGACGGCAGCGCCGGTTCCGCCTGATTGGTTCGCTCCCACACAGGCAAGCGCTGCGTCAGCGCTTCGCACAGCGTCATGCCCAGCGACCAGACGTCTCCCGCTGGTGAAATTCTTCCGCCGGCGGCTTCGGGCGGATCGTATGCTCCGGGTTTTCCCACGCTTCCGCTGAATTCGCCGATGCGGCAGAGTCCGTCGCTGGAAATTTTCAGCAGATCATTATCCGCCATGATGTTCGCGGGCTTGATGCGGCAATGGACGAATCCTTTGGCGTGAACGTAAGCGAGCGCGTCAACCACCGGGCCAAGAATCGCGCGCGCTTCCGCTGGTGCCAGCGGCCTGCGCGCGATCACTGAAGATAAATTTTCTTCCGCGTACTCCATCACTACGTAGAGCACGGCCGCGCCGTCCAGTTCGCCGCGACCCATATCCAACAGACGGATCATGTGGGGATGAGAAAGTTTCGCGGCGTGCCGCCAGCGCGCGAGTAGTCCTTCAGCTTCAGGAGAGCTTGCCGGAACCAATTTAATCGCGGCTTTGCGAACGTCCGGGAAATCGTAGTCCGTGAGAAATACAGAGCTGCTTTCATCTCCGCCCACGAACTCGCCCAGACGGAATTTTCCATCAATGACTTGGCCCACCCGTTTTGTCGCGGCCTCGGTCATGTGAACCCCCTTGCACTTTCTCGAGCGCTAGCCGCTGGCCTGCTGGTCGAGCGCGCGTATCCGAGTGAAATCGAAAAGTGTCGTGCCTGATGTCGGACTCGAGCGTTTCGTTTACAGGCGAGCCATCGCCTGGAGACGGGCGCTCGTCCGCAGGGCTGCGGTATACCAGGCTGGGTAGGTCCCGGTCGTCAAGGGTGGGTTAACCAGGTACGCCGCCCTTGTTGGGACCCATTCTGCACCATTCCGGAACAGGCGGCGCCAGAAAGTAATGCGGCGTTGCTCAATCGCACCACTCTCGTCGCGCAGCGGGGTATCCTGTACTGTCGCCTATCGGAATTCAGATCGATCAGATATTGACATACGATGTTTATATCGATATAATTTCAGTATGTTTACACTGCCGAAGATCCTCAAGACGCGGGTAAAAGTCTCCCCGAAATTTCAAATCGTGATTCCGAAGGCTATCCGGGAAGAGATGAAGCTCGAGCCGGGGCAGGAACTCTTCATGTATTTATACGAGGGTAAGCTCCATGTGGACACCATCCGTCCGATCACGGAGCTTCGAGGAATCGCGAAAGGCATAGACTGGAAGAAAGATTACCGTGATCGGAACGACCGTTTCTGAACTCTGGCTAATCGATTCCTCGGCCTGGCTGGAGTATCTGACCCAGGATCAGGACGCCGCGAAATTCGCTGCGTTCATCGAAAGCGCAAGCCCCACGCTCGTGCCTACGGTTGTTCTCTACGAAGTCGTTAAGGTATTGATGCGGGAGGGCGGCAAGATTGCGGCCGACCGCTTCATCTCTGAGGCGCTTCGGCGCGTCGTCGTGCCGCTGGACGAAGACCTGGCGCTCGCTGCCGCTCACATCAGCAACGAACACAAACTGGCGATGGCGGACGCACTCATTTATGCAACTGCGCAAGCCCATCAGGCGCAACTGGTGACCGGTGACGCGGCATTTCGCGGCCTGCCCGGCGTGATCATTCCCTGAATCAGAATTGTCCGAAGATCTGAGGCCGTTGCAACCTAGATCAGATCGGCCGCCTTGACCGCATCTGCGCAGCCCAGTAAGCTAGCTGTTTCCACAAGGGAAAAAGACCACGCATGAGCGCTGAAACCATTCAGATCACTTTACCGGACGGCGCCACTCGCGAAGTGCAGCGCGGCACTACCGCTGCGCAAATTGCGCATCAAATTTCGCCGCGGCTGGCGAAAGAAGCGCTCGTGGCGCGCGCGGATGGCGAGCTGGTGGATCTTTCACGCCCGCTCGAGCACGACTCCAAAATTTCTATCCTCACTGCGAAAGATCCGGACGCGGTGCAGGTGTTTCGTCATTCCGCAGCGCATCTGCTCGCAGCAGCCGTACTTGAGCTGTATCCCGACGTGAAGCTGGGCATCGGCCCGCCGATTGACACCGGATTCTTCTACGAATTCGTTCGCGCGGAGCCCTTCACGCAGGACGATCTGGAAAGAATTGAAGCCAAGATGCACGAGCTCGCCGCCAAAGATTTTCCGAACGAGCGCAAGCTGCTACCCAAGCCCCAAGCCCTCGAGCTCTATCGCAAAAGCAATCAGGAATTTAAATGCGAGCTGATCGAGGAAAAAGCCACCGAGCCGATGGTTTCCTTCTACACTACCGGAAAATTCATCGATTTCTGCCGCGGCCCGCACATTCCTTCCACCGGGCGCATCAAGGCCTTCAAATTGATGAGCGTCGCGGGCGCGTACTGGAAAGGCCAGGAAGGCAATCCGCAGATGCAGCGGATTTACGGCGCATGTTTCATCGATCCAAAAGAACTCGACGAATATCTGCACAAGCTCGCAGAAGCCAAGCGCCGCGACCATCGCCGCGTCGGAAAAGAACTCGGCCTGTTCACCGTGAGCGACCAGGTTGGCTCCGGTTTGCCGCTCTGGCTGCCGAAAGGCGCCACCATTCGCCGTCTGCTGGAGGAGTACATCCTAGAAAAAGAGCGCCGCGCGGGCTACCAGCATGTTTACACTCCAGACCTCGCGAAGGTTGATCTCTACGTTCGTTCCGGACATTGGGCGCACTACCACGAAGACATGTTTCCGCCGATGGACCTGGAAACCGAGCAACTGGTGCTGCGGCCGATGAATTGCCCGCATCACATTCTCGTTTACGAATCCAAGAAGCACAGCTATCGCGACCTACCGGTGCGCATCGCCGAGCTCGGCACGATGTACCGCTACGAACGATCCGGCGTCCTCAGTGGCCTCAGCCGCGTCCGCTGCATGACTCTCAATGACGCGCACATTTTTTGCACTCCAGAACAGATCAAGGAAGAATTTGCCGGAGTCATGCGGCTGGTTGAGCAGGCTTATCGCGATCTCGGCATCACGCAATACACTTATCGCCTCTCGCTACGCGACAAATTGCACCGCGATAAATATGTGGACAACGACGAGATGTGGGATCTCGCCGAAAACATGCTGCGCGAAGCTATGGATTCGCTGAAGCTTCCTTACACCGAAGCTCCCGGTGAGGCTGCCTTCTACGGCCCGAAGCTCGATATTCAACTGGCGGACGTGATGGGCCACCAGGAAACCTATTCGACGATTCAGATCGATTTTCACCTCCCGAATCAATTCGAACTTGGCTATGTGGGCGCGGACGGCCAACAGCATCGGCCGATGATGATTCACCGCGGCGTCATCAGCACGATGGAGCGAATGGTTTCTTATCTAATCGAGCTGTACGCCGGCGCATTCCCGGTGTGGCTCGCGCCTGTGCAAGCGGTGGTACTGCCCATCACCGAACGGCAGAACGATTACGCAAAACAGGTGCTCGAGAAACTACTCGCTGGCGGGGTTCGCGCCGAACTTGACGACCGCAACGAAAAGCTGCAGGCGAAAATTCGCGACGCGCAGCTGCAGAAAATTCCCTACATGCTGGTTATCGGTGGCAAGGAAGCCGAAGCCGGCACTGTGTCGGTGCGGCATCGCGCCAAAGGCGACCTGGGCGCGCGCCCGCTTGAGCAATTCAGCGCGGACCTACGCGCGGAAATAGATTCAAAAGCGCTTTCGTAGTTCGCTCGCCGCTGGATTTACGAATTTCCTTCGAGGGTTCGCTTCAAATCGGGTTCCATGCGTTCCAG
>Ga0070761_10002003_pt1 | contig 12640 bp, 8 predicted proteins | sample HubBroMetageREF1_FD_66724 | JGI IMG/M metagenome (GOLD analysis project Ga0070761, IMG submission 66724) | Reference soil microbial communities from the Hubbard Brook experimental Forest, New Hampshire, USA - Hubbard Brook CCASE Soil... | ecosystem: Environmental > Terrestrial > Soil > Temperate...
GGCACATCGCGGCCCGTAGAGATTGTGGCCGTGACCCAGGGTGCGCGCGATATTCCCGCCTTCCTGCACCACCGTTTTCCTAGTGATTGATCGTTCCGTCGCGATGCCCAAACCGAGACGCTGGAACCCTTCGTCGAAGCCAACGCTGCCGCTGAATTCTTGCGCTATTCGTCTCGGACCGTGAAGCAGATGGCCCGAGAGGGGCGTATTCCTGCTCATCCATTTGGGACTGGTCCTCGCAAGAGATGGTACTTCCTCATTTCAGAGCTTGCGGAGCACCTTCGCGCTCAGGTAAATTGCGCTCATGGAGAAGCTGGTCGTGACAGGACACAAAGGAGGGTCACTTGAGTCACGATCACGGCAGGCCTGTCCGCTACAACCGCGGCATGGTTCGCAAGGAAAAAAGAGCAATTGGGATGGTGTGGGTGTTCCGCTGGAGCGAAGAGGTGAACGGACGGCGGCGCCAACACAAGCATGTAATCGGCACAACCAAACAATTCCCCACCGAAGCGGCGGCGAACAAGGAATCCGATCGGTTACGATGCCGACTCAACGAGAACAAACAATACTTGAGCCTAAAGGCAATGACGTTTGGGGAACTCGTCAACCACTATCTGAACCACGAATTACCGCGTTTGTCGAAATCGGCGCGCAAAACAAACAAGTCGTACATCAAGAACTGGATCGAAGCGAAGTGGCACGGTCATCGAGCTGGCAGTATGAAGACCATGCAAATTCAGGAGTGGCTGGACAGAATCCAACGCCCGGATGGAACCAAGCTGAAGATCAAGAATGTGCTGTCCGCGATCTTCTCCCACGGAGTCCGTTGGGAATTGGTGGAACGCAACCCTGTCTGCGGTCAGGGAGGCAGTCCCGGCCATCGCGGGGCTTCGACCGGCGTTCGTCAAAGCAACAGAGTCTCAATTCGACGTGTGATTCTTGCTCCAGACATCGTTCGTCAAACGCTGGAGCAACTGCCACTGCGAGAATCAACGATGGCACTCGTAGATGCAGTCACGGCTCTCCGGGCGTCGGAGTTGATCGCACTCAAGTGGAAGCACGTGGGGTGGGAGACAGGAATCCTTCAGTCCGAATTCGCATTGGTCGAAGGCGAATTGAAGGAAACGAAGAGCAGGAACAACCCGCTGCCTCTGGCGGAACCTGTCCTCCAAGTGCTTCGTCTCTGGCGCGAACATACGCCCTATCGCTCGGAGGAAGATTGGATTTTTGCCAGTCCGTACTACGATGGCACGACTCCGTACACCTACCAGATCCTTTTCCGCCGTCACATCCGTCCCGTGATAGAGAAAATTTCTGGAATCAAGAGCAGCAAGGAAACACCGATCGGGTGGCACACGCTACGCCGGTCGCTAGCGACATTGCTGATCTCCAACGAGGAGAATGTGAAGGTCACACAATCGCAGCTCCGCCACACAACTCCAAGAATCACCTTGGAACTCTACGCTCAGGCCGTTTCGACCGACCAGCAGGAAGCCCACAAGAAGGTCGTCCAGATGATGCTTCCGACGAGATTTCCGGAGCAACTGAAGGAGAGAAGCGCCGCTGCAACTTCGTAAGAACCGGGCCCTCACTTGTTCTGGGTGTCCGGGGGTGCCCGAAACAGACCCTGCCGAAATCAGCTAACTGCTTTGAAATCTTGGTGAGCGCGGCAGGATTCGAACCTGCGACCCACGCCTTAAAAGGGCGTTGCTCTACCACCTGAGCTACGCGCCCTCACCAATTTCAATCTAACATATTTTCCGATAGACACGGAGCTAGCGGCTTCGGCTTCCAAGTCGAGTGGTAAGCGAGTTGTCCATACGAAAACAAGTGTTTGGGATTTCCCCTATTGCGGTCGATGCGTCGGCCACGAAAAAACGCTGATGGGGCAAGGGCGGTAGCTCAGATTCTCGGGGATTCTATCGATTGCCCCGGGTTTGTTCTTGGTCTATGCAGTAAATGCTCCGACGGGACTGGTGATCGGTTTTTTGGCAATCGTAGGGATGGGTCTGATCTACAGGAATCAGATGGCGCAAGCACGTGCGCATGGTGGCGTGGACAGCGTTCGCGTCGGACGCGCAATGGCTTACTTGGGCTGGCACGGCACATTGCATCAATTTGAGGTTCGCTCCCCGCAATTTGCCCGCGATTTTTATGGTCGCGAATCAAAGCACACTAGTGAATCTGTCAACGGAAGCCAAGAATTTGTTGGCTGGGGCTGGTGCGACCGTTAAACAAGTGGACGCACGCCTCGACGGTATATGAGTTAGGCTACGCGCTAGACATCCGTCGCCCCTTCCTTCCGCACCCCGCTCGCGAGCGCGCCCCGGCCTTCGCGCGACCCATCCCCCACCCCATAAGGTTGACTCCCGAATGCTGGAAAGTGGTGATCAAGCTCCGGAAAGATGAGGCGTTTCGCTCACGTTTTCCGCATTTCTGTGCAAGAGAGCGGAACCGACGATGCTCGGGCCCAATTCGGAGGAAATCAAGAACGCAACAACCGGGAAAACAGATTCGGAGGACATCATGAAAAACCTGAGAGCTCAACTGCGATTCGTTTCGCTCCTACTGTTGCTGCTCGTAATCGCGATCCTAGGGATCGCCCTCCTGGTGGCTCGAGTCAGAGTGGCTCATGCCCAAGCTTCACCCGTCGAACTTGAGGTGGATGCGCCGGGGATGGGATCGCTGGGTCATTTGTTCATGATCGCCGTGCCCATCACCAACCACGGCACCTTAACTGCCGCGAATGTACAGATAACCGGCGCGACCTTGGGGACCGCAACCCTGACCAGTCCGACGACGTTCCCGGTGACGCTGGGTGCGATTGAGTCGGGTGCCGGGGCTATCTTCCAGGCCACCTTTGATTCCAAGAGCCTGGTCCAAAACACCATCTATTCGCTAAATATCACCGGCACATACCAGATCAACGAGGTGCCCTTCGCTTTTACGTTGACCCTCTCGACAGGCCTTCCGCCGGCCAGTCCTGGCTCCGGAGTAACGAAAACAGTTATGGTGGACGCCGAAGATCTGTCGGGCGCTCCGTTCCCCTACCGAGCGCCCGAATTTGGAAAAGAGACCAACCCAGAGGGTCCGCCCACTCCCATCGGCCCGTTCGTTGGGGTTGCGCCGGCGCAGCAAAGCATGTCGGCCCAGCCCGGCCCGACTGCGGGCGGAGTCAGGCCCGCGACCGACCCTGCCGTAGCTTTCCTCACCAACGAAGGATTCGGAAATCTGGTCAGCGACACGGCGCCCGGCGCCTCATACGACCCCAGTGAGCCGAGTGGCGGAAGCAGCGCAAGCGGTGTGGTGTTTGTCTCGGTCAACGGGGGTGCGGCTTACCACGCGAGCGGAACCACGACCTTTACCACCGGTTTGGCGCCCAGCACCATCTTTTCGGGCAAAGCGTCGAACGGAACTACGTACGGCTTCTGTTGCGACCAGCACGTGCAATATGTGTCCAAAATCGACCGCTTCGTTTGGCTTCAACAGTTAACCGAAGGCGGCAGCGCCACCCCCGGCGCGTATCGGCTCGCTACGGCGACTCCCGACGACATCACAAAGTACAACGGTCTGACACCGGCCTGGAAATCCTGGATTATCACGCCCGAAAACGTTGGCTTGGTCCATGTCACGCAATTCGATTTCCCCAGCATGTCGGTGGGGAACAACTACCTTCACATCAGTTGGGACGATAATTGCCCTACCTCTCCACCTTCGGGCGGCTGCAAAGTGGGCCGCGAGGTGGTGCGAATACTGTTGTCCGATATTTCATCCGTGGCGTCAGGTGGCGAACTGCCGGTCAACTACGCCACCGACCCCCGCCAAAGTGGCGGGTGCGCCCCCGGAGGTTTGTTCCCCTGCATGGCTTGGGCAACCTTTGTCACCCAGAATACGGGGGATACTGTCTTCTGGGCCGGTCATAACGGCAACTCTGCATTGAGGGTTTTCTCCTGGGCGGAAGATTCCGCCACCTACTACTGGAGAGATGTCTCCGGGCTTGAAAGCTACAATGTTAACCTCGATGGTGGTTCCGACCATCCCTACCCCCAGCACATTCCGTCGAATGCACCCTCTCCAGTATTAGGTTCCTCATCGCCGTGCCCTCCGCCCAGCACCCAACCCAGCTGTGGCGATACCCCCGCATCGCGGGACTGGCTCTATCGTAAGTCGGATGATTCGATTACCGGCGCGACGCGTTCCGGGTCGAACATCTTTTTCGCGTGGAACGCAGGCCCAATGGGTAATTTCCCTCAACCTTATATTGTCATCGTGGGCATCGACACGCTCGCCGATTACTCCGTTGTCCTGCAAGGGCAGATTTGGAATGACGCATACGCGTTCGCTTTTCCGTCACTGTCCACCAATGGTTGCACTGGCGAAGTCGGCCTCTCCTTGGCCGAGGGTGGCGGCGCTGTCTATCCAAATCATGCCGTGGGATTCTGGGGGGACTTCCTCGTCTATCTGACCACCACGGGCGGCGTGACGGGGAGCCAGTATGGAGATTACGTAACCATCCGGAAAAATTACACCCCCGACCTGCACGGCGCGTTTTTCGATGCTTTCGGCTATGCGCTCAGCAAAGCAAGATCCGCGGGAACAGGAACGACATTAGCGCCGGCCGAGGTAAACCTCGACGTCCGGCATGTGGTCTTCGGTCGCCCAGGAGCCTGCGGACAATAGTGCTCGGAGGGAAAACAGCGAAGGGTTCGCCAGGATTACCGATCTGGCGAAACTTCCCACAAGCGGACTTGGACTTCTGGCTAGCGTCGTTGAGAGTCCCTCCTGGGAAATAGCTTTCTGCTTACCCCCTCATTCGGGTACGAGCGCACGATCAGCGCGATCACGGACAATCATCACCCACTCACGCGTCGAAGCCTCAGTCGCACGCTGGTCTGGAAAAGCTGGATGAAATAAGGCGTTTTCGCGTGGTTGAACAGATATGGAAGCCGGTAGGGCAGCAATCTCTACGAGTTCAGAGCCCAGGCCTCGTCTGCACAGCGCTTTGCGTGCTGGAATGCTCCGGTGTAGTTCTGCGCGCCATTCAGTTCCGAGTGCCCGATTACGATACGGCCATATCCCTTGGCTACGGTCTCTCTTGGGCTGGGTTTGCCATTCACTCCGTAATAGAAACCGGGTGCTTGGATCACGCGCGCATGGCCCCACCGATTCAGAATGATACCTGCGATATCGCGTTTCGCATCGAAGCCGAGGCTGCCGAACATCTCCGTCATCTGGCGACGAATCGTGCGCTCGTAATCGATGTAGCTGGTTGAGAGCAGTCGCATCCTTCCGATCACACCCTGCTCCTGCGCGCTATGCCCCGGAGTATATAGGCCCATGTAGAAGGTCAGCAGCGTAGGCTTTTCCGGATCGAGCGGCGGATTATAGTCGCCAATCACCATGTCGCGGCGGATGTTGGCGCAGTAGCCGAACATTGTGCCATCGTCCATCCAGCGCACCGCCGGCGCGCCCACCTTATACAAAAATCGCCAGTTCGTCAAAGCAATGTTTGCGATCAGAGCGGGAGCGTAGAAGAACTGATCGTACGCAGCGCGAATGTCATCCGGCATCCCGACGAGGATGCGTTTGTTGATCCATCCGCCGGACGCCATGACGACGGCGCGAGCCCGAGCGCGGTATGCCTGGCCCTGGTACTCATAGGTCACGGCCACCATATCTTTCGCTCCATCTTTCACGCCGATGTGTGCCTCATGCTCGACGCGCATCACGGTCGAGCGCAGCCGGATGCGCGTTGGCTGATCTGGTTTGTCGAGAGCCGCGAAATCAATCCGGCCGTTCATGATGCCTTCGAAGCTGAAATCTCCGGAGATGGACCCGGGAATGAGTCCGCGAACCAGATGCCTCCCCATAGTCGAATTGCCGCCCGGAAACGACAGCGTGCGCCTCGGCACTTTTTGGTAAGCGGAGACCAGTCCGTGACCGACGCGCGCAGCCACGGCATCGGAGCCAACCCCGCCAAGCAGACCAACCATCGGTTGAGAAAACTTCGTGACTTCGGGATCGTATCCTTTGACCACTTCGAGGTAATGCTTGTAGGTGATGGTGTCGAGGAAGTGCGGATCATCATCTCCGCTTTGACCCGAGTCGTGGCGCCACCGAAGCAGGTCTTTCTTGGCGTGCTCGCTGAAGGGCGTGCCCTTCAAGTCATTGCTCCAGATGTTCAGCATCCACGTCGGTTTTGAGGCGCCACTTTTTTGATCGAAGTAGTACGCCACGTCCACGTAACCTTCGTCGAGCCCATCCATGTTTGCGTAATTGTCGTAAGAGAAGCGCAGCGGCTTGAGAGCAGGATTCCAGGACTGAAACGAGTAAGTGCGAGGCAGCTTAAAATCGGTGAAGAATTGATCAAGCTGTGTCTTCGATCCTTCCTGCGGAGGATAGAAGTCATTCGATCCCTGCGGCCCAACCAGGCGATACCCATCTACGTCGAACTCGTTCTGCCTTGCCTCGCCACCGAAGACGGAGTGGTTATCGAGGAGAAGGCAATGATGCCGTTCCTGCGAATGCCTTGCATACTCGTGCGCCGTCATCAGGCCGGTCAGCCCGCCGCCTACGATAATCAGGTCGAAAATCTCGCCCGTCTCGTTCGGAGCCTTCGGAACCTGATTGTAGAAGCCGTCTCGTACCCGGTGCGCGGACTGCACTACCGGCAGAGTGTTGCCGTTCGCATCCGCATAATCGCCAACGCCGCCGAAGCCGCTGAAGGTGTCACTATCCTGCGACGTCGCGCCGGAACCGCCCGTTGTCTGCTTTGCTTGCGCAATGGCGTGCATAGGACATACCGCTGAAAGGAGTGCCGCTCCACTACCAAGAAGCGAGTTGTTGAGAAAGTCACGACGCGTGATCTGCGGGGTGAGTTCTATCTGGCGGTCTTCCTCGGGGTGCTTGTTCTCCAATGCTCGGTCGCTCCGTCTTAGGCAGATCGCTACCAGTGTACGGCCCCGCGCAAGGACAGCGGAAGCCAACAACCCTAACAGACCTGCGAAGGCGTCAGGGTGACAAAGCGGCAAGCTGCCACAAATCTTGATTTACCGGACCCGTAAGCGGGCGGAGCAAGAAAATCCTTGACATATTGTAAGCACGTGCTTACCGTTAGTCATGACTTACCAATCTCCATTGGCCGCGAACGACATTCCCGGACTTGCGGTGCTGGCGGACCCGACCCGCCGTGCGCTACTAGACCTGTTGCGCCGCAGGCCCTTGCCAGTGGGCGAAGTGGCGCGCCAGATGCCGGTGAGCCGTCCCGCTGTGTCCCAGCACCTAAAGATCCTGAAGAATGCCCAACTGGTCCGCGAACACCGACGCGGCACGCGGCACTATTTCGGCCTCAATCCAGCGGGCTTCGCCGGGCTGCGGCAGTACGCGGATTCGATGTGGCAGGAGGCGCTCAACGCCTTCGCTGCCCACGTGGCGGAACAAACGAAGGGCTCGGCAAAATCCCGAGCCCGCACCGGTCCGTCAAAGACAAGAAAGGAACAATAGCGCATGACAAACAGGTCCGTATCGATTGAGCCAGTCGTGAAGACCATAACGGTGGCATGTTCGGCCGAAGAGGCTTTCCGCTACTTTACCGCCGATTTCAACGTTTGGTGGCCCGCCGCTACTCAATCCGTGGTCGCTTATGCGAGCGAGTTCAAGGACAAGCCCGCGGCCGTCATCTTCGAGCCGCGCGTCGGCGGCCGAATTTTCGAGCGAGCGCGCTCCGGCGAAGAGCACGTCTGGGGAAGAGTGCTGGATTGGGAGCCGCCAGTGCGCGTGGAGTTCAGCTTCCATCCCGGCCGAGATGACAAGGAAGCGCAAACCGTGGAGGTCGCGTTCTCTCCCGTGCCGGAAGGCGCAAGAGTCGTGCTGACACACAGTGGCTGGGATAAGCTGAGTGTCAACGCGCAGAAAACCCGCGACAGCTACAACCAGGGATGGCAGACCGTATTCGTCACTGCCTACCGCGAATACACCCAGAACAGAAAGCGATTTAAGGAGTAGTGATACGAACCACTATGCTTTTGCTGCTGATAACAATGCTGGCTCTTTCCGCCAGCGCAAGCAACCGTATGCTGAGCACGGAGTTGGAAGTGAATGCTCCGATTGAAAAGGTGTGGGATGCGTGGACGACGCCGGACGGGATCGAGACCTTCTATGCGCCTGACTGCAAAGTAGATCTGCGGTGTGGACGGCGCCTACGAGGTCTACTTCTCTCCGGAGGCCAAGCCGGGTGAGCGTGGTGGTGAGGGCATGCGTATTGTGGGCCTTGAGCCCATGCGACGCTTCGCGTTTACTTGGGGCGCGCCGCCCAGGATCCCGGTCCGCGCGCAACGGACCATCGTCATCCTCGAATTCGAAAAGAAGGATGCCGGCCGCACGCTTGTCCGCTTCACCCATTTGGGATGGGGCGAGGGCGCGAGTTGGGACGAGGCTTACGAGTACCTCGATCGTGCCTGGAACGAAGTCGTGCTGCCGCCCTTCCGCTATGCCATGGAAGTGCGAGCGGTCAACTGGGAAAGACACCCAAGCTGCCGCCCGTGGCATCCATGCTTAAGGTCACCTTCGCTCGACCTGGACCTCTTCTTGTTTCTACGTTTGTTGTCGCTGGTGACGTTGTCTGCACTACAGAGTCGTGCCTTGTCGCGGCGCCAATCGCCTGCCCCAACTATGGTTTAAAGCGTGGGAACGAGTCTGGGAACGGAACCAATACCCGCCTGCTCTAAGCGTGCTCAACCGTTCCCGGCGTGCTTGCCAACGCTCTGATTCTGCGTGCGTGCAAGACTTAAAAGGGCGTTGCTCTACCCCCCCCGAGCTACGCGCGCTCACCGACTTCAATCCAACACATTTTCCGAGCGAATTTGCCCGGCGGGGGCTGCTGCGGAATTGAGAGCAAAGTCGAGAGCCGAGTTGAGAGCAGTGTTGAGAGGCATCCGCATTCTCCCGCTGTAACCGACCTGGATTAGGATATCTCCATGGCCGTCCGCCGCACCGCCGAGCCCATTCTCGATGCCGAAGAACGCTTCGAAGGCTTCGAGAACCTGATGCCGTTCAAGGTGCAGAACATTCTTCTCGTCTCCAGTCTCTACGATTCCTTTATTCTCCGCGAAGATGGCCGGCTCAACGAGTTGCTCATCGACGAATCGCTTGAGCTCAACCTCCGGCAGATCCCGGAAATAACCCACGTTTCCAGTTGCGCGGAAGCGCTGGAGTTGGTCAGCTCGCAGCCGCAATTCAATCTGATCGTCACCAATCTCGCGGTGGGCGACATGGACGCGGCGCAGTTGGCGCGCAAAGTGAAGCAGGCCGGGCTGGATGTTCCCGTGGTGGTGCTGGCCTATGACGATCGCGAGATCAAGAATTTCGTGGCGCGGAATCCGGTGACCGAGATCGAACGGATTTTTCTCTGGCAGGGCAATGCCCGCATCCTGATCGCGATCGTCAAGTACATCGAGGATAAACGCAACGTGTTGCACGATACGCGGGCCATCGGCGTGCCCGTGCTGCTGGTGGTCGAGGACAACATTCGCTATTACTCGTCGTTCCTGCCCGTGATCTATACCGAACTGATCAAGCAATCGCGGCGCGTGATTCAGGAAGGCATCAACGTGGCGCACAAACTGGTGCGCATGCAGGCACGGCCCAGAATTCTGCTGAGTTCGAACTTCGAAGACGCGGCCAGCCTGGTGCAGGAGTATCGCAATTATTTATTCGGAGTTGTCTCGGACGTGGAGTTCCCCTGGGAGGGCAAGCTGAGCCCGGAGGCGGGTTTTGAACTGGCGCGCATGGTGAAGAGCCTGGTGCCCGACGTGCCCGTAGTTTTGCAAACCAGCCGCACCGAGTTTCGCCCGCGGGCGCATGCCGAGGGCTATTCGTTTCTGCGCAAACGTTCGCCCACGCTGCTGAAGGACCTGGGCGAAATACTGATCGAGCAATTCGGGTTTGGCGACTTCGTGTTTCGTCTGCCGGATGCGAGCGAAGTGGGACGCGCGAAAGACATGAACGAACTGGAAGAACAGTTGCAATCGGTTCCGGCAGACAGCATCGTCTTTCACTCGCAGAGCAACCACTTCTCCCATTGGCTCATGGCCCGCACCGAGTTTGCCTTGGCGGCCAAGCTCCGTCCCCGCAAAGTTTCGGACTTCCCGAGCCCCGAACATCTGCGGCGCGATCTGATCGCATCGATCAACCAGTACCGCCTCGAACAAAACGAAGTCCTGATCGGCGATTTCAAAGCGGACACGTTCAAGCCCTCGGAATCAAGCTTTCTGCGCATCGGCTCCGGATCCCTTGGAGGGAAAGCCCGCGGCCTTGCCTTTGTGCGTCATCTTCTGCGCAAGAGCCGCATCACCCGCCGTTTTCCGGGCGTGCGTATCTCGGTCCCTCCCGCCGTCGTACTGGCGACGGGGGTGTTCGATCAATTCGTAACCGAGAACAACCTGCTGGATTTTGCCTTGCATTGCGAGGATGACGCTGAAATTCAGCGGACGTTCCTGGCCGCACCGCTATCCAAATCTCTCAACGAAGATCTGAAATCGTTCCTGGCCGAGGTAACCCATCCCCTGGCGGTGCGCTCCTCCAGCTTGCTGGAGGATTCGCAGTACCAGCCTTTCACCGGCGTCTATGAAACTTTCATGCTGGGTAATCAGCAAGCAGACCTCGACCAACGGCTAGTGGCGCTGAGCGAGGCTATCCGGCGCGTCTACGCCTCCACCTTCAGCCGCCATGCCAAAGCTTATGTGCGGGCCACGCCCTACCGTCTGGAAGAAGAAAAAATGGCGGTGATTCTCCAGCAGGTGGTGGGCACGCAATATGACGCACGCTTTTATCCGGATTTTTCCGGGGTCGTGCGCTCGCACAATTTTTATCCCGTTCCTCCCATGACCTTCGAAGACGGCGTCGCCGCCGTTGCTCTGGGATTGGGCCGGGCGGTGGTGGATGGCGGGAAGTGTTTGACTTTCTGCCCGCGTTATCCGCGCAACCTGGTGCAGTTCTCTTCGGTCGAAGACATACTGGCCAACTCGCAGACCGAATTCTGGGCGTTGGAGCTGGATGGCGCGTCCGATGGCCGTCCGGGGCATTGGCACGAGAAACGGTTCAGCCTCGCCGCTGCCGAGAGCGACGGCACACTGCGGGCGGTGGCATCGACTTACTCCAAGGACAACCATGCCGTCTACGATGGTGTGAGCCGGCCGGGCGCGCGCGTCGTAACCTTTGCCCCGATGCTCAAGCACGGCACCTTTCCGCTGGCTGACATTCTTCATGTTCTCGTGCGGGCAGGTGAGGATGCGCTGGGCCATCCGGTGGAGATCGAATTTGCCGTGCGCCTGCCGCAGCAGGCTGACCCAGTGGATGGGCACGCAACCGACCAGGCGGCCGAATTTGGTTTCCTGCAGATACGCCCGCTGACGCTGGCGCGCTACAGTGAAGACCTGGCCTTGGACGACGTGCAACCCGAGCAGCTGATCTGCCAGAGCAGCAAGGTTCTGGGCAATGGCCGCATTGAGGGTCTGCACGATGTGATCGTGGTCGATTCACAGCGCTTTGAGCGTAGCCGCAGCCAGGAAGTAGCCGAGGCGGTGGCTCAGTTCAATCACCGGCTCGGTGCGGAGCACCGGCCCTACCTGCTGATCGGCGTCGGGCGCTGGGGATCGAACGAACCCTGGCTGGGTATTCCGGTCGAATGGGATGAAATCTCCGGCGCGCGCGTGATCGTGGAGGCCGGATTCCACGATTTTCGCGTCACCCCATCGCAGGGCAGCCACTTCTTCCAGAATCTCACTGCGTTTCAGGTCGGTTACTTCACCGTGAATCCAGACGCCGGCGAAGGATCGGTCGATTGGCAATGGTTGATGAAACAGCCGGCGGTCGAAGAACAGGGTTGTGTCCGCCGCTTGCGGTTTGCGGAACCGATCCGCGTGGTGATGAACAGCCGCACCAGTCAAGGCGTAATCTTCAAGCCGGGAGTGCGGCAGAGAGAAGTTGCGGACTGAGGGAGCGCACCGGCCGAGCCGCGCCCGGGACGGGCGAGGGCGCCCATCGCTCCATTAGACGCGGCAAGCGGAGTCTCTACTAGAGATTTGTTTGGGGTTTTTTTGCTGAGATCTGACAGCCGAGAACTTCCTTACCCGCCCTGCTTCAGTTCCGTTAGCACCTGCTTGGCGATTTCCTTGAGCGTTTCGAACACGCCCACGCCCTGGAAAGCTACCGCCTCTACCATCGCCTCGTTTTTCTTGCGCAGTTCTTTGGCGAGAGCGTCCACCGGCAGCACGTTCGGCAGGTCTCGCTTGTTCAGTTGCAGGACGTAGGGAATCTTGTTGAAGTCGTAGCCGTGCTCTTTCAGGTTCGCCATCAGGTTGTCGAGCGCTTCGACGTTGGCGTCCATGCGCTCCTGCTGGGAATCGGCCACGAACACAATGCCGTCCACCCCGCGCAGGATCAGCTTGCGGCTGGCGTCGTAAAAGACCTGTCCCGGAACCGTGTACAGGTGAATGCGGGTCTTGAAGCCTCGAACCGAGCCCAGGTCCAGCGGCAGAAAATCGAAGAACAGGGTTCGATCGGTCTCCGTGGCCAGCGAGATCATCTTACCCTTCTGCTGTTCGGCTGTTTTCTGGAAGATGAACTGCAGATTCGTCGTCTT
>Ga0070761_10002004_pt1 | contig 12637 bp, 9 predicted proteins | sample HubBroMetageREF1_FD_66724 | JGI IMG/M metagenome (GOLD analysis project Ga0070761, IMG submission 66724) | Reference soil microbial communities from the Hubbard Brook experimental Forest, New Hampshire, USA - Hubbard Brook CCASE Soil... | ecosystem: Environmental > Terrestrial > Soil > Temperate...
GCCCAAGCCCGTCAAGACCTCCGAAAAAGCCGAGGAAATGCTGAAGTTCGATCTTCAAAACGAGAAGGACACCATCGCTAACTATCGCCGCCGCGTGAAGCAGGCCGACTCACTCAACGAGTTCGCCATCGCCGAGACCATTCGCGAGATTCTTCTTGATGAGCAGGACCACCTCAGCGCACTCGCAACCGCGCTCGGCATCGACCCACCCGACCCTGGCATCGCTGACTGACCCTCAGCATGCGTCGACGCTTCTGTGGAGCCCGGCAAGGTCTTGACACCACCCGGTAAAATAGAAGTAGAGGAATCCTCACAACCCGGCTCCGGCCGGGTTCGTTCTTTGAGTTAAGAGTCACCGTAAGCTTCGTCTTTTGAAGACTTTGCGCAAGCTGGAAAAAGAGCCTCAATGTTTTCAATACTTTGCAATTAAAGTCCAACCATAACGTCAATCGAATGAAGACTTTGAGCAAAAAGTGCCGGGAAGGGGGAGTTACGTCCAATTGCGAGCCGCTCTCCACTTCACCCTCACATCTGCCATAATGATTGGCCAACAGAAAGCGTTGCTTGAGGCGGTTCCATGAGACCGAGTTCTGTAAGCCTCGCCCTTCTCTCCTTCGCGCTTTGTCTCCCCGTCCTCGCGCAGGACACCACAACCTACTCAGCGTCTGCGGCTCAACCGGCCAGTGTCGCCGCACCCTCTGCCAACACCGTCGGTCTCTCTGACATCCGCATCGTGCGCCTGAGTCAGGTGCGCGGCAAGGTCGACATCGATCGCCACATCGGTCGCGGATATGAAGAGGCCTTCGCCAACATCCCCATCACCGGCGGCACCAGGCTTCACACCGACGTCGGCCTCGCTGAGGTTGAGTTCGAAGACAACAGCACCATTCGTCTCACGCCGGACACTGAAGTAGAGTTCACGCTACTCAAGCGAACCGCCACGGGCTCGACTATCAACGCGGTTAGCGTCCTCCACGGCATGATCTTTGCGAACGTCGCCGGCACCAAGGGCAATGCGTTCACCATTACTGTGGGCAAAGCATCCGTCGCGATGAACCCCTCCAGTCACATCCGCCTCACGATGGATGGACTCAACTCGAACATCTCTGTGCTCAACGGTTCCGTTGAGTTCACCGATCCTTTCGCATACACCTCGACCCTCGCTCACAAGTCGCTCGACTTCGACGCTGCCGGTTCCAAACAACCTGAGTTCGCGAAGATGGAAGGGAGCGCCTTCGACGACTGGGACAAGAACGGGAACGACTACCAGAAGCTATACGCATCGCAGCGACTGTCTGGCGGCAACGGCCTCTACGGTTCGAGCGACCTCAACTACTACGGAAGCTTCGTCAACATGCCGGGTTGCGGCTCACTCTGGCAGCCATACTTCGCCTCCACCGCTTGGAGCCCTTATGACAACGGCATGTGGGCCTACTACCCCAGCGTCGGCTACTCCTGGGTCTCACCGTATCCATGGGGCTGGCTCCCCTTCCACTCCGGCAACTGGGTCAACTGTGGCGGGGCTGGCTGGGGCTGGATGCCAGGAGGCCAATTCACCGGACTGCAGAACGTAACAGCCCTCACTCCTGCGAGCGCAGGTGGCCGTTCGTTGGTGACTGCTCCGCCTCCACCGCGCGGCGGCTCGCCCGCGATGGTTCCCGTGAATACTCGCCCGCTTGCAATCTCGAGCGTCTCTGCTCCAGGAACCTTCACCTTCCGCAAGGACTCGGCGGGCCTCGGCGTGCCGCGAGATGCTTTCGGCGAGCTAAGGGGCATCTCCTCGGACGTGGCGCACCATGGCATGGTGAACACTGAGGTCGAGCGCTCCGTCATCGGTCCCGCTCCCGCATTTGCTAATCGCAACGTGAACGGCAGCCTCAACAGCAGCAGAGCATCGTCCACCTCACCCGGATCGCGTTCGGTGGCCACGTTCAGCCGTCCAGCTGCCGATCGCTCGAACGGGGACGCTGATTGGTCCTCACTCCCTCGCGGTTCCATGAGAAGTTCGGAGCCATCAGCCTCGCCAATGCAGCGCCAGTCTGCGGCGCCATCGACTCAAAACAGCTCGGCGTCATCGGGAACGTCATCTCAGGCAAGCGCAGGTGCCAGTCACAAGTAGCGACCCAATCCATTTCGCTAAATCTGGCGCCGAAAGACGGCTCCGCGGATGATACCCTCTCCGCAATCCATTTCTCTGCGGAGTACGCATGCGTCTGTCGCGTTCTGTTCTCTTGCTGTGCCTTTGCATTCTCTTTGGGGCGATTTCACAAGCCCAGGCTCCACAGATTCTTAGCCCGAAACCCGCCAGCGCGACGCAGCCGATTCCCCTGCCACCACCGAACCCAAAGACTCCACCGCAGCTCACCTCGGAGGACGTCACAGCCTTTCTCGACGGATTTCTTCCGCTGCAATTGCAGCGGGACGACGTCGCAGGCGCGACGATCTCCATCTACCAGAACGGTCAGCCGCTCATTCTTAAGGGTTACGGTTACGCCGACTTCAAGAAGAAGACGCCCGTCGATCCCGTCGTCACGACCTTCCGTCCGGGTTCGATCTCAAAGCTCTTTACCTACGTCTCGATGATGCAACTCGTCGAGGAGGGCAAGCTCAACCTCGACGCGAACGTCCAGCAGTACCTCGACTTCAAGATCAAACCTGGTCCGAGCGGCATTGACGACGCGCCCATCACCCTCCGCAATCTCGCCACACACACTGCAGGGTTCGAAGAGGAGCTGCACGACTTCGGCTCTGACAAGTCCGGCAAACTGCCGCTCGACCTCCGCACCTTTCTGATCCGCAACCAGCCGAATCGATTTGCTGCGCCGGGCAAAGATCTCGCGTACTCCAACTACGGCATCGCACTCATCGGCTACATCGTGCAGCGCGTCTCCGGCGAACCCTTCGCTGCCTATGTGCAGCACCACATCTTCACGCCGCTCGGCATGACGCACTCCACCTTCGAGCAGCCGCTGCCCAAGGGCTTCGTTGCAACCAAAGGCTACTTACACACCTCCAAGGACGACACCGGTTTCGAGGCCTTCACTGAGGCTCCCGCCGGAGGCCTCTCATCGACAGCCGCGGACATGGCCATCTTCGGCCAGATGCTGCTCGGCCACGGTACCTACAACGGCGTTCAGATCCTCCAGCCGGCTTCCGTCGCTCTACTGCTGACGCCGCAATTCACCCCCGGCCCGGGAGTGAGCCCGTGGGACCTTGGCTTCTACGACGAGGACCGCAACGGTCTGCGCTTCATTGGACACGGCGGGGATCTACTCGCCTGTCACTCGCAGTTCTGGATCGAGCCCACGCACGGCCTCTCGTTCTTCATCAGCTATAACTCTCAGGGGGCCGCGCAGAAGGCGCGCGCCGAGCTCTTCAACGCCTTCGTCGACCGCTATCTTCCGGGACCGCCGAATCCGCATCCTGCGTACGTAAAGCTCACAGCAAAACAACTCGCACCGTACACGGGATTCTTCCTCAGCTCGCGCCGCGCAGACTCCACGATCTTCCGCATCGTCGGGCTTCAGACCAAAGAGATCGAAGCGACAAAGGATGGCAACCTCAACATCTCAACCGCGAAGGACTTTTACGGTCATCCGGTTGACTTTCACCCGGTCGGCAACGACTCCTTCTACGATGAGCTGGATCAAAGCACGATTCACTTCGAACGCGATGCGCACGGGAACGTTGTCGGTTACGCAACGCCAAGCCACTCCGACCGCGCACCTCTGCTCGTCTCCGGGCTGTGGCTGAATATTCCTCTCGCGATCGCCCTCGGCACGATGTTGTTGCTCGTGTTCGCTGCCCTCGTCCGCACCGGGCGCCGCATCTTCTTGCGCAAGCGCGCGAAGCTCGCACCGCAGCCCGGCACCAGGTGGGCGACCTTCTCTATGCAACTCGCGGGCTTTGCGCTGCTTGCGCTTCTTATCTACATCGCGGTGATGGCCTCTCGTCTCTCCGAGATCACGAACTTCTATCAGATCGGACATCTTGATCCATGGCTGCGCGTTGAGGTCATGCTTGCGACGATTCTGTTCATCACACTCGTCTGCGCGTTCCTCAGCGGACTGCGCGTACTCCGTCATCCACTTCGTTGGATCACGCGGGTGAAGTTCACGATCGTGACGCTGTCTTGCCTCTATCTCGGATGGTTTGTCCTCTTCTTTCATCTCATGGGCAGACCGAGTCGCTTTTAGCTATGCGGTCCCTACGCACTTCAACCATTGCTATCTGCGCGGCCGCCATGATGCTCATTGCGGTCGCAAGCGTTGCGATTCCGCTATACGTCATCCGTCCGTTCGTTCCGGAGGACCCGCATGCGCTCGCCTTCGCATTGGGACTGCGTCCGCTCGCCCCGTGGATTACGCTTTTTTGCGTCGCGATCCTTATCCTGCTTTCGGTCTCGACATGGAAGCGGACTCGCTTTTTAGGTCACGCAACGCTGCTCCTGGCGACACTCGTCAGCCTCTTCGCCGCGCGGGTCAACATCTTCGAGCGCATGTTTCACCCGAACCCTGCGCCATCCTTCGCGCCGGTTTCGCAATCCGTCGCGGAACCTGGCGCCATGGTCCTGGCAGTGAGCGTCAATGGGCAGGCGCGCGCGTATCCAATTCGTTATCTCGGCTATCACCACATCATTAACGACACCGTCGGTGGTCAACCTATAGCGATCACGTACTGCACACTGTGTCATACGGGCCTTGTCTGGCGCCGTGTCCTTGACGGCCGCACGCTCTACTTCCACCTCGGCGGCATCAACAACGGCAACGCACTTCTGCGCGACGCCGAGACCTCGAGCATCTGGCAACAGAGCACCGGTGAGTGCATCTTCGGCCCACTTCGCGGCCGGCGCCTCGCGCTGGTCTCTGCGAATGAACTCACACTTGCCCTCTGGCGCAACGAAAATCCGAACGGCACGGTCCTTCTTCCCGATAAAGCTGTCGCGGCTCACTACGATCCCGCCGACTGGGAGCAGCAGATCGCCCGCACACGCGTCGTTGTCGATGTATCTGCATCAGGAATCAATGCGCACGAGATCATCTTCGGGATCAATGCGAACGGGCAGCGACGCGCCTACTTTCTGCGCGCGTTGCTCGCGTCCGGTCTCATCCAGGACAGCTTCGGTAATCCTGTAACCCGCGTCCTGCTCGCACTTGGACCGGACGGCGCTTCGATCCGTGCCTTTGCGCCTGGTGATCTAACATTCGTGCGCGGGGCAAATCTTACGGACTCGGCCTTCATGACCGACACGGAGACGGGGAGTACCTGGAACTTTCAAGGATGCGCCGTCGCCGGCAAACTCATAGGTCAGTGTCTCTTGCCAATCAATGGTCACAAGTCCTTCTGGTTTGACTGGCTCAATCACTACCGCGACACAAGCGTCTACCGAGGTTAGATCCCAAGCTCTGCACGAATCGCGTCGGCGATTGCGTCCGCGTGTCGGCGCATCGCGGCTTCACTCTCGGCCTCGATCATCACACGCGCCAGTGCCTCGGTGCCAGAGTAGCGGATCACCACGCGCCCCGAGTCCTTCAACTCGTCCTCCGCGGTGCGAATTGCTGAGACGACCGACGGAATCGAATCGAGCGGTCGCTTCTCGCGCACCTTCACGTTAACGATTACCTGCGGATAGCTCTTCAGATCGGCGATGAGTTCGCTGAGCGTTTTACCGGAGCGATGCACGACATCGAGCACGACGAGCGCAGTCAACAGACCATCGCCCGTCGTCGCACGAGCAGGGAAGAGGATGTGGCCTGACTGCTCGCCACCAAGCGACGCGCCGCTCTTCCGCATCTCCTCGAGCACATACTTGTCGCCTACCGGCGCGCGCAGCATGGAGATGCCCGAGCGCTTCAGCGCCGCCTCGAATCCCATGTTCGACATCGTCGTCGCAACGACGACATCGTTCGCGAGTTCACCGCGGGCCTGTAGATCGCGCGCGCAGGCGAGCATTACTGCATCGCCGTTCACCACGTTGCCGTGTTCGTCGGCGAAGAGCGCGCGGTCGGCGTCGCCATCGAAGGTGAAGCCAAGCGATGCACCGAGCTTCTTCACCTCCTGCGCGACGACCTCAGGATGCAGCGCACCGCAATTGGCATTGATGTTGCGACCGTCGGGCGATGCGTGCGTCACCTCGACCGTTCCCTGAAGCGACTCGAACAGCTGCGGGGCGATTGTGCTCGCCGCGCCGTTTGCGCAGTCGATGACGACACAACGATTGTCCAGTGAGATTCCCGGCACAGCGCTCAGTAGAAACTGCACGTACTCGCGCCGGAACTTCTCGTTGACGGGCGGCAGATCCGATCGCTGTTCTCTCACCTCGACGTCCGTGGCGAGAACACGCTCGATCTCGCGCTCAATCTCGAGTTCGACTTCATCGGGCAATTTATACCCATCGCCACCAAAGACCTTTATGCCGTTGTCCTGCCACGGATTGTGCGAGGCCGAGATGACCACGCCGGCGCTGAAGCCATGCTTCTTCGCGAGGAAAGCGATCGCCGGCGTTGTAATCACGCCCGCGAATTCGGCCTCCGCGCCGCCTTCGCGCAGACCACCGATGAGCGTTGATGTGATCCATGGCCCGCTTTCGCGCGTGTCCATTCCGAGCACGACGCGCACCGGACGGCCTGCCTCTGCAAGCTTGCGGGCCAGGGCAACACCCACCGCATGAACCGTCTTCGCGTCCAGCGGCGCCTCTCCTGCGACCGCGCGAATTCCATCTGTCCCAAACAGCTTTCGCATCCTGCTCTCCGTACCTGAAAGATTCTCGTATGATGCTAGCGGATTACTACACACTCTGGGCACTGGCTCCATCATTTGATAGGCCGAAGGCGTCGCTATGCCTTATCGAGGACCTTTGCTCGAAGACTGCCTTGATGCAGCCGCGCAGTAATCTGTTCGTCCTGCTGCACCTCACTGCTTGCGCGCAGCAGCCGTCCATCCGGCCCATACACCAACGCATAGCCGCGCTCTAACACGCGCACCGGGCTTAGTGCGTCCAGCTTCGATGCTGCACGATCCACCTCAACTCTTCCGCTCGACACAAGCGTCTTTGCGGTGCCATGGAGTCGCGCGTGAAGGCTCTCAAGCCTCCGCGCGTTGTCGCGCAACCGCACCGCCGGATCCTGCCGCAGTAATCGCGTCTCCAGCCGAAGACTGTGATCGTTTGCAACGCGGAGCCTTAGGGAGATCGCGTTGTTCATGCGAAGATCCAGCTCGTCGAAGCGTTGCGCTTTGCGATCGAGGCCGTCGCGCACGCGCCGCAGCACCATGTCCGCACCAAGCCGTGAAAGCCTCTGCCGCGTGCGCAGCACCTCGTAACTTCCTGCGCGCACGAGACGCGAATGTAGACGCTCAACGCGCTCCTCAATGCGATGCTGCGCCGCGGTCACTAGCTCTGCTGCGGCGGAGGGAGTCGGAGCGAATACATCCGCGGCCGCATCGGCGATGGTTGAGTCGGTCGCGTGGCCCACGCCGACGATCACTGGGACGCTGCACGCAGCAATCGCACGCGCGACGCGTTCATCGTCGAAGCCATGCAGGTCCTCCCAGCTTCCACCGCCACGCGCCACAATGACGACATCCGCGCGTTCAGGATGACGGCTGAACCAGCGCACGCCAGCAGCGACCTCCATCGCACAGCGTGGGCCCTGAACAGCAGCCGGATAAATCAGTAGATTCACCGCAGCGTGTCTGCGCCGGCATACCTTCACGATGTCACGTAGTGCCGCTCCTTGCACGCTGGTGACGATGCCGATGCACTTCGGGAAGGGAGGCAGCGGGCGTTTGCGATCGAACAGTCCTTCACGCCGCAGACGTTCTTTGAGTTCACGCACAGCAGCGAGCAGCGCGCCGAGGCCCCGCGGCTCCATCCACTCGGCGATAAGCTGCATTTGGCCGCGATTCTCGTAGACGCTAAGCTGACCGCGCAGCCGCACGGCATCGCCATCTTTCGGGTGGAAGCGGATGAGCGATGCTTGCCGACGAAACATCACGACGGATAACTGCGCTGCTCCGTCCTTCAGGGTGAAGTAACAGTGCCCGGTCGCGGCGGGGCGCCAGTTTGAGATCTCGCCTTCAACGATCACCTGACCGTAGCTGCGCTCGAGCACGCTGCGCACCTGGCGCACGAGTTCGGCGACACCCCACACCCGAGGCTCACGTGTGGTTTCGGGCTGCGTCTCTGACGCCGTGATCGTTCGCGGAGGCTGCGTGGGCTCGTCTTCAGCGGGCGCCTCCATCGGCACCGCGTCAAAGAGACCCGGCATCTGCGGGCGCACATCGGATTTCGCTTTGCCTTTGCGCCGCAGTTCGGCGAGGCTCGGCATGGGCTCACGAGAACTCATTGCAAGCTCGAGTTTACGCCGCTCGAGCGCACGCGTTCCGGTGGCAGAGCCTCAACTGGCCGCGCACAGTGTCTGGTGGCCCAGCAGTTCGCCGGCCTCCTTCAGCAGCACCTCAGGTCGACACGGCTTGCTCAGAAGCTTCAGCGGCCGCTTCATCCGAAGTGCCTCGAGTTCCACGCTGGCGGCATTGCTCAGGTAGGCCGTCAGCATGATCATCTGGCACCTCGGCATCTCGCGGCTGATCGCGGCAGCCAGTTGCAGCCCGTCCTGGCCGGGCATCGTCACATCGCACAACAATAGCTCCGGGTCGAAGCTCCTTGCCGTGCGCAATGCCTCCGCGGCCGAATAACATGCCTCTGACTCGAAACCGTTCACCGCAAAGATCATTCGCAGCGTGTCCGCCACGAGACGATCATCATCGACAACAAGCACTCTCTGTCTCTGTCTCATCTGGAGGTGTTCCCCCTTCTGGTAGCCCGGTGAGAAATACAGAAAAGTCGAAAGACAAAATCGCGCCGAAACGGCCAGCGCACTTTATGGGGAAAGTCACTGTAGAGTAGACGAACGGCCTGCGTGTTTTCCAGAAAAATCGGCGCATTTTTCCTCTATTTTTATTGACCGAGACGTTTCCTGTTGCGCGAGAATCTAACGTCAAGCGATGCATATCCTAGTGTTGTGGCTCGGCTTATTTCTTTACGCTGCGGTGTTGCTGGATGCGTTCCAGACGATCATTCTTCCGCGGCGCCCTGTCGCGCGATTTCGTCTCACGAGACTCTTCTACCTTGCGACCTGGATTCCCGTGACACGCGTTGTGCATCTGATCCGAGACCATCGAAGACGTGAGCAGTATTACAGCTATTATGGTCCGCTCTCGCTGCTCATGCTCTTCGTCATGTGGGCCGTCAGCCTCCTCACGGCGTTCGCCTTGATTTATTTCGGATTGCGTACTCCGTTCACTGATCCGTTGCATCCTGTCACTGCCTTTGGCAATCTACGCACCTGCTTCTACGTGAGCGGGTCGACGCTATTTACACTCGGCCTCGGCGATGTTGTTCCCGCGAATCATGTAGCGCGTTTCTTCATCGTCCTGGAATCCGGGACAGGTCTCGGTTTTATCGCACTGGTGATTGGTTACGTGCCGGTGTTGTACTCGGCGTTTTCTGCGCGCGAGATGGAGGTGGCTCTGCTCGATGCTCGTGCCGGCTCGCCGCCCACTGCGAGTGAACTTCTGCTGCGCCATCACTTCAATGGTGGAGACTTGGCGCTAAACAAATTGCTTGTGGAGTGGGAGCGCTGGAGCGCGACCCTGCTTGAGACACATATTTCGTATCCCATTCTTTGTTATTACCGCTCGCAGCACGATAACCAGAGCTGGCTCTCCGCTCTTACAGCCATCCTCGACGTGTGCGCGCTTATCATCACGGCGGTTGACAGCCCAGTGCAACGACAGGCGCAGCTAACCTTCGCTGTAGGACGGCATGTTCTGGTCGACATCGGGCATGTCTTCCATCGCGAGCAGGCCGAACAGAAACTGCGCGCGGGCGGGTTCACGCGGCTCAACGACGATGAGTTCGCCCACTTGGGCAACCTGCTCCGCACGGCCGGTATCTCTCTCTGCGGCGACATCAACGTGCGCTCCCGCCTCGATTCGCTGCGCAGGCTTTACGAACCTCACGCCTGCGCGATGGCGCATTACCTGCGCCTCGAGCTCCCGCACTGGTTTCCTCCACCGGTCAATCCGGAGAAGCCTGACATCTGGACATCGATCGGGCAGCTACGCAGCCCAGCCGGCACCGCTGAGTTGCTGACTGCCGTCAGTGCACAGGCGACTGCCTCAAATCTCGGTGACGACGAAGGCTTCCTATGAGACTGATGCAGGACCAAAACAATGAGGCCGCTCGCGAGAGCGGCCTCATTGTTTTCTTCGATGCCTGAGCTATTGGCCCATCATCATGCCGGGACCGGCGGGCTGCGGATTCAACCTCTCGGACGCGACCTGCGCCGCGGGCCCAGGATTGCCCTTGGGATCCTTGTCCTTGTCCTTTACTTGCGCCCAAACGCGCTTGGCGTCGGCGGTCTTACCCTCGCTCTGGTACAGGTCGCCGAGCTGGATCTGCGCGAAGAACGGCGGCACGGTTGCCGCGCTACCCTTGCCGAGCTCTTCTAGCAGCTTCTCGGCATCGCTATTGCGACCCATCTGCTGGTAAAGCCCCGCCAGCGCAGCCTTGCCGAGCGCCGAAGAGTCGCCGTTCCAGCTGCCCGCTACCTTCTTCAGCGCGTCCTCAGCCGCGTTGTTGTTGCCCTCGTCCATGTAGGTCACACCTGCCATGTAGAGAGCCATCTTGCCGGGCTGTGTCATCCCGTACTGGTTCGCAACCGCAGTAAACTGGGCGTTTGCCGCCGCGGCGCGCGCCTTCGCGTCAGGAAAGGTCTTGATTCCCGGCGGCAGATTGGCTGCCTGGGAGGCCAGCGGAGCCTGGTAGGTCTGCATGGCGCCGCCAAAGGCGTTCGCCGCCGCGTCTGTCCGATGGTTGAACAGCGTGTAGCCGCCCACGATCAGCAGAATCAGCGCCACCGCGACCACTCCAGTAGTGATCGCCTGGTTTCTGTTCTGCTTCGCCCAGTCCACACCGTGCTCGGTCAGGGTAATGAACTGGTCCTGCTTCTTTAGCTGTCGCTTGGTTGCGTTATCCACGTAGTTCGCTGTTCCCGTCTTTTGAAGAATCTCTGGTTGCGCCAACCCACCGGAGGCGCACCCTCAAGTGTACCAGCCGGCCCCTGAAACCAGGGCCAGAGGGCGCCGGCGACCCCGATGAAGACCGGTCTTACCCCCTCCTCGAAATTGTTCCGATTGAAACGATTTCGAGTGGCAATTTTTCCGCCAATTCATTGATCTTTGGTGTTTTTTAAGCCTCTTGCCAATCGTATTGCGACGGGCATAGTATCTGGCTCGCAATCGAAACAGTGCACACCTTCCGGGGCATGTCAGACCGGATTCTTGGCGCTAGTTTGTCAAAGTCTCTTGCAGGGCCATCTCCGCGCCCGTTGGTCAGGCTCCGGCGCGACAAAACAGGAGCAGCACAAGGTATGGCATGGTACGCCTATTGCATTGCTGAGCGCAGCGCTTTTTCTGAGTTAGCCCGTCACCGCCGCCCGATGCCCCTCACAGGGGTCACCGGCCTCTTCGGAAACCAAATCTTCCTCTTTCCCGCAGCCGATCTCGCGGTCGTCGTCTCAGAACATTTGAATGAGGACGCCGGACGCCTGACCGGTCCTGAAGCCCAATTCGCCGCCCGCGATCACGCCCGCGTGATCTCCGGCTGCTTTGACCGTTCCACTGTTCTTCCCTTCCGCTTCGGCACCACGTTTGAGGACGACGACGCCCTGCGCCGCTCCGTCCGCTCCAACCAGCGTCATTTCCTGGCCAATGTTGAGCGTCTCCGTGGCAAGGCGGAGATGCACCTGAAGGTAGTTGTCGACGACATCTGCCCCGAGTCCCGCAACGGCGTTCACCAGCACCACGACGCCGGGCAGGAGTACCTCTCGCATCTGCGCGAATCAGCGAGCCGGCAACGCGAACGTCAGTCGCGTGCCCGGGCGCTCTCCGTGCAGATGCACCGCATGTTCCTTCCGCTCGCGGAGGAGATCACCTGCCGCCGTATGGACTCCGGCAAGATGCTGCTCGACATCGCTCACCTCGTCGACAAGAAGACAGTGGAGCGCTACCAGAACAAGTACAGCTCGGCGACCCAGCAGATGAAGGACTGCTCCATGCAGCTCTCCGGTCCCTGGCCGCCGTATCACTTCGTCCACCGCGAGCCGTCTCACCGCGCGCACGCATAAACAATTCTTAGCGAAGAACGAAAAGGCCTCGGCACCTGCTGAGGCCTTCTCTTTTTGCGGCTTACTGTTTTTGAATCAGAAACTCCATCTGCGTTCCGAGCAGTCGCGAGAGCGGCGGCAGAGTGAGCAGTTGTGATGGCAGATAAAGCAGGCTGAGCAGTTGCCCGCGCTTCTCCTCCAGAACCACATGGCTGCGCCGGAACATTGCGAGACGGAAGCCCGTCTTCCGAAACAGTGCCTCAGCCGTCGGCCGGGTGAACTCCCACGTGTGCAGAGGAACATGGCAGTTCCCCCACAGCCAGTCGCGTCCCGTCAGGCGGCCCATGGTGTGGAAGTAGTGTGACTCGAGCGAGCTGATGTCTGGGAACGTAATCAGTGCGTGACCGCCGGGCTCCAGAATGCTGTTGACTCGCTCCAGCGTTGCGATAGGGCTCAGCGAATGTTCCAGG
>Ga0070761_10002006_pt1 | contig 12632 bp, 19 predicted proteins | sample HubBroMetageREF1_FD_66724 | JGI IMG/M metagenome (GOLD analysis project Ga0070761, IMG submission 66724) | Reference soil microbial communities from the Hubbard Brook experimental Forest, New Hampshire, USA - Hubbard Brook CCASE Soil... | ecosystem: Environmental > Terrestrial > Soil >...
TGCTCCCCAGCGGCGCTTGGCGGTCTTGAGTTCGAGAACGACTGGCCTGCTTTCTTCTTCCACAATCGCGTCCATCGCGCCGACCAGGGGCAGCGGACGTAGTTCTCCGGTGACGGGATGCGACAGTTCGAGGCTGAACGGCAGCTCGACGCCGTACACCTGGTCCGGCAGCGCGACACGTTCTAGGAAAGTCACGAGCATCTTCATCGCGCCGTCGACGACCGCGCCGGTGTCTTGCTCTTCTTCGTCAAACAGGACTGGGACTTCGTCTCCCTCGATGCCGCGGACGATGCCGTCGCGCAGATGCGCGCGAAGCTCGTCGACCGGCACCAGGTCGTTGGGGCGCGACCGAGTGAAATGCTCGGCGATGGTCGCGTGCCACGCGCTCCCCAGCACCAAACTCACGGAACGAAACGCCGCTGGGGCGCGCTGGATGTACTGGTAATAGTAGCGCCGCGGGCAAGACAGGAAGGTCTTCACTTGCGAGACAGACGTATGCGGCTTCGCGCGCAGCTCTGCGAGCGACGGCTTGATGTTCTCCTTGTAGAAGGAGAACGGCGCGGGCCCCCAGTGGAACGCCGCGCCGTTCTTCGTTGTGGTGTTACAAGCTCAGTGACCGTTCGCGGCCGTGAGCTCGCTGATGAGCGACGACGCCTCGGTGCGCGTGAGCGCCTGCGGATTGTTCTTCCCGAAGCGCTCGTCGACCATCGTGCTCAGTCGAGCGCTCGACCAACCCCGTCGCCGACAGGCCGCCTGCAGAGCAGCCAACTGACGTGAGGTGAGCCGGTCGTCGGGCGCCGGTGGCGGCGCTCGTGGCTTGGGCGGGGCCGGGACGGTACGCTCAACCTGCGCGTTCAAGTCCAGCGGGCAGCCCAGGAGTCGGGCGCAGCGCTTGATACAATCGGAGCTCGCCGCCTTCAAGTCGTCGCCCACGCTGAGGGCCCTTCCGTCGGCGTCGAGCGTGATTGGGGCGGTGCCGAAGTCGACGTTGACGATGCCGTCCGCGGTGAGGCGCCCGACGACGATGACCTCCGTTTCGAGAATCTCGTGCCGGAGCACCTCGAAGGCCACGGCGTTACACGCCTCGTGCAGACGCTCCAGGACCTTGCCCACATTGACGTAGCTCAACGTCCGGCCGTGCTGTCCAGGCCGCGACCGAATGGCTTCGGCGGGAAACGGGCGGCACATGACCTCGCGGTTCACGAGCCCCTCCCAACGTGCTGGTCGAGCAGTTCGCCGGCCAGCCCCTCTAGCTCCCATCTTCTTGCTGGAACCGCGGCTTTGGCTGACGCCGTCATCGCGTTGACCAAGTCGAATAGGGGCACGTGCTCCGGCAATTCCGGCGCGCCGGTCTCCTTGGCGAGCTCTGTCTCGAGGTTCTTGCGCTCAATGAGGGTGAGCTCCCGCATGGCTCCGATTTGCGCAGCCACGTTCTTGACCATGAAAGTCACGCCGCATTGCCACTCGGCCATGACGCCGCGCGCATGCACGAGGGCCGACGGGATGGCCTCGCTGACAGCAGCCTTCAGCCGGTCGCTGTCGCCGACGTGACGAAAGGACAAGCCCTCGCCCTTGGTGACACCTCGCAGGCCGTTACTACATACGAGCCGCCAGATGAGCGGCGCGATGTGCACAGCCGACCGACCGAAGCAGCTCGTACTGATATCGATGCCGACGTTCGAGACGTCGCCTCGCCTCAGCTCCCTTGTTTCACCCGGCAGGATGATGCGCATGTTGTCGACCAGGCCGGTGGCCACGCCGCGGACGCGGACTTCACTCAGAAGCCCGTGTCTCGAGAGCGCGGTGTGCAGCGTGTCGACGAGCTCGACGGGGTCGAGCGGGGCGTACCGACCGCTGACGACGGCCGCGACTTCCCCTCCTCGCAGGCGAAGCGTGGCGGTGGACGAGCCATCGGCGGTGCCGAGTAGCCAGTTGGCTGTGGCAATCTGGAGTGGTGCGGGCAAACGGTCCCGCAAGAATTCTGCCGGTGCACCGAGCCGCGTCATCAGATTCGAGAACGCGTTGTTCCGGAGGGGCTTTGGCTGGTGATGTCGAGCCAGCGGCACGAGCGCGAACTGCCCATCCAGCGGGGCGACGGCCCAGGTCTTCAGGTCCGTGATGGGCAAATCGGCCGCGTGGCCGTCGGCGGCATGCGCGGCGATGATGCGCTCGGCCGCCTCGTCGAAGGAAAGCTCAACGTCGTCCCAGTGCGGGCGCATGTCGGCGGCGGTTCGGAGCGGAGGCGGCAACGTGCTGCCCCCGAGTATGGAAGTACCATTCATGGGAATCCTTGAGGTGGCGAGGCGCGCACGAAGCGCAGCCTAGAGATGGAGAGATGGCGGGAACGCGCATGTGCGCGGTAGCTCGCCCGACCGTCGTCGCGATGGTGGCAGAAGAGGCGGTGGTGACATCGCCACCACCACCGCTAGATTTGGGACGTTAGGAGTGCAATGTCGGAAGTGAGGGTGCTTGGGGCTGGGGACGAGCGCGTGCTCGTCGACTTTCTCGAAGAGCGCGTCGACACTAGCCTTTTTCTGCTTTCCAACTCCGAGGCAGTCGGACTCGAAGACCACGGACGCCCGCTCGAAGGAACGTATGCGGCGACGTTCGAGGACGGCAGGATGACTGCCGTTGCGGCACACTTCTGGAACGGCTTTCTCATCGTCCAGGGTGCCGACGCGGGCGTCGAGCGGGCGGCCCAGGTGGCCGTCAGTCGAACCGGCCGTGCACTGAACGGCCTCATCGGTCCCCTTGGCTTGGTCGAGGCCGCGCGGCGTGCACTCGGCGCCAAGATGCGCCGCGAGAAAAAAGGTGAACCCGAGATTCTGTACGGCCTCGACCTCGAGCGGCTCCGCGTGCCTCCGCTGCTCGACGCCCCTGGGGTGGTGTGCCGACCCGCGACCGCAGATGAAGTCGCGGGGGTGCTCGTGGACTGGTGGGTCGAGTACGCGGTGGAGGCGCTCGGTCAAGACAGGCCCCGCGAGCCGCGTGAGACTTCGCGCAATACGCCACTCCAGCCCGGTCATCCGGGTTGGGTGTTGGTTCACGACGGGCGCCCGGTGTCGTACTCAAAGTTCACCGCCAGCACCCACGGCGTGGTGCAAGTAGGTGGCGTCTACACGCCGCCCGAGCTGCGCGCTCGCGGTTACGGACGCGCCGTCGTCGCTGGGTCTTTACGCGACGCACGCAAGGAAGGAAACCGCCGCAGCGTGCTATTCACGGCTCGCACGAACGTCGCGGCACAACGCGCTTATCGCGCACTCGGCTACGAGGCGCTCGGCGACTTTGCGTTGGTCCTCTTTTGAGGCCGGATAGCCGAGGTGTTCGCCGACGCTCGGCAGGCCCGCCGTAGGGGCGCTAACGTATCCGTTGCATGCGGGAGCGAGCCTTTTCGTCCGGCGTCAAAAGGCCGTCTCTATTGCTTGCCTCGGTCGTGGGTTTCGCCGCGTGCGGCGGGCGACTGGGTGGCCCGTCTGATGCAGCGACGGAGTCCGCACAGCGCCAGGAAGAAGTGGGCTCGGATTCTACCGATGCTTCTGCAGGGAGCGCTGGTCCCGACGGCAGTGACGCGACTCTCGATGCGGGTTCGGACGCGGCAGGCGCGCCGATGCCCGGCCTGGTCGCCTGCAAGGGACCGCAAGACTGCGAGGACAGCCTTCAATTCCTTCAACTAGGCGCCTTCGTCACGTGCTGTGTTGCAGGCACTTGTATTTTCGGCGACCAAGCCAGTCAGAGTTCCTGCGGCGCCCCCGACGCGCAGGTAATCGCCGCCGAGAACTACGACCTCTCCTGCACAACCGACTCGGACTGCACTCTCGTTAGGCTCGGTGACTTCTGCTCTCCGGTGACCGAGTGCCAGACTGGGGTCATCAGCCAGAGCGCCCTCTCGAAGTACCAGGCCGACGTCGCACGGACGTACGCCGCGCAGTGCTTCGTATTGAGCAGCTGTCCCATAACCACTGGTTGCTGTCGCAACGGCCAATGCGTAGCCGACATGTGCTTTCCCCAGCCGGGAGACACCCTTCCCGAGTGTGCAGACGCGGGGGGCACATGCCAGAACACGGGTACGCTCGGCGAGCAAGCCGCGTGCACCGGTCCCGGCGCTGGGCCGCCCGATTGGTGTGCGTATGCAGACGAAACGTGCTGTCTGACGAGTCCGTGAATTCGCGCGGATGCAGGGCCCACAAAGAGTCAGGTCACGTACCCCATCTCGCGTAAAATCTCGCCGACCCACTGGCCCCTTCGTCGCTGGTGAGCCGGGACAGCGCGTGGGGCGAGCGGCACGGTCAGCACCTGGTCGGCGAAGCACGGGTCGACCTCGCGCGACCGCCAGTTGTAGCCCCCGCGACCACCCTTCCACCGGAAGTGTAACCCCTTGTCGTCGACGAAGGACGCGAGGTCGATGTGCAGGCGCCGGAGCGGAGCCGCGTCTGCGATGAGATGGCGTGGGACGACGACCTTCAAATCGATTTGAGAATCGAACGACACCCACTTCTTCGTTCGGTCGGCCAGTAGGACACCGAGCAGAACATCGACGTCGAGCTCGGCGCCGACCTCGGTCCATCGGGCCGTCGAGCCCAAACGCCGGGCCGCTTCGAGCGACCGCTGCCGACGCCGTCCAAGGTGCTCTACTATATGGTGGTTACGCGCCCGCTCGAGCAGCTGACGGATGCGCGGAGCGAGCTCTTCGTCATCGACGATGCGTTCGGCCTCGAGCTTGCTGGCCGAGACGCCGAGCTCCTGGGCGAGCTCGCCGGCGTTGTCAGCCAGGAACCCGCCCAAGTTGTTCGACCCCGGCTCCGGAGCCCGCACCAGAAGTGCAAGCTCCCGCACAGGGTCACGCCGCGCGCTGCTCGCCATCGCTACGCGGCTCGGTCGTTGAATCGGGGAGTACCGGCGGCGTCGGCGACACTTTCTTCACCAACGCTCGGAGCGCTTCGATGTCCCCGCCCCGACCGGAAGCGAGGCGCTTGATTTGCCTAGCGACGGCAAACGGGTTTGCCCGACGAGGCACGCGAAGAAAGTCGACGCCAAGTGACTTGAGTACGCGTCTTTCCCTGAGGTCTGACGCTCGCAAAATACGGCCTTGCACACGCATATCGGGATGTCCTTTCGACAGACGGAAATGGCGAAGGCGTCCGGAGCCGGCGCGGCATGCGCGAGCTCGACGGACGCCTCGGTTTGAGGTGAATCAGCTGCGCCGGTACGGGTCGACTTCGAGCTCTCGCGACCAGAGCGGGATGCCGTCACCCGGAGTCACCCGGATATCGGGGAGAGGGTGGGTCCCGACGCTCGGAGTGCACGGAGTTCTGCGGTGCCATACGCGCGCCCACGAAAAGCAACACTTGCCCGCGGTCGGCGATGATGAGGCCCGTCAGAAGCTCGTTGTCGAGAGTACGCGCAGAGATGGGCGGGTCTGGTAGTCGTTCTGACGCACCTCATCGCGTTCGCGTCGCCCGTCATCCTCGCGGTCGGGGCCGTCCTCTACATCAAGCCCCGAGTGGCGGCGTGACTGCTTTTCTCGCCGAGGAATACTCGAGACAACTTGCCAACTTCTACATCGCTGCCGGGGATGACCGTGCCGCGGTGGCGGGCCTCAGGCGTCATTTGGACCGCGTCGCAAGCATACGTCGACAGGTCCCGACCGACAGAAGCAGGGACGATTACCTGACGTACGAAGACTGCAACACGGCGTCCGAGATAGCGGTTCTCTCAGAGCCCGACGAACACGAGGCGCGAATGGCGGACGCTGCAGGCCGGTGCTCGAAGGTGACTCCGGGGCGGACAGTCGACCTCTCGCATTGGCTCGGCATCGCGGGTCATTGGGTGAAGATATTGCGGGGGCAGGAGTGAAACTCTGGCCGACGGGTCGTGGCGTCATCCGCGTGGTCACGCTCGTTCTGGCGGGGTTGTTGGGTCTGGCCACCTCTGCCTTCGTGGTGCGGGGCGCGGGCGATGGGGCTAGCTTTCCGCTCGCCGCCCTCGCCGCAGGCGCTCTTTCGCCATGCAAAGATGGGCTCGTTCCGTGGGCACGCAATCTCGTGGCGAATCGGGCGGCGCTTGGATACGACGACTTCGCCGTCGAAGCCGCGGTCACCCTCAGTCTGTTGCGCGAACGCAGCGCAGACGAGCTTTCCGACGGAGAGCGACAGGCTCTGGCCGACGGGGCCGCGCGGTGCCCGTCGGTCCTTCACGTGCCTTGCGACGGCGCGCGGTTCGAGATGGCCGTAGCTCGTCGATGCAATCCTCCGAAGATACATGCCCGTTCCAAGGATGCGGGTGCGACCCCAGGTCCGGACGCAGCGCCGAATGAGGAGGCGGGCTCGAAGCATTGAGCGCACGGGGTAGTCTTTCCCTAATGGTCGCCCGCAGACCCAGAGGACCGACCTTTTGGGCCGCGGTCGGGCTGGCGCTGGTCGCTGGCTCCGTGTTCGCCGTCGACTTCCGGGAATTCTACACTTGGCACTCCAACACGTTCGCCTTCGGCATCTGGAACTGTGTTCCGATGCTTCTTGCGCTCGGGCTCGTGTTCGCTGCGCGCCACTCGGGCCCTACGATGCGATTCGCAGGCTACGGCTTCTCCGTCGGCGCCGCCGGACTCGTTCTATTCGGCCATATCATGTGGGCCTTCGACATCGGCAAGACGGCGACCGGCTCGTCCACCAGCGCGCTGATGTTCCTCTTCCTTCCGCCCTGGGCGGTGATTGTTGGCGCAATGGCGGCCGTCCTGGCCGGCCTCATTGGTTTCGCGTGGGGTCCACGCGTCGCAGCCCCGCCATCTCGTCCGGACGTTCGGTAGAGGCGGTCAGAGCGGTGGCGCGTCCAGGGTCAAGGGAACAACAAGCCGCGCACGCCGAAGAGAACCGCGCGTATCAGCCACCGTCCGACCGTACGCAGATTGTCGGCGCGCACTTCGCGCCTCCAGCGCTCGTCCGACCAGGTCAACGGCGAATCGCTCACGAATTCTGCTTAGCCACAGTCCGAGCTAGGAACCAGCCAGAGGCCGCACACCTGAAAAGGCGCGTGCTCGGGAACCCGCTGGTCAGTGAGCGACCGGAACAAAAGCGCGTCGGACAGATTTGACAAGAGCCCGTGGTCGTTGATGCGAGAGGTCCACGCCCTCAAGCCCGCACGCTCGCCTTCCTCGAAGCCGCAGTTACTCAAGCCGCTGATGGCGCCGTCGACGACGTCGAAGCCAAGAAGTTGCCAATTCGTCTCCGCGACCAGCTCTGTGTCGATACCACTTCGGGCAAGCATCTTTCGTGAATTGGCGTCAGCGGCAACCGCGCCGATTGCGATGACCACCCAGGCGCCTTGGGCCTGAGGCTGCAATCGCGCGCAACGACACCGCACGCTCTCTACGTCCAGCCACGGCGCGGGTTCTTCGACACGCTCATCGTGTACCGTCGCCGGTCGCGGCCAGACCATGGTGTCCAGGGAAAGCGGACGACGAACGTCCGTGCGAATGAGAAACCTCTGTCGTCGCTCCTGGTTCCAATCGGGGTCGTGCTGGTCGGGATTCACCCGAATGTCGGCGCCTGCGAAAAGAATCATCGTCATGTCTGCTCATAGAGTATTCCGAGAGGGTCCCGGGTGCCGCCTTGGTCGCATTGATGCTCCTCTCGCGGGCGGTCTGTGTACTCGCGCTTCGTGTACTCTCCGGCGGCACCAATGGACCTCAACGATGCGCGTTGGCGAGGGCTAAAGGGCGGCTACAAGATGCCGTACGACCCTCGGCCTGCTCTTCAACGTCTTGCGGCCGGGGTTGAACGCGGCGCGGCTTGGGACGAACTCTGGCAGGAGCTGTTCCACCAGGGCGATGTCGGCGAGAAGCTTCTCGCGTGACCAACGTTATGTGCCCCTACCTCGAGGCGCTGGCGTGAAGGCGGTCAAAGATGGGCTATACTTTTCTCGATGGCTCCTCGCTCGCGGTCCATGCCCCTTCCGTCGCAGGTCGACGCCCTTCGCGCGCTCGCGAAGAGGGTCGAAGCCACCGGCAAGGGCTTGCCGCCGGAGCTGGCCGAAGCCGTGGCGGAAGCGCTGGAAGACCGCGAAGACCTGGAAGACCTCCGCGAAGCGCGCAAGCGCCTAGCCAAGGGCGGAAAGACGATTCCCTTTGCGGAAGTGCGGCGAAAGCTGGGCATCTAGGCGACCCCCTAGGTTCTGGGCATGGCCTATACAATCGAGACCGCGCCCGCGGTCGAGAAGCAGCTCGCCAGGCTTCCCAAGGACATCGCTAGCCGCCTTGCCGACGCTATCGAACGGCTGGCAGTAAACCCGTTCCCACCGGGCTCCAAGCCTCTGCGGGGCGCCGAGAAGGGCGCGTACCGCATTCGCATCGGTGACTATCGCGTCGTGTACGAGGTTTATCGAAAGCGCCTCGTCGTGCTCGTCATCAAAGTCGGCAATCGTCGCGATGTGTACCGGTGAAACACCCATGCCTATCCGGGAGAAAACCGCTCATGGGCCGAGATGTCGTCGCCACCTGACGCTGGCTACGACTCGGGTTCGCTCATGATGGACTTCGACACTTGGTCGTCCGGCATACTGCATGCCCTGCGGGAGCTTGGCGACCTTGAGCATCAGCGACTTGTCTGGGGGAAGACGACAAGTCCGGGAAATTGTTTTCTCGAGGCGTACGAGCGGCTTTACGACGATTACGACCTGCCCGGCTTTGAGGTGGCGCACCTTCGCCTGCTGCAGAACCACGTTGCCATCCACGCCGAGCTTTCCGCCCTGCGTCTCGAGCTCGAGCCGATTGACCCGCGCCAACCGGAGGAGTCCATCATTGAGTCGCCACGCTGGCCTGCAGTGCTCGAGCATGCGCAGGGGGCCTACGCGCTATTGGCGGACTCGGTCACGCTGGCGCAGCGCACGCCGAGGTAGTCGCGCCGGTTTCGACGGTTGTGCTGCCGCTCGCGAAGCGGTCTTTCGGAGGGGCTATGTATCGCACTGGCGCTATATCGCAATGGTGCTATACTCGACCCGTGGCGACCGTCGTACACGGAGACTTCGAGTGGGACGACGCCAAGGCACTCGCGAACGAAGAAAAGCACCGCGTCAGTTTCGAGCAGGCCGCCGTGGCCCTCTTGGACCCCTACTCGCACGACCTCGACGACCAGGACGACCCAAACCGCATATCCATTCTAGGCGCTCACCCACTCACGGGCGTCCTCTACGTTATCACGTGCGATGGCTCCGAAGAACGAACGCGCATCATCAGCGCACGAAAGGCCGACTCCCATGAACACCACCAGTACGAAGAAGCCCGCTCCCGCTGACCTCGCAACGGCTCGGGCGCGCGTCCGCGGACGCGGCACGTTCGCTCGCAAACGCCTCGAGCTGTCGCTTGCCGGCGTCCGCAAGGCTTCGGGCCTCACGCAGGTCGACGTCGCCAAGAACGCGGCGATGAGTCAGGGCGAAGTCGCGAGGCTAGAAGCTGCCGAGGATATGAAGCTCTCTACGCTGAAGCGGTACGCGGAAGCGCTCGGCACGCGGCTCGACGTTGCCTTCGAGTATCCCAACGGGGTGCGCGTCTACCTCGAGCGCTGAATCCGAACTTCGGCCATGGGCGCGACGTGCGGGGTAGGGGCAGGGAGCTCCGGCAGCTCGCCGACCTTCTCCAAAATCTCTCCAAAACTGGGGTCGATTCCAGGGGACTGGCGGGGACTCGTGGAGACAAGCCCGAAGGCCGAAAGTGGAGTGGAATCGAAGTATTGAGTCGGAAAAACGAGCGACATCGCCTAGTTAGAAATTGTCGCACTCAAGAATTCGATTCCCAGCGCCTCCACCAGTTTTCGACGCAGAAACAGCCAAATCGATCTTTCCTTGAACCCGTTGCCCCGCCATTGCCCCAACCTCATGCTAGGTTGGGCGACCGGAGGCAATAGGGCCGATGACCGTCCGCACCGCCCCGTGGCACGGCGACCAGCGCCGCTGGATGGTCGACGTTCGTGCGCGCCAAGCGGGCGGGACGAAGGTTCGGGACCGCAAGATCGTCGAGGGTACCGAACGGCAGGCGCGCGCATGGGGTGAGCGGCGGCAAGCCGAACTACTTCTCGGCGACTCACGCAGGGCCAACGGAGCTGGCACCGAGGTGCCGTCGGGAGGGCGCCCTACGTGCATGACCGTCGCCGCCTTCGCAAAGGAGTGGCTGGAGAAGCATTGCGAAGCGAACCTGCACAAGAAAAGCGGTACCGACACGTCCGAAACGATTCTCCGCTGCCACTTACTCCCGTTCATCGGGCATAAGCGGCTGGACGACGTTAGCGACGATGTTGTGGCCGACCTCAAGGCTCGTTGGGTCAAGGGCGGCTACAGCGCGCCCTCCGCCGACGGCAAAGGCCTGGTCGAGATCCGCGCGACCAAGAGCAGGAAGACGATCAACAATCGGGCTAGCGTGCTTTCGTCGCTGCTGGAAGTGGCCTTCAGGTGGCGTAAGCGAACGGGATTGATGGCCGTGCCTTGTACGGTCGAGATGGACAAGGTTGACTCGCAGAGAACGCCGCCGTTCTACGAGCACGAGACCTACGAACGCTTGGTCGAGGGGGCGCGCGAGGTTGATCCACGCGTATATCTCGTCCGACTCGTCGGTACATTGTCAGCTCGGGCTCGTGTTAGGCGGGGATTGCGTCGCGACCGGACGCTGGACGCCGCAGTACCCCCATACTACTGATCGCGTTGCGAGGCAGCGAATGGGTTGTCCAAGCGGGAGCCGAGACCTGTGCGGAACAACGTCGAGCTTGTCTTGTTGCGATCGTTTGATGCGCTCGCTCGGTTGCGTTCTGGTTGGAACGGTTGCCGCTGCGCAGGGGGGGTGCGGCTCCGGAAGTGCTGAGCCCCCCAGCATTCAGGCGTCGCCTGTCGCCTTGGCCGACCCTCAGTTCGCCTCCGTGCTCTCCTACCTTCAGGGGAAGATGACGGCCGACCAGGTTCCCGGTGCCGCCATTGCCGTAGTGCGCGACGGAGCACTCGCCTTTCAGGCGGGGATCGGCGTGAAGCAGCGAGGCGAACCAGGCGTGGTACAGGCGTCAACGCTATTTCGCGTGGCTTCCCTCAGCAAGATGGTGCTTGCGGCGACCGCGATGAAGCTCGTCGAGCAGGGCAAGATCGACCTGTCGCAGCCGGTCACCCACTACATTCCGTTCACGCTTCGCGCACCGTTCGATCCCTCCACGATTTCTCTCGACGCGCTTCTCACGCACACATCCAGCATCCCTGATACGAACATAGAAAAACTGTCTTGCCCCGTGGGCTTCGGGCAATCCGCGGCCTGGTTCGCCCTTGCAGGTCCCGTTCCTCTCTGGTCGCCGCCCGGCAGCGTTTGGGACTACACCAACACCGAGTATGCGCTCATGGGATGGGTCATTGAATCGGTGACCGGCAGGGCGTACGAAGATGTGGCGACCGACCTGATCCTCGGGCCGGCGGGAATGATCACGGCGACGTTCGACCCGGCGGTCGCCGAGGCGGCAGATCACGCAGTGGGCTACGAGGGAGACTTTTCCCTGGAGCCTAACGCCTTCGACTGCTCGGTGGAGCGCAGCCCAGCCGGTGTGATCGCGAGCGTCCTGGACTACGCGCACTTCGCGGAGATGCTGATGTCTTCGGGGGGCTCGGTTCTGAAACCATCGTCGGTCGTGGCGATGGAAGCCCAGCGCGCGCAGACAGACGACTATCCCGGGAACACCGAACAGTATGGCTACGGGCTCTACCTCCACGAAGGCTACGTCTACCGCGTCTGGCATAGCGGGAACCTCGAAGGGTACCAGACGTCGATCTATATGGTGCCCGCGCAAAACTGGGCAGTCGTCGTCTTCTATAACTCTGCCAGCGGTGATCCGAACGACGTTTCGCAGTTCGCCGTAGACACCTTTCTCCTTCCGCCGACGGTGAAGAGTCCTGTGCTCACGACTCCGATGAGCACCTGGACCCACTACGAGGGCACCTACGTCGATCCCTATGGCATTTACGAAAATCCCTCGCTCGCGCTCGCTCCGCTCCTCATCACGGGACTGGGCACGATCACGGTATCCCTCCAAGATGGCGGACTGTTTGCTCAGGGATCGGGACCCGAGTCTCCATCTGCGCCCTTTCAGCTCACGCAGGTCGCAGGCGACAGATTCCAAGGGAACTTCAACGGCGGCCTCCAGGACGTGACCTTTTACCCGGACGACGCCGGCACGCCGTCGTGGTTCGTGACGCGGGTCGGCGTCGGCGTTCGCCAGTGAGCCTTAGTGAAGCGCGGCGATCGCGATCGCGCAGCAGTGCATGCTGGCCGACCCCTCGGGTTTCCCAACCCTGTGCTTTATGCGTCGCGGCAGGCGCTCAACGACGTCGCACCACTGCCGCGAAGTGAAGGGCTCGTGAAGGCTTTCGTCGGCTTCGACACGCACATTTCGACCTTCGACTATAACGGGCCCGGGAACACATTGAAGACGGCCCCCGGCCTCGGCGTTCCGGCGGGAGAAGCGTTCCTGGAGGCTCTCAGCGCACGATGAGCCCCCCTGGATGGGTCGAGATCCAGTGCTGGCGTGAGTCGATCGTGAGATTGGAATACGTTGGAAACGCGAAAGGATCGTGGGAGCGGAAGAGGTTGCGTCGAGCCGGTTGGAGCGTGAATGATTCGCGGT
>Ga0070761_10002007_pt1 | contig 12632 bp, 9 predicted proteins | sample HubBroMetageREF1_FD_66724 | JGI IMG/M metagenome (GOLD analysis project Ga0070761, IMG submission 66724) | Reference soil microbial communities from the Hubbard Brook experimental Forest, New Hampshire, USA - Hubbard Brook CCASE Soil... | ecosystem: Environmental > Terrestrial > Soil > Temperate...
CCACGCGGCCCAAATCCTGACCGCGAAGATACTCCATGACGATGTACGCGGAACCGTCGGCAGTCTGCCCAAAGTCGAAAATAGCGACGGAGTTCGGATGGCTCAAACGACTGGCGGCCCTTGCCTCGTTGAGAAATCGGGCCGCGGCGAGCTCATCGCCGGCCAGTCGAGGATGAACGACCTTCACCGCGACCGTGCGTCCCAGAGCGACCTGTTCGGCGCAATAGACACGTCCCATGCCGCCGACCCCGAGCAAACGGGTTACCCGATAGCCGCCCGGGAAGATGACGCCGAGTAACTCGTCCCCGACGGCAGGTGCCTCCGGCGTCCGGACCTCCGTCCCGCACGCGATGCAGTAATTGAAAGCGTCAGGGCATGCATAGGCGCAGTTGGGACAGCGCACCATGACACCCAACGTAGTTCAGCATGCGCAAGGCGTGAAGCTGTGGCAGAAATGAGACGCCGTTGTGCCGCTGAGTTTGCGTGCCGACTCAGCGCGAAGGGGGTGAGGCGTCGGGCTCTAGCTCGAGGAAACCGCGCCCTATCTCCTCAGAACGGCAGTCTTTTACGACGATACGCACCACCGAAGGGGTCGGAATCACCCTGGGTACAATGCGCCCCGTCCACACGGAGCCTTGATGGGTCCAAGAGACCACCAAGGGGTCGAGTCCGAGGGTCGCGTCAACCGAAACCGGCTCCGTCGATGCATCCATGCGACCCGACGGATCGGACACTCGGATGTGCACATTGATGGGGTCGTGGGGCCAGCGGGCGCTGAGGGGAGAGAGCTCGACGTCTGCGCGAAGCTCGCGGCGCACGACGACGAGGCGCGCCTCGGCTTGGCTTGCGGGATCGCGCAGGTGCACGATTCGCATGGGCGACGAATCCGACAGGTGAACGGAGGGGCCGAGGCCCGACCAATAGAGGGTAGGCTCGCGCCGCACCATCGGGGTGCCGAGCGCGGGGCCGTAAGCCCCGCGGCTCCGCGCATCACTATCGAGCACGCTGCTCTTGAGCGAGACGTTCTCGAAGGCCACCTCGAGTCCTTCGGGGTCAGGAAAGGCGAGACCTGCGCCGTCCGGAAGAACGATGGCGCCGTCACGGGCGACGATCGCGCCCTCTGGCAATTGGTAACGAAGCACCCGAACGAGCTCGGGTGCCGACCAGGCGCCTACGATGCCCTCGGGCCCGACGGCTCTCACGTGCGCCCAGTATCGGCCCGCGGACGAGGGCTGAATCGTCGTGTACTGCGTGTCGCTCGTCTCTGTCCGGTCGACGACTCGGACCATCGCGACGTCGGTCGCGAGCTCGACTCGGTACGAAGCGGCATTCGTCACGGGCTGCCAGGCGAGATGGATCGGGCCGCCAACGCCCTCCGATTGCATGAGAAACCCACCGCTTTTCGGTTCCCACTGGGGAGTTGCTGGGATACCGCGCGTCTTGTCCGGGTTGATGCCCCGCCGCATCAAGATGCCGGCACCGTCGTACACGGGGAAGCCCTGGCCATTGGAGCCCACGACCAGCGCGCCCTCGTAGATCGCTGCCGCTGCCGAATCGTCGTGGACGCGCACGTGAAGCTGCCCGCGCCAATCGGTGAGCGTCCCGGCTTTCGTGGATACGAGGAATGCGTGCGCGCCTTTGGCCGATGCAGGCATCCGCACTTCGAGCTCGCCCTCTTCGAGCACTAGGTGGTAGCCGCGCGTCCAACGGTTGATTTCGCTCGGAAGCTTCGCGGCAGGCATCCACCGGGCAAGCGCCGAGGGCTCGAGGGTGATCGTCACCCCGTCCGGCAGATTCATCTCGAGAGGCTGCTCGCGCGCAGCTTGAACGGAAACTCCGGCGCTCAAGATGTCGGCCGTCGCGATGTCGCGCCAATCGTGTGACCCCTCCGCCTTGACGCGGCCCGAGCCGCGAACGATGGCCGCGCCGTCCACTCCGGCGGCGCGGCCCGACGTGCTTGCGGTGGCGAGGCACGCGACCGCGCTCAATGTGGCCCAACGCCGACACGCCACCATCGCTTTGCTCACGCGTTAAGTCTACGGGCCGCATGCGCCCTCGGATAATGGAGCGGACGACTGCCTGCGCGTGATCTGAACCGCGGCGCCGCTGCGGAGCGTGGTGACCGCTCCTACGAAGGCGACAGCTCCGCACGCGAGCATCCACGGTTGCACCCGCGGCTCGCGGGCCCACGCGGGTGAGATAGCGGCGACGAGGACGAAGAGGGTGTTGTTGGTCGCGTGCGCCGCGATGCCGGGTCGAACGCTTCCCAGGCGCTCGGCGACCCATCCGAGAAAGAGGCCCGCGCAAAAAGCGACGGTGCCCTGCGCGCCGTCGAGGTGAAAGAAGCCGAAGGCCGTGGCCGTCATGACGAGGGCCACCCCGCGCCCCCATCTCGGCGTCAGGCTGCGTTGAAGAAGTCCCCGAAAAAAAACTTCCTCGCCGAACGCCGGCGCGAGCCCGATGGCAACGACCGTGAGAAGTACCCGTAACGGCGTTGCCCCTCCGAGAGCCTGGGCGAATGTGTCGATGGTACCGACGTCGTGTGCTCCGCGCGGCCGGAGAAGCTGGATGACCGCTCCTCCTGCGGCGCTCAGGCCGACCAGACCGAGCACCGCCGCCACGCGGCCCAGAGCGCTCGCATGGCTGGGCCCGAGGCGCAGACCCTCGAGTGCACCGCGGTACGTGCGCGTAGCCGCGAGTGAGACCGCCACGAGAACGACGGCTTCGATAAAAGCGCAAGTCGTCAGGCCGGATGCCGACCCTGCGAAGCGCCGTGTTTCGCCGTCGACTAGCGCCGGGTTTCCCGCAGCTCGCCACGCGCCCACGAGCAGAACCATGCCCGAGCTGCAGGCGAATGTGAGGACGAACGCGGCGGCATACGCAAACGCGGCCTGCACGCTCGTCGAGCGGAGATGGCGAGAAAGCGCGCGCAAGGCCGGGACCGTCAGGTCGGGATGTTGCGCCGCGTGAGTTGTTGGCGAGCCGCCTGCGCGATCGCCCCCGTGACGTTCTTACTTCGGGCGAGCGACTTGAGCTCGTGCTCGCGCAAGTGCGTGACGAGTTTGGCGGAGAAGGCGAAGGGTGTGCGCGGGTTCTGCACCAGGTTCAACTTGATCTGATGCGATCGAGTCCACTCCTTGTCCATCGCGATGAGTCGGAGAACGTCCTCCGAAACCGTGCGGCTCGCGCTGATACGCACGACTTCGTTCTCCTGGATGCTCGGGCTCTTGATCGCGGCCTGCGACACGAGACGATTCGAGTCGCGCACCAACAGCAATCGCTCGGCGGCCGAGCCAAGCATGGCTCTTCGAATTTTCTGGGAGTTGGTCATTCTCCCGAGACGCACGTGAAGCGGCAGATACTTGTCGTCGACGACCTCGTCCCCGGTCTCCTCGTCGATGCGGTGCGTGTCTTCGGCGGCCGGGTCGATGGGGAGCATCGACGCGGCGGCGTCCGTCTCTTTGAAAAGTATGTCGTCCGGAGTCGGCTCGGGCGATGGCTCGGCGATGAGCTCTTGGCCGATCGCGGCCGCCGCTTCTTTGTAAGCCGGGATTCCTTTGAGCTCGATGCCGTTTCGCACGGCGAGCTCGAGAATGCGATCCGCCGTCGACATTCGCGCGTTCTTGTTCATGTAGAGTTTCTCGATGATCTCCGGGTGAGCCAGCAGGCGCTGCTCGTTGGTGGCCACGAGCTCCGCGACGGCCTCGCTGGCCATGGCGGCCACGACGGCGACGGTCTCAGCTGTGATCGAAGGGTGCGTCAGGACCCTCTCCATCGTCGCCAGGTCGCGCGCGTAGAGGGGTGCGAGAACCGCGAGAACGCCGGGTTGCAGCTCGCCCGTGAGCGCACCGCTCAAGAGGGGTGCCGGGAGCTTGCCGAGCGTTGCCGCCGCCGACGTGGCGACGGCCTCGTCATCGGACTCCGAGAGCAGCGCGATGACGGTCAATGCCTCGTTGGGCTTGAGACCCGGGGCGATGCCCCTGGCCGCCATCTGGCGCATCGGCGCGGGTCCGTTCGCGTCGAGAATCTTGCGCGCGGCAGGCGAGAGCCTCTCGAGGTCGACGGGGGGATCCACGCTGGCGAGCATACCGGCAGTTGAGGGAAGCTGCTGTTGCGCATCGCTGCAGCATCTTCGGCGTCGAGGCGTACCGGCGTCGTGAGGGCCCGTGACATCCGTTTGCCATGCGACTTGGGTGATTGGTCGCAACCTCGCGCTTTCCGAGCGCCGGCACGGATCCGGCAAAAGAGCTCTAGAATCGGGTCGTGGGGTTCGCTCGGCTGGTCTTTGCGGTAGCGCTGACGGCGACGAGCCAATCGGCATGCGCTACAGAAGGCGGTCTGCGGGGGCTGAACGGCCCCTGCGAGCGCGACGACGACTGCACGCCGGGCCTATCGTGTACACGAGGGGTTTGCACGTCGACGGCCGAGGGGGGACCGCAAGCGGTCTCCCCGGGGGACGCGATCGCTCCCGACGGGGACGACTCCGGCTAACCCCCCGCGACCTCGCGCCGTAGCCGAAACGCAACAAAAAGGCCCCTTGGGTAGGCACGAGCTTGACACTGCGCACATCGCCCTTCCATGCTGACGCCTCGCCCGTGGCTAAACAGAAACTGCTCCTCGTCGACGCGGATCCGCGCAGCGTTCGCGTACTTGAGGTGAGCCTCAAGAAGGCCGGTTACAGCGTGACAACCGCCGCGGACGGCCTCGACGCGCTCGCCAAGATCGAGTCGATGACCCCGGATCTCGTTCTCAGCGACACCCGCCTGCCGAAGCTCGACGGCTACACACTGGTCCGCCGTCTCAAAGAACGGCCCGAGTGGTCCGCCATCCCCGTGGTTTTTCTCACGAGCCAAAAGTCCATCGAAGACAAGATTCGTGGCCTGGAGCTGGGGGTCGAGGACTATCTCACCAAGCCCATCTTCGTGCGCGAGCTCATCGCTCGAGTGAATCTCCTTCTCGCGAAGCGAACCCAGGAGAACATCGCCGCCAATCGGTCGCCCACGTCGGGCCGCACTCGCTTCAGTGGCTCGACGCAGGACATGGCCGTGGTCGACCTGCTCCAGACCTTCGAAGTGTCCCGAAAGAGCGGCGTGGTGCATCTACGGAGCGGGTCTCAGGACGCCCGCATTTATTTTCGTGACGGCAAGGTCGTCGATGCGGAGCTCTCGAGGCTGCGCGGGGAGGAGGCGATCTACCGTGCGCTCATTTGGAACGAGGCGTCCTTCGAGGTCGAGTTCAAGCCGATCACGAACGAGGACATCGTGGAGGGCTCGACGCAAGCCATCCTGATGGAGGGCATGCGCCGGGTCGACGAGTGGGGCAGGCTTTGCGAGCAGCTTCCGCCGCTGGCCACCGTGTTCGAGATCGACCACGAGGAGCTTCTCGACCGCCTCAACGAGATCCCCGACGAGCTGAACGGCATCCTGCGCCTGTTCGACTCGGCGAGGGCGCTGTCGGACGTGGTGGACGACTCCCCCTTCGAGGACCTTTCGACGCTGTCGACGATCTCGAAGCTCTACTTCGAGGGTCTGCTCGTTCCGCGAGCGGAGGCGCCGACCGAAGAATCCGCTCGCACCGAAGAACCCCCTCGCACCGAAGAACCCCTTCGCGACGTCGTTAAGGTCGCCAACCCGTCGAGTGGCGAAATGGCGGTCGTCCCGGCGGCCGATGGGGGCGCAGGGAGGGCTCCTGCACAGGCCCAGCTTCCCCTCGAGTCGGCTGTCGCGACCACATCCTCCGGGGTGGGCCCGCGGGCGGCACCCGTCGCCGACGCCGAAATGCCAGAAGTCGAGCCCGCGACTTCCAGCAACAACCTTCATGCCGCCCCTCCCGCGGCGGTCGCGAAAGGCATCGAAGAGCTTCTTACGGACCCAGATTTCTCGCCCGACCCACCGCCACCGGAGCTGCATGCGGAGCCCGCTGGGGCGCCTGCGCCCGCCGTGTCGCGTCCGGAGCCCGCCCTCGTGCGCTCATGGCCGAGCGAATCCGTGGACGCGGACGTGTCGATACCGGGCGTGGCTCGCGTGAGGGGCGGCGCCAAGGTGGCGGTCGTCGCGGTGGGAGCGGCGGCAATCATCGCCATCGTTGTCGGTCTGATCGGCCTGCGGGCTCGCCAGGAGCGGCAAGCCGAGGAGCGACGCTCAGCGGCGGGAGCCGTTGCCGGCAATGGGCTTGCTGCCGAGAATCCGTCGCCGACGGTCTCCATTCCTCCGCCTTCCGTCGAGCCGTCCGCCCATCCTCCCGAGGAGGTAGCCCCCGAAGCGCCCGCGCCGCCGACGGCGATGGCCGAGCCTGTCGCCGCCGAGCATACGGCCCTCGAGCCCGGTGCGCGTTCTGCGCCGGCTTCGACGCCGCCGCCCGTCGCGGCCGACCCTCTCCCTTCGCCGCCGGGGGTGTCGCAGACACCGGCGACCGCGATGGCGGGCCCCGGAGAGCAACCTCTCGACACACCGCGCGTAGCCGCGGGAAGCTCCCTCGCGATGCAAGCGAACCGTGCGCTCGCGAATGGCGCGACGGGTCGAGCCATGGATCTCGCTCGGCAGGCGGTCGCCGCCAACCCGGGGGACGCGAATGGTTGGCTAATCCTCGGTGCCGCGAGCCAGGCTTCCGGGAACGCCGTAGCGGCTCGCGAGGCGTATCAAAACTGCATCACGCAGGCTCACGGCCCGAACGTCAACGATTGCCGCGCGCTCGCCGGTCACTGAAAGCGCTAGCCTCGCGCGCGAGGGTCGATTCGCGGGTAGCTCAGATCGACCACGACGTTCGCGAGGACGACTGCGATCGAAGTCACGAGCAGGCAGCCGCACACGACCGGCCCGTCCCGATCGAGCGTGGCATGAAGGCTCAGCTCACCGAGGCCGGGCCAACGGAACACCGTCTCCGTCACGACGGCACCCCCCATGAGGGCTCCGAAATCGAGGGCGACCGCCGTCGCGACGAGTGCGAGCGCATTGCGTAGCGCGTGGACCACGACGACGCGCCATGCCGGTAGCCCTTTGGCGCGCGCCGTCCTCACCCAGTCGCTCTCGAGCAGGGCGATCATGTCGTCGCGCACGAGACGAGTGTAAAACGCAGCTCCGTAGATCCCGAGCGTCAACGCGGGCAGCACCAGCGACCGCGCGTGATCGGTCCAGGTCACGCCGTACCCGTCGAGTGGCAACCATCGGAGCTCGCGGGCGAATACGAGCTGAAAGACGAACGCGACGATGAACGTGGGCGTGCTGACACCGAGGACGCTCGCGCCCGTCAGAAGCCGATCGATCCGGGAGCCCCGCCGTACGGCCGCGAGCGTGCCGAAGGTGATGCCCAGGAGCAGCTGGACGGAGAGCCCCGCGACCGCAAGGGCTGCCGTCCGCGGAACACGCGCGACGAGCAGGTCGACGACGGGTTGTCTGCGTTGAAAGCTCTTGCCGAGGTTAACGTGCAGCTCGCGGTGCGCGAAGGCCAAGACGACGGCGCAGCTTTCGTGCTCGGGTGCGGGCACAGAGTGCTGGGGCGCGAGGTGAACCAGCCTTTCCCAGAAGATTGCGTAACGTTCGAGCGGTGGGCGGTCGAGCCCGAGTTGCTCGCGAACGTGTGCCAGGTCGGCCGGCCGGGCTTGCACGCCCGCGGCCATTCGAGCCGGATCCCCAGGCAGGAGCTCCTCGACCGCGAAGGCCAGCGAGACCACGGCGCAGACGACGAAGAGCGCCGTGCCGAGACGCCGAGCGACCTTCATCTGCGTAGGCCCTCGCCGAGAACCTGCTCGAGCGAACGACCGGCGCGATCGAGCCAAGTTGTCGTGACGTCCACGTGCCAGATCGGATGCGGCGTGTCGCCGCGAACGTACGGTTGTCGGAGCCGATACCAATGGTGCGAGTAGGCGAAGGCCCACGGAGCCTCGTCGCAAACGATCGCGGCGGCTCGTGCGTAAAGAGCGCGTCGCCGGTCTTCGTGCGACTCACGGCGGGCCTCGGCCACGACGTCGTCCAGGTGTGGATTGGAATAGAAGGCGATATTGTGGCCCCCCTCGGGGTCAATCGCGCGGGTCGTGAAAAGAGGGTCGAAGAACGAGCTGGGATCCGGATAGTCCATATCCCAACTTCCTTGGGATATGGGGGCGCCGTAGGGTCGTGCTTGCAGCGCCAAGAAGGCTTGCCAGCTCACGAGCCTGAGCTCGATATGGAGCCCGATCTTGGCCAGGTCTTGCTGCAGGAGCTGGGCCGTGAAGACGAGAAGGCCCTGATCGTAAAGAGGGTAGTCGATGGAATGCGGCCAGCCCCCGTGGCCCGTCCGAGGATCATATGGATATCCAGCCTTGCGCATGTGCTCGAGGGCCGCGTCGTAGTCGTAATGCTGACCGCGGACCGACGGGTCGTATCCGGGGATATCCGCAGGAACGAGCTGCGTCAGGACGGTCAGATAGGCCGGCTTGAGGAGGCGATAGTGCTCGCGATTGATGGCCGACGCGACCGCCCTCCGTATCTCGATATTGTCGAATGGGGGCGTACGCGTATTCATCGACTCGCCGTACACATTCGTATCGGCGTCGGTGCCACCGTACGGGCTCCAGCGCGGATCGGCCGAGAACCTCCTCTGGTCGGCCTGGCTCAGACTTCGCACGAGGTCGAGATCCCCGGCTTCGAAGCGGAAACGCTGAGCCAGAGCTTGCATATTGAACGTCCATTCGACGCCGTCGAGATACGGGAGGCCAGGCCGAAAGTAGGCTTCGTGGCGCACGAGATGAAGGCTCGTGCCCCGCTGCCAACCTCCCGGCGGCAACTTGAACGGCCCCGCCCCGCATGGGAGCCAGTCATCCGAGTAGCGCCAACCCCCGTTTCTGCATACGGGTCGCAGCGTGGTCATTGCGAGAAGAGGCAGGAAGGCGGCGTCGGGTTCCTTGAGCCGGAAGCCGATGACGTAGCGTCCCTCGACCTCCACTCCCTCGATGTGATCGGCTCGGTCCTCCACGAAGGCGTCGAAACCGACCAGTCCCTCGAACATGCTCGCGGTCGGGTTCGGGGCACTCGGGTGCAAGGCGCGTTCGACCGAGCGCTTGACGTCCTCGGCCGTGAGCTCCTGCCCGTCGTGCATCGAAACTCCCGGTTTCAGGACGAACCGGTAGGCACGGCCCTCTTCGGTCACGGCCCAGCTTTCGGCAAGATCGGGTGCGATGGCGGCGTGGTCGTCGAAGTCGACGAGACCGGCGAACATCAAATGGACCGGGGGGAGCGAGACGCCGTCGACGGGGCCGGCGGGGTCGAGATTTCGCGCGTCTCCGATCTCGGCCAGGCGAACGGTCCCTCCGTGGCGTGGCGGAGTGTCGTCGCCGTGCTCGGCCGCAATCGGCGGTGCGACCCTCGGCCCGCACGCTACAGGGCCGATTGGCCCGAGGGCGAGGATCACCGCCGCGCACACCACGCGCGGAGGCGACGTTCGGTCAGGCGTCTCTCGGATCGAGCGCATCGCGCAAGCCTTCTCCAAGCAGGTTGAACCCCCAAACCGCCAGCAGGATCGCTGCCGCGGGTGCGATCACCAGTCGAGGCGCCGTCAGGTACTCGTCCTGGCCCTCGAGCAGCATCCTGCCCCACGTGGCCGCGGGCGGAGAGAGGCCGACGCCGAGGTAGCTGAGGATGCTGTCGGCCACGATCATCTGCGCGATCAAAAAGGTCGCGGCGACAATCAGGGGCCCGACGACGTTCGGGAGAACGTGCTTCAGAAGAATCCCCGCGGTTGATTGGCCGAGCGCACGTGAAGCGACCACGTATTCCAGCGAGCGCAGCTGCATGGTTCTCGCGCGCAGTAGTCGAGCGATTCCAAGCCATCCGGTTGCTCCCAGGGTGAAAAGGAGGGTGATCACGGTCGTGTGTTCCAAAGCTGCACCGATAGCCATGAGAAGAAGCAGAAAGGGGAAAGCGAGGAGCACGTCGACCAGTCGCATCAGCGCGCCGTCGATATCGACGAGCGGGCCGCCCTTCCGTCTGGCGATTGCGACGACGCATCCGGAACCGAGGGCCATGCAAGCCGCCAGCGGCCTTCCAAGAGAGAGCGCAGCAAGAGCTCCGCCCGCGCCCGCGATCGCGAGCCACGGAATTCGGACGGGCGCCCCCTCGAACCACCCGGAGAGAATGCCGATGATCGTGCCGATCACCGCAGAAAGGAGGGTGGCCGCAGAGGCGATGAGCAGTGACAAGCGGGCGCCCGAAGAGAGGCGGGCGAGCACGTCTCGGTAGAGGCGATCGGCGCCGAGGGGGAAGAGTGCGCAAGGGCCGATAGGAGACAGATCGAGCGACACCCCGTGCACGAAGTCGCTGTCGTTCGGGCCGTGCGGGCTCAGCGCCGGCCCGAGGATGGCGAAGGCAAGAAGGCCCCCCACGATCAGCGCGCCGGAGCGGGCCGAGGAATTGCGAATGAGGCGTCGTCGGCGCGCTGTCGGCACCGCGTCAATTCCCTTGAGGGTCGGAGAGAAAGGTCGTGAGCGCTTGAGAAAAAGCCTCCGGAAGCTCTTCGGCGGGGGAGGGGCCGCAATCGAGAACCTCGAAGCGTGAGCCTCCAAGCTCTCGCGCCAGGCGTCGGCCCTGGTCGACCGGACCGGTGCGGTTACCCCGGCCCCAAAGAACGAGAGTGGGCGTCGTGACCCGAGGAACCCGGGCCATGAGCGCGCGCGTATCGAGCGTGGCTCGCATGGTCGCATAGGCCGCTTCCCGAGCCGCGGGTGCGTCGAAAAGGTCGAAGAAGTGGTCGAGACGCTCCATGGGGCCGCCGTTCGTGTTCGAGCGCCCTTGCCACATGAAATGGTTGCGAAAGAGCGTCCGACCCAGGATCTGTTTGAAAACCAGGGGCCCGATGACCGGCACGCCCGCGATTCGTGTCAGGGCGTCGGGGCGCGAGGGATAGACGAGCGGATTGACCAGAACCATCTTCTCAACGAGGTGGGCGTGCTCGGCGGCGAGCGTCAGCGCGACTGCGCCCCCGAGCCCGTGCCCACACAAGGAGAGCCGGACGAGCCCGAGAGCGGCGGCGAGGTCTACCAGCGACTCAGAGAAGGCGTCGAAGTCGTATGCGTAGCGACCCGGCGCGGGTTTCTCGCTCTCGCCGAAACCGGGCAGATCGGGCGCGATGACGTGAAAGCGGCGGGACAATGGGGCCAAGACGTCGTCCCAGGCGAGCCGGCTCGCAAGGCAATCGTGCACGAGCATGAGCGGGGGCCCGCGCCCCGCCTCCACGAACCGGATGCGAGCGCCCCGTGCAGCGACGTCGCGCGTGATGGGCTGCAGGGGGTCACGACGCTCGGGCATGTTCCGCGCTGCCTCGGGAACATAGGCGCCGTTCGCGACCTCCGGCAAGGGCAGCGCGGCGCGCGCGGATCTCTTCCGTCCGTGCCGTCGCGCGAGCCGCGCGGCGATGTGAGCATGTGACATTTCTTGTCATACGAGCGATCTAACCACGCGAAACGAGTTCCATAATGGAAACGCTCGAAAAAAAGGCGAACGATGGATTGACCGCGATCTTTCGATTGGATTAATGTGCAAAACCATTCGGGCGATTGTGGGGCGGTTGTCGTCACATTCACCCCGGCGAAACGAGCGAGATCGCTCTTGCGGTTGACAGCGCGAGGGGGCGGGCTCGCACGTGAGGGACTTTGCGCACACCTGACGTGTGCGCGGAGCAACTGCGGATTGGTGGCCAGGAAGGACCGAGTATGGACCCGAAGCACGATCCCGATGAGACAGCGCAGATCGCGCCCGCCGAGACCGAGGGAGCTCTCGCGCTGAAGGCGCAGGAACCCTTGGCTCCAGTCACTCGCGAGCAGAGGCGCTCGCGGCGGAAGCGGGCGATTCGCGCTCGAACGATCAGCGTCAAGCGGATGACCAAGCGCGAGCTCGAGCTCGGTCGGCTCCTCTATCCCGAAGGAGAGGACGGGGAGCGCCCCGAGGTGCGAGAGGACTGCGCGAGCGGGGCGCGCCCATGCCCGTTCGTCTCGTGCAAGCACCACCTCTACCTCGACGTGTCCGCTCGAACGGGAGCGATCAAGCTCAACTTCCCGGATCTCGACGTTTGGGAGATGTCCGAGACGTGTGCTCTCGACGTGGCGGATCGCGGTGGAACGACGCTCGAGGAGGTCGGCGCCATCATGAACCTGACCCGCGAGCGCATTCGGCAGGTCGAGGTCAAAGGGCTGGCGAAGCTGGCGGCGCTTCGCGACATGCTCGCCCTTCGCGACTACGTCGACGAGGGCCCGATGGGCAAAAGGCGTCTTCCGGTGCTCGCAGCTCCGCCCGACGAGGACGAGGACGAGGACGAGACCGAGGACGTGACGGCCGACACGGAAGAGGTCGGCGATACGGTGGGGACCGGCGAAGTGTCCAATCCCGAGGTTGGCGACGAATTCGACATGGGCGACGTCGGCTGACCGTCATTTGACCCCGTCGGCTGGTCGGGCTACCGCGCCCGCATGGCTATACGTACGGCGCTCGTTTCGGTCTCCGACAAGACGGGGCTCGTTCCCTTTGCGCGGGCCCTTGCCGACCGGGGCGTTTGCCTCCTTTCCACCGGGGGCACGGCTGGCGCCCTGACTGCCGAAGGCGTGCGCGTGGAGACCGTCGAGTCGTACACGGGCTCACCGGAGGTGATGGGCGGCCGGGTCAAGACGC
>Ga0070761_10002010_pt1 | contig 12624 bp, 10 predicted proteins | sample HubBroMetageREF1_FD_66724 | JGI IMG/M metagenome (GOLD analysis project Ga0070761, IMG submission 66724) | Reference soil microbial communities from the Hubbard Brook experimental Forest, New Hampshire, USA - Hubbard Brook CCASE Soil... | ecosystem: Environmental > Terrestrial > Soil >...
GGAGATGCCGAGCTGCGCGCGCAGCGTGGCGAGCTCTTGGTCGGTCACCGCGGCAAGCTCGCTGGCAAACGCCGTGGTATCGATGGCGTTGTTGATGACGGTGATGTGCTCACGGCGCATGCCCGCGCCGACGAGATGGTCAGCGGTTCTTTCGGTATATGCAAACCACCAGTCTGGCAGGCGCAGCAAGCTACGTCGAAAACGTTCACGCAGATCCCCGGGGCGGCCCTGGTGGTTGGAACCGTGCCCCCACAGTGCGACACGTTTCAAACCCAGCCGCGAGGCGAGCAGCAACGGGTAGTTGAGCAGATAACCGTTCGCTTGGACAGCGATCACCAGATCGGCGTGGCGCAGCTCAGACAGCGGCACGCGCTGCAGCAGAATCCGGCCACCCAGCATATAGCTGCGGGCCACTTTCAACCCCAGCGGCTCGGGCAGGTCAACACTGTCACTCTTCAGTGCCTCGGTGGTGTACGGTTCGCTGTAAGCGACCCGCAGGCCGATCCCGCGTGCACTCAGCCGCTCGGCCAATCGCTGGTAGAAAGGCACGCGAAACTGCTTGATGTTCGCAACCACGGCGAGCACGTGCGCGCGCGCGGCGGCCTCGCCGCTCAAGAGCGAGGCGCCGCGGCCAACAGTGACCCCAGCGTGCCGGAGGTGGGCGCCTGCTCCGCGAGCCACCCGAAGAATCGCTCCAGCATCGCCCACAGGCCCAGTTTCTCGATTTCCCAGCTGTGACCCCAGAGGTGCAGCACACCGTCGCGCGCCGCGGCGTACTGCGCCGCCAGCCGCAGCTGCGCCTCGAGGCCCTCCGCACGCAATAGCCTGCGGTATAACTCCACCTTGCGCAGGCGCCGCCCATACTTCAGCAGGTTGCGCGTGAGTACCCGCCGCGGGTGGGGATAGAGCTGCAGGGTCGTCGCAACCCGGAAGGGATCGAGCGGTCGGTCGGTCACCAGATTTTCAACTGAGCGGGCAAAAGCAAACCCGGCGCCGCGCACGATGGCAACGGTCTCGGCGTTGTAGCGGCCGCCCGGATAGCAGAATCCCGCGACCGTGCGTCCCAGCAGATTCTCCAGCTCAGCTTTACCCTCGTACACCTGACGTTGCGCGACCTCGCGCGGCATGCCGCGCAGGTACGCGTGATCGAGGGTGTGGCTGCCGATCTCATGACGCGCGGACAGAGCGCGCAACGCCGCCGCGCCGATCACCGGAATTCCCTCACGGTTACGTATCGGCACAAAGAAGGTGCCGCTGAAACCGTGGCGTTCGAGCAGCTCGGCCACCTTCGCATCGAGCGGATGGCCATCATCCCAGGAGGTTACGAATATCATCTTGCCGCTCGGCGTCAGCGTCGCGTGGCGATGCAACAGAGGGTGCCGCCGAGTCCCACCGCCTGCGTGCCGCGCGCCACCACCCACGACGGTAGACCCGCCTGCAGCACGGGTGCGAACCGGATGTACTCCTGCACGGCGAAGCCGTTGCAGCGCAGATGATGCTCGAGACTACGGCGCTCGAACAGGAACAGGTGGAACTTCTTGCGCGCCTCGCGCCAGCGACCACCCTCCAGGCGCGCGCGCCAGCTGAGACGGTTCGGCGTCGTGATGAATAGGCTTCCGCCGGGTTTGAGCGCGGCACGCAGCTGTCCCAGCGTCCCCCAAAGGTCCGTCAGGTGTTCGATCACCTCGATCAGCGTGACCAGATCGTAGGCAGCGTGCGGTATGTCCGTGACGCGGTCGAGCAGGCTGATACCACGGCGGGCGTACGCGTAGCCGCGTGCCGCCTCGGCGAATTCGAAGCCATCGACCTGCACTCCTGCGCCGCGTAAACGCGACACCAGCTCACCGCTCGCCGCCCCGAAGTCGAGCACCCGCGCGCCCGGCTGCAGAAGGCGACGCCGGATGTAGCCGCTGTAGACGTCGGTTGCGTAGTCGCCGGACTCCTGATTCGTGACGCCCGCCTCAATGCTGTTGGCCGCATAGGCGGTGCCGTAGATGGCCTCGAGTTCCTGCGGTGAGGGAAAGCGTGCGCGGAACAGCAGGCGGCACAGCGGACACATGCGGAAGTCCACCTCCCCGGAGGCAAACACCGCCAGCGGTGCGCACGTGGCGTGCTGCGGATCCGGACACCGCATGGGGCGCGGTGCGGCGACGGCGCCGTCCGCTCCGCTTGCGCTCGCCTCAACTGCCGACATTGATGTCCTCGGGCAGGAAGCTCGTGCCGCGATTCAGGACGCCTCCCTCTATGTGCCACACCTCATCCACCGCTGCCAGCACTTCGCCATCGTGGGTGATGAAGATCAGGATGCCGTCAGCGAACTGCGCGCGCAGAGCGCTCACAAGCTTGCGCCGCAGCGGCGGATCCACGGCGCTGGTCGCTTCATCGAGGATCAGAACGTCGGGCTTGCGCAGCAGTGCACGGGCGATGCCCAGGCGCTGCCGCTGGCCGCCGGAGAGATTGGATCCCTGATAATCCACTATGGTGCGCAGGCCCTGCGGCAAGCGCGCGACGAAGTCGCCGAGGCAGGCTCCAAGCAACGCTTGGGAAACCGCGGCGTCGCTGGACTCGAGACCCATGGTCACATTGTCAGCAAGGGGCCCGGAGAATATCCGGGTTTGTTGCTCTACGAGAATCATCCTCGAGCGCAGCGAGCGGACATCCAGGGCACTCAACGGCGTACCGTTTATCGCTACACTGCCGCGTGACGGCGGCAGGATGCCCAGCAGAACGTCTGCGAGCGTCGACTTGCCAGCTCCCGATTCACCCACAATCGCGTACGCTCGGCCGGCGATGAATTCCGCACTGATCTCGTGCAGCACACTGCGGTCCGCCTCATAGCCACAAGCAACGCCTTCGAGCGCCACGCGCGCGATGCGTTCGTTGATCGGCGCAGCACCACCCGCGTCTGCCGGCATTGGCTGCGTGAGCAGTTCGCCAGCGTCGTGAGAGGCGCGAACGTCGGCCACCAGCTTGCCCCCGGCTGTCACCAACTCACCGAGCGCGGTGAGGATGCGGATCAGCATCGTCGTGATCGCGAAAAAGAACAGTGTGTTGGCGTCCCTCGAGCTGCCCGCTGCTGGCCATAGCCACACGGCGCCTACCAAAATCAGGATCAGGCCCGGTGCGGTTTTGTAGCCGAAATTCAGGGCGTCAATCGCGAATAGCCCGCGGACGTAACGCCGGATCTGTTCACGATAGGCCCTGATGACGAAGGCCTCGGCCGACAAAGACCGGATCGAACGCAGGCCATTCATCGCCTCGATGAAACTGGTGTTGAGGGCGCGCGACAGTTCCAATGACACCGAGCTGAGCCGCAGAATCGCGCCCAGGCCCTTCGACAGCAGCGCGCTACACACGACGATAAACAGCGCCGTCAGCCAGAACGCATGGCGCGAGAAACTGAACAGCAGGGCGAGCCCGGCCAGGGCGGAGGTGGCCGCCGCCAGCATCTGGCCAACGTTGAAAAAGATGGTGCCCGCCTTGTGGGTCTCGTCACCTGCCAGGGAGATATAGAAACCGATGCTGCGGCGGAATATGGTCGGCAGCGGCTCCTGCTCCACGACGCGCCGGAAGATCCGATCACTCAGATACGCGTGCACCTGCTTCGCGACCAGCGTGTTGACGGTGATCTGCGCGTAGCCGAATAACATTCGTAATCCCAGCAGTAGCAGGAACAGCCACAGCCAGGTTTGTTGCGCTATCGGCAGACCGAGCGCCGCCGCGACCCGGCCCCAGAATGCCAGCAGCACCCGCGCGGCAGCAGAAGTAGCGCCAACCCGGGCAAGCGGAATCATCAGGCTGAGGGTCGCGTACTCCAGCACTACCAGGCACAGCGTGAGCAGGAGAACGACGCGCGCCAGCGGAAACGTCACGTACACGAACCGCAGGAACCGCGGTAAATAGGCGCCTACCTTCCTCAGGGTGTAAGCACCGGCGGTGGGCCGCTCAGCCATGGGCGGCATGCTCCCGCGGCGGCGCCAGCCGTCCCGCGCTGCGGTTTTTTCCAGTCCTGATCGTAGACCGGTGCAACGGTGCCTCAGCCATTTGGGTATTGAAACCACATATATTGCTTCCAGCGTCGCAGCTGCGAAACTCCCAGCCGCGTCAGTAGATTGCGCCACAAGCCCCAGAGCCGGCTGCGGCCATGCCAGGCGCGGCGCGCCACGAGCCGATGCCAGCTGAGAATGTCGCGCTGGAGCTCGCTGGCCGCAGCCGCAGTGAATACCCCCGCCGCCGCGGACTCCTCGACGATGAAGTAAGCCTCGCTGAAGAACCGATAGCCGCCCAGCGCCACGATGAGCCTGCGCAGCGCCGCCTGGTCTGCAGCGGCAATCAAAGCTCGATAGTCGCGCACGTAAACGGCATCGACCTCCCAGGCCGCTGCGGACACGCCCGGACTGTTGTCGTAGACCCGAAATACCTCGCGTTGATACCAGTCGCTGTCACCGCTGCGGCCGCGATGACTGCGCGCCACACTGACGTCGAGCAGGCGCAGTCCGTGTGCGGTGAGGAACTGATCGAGCTCGCTCCAGCTCGGCGCCCCGATGTATGGGCTCAGGGATCGGTTGATGCCGCCGACGATGTTGACCTCGACCTCGACCAGGGTGAGATTGGCAGCGCGCTGCGGGTCGAGACCGCGAAGAATCTCGAGCTCCGCGCCCTGCACATCGAGTTTCGCAATGTCCACGCGCTGAATGCGCTGCTCGTCGAGGACTTCTGACAGCTTGCGCACCGCAACCGGCAGCTCTCGTATCGGATACACATAAGCGTTGCGCTCGCCGACAAACTCCGATTTCGGATCGAGCGGATACAAGGACGACCCGGTCGGCGCGTTCAGCATGTACAGGGTCCGCTCGCCGGTCTGTCCCGCAAGTGCCACCGGCAGGACGTGGAACATGCGGCGAAACGGGCTGCGATCATAGAGTCGCCGCAACCGGTCCGCGCTCTGCGGGTGCGGCTCAAAGCAATACATCTGCACCGCTCCCTCGTACGCCCACCAGTGCGGTTGCAGTCCCTCGGCCGCACCAGCATCGAGGCCGATCATCGACTGCTGCTGCAGGATGCGCTGCTGCAGCGCTACCCGGCGCGCGGCGTGCCGACGGCGCCACGCCCATCTGAATGACTCAATCATCTTGCGCATGGAACGCTCACGTTTGGCTGTCACACGCGGCGCGCGCGGCGGACCCCGCGGCGGCACGACCTTGCAGGCAGCTCAAGGCCGAGTCGCGAGACGTGCCAGATGCGCGGCGCGCTTGAGCAACCGACGCACGTGGCTGCCGCCCGCGATCTGGGTTCTGAGCTTGCGGTCGTTGACGTTAACGAACCCCACCTGTAATGCCAGGCGATCGCCCGCCGCGACCAGCGATCCGCGATGCAGGGTGCGTCCGCCATCGAACACCAGCACCCGCCCGCGGCGCGCGCACAGGAACTTGAACTCGCGCGCAGCGAGATCGCGCGCCAGATCTGAGTCCGCCACCACGTCGTCGCCAAAGTGACTTGTGCCCTGGAAGGCTCGCGGCAGCTGCATGAAGATCTTGCGCAGCTCGGGACTGCGTGCGGTAACGCGGTACTCCGAGCCGCCCAGGTACGGTCCGTAGCGCTCACCGCTGATGCGATCGAGGCCCTTGTGGACCCTGAACAGAAACTCCGAGCGAGCCCAGCGGTTGCTGCCGGGAATCAGTCCGGTAGGTCCGTTGTTCTCGGTTACCGGGGTCGCGTAGATCATCGCCTTCGGCAGGTGATCCGCCTGATCAACGTGCAGATAGCGCAGCGGGCTGTCCCGCAGTCCGCAGTCGGCATAGATTCCTGAGTGCCACACCTGCTGCGCGCTGGAGTATTCGACGCCGGTGCCAAGTATGCGCATGCGGTTGCGCTTGTAGCCGGTCACGACCTCGAGGACCCCGGCCCGTGCCAAAGCGCGATGAATCGCACGTCCGAGCGGCGACACACGCGAGGGACTGAAGACAGCCCGCTGCGCGGGCTGCGCGGCGACCTTGGTGCGCAGTTCCGCGGCGCACGGCTCGACCAGTCGCACGATATCGCCGTAGTCCCGATCATCAAGATCGGCGATGTACAGGCCGCGTGCACGCAACTCCTGTAGCTGCCGGGCGTGTGCAGGATCAAGAGCGGCAACGTGCGCCTCGGCGGTGAGGTGCAGCAGGCGCACATACTCGTAGTGGAGATCGGCGAGGGTCCAGTTGAGTGCCGAACCGAGCCACTCGAGTGCCAGGACGGGTGCTGCGACTTCGCGCGCGTGCTGCCGTAGCGCGTTCGCCAGTGCGCCGATCTCTGACAGCGCCAGGTTCGCGTCTGCCTGACTGGCAGAACCGCGCGCTAGGAACTGAGCATGAACTGCATCGATCCGCTCTACCGCGCGCCTGATCAGTTCATCGTCGTAGATGTATGGCCCGGCCAGCGGCGCGAAGGCCGGGTGTGCCCGATAGTCAATGACGGGGAACCTCACGTCTCGGACCTGTGAGGTGTCCGCCGCCGCGGCGTCGAGGGTCATGGCAGCCAGCGCGCTCGCCTGATTCACGACGGCGTAGCCGGCGCGGTAGCGAACAGGTGCGGTGCACCGGGGCCGGATTTCGTTGATTTCATTTGCGAGGTCGCATGCCGTAGCCGGCAGGCAGGCGCTCCATCGAGCACCGCCGAATGCCGCGGCCCGTGATTGTACTGTAGCCGACTGCTAGCGGCAGCCAGTAAGGCCCCTGGCTCAGCCGACCCCCAGCCGGCCCCTCGCCAGGAGCCTGTCTGCACGCCTCCGGCAGCTGAGCCTGAGGCAGTCAGATCCGGGCACGAGTCCTGCAGTCGCAGCGCCGTTAACCCGGCAGATTAGGTCCGGTCGGGTGGGCCGCCGGGTTTGCCCACTAGCGTGTATCCTTGGGTTTCTCAGCGAGCGGGACCGCCGCCGCATCGGAAGCAATGTGCCATGTCCGCGGTAAATGACGTAAGCCCGACGCTGCAGGCGGCATACGACGAGCAATACTCGGATGAGAGCACGCCGTGGCGCGAACTCTGCGCGCGCGACAAAGCCGCCAATATTCTCGCGGTATGTGCGGGGCAGCAGTACCCGCGCGTCCTTGAATGTGGTGCCGGCGAAGGCGCAATACTGAAATTCCTCGAGGGCGCCGGTTTCTGCAGCGAACTCTCTGCGATCGAGATCTCCGACAGTGGGCTGCGTCAGATCGAGAAGCGAAGGCTGCGTACGTTGCAGCACGTGCGCAAATTCAACGGCTATGAAATTCCTTTCGCTGACACTAGTTTCGATCTGGTGTATTGCTCACACGTCATCGAGCACGTCGAGCACCCTCGAGTGCTCCTGCGGGAGCTCCGCAGGGTGGCCGCGCGCCAAGTGTTTGAAATTCCCCTCGACTACGCGCCACGGGTTGACATGCAAAGCAAGCACTATCTGTCCTATGGGCACATCAACGTTTTTACGCCATCGACGTTCAAGTTCCTGCTGAAGTCGGAAGGGTTCGAGATACTGACGGAGCGCTACACGCACAACTCGCCGAAAATGATCCGCTATAACTGGTATCGGAACATGGGAATGCGGCGCAATTGGACCGGGGAGATGAAACTGCTCGTTTGGCCGCTGTACCGAGCGCTGCGGCGGCTGCAATTGGGGCCCGCACTCTATCGCGAACTCGAGTTTTCGGCCTACACCTGCCTGACCCAGGCCACCGGTTTCCTCAAAATATTCTGAATCTCGAACCCCGTGGCGGCCGCGCAGGGTCGACTCTCAGATGTGACGCAGCCCGTGCATCACATCCTCAGCCGCCGCGCGCAGCAGGCTTCTCGGCCACCACCTTGATTTGAAACCAGGACCGCTCGATTCGCCCGTAGATCCGGCAGGCGAGCTCAAATAGGGTTCTTCCACCAAGTGCGGCGATGGTGCGGTACTTGGGTGGCCATTTGTGTATGTAGGCCTTCGATTCGATCACAGAGAATCCGGCCTCAGTGAACAGGTTACCGATGCTCATCGGACTCCAGCTGTAGAGGTGATGATTGATGTCGTTGCGCTTGTAGCGGTGCGAGATGGACTCGCACGGGACCACGAAAATGATCTTGCCTCCGGATTGCAACTTGCGGTACAGGGATTTCAGTTCCTCAAGTGGCTGCAGGGTGTGCTCGAGCGCGCTGTTCGAAATGATGACGTCAACGTAGTCATCCGGCACGTCCGCGACGCGGGTGTAAACCTCGATTCCGTTCTGCCTGGCGACGGCCACGGCAGCCGGATTGACCTCAACGCCCACTCGCTTGCTGCAGCCGATGCTCTTGATCAGAAATCCGCCGCCGCAGCCAAAGTCCAGCACCTTGCTGTCGTTTGATATGTAGTTCTGAAATTTGGTTTGGTTGGCCCAACCGCCAAACTCACCTTGGGGGGCCTGCCAATCAAAATAGCGACCATCGTAATGCGTGCTGCTGAGTTGAGGCATTTGCTGCTCCTAAGCGACACCGGCAGATTGAGCGCATGGGCGCAACCCCAAAGAGCGCTCGATTCCCTGGGCCACGTTCTCCACCATTTTCTCTATCGTGTATTTGCGGCCGGTTGTGGCCGCCGCCCTACCCATGGCGGCGAGTCTGTCCGGGTCCTCAAGAAGAGTCACTACTGCGTCAGCCCAGCGATCGACCGCGGCCGGCAGAACCAGTCCGTTCACACCCGGTTCCAGGTAGGCAATCTCCGGACTATGGATTGGCAGGTCGCTCGTAACGAATGGCAACCCGGCGGCAAAGCTGTCGAGAATCGCCAGGCCCACCAGCCCGGGATTGAGAAAGACTTCGGCACTGCGGAACAGGGCTGCCTTGGTACGCCCGAACTGCGGCCCCAGATAGCGCAGCCATGGCAAGCGCGGCACCGCCTCACGCAGCAGGGCTTCGGTCTCGCCAGCGCCCGCCACGGCAAGCACGAAGTTCGGAATGCGTGCCTGAATGCGTGCGCAGCCATCCAGCAGGAACGGTATGCGCTTGTGCCCGTACAACGATCCGCAGTACAGCCCGATCCGAGCGGACTGCGGCACGGCGAGTTGGTGCCGCAGCGCCTGCAGTTCCGTCGGTGACACCGCGGCTACCTGCGCCGCGAATGCGGTGGTATCCGTTGCGTTATTGATCACCGTGATTCGGTCCGCGGAGAAACCGTTACTGCGCAGATAGTCTGCGGTGCGCTGCGTGTAAGAGAACCACCAGTTGGCAAGTCCGATGAACCTGCGACGAAAGCGCTCGCCGAGCGCGCCGGCTGGCGCTTGGTGATTGTACCCGTGTCCCCAATATGCCACCCGCTTGAGTCCCAGACGCGACGCCAGCAGCAGCGGGTAATTCAGCAGGTAACCGTTCGACTGTTCGGTGATGATCAACTCGGCACGCCGCATCTCGGCGAGCGGTACGCGCTGCCACAGCAGTCGTCCCGCGATGAAATAATGGCCCGGCACCTTGAGTCCCAAAGGAAACTTCAGGTCGACGCTGTCGCCCTTCAGGGCCTCGGTGTCGTGGGAGTCACTGTAAGCTACCAACAAGCGGATTCCTGCCGCCGACAGGCGGGTGGCGAGTTGCTCATAGAAGACGACCCGAAACTGCTTGATGTTGGCGACGATGATCACCACCGTCGGCCGGCTGCTGGCGCGCTGAGTCATATAGCGGCGTCCATCAGTCTGGTCTACGCTCGATTATACAGAAGTCATGAATCAAGTCGGTATCGGCGAGCCGACGCTGAAAACCCGGCACGCTGGCGCGCGGCAAGAACTCGAGATGAAATCCACGCCTCTCAAAAACCCCACGGTGCCGGCAGTTGTAGTAGAGCACGACGAAAGGCCGCGTGTGCGCCGCCAAAAGATCGCAGAAACGCTCAACCACGGGAGCATCAAACGGGTTGTAGGCATAAAATATCGTTGCATGCCCGGGCCATCGGTCGATGACACTGCCGGCCACGATGCTGACATTTCTATAGTGTCGCAGCCGCCGTGCCGTCACGCGCGCAACTTCAGGATCGATCTCGATGCCGATGATTTCGCACTTTATTCCACGACTCAAAAGGAAATTGATCACTCGGCCTTTGCCGCAGCCGACGTCGACGATCACGTCATCGTCTGCGATGGCTATCCGGCCGAACACCTCGGCCATGGCCAGGTAATCCGAGTTGGCCACGGCGGTGGCGTGAGCGTGGGCAAACCGCGTGGCTTGACCGCCGCCGAGGAATCGCCCCCCGAAACGTACGTCCCTGAGCAGATTTCGCAGGCTGGTGATGTGCCGCTGGAATCTCATTCGCGTCACTGTCTGGACAACGCTACATTGCGCGCCAAAGGATTCTGTGCCTCCCGGCGCGCGCCTAACAACATTGTTACGTGTTCAGCCGCGGACTGTGCGCTCTCTTCTTCAGGCGGCGTCGCCACAGTGACAGGTGTCGGCGCAGCGACTGGACCGTAAAGTCACGCATATCGGCGAGTGCGAGCAACCGGGTGCCGCTATCGCGGTAATAGCGACGCGCTCGCAGCGCGCTCACAGTACCGCCGAATAGCAACTTGTAGTCGCCTAGACCCCAGAGAAAATTGAAGCGCGCAGCCCCGCACGCGATCGCCTCCTCCACCGCCTTCAGCAGGCACAGGAGCCCGAGGCGCACGTGGTTGAAGTGGGGATCATGAGCGATAACGTGCAGGGTCCAGCCGCTGCCGACCTCGGTGCATAATGCGCCCGCAACGACCGCCGCTCCATCCGTTGCTATGCACGCTACGCCATGCGAACGACTGAGCGTCGCCAGACGCGCGGCGTACGACTCGTCGATCCCCGAGCGGCCACCCTTGAACGCCATGCGCTGGTGATTCAGCTGCACGACCGCCGCAACCATACTGGCGGAGATCGCCTCGCGACGGTGAATATTGAAACTCACCGCCGGCGCGTCGCGCTCCAGGCGGCGGGCGCAGTAACGCAGGTTCTTGCGCGTCGCGGCACCGAAATGTTCCAGGTACTCACCGTACGAAGCAGGCAGCTCGGCCGCGACACAGTCGATGGTCCGCCAGGTGAGCGAGCACGCCGCCGCGTGCGCGCGCTCCTCGTTGTACAACTCGGTGAATTCGACAGAGCGAGCGGCGGGGTTCTGCTCGAGCATCGCCGCAACGCAGGCGTTCAACACCTGGTCAGGGAAGCGCAACAGTCGATTGACGACTACCAGGCTGCGCGAGCGCGCGTAGAACGAAACAATCGCGACGAGCTCTCCGCAATGGCGAGCCACCGCGTGCTGCAGCCGCGGAATCAGCTCGGGCTGGTAGGCCCGCACGTACGCCAGACAAGCGTAGGGAGTGTCAACTGTCTGTTCGGCGGCGAGCAGCAGTCCGGCGGGTATCTCAGCACCCCAGATCTCGACCGACAGCGAGCGCGCGCCAACAGCCGGCACCGGCTGCTGCTGCATGGCGCTCGGCGGGCAGGCAGCAGCCGCCGCTGACTTCTCGGACACGCGCCTCACGTGCCAATGTACTCGATCGCTTCCCGTGCGCTGATGGTCAGCACTCGCGCGGAATCGGGACCGTAGGTCCAACCGCCGGGAGGATTGTTCACGCGGAAGATGAACACGCAGGCGGCGGCGCAACACACCAGCCAGCGGCTCCCCAGATAGGCCAGCAGATGGCGCCGCGGGATCGCGCACAGCATGGCAGCGACCATCGGCGCATACAATCCTTCGAGATACACGAAGTATCTGAGTGCCATGACCCTGAGGCTCATCGCATAGAAGGCCGCGCTCACGAAAATGATGACGGAGTACGCGAGACTCAGGTAGTAATCCGCTCGGTCAAAGCCGCGGGACCTGGCCGCATACAGAAACATTGCAAACAGCAGTAGCGCGACCAGATAGCGCCACACGGACAGGTCGGTGGATTCCAGCAGCCCATTGATTCCGTGGAACCACAATGCAGCGACCGAGCCGCCTAACACAAGAATTGCGCACAGCGCTCGCCACACCGTCCCCCAGGTCCAGAAGGCTCGTCCGAACGGAAACAGCCAGGCGAGCGCAATGAAGCAGGCCATAAGGTAGGCCGTACCGTTGTGCACGGAACATGAGAGCAGCGCCCAGGCGAAAGCGGCCAGTTTCTTGCGATCAAAGTAGGACACCAGCGCCAGCAGCGCGAATGCGGCCGAGACATACTGCCTGAGTAGATTGGTCGTGTTGTTGAAGTTGAGCGCGGCGAAGAACGCGACCAGGGCGATGATCAGCGTCAGCCGATCGTTCCACCCCTTGACGCGCGCCAGCAGGAGAATGGCAGCAAACGTGGGGATGTAGATCGCCAGTGTGGCCGCGACCGCAATCGAGGCGCTCGAACTATCAAACAGCTGCGCCATCAGCCATTGCACCGCGTAGAAGCCCATTTCCGTGGGACGGTAGGTAGGATTGACCCCGGACATCTCGTCCGTCTGCAGCAGCACTAGCAACGGTCGCTCGGCCAGATAGTCCTGCACGCGCACGTAGTTAATGAGATCGCCATCCACCTGCTTGGTGGTGTTGAGGACGCACAGCAGCAAGCAAGCCGCCAGCAGAAAGATCCAGCGCAGATTTCGGCTCCGCCCCCAGGGCGAAAACACGCACACCAGCAGCAGGGCAAGGAATGGCAGGTAAACGAACGTCACCGCCAGCGCCGC
>Ga0070761_10002012_pt1 | contig 12612 bp, 6 predicted proteins | sample HubBroMetageREF1_FD_66724 | JGI IMG/M metagenome (GOLD analysis project Ga0070761, IMG submission 66724) | Reference soil microbial communities from the Hubbard Brook experimental Forest, New Hampshire, USA - Hubbard Brook CCASE Soil... | ecosystem: Environmental > Terrestrial > Soil > Temperate...
ACCGGCGCCGGAGGGCACATCTTATGTCAGTCGATCTGCATTCTGCACGTACCGCGGACTCTGAGCGACGGCCGCAGCAACGCTACCCGCGAGCCCTGTTCAGCGTCCCAGTAACGCTTCGCCACATGGAGGTGGGCGGAATCCGTTCGGCGGGCGGTATCAGCCTCGACATCAGTGAGGGTGGCCTCGCCGCCATGATGCGGGGCGGCTTGCGGGCGGGCGAACTGGTGGAGATTGACGTCTCTATCGCGGGGTGTGCACTCACCGCGGTGGCCATAGTGCGTTACACGAGCGACCTGCGCTCCGGATTCGAGTTTGTGGGGCTAACTCCGGAAGAGCGGCAGCAAATCGCCAATGCGACTGGGCATGCCTGAAACCGGCGGAATGTCAGTTAAGCGCAAGGAGTAATGTTACCGCCGTCTCTGCCGATAACCTAATTGCCTGCGCGCCATCGCAATGCGGTGCCGCCGAGCATCCTTCATCCCTTTTCGTCGCATGGAAACGTCCGCCGATATCGGCTTGGTCAAGCGGCTAGGCTCCTTCGCCTCCGCTGCCAGCCTGTTTTCGATTTCCGTCGGGCTCTCCGGTCTGGCGGGCTGGACTCTTCACATCTCAAGTTTCAACACCTGGGGAGCCGCTCCCGTCATGATGGTGGCGAACACCGCCGCCTGCTTCCTGCTGATAGGCATTTCTTTGTGGTTGCTAAGGAACAACCGGAACCAGTCATTCGCATGGATCAAGAAAGTTACCGCTAAAACCGCGGCAGCCATCGTGTTCATGGTGGGCTTCCTCAGCTTGGTGGAGCACGTTTTTGGACTGGACTTTGGCATTGATCAGTGGCTGCTGGTGGCACCTGCCGCGCAGCAGAATGCCACCGTGCGCCCTGGCCTCATGTCGCCGATTAGCGCTGGCGCCTTTTTGGCTCTTAGTCTTGCCCTGTTGGTGATCGACTGGGGAACGCGGCGGGGCACGCGACCGGCTGAGGTTCTCTCCCTCGCGGCGGGAGCGGCCGCGAGCTTTGGAATCCTGAGCTTTGCTTTTGATCCTAAAATCTACGCGGCACATCTGTCTCTCGCCTTGCCAACGTCGGTCACCCTCGCTGTCTTCTCGCTTGGGGTAGTTTGTGCTCGCACCGAGCGGGGGCTGGGAGCGCTGCTTTGCCGGCAGAGCCTGGGCGGAAGTCTAGCGCGACGGTTGCTGCCGGCCGCCTTCATCCCGGTGCTGGTGGGCTGGATCCGCTGGCAGATCACTGCTACCGGGCTTTACTCGGAGTGGAGTGTTGTGATTCTCTCCTCGCTGGTCACGATGTCTTTGCTGGCTGGTGCTGTCGGCTGGGCTGCCGTAGTCGTTGACCGCAACGACGCGGAGCAACGGAAGCTGGAGGAGGCTCTGAAGGAAACCTCCGGCATCAATGCGCGAACTCTCAAGGATCTGGCGGATCAACGATTCGCTCTCGACCAGCACGCCATTGTCGCGATCACCGACGTGCAGGGGACGATCATCTACGTCAACCAGAAATTCTGCGCCATCAGTCAGTATTCGAAACAGGAACTGATCGGCCAGAACCACCGCATTCTCAACTCTGGCCACCACTCCAGGGAGTTTTTCCAGCAGATGTATCACGCCATCGCCAACGGTGAGGTGTGGCGGGGCGAAATCTGCAATCGCGCTAAGGATGGTTCGCTCTACTGGGTCGATACGACCGTTGTTCCTTTCCTCGAGTCCGATGGCAAGCCCCGCCAGTACATGGCGATCCGCGCGGATATCACGGAGCGCAAGCGGGTGGAAGAAATGCGGGAACACCTGGCGGCCGTCGTCGACTCTTCCGATGACGCCATCATTAGCAAAGACCTCAACGGCATCATCAACGCCTGGAATCGCGGAGCTGAGAAGGTGTTCGGCTACTCGGCAGCGGAGGTCATGGGCAAACCGATGCTGATGCTGTTCCCGCCGGAACGCGCGAACGAGGAAGCTGACATTCTTGCCCGCATCCGACGGGGTGAGAGCGTCGAACACTTCGAGACCGTTCGCGTGCGGAAAGATGGCGCTCGAATCGACATCTCCTCCACGATCTCGCCAGTAAAGGACAGCAGCAGCGCGATTGTCGGTGCTTCTAAAATTGCCCGCGACATTACTGCGCGCAACCGCGCGGAAGCGGCTTTGCGCCAGAGTGACGCAAGAAGAAAATTTGCCCTGGAAACTGCGAAGCTCGGGGACTGGGGGCTCAACCTCACAACGCTCCAAGCCACCCGCTCTTTCTTGCACGACGAAATTTTTGGCTACCACTCGCCTTTGCCGGAGTGGAGCTTTGATATTTTCCTTCGCCACGTCTATCCGGACGATCGGGAAAGGGTACGCGAGGATTTCCAGAGCTGCATAAGCCAAGGCAGGAAATGGGACTTTGAGTGCAGAATCACTCGCTTGGACGGGGAAACTCGATGGATTTGGGCATGCGGCAACCACTACCGTGAGCCGTCCGGTGATGCGACTTATATATTCGGAATTGTCGAAGACATCACCGAACGCAAGCAGGCGGAAGCGGCGCGCACTCTGCAAACGGAGGAATTGCAGCGGTCCGAGCGCGCGCTCGAGACGCAGTCCCTTATGCTGCAGTCCGTTCTGAACAGCATCTCCGAGGGATTGGTGGTGGCCGACGAGACGGGGAAATTCTTGCTTTGGAATCCCGCCGCCACCAGGATCGTGGGCCGGGGCGCGGAGAACATTCCACCCGAGCACTGGAGCGAACACTACGGAGTGTATCTCCCCGATACGGTGACACTTTTCCCGCCCGAGCAAAACCCTCTGCTGCTCGCCATTCAGGGCCGGGCCTGCACTGCGGAAATGTATGTGCGCAACACGAAACTCGATGCCGGAGTATGGATCGAAACCAGCGCCAACCCGCTCCAAGACAAAGATGGCATAGCCCGGGGCGGGGTCATCGCCTTTCGTGATATCACACAAAGAAAAAAGGACGAACAGGAAATTCGCAATCTGAACGAAGAACTGGAAGCGCGCGTGGTCGAGCGCACCGCCCAGTTGCAAGCTGCCAATCAAGAGCTGGAGGCTTTTACTTACTCGGTGTCGCACGATCTGCGGGCCCCGTTGCGCCACATCAGCGGGTTCTCGAAGATCCTGAGCGAGGAATATGGCTCCAGTCTCCCGCCAGAGGCGCAGCATCATTTGCAGCGTATTCAGGACGGCACACGGCGCATGGGCCAACTGGTGGATGACCTGCTGAGCCTGGCACGGCTGGGCCGCCGTGACTTGATTTTGCGGACCGCGGGACTGAAGTCGACCGTGGATGAAGTGATCGAAGAACTGGCGCCCGAGTGCGCGGGCCGGCGGATTGAATGGAAGGTGGGGGAGTTGCACGACGTGGAATGCGATCCCTCGTTGATCCGCCAGGTTTTTCAGAATCTAATCGGCAACGCTCTGAAATATTCGCGTCCCCGCTCCCCTGCCGTGATCGAGATTGGACAGATCGAGGTTGGCCAAAATCAGGAAAACGGCCGCCCGGTGATCTTCGTTCGCGACAACGGAGTGGGGTTCAGCATGAAATATGCCAATAAATTATTTGGCGTGTTCCAGCGTCTGCACCGCGCCGAAGACTTCGAAGGCACAGGGGTGGGCCTGGCGACGGCCCAGCGCATCGTGCAGAAGCACGGTGGCCGCATCTGGGCCGAAGCCCAGTTAGATAAGGGAGCAACGTTTTACTTCACTCTCGGAGGTTCTTTCGCAAGCTCCGAGAAGGAGGAACTCGAGGCCAGAGCGGCCATCGCAGGAGAGCAAACATGACCGAACGACCGATCGAGATTTTGCTGGTGGAAGACAATCCGGACGATGTGGAATTGACGTTGCACACCCTGCGCAAAGAAAACCTGGCCAACCACATTCGCGTCGTTCGCGATGGCGAGGAGGCCTTGGAGTTCCTCTTGCCTGATAGCACTCAGGACGAACGGTCGTTGGAGAGCTTAAAGCTCATTCTGATGGATCTGAAGCTGCCCAAAGTGGACGGGATGGAAGTTCTCAGGCGGATTAAAGCGGATGAGCGCACCAAGAATATTCCCGTGGTGATTCTGACCTCGTCGAAAGAAGAACGCGACCTGGTCAAGGGCTACGGACTGGGGGTCAATAGCTACATCCAAAAACCCGTTGACTTCGATCAGTTCCGGGAAACCATCAAGACCGTTGGACTGTACTGGCTGGTGATCAACCAGGTGCTCGTGTGCGAGGCGCCAAGCCAAACGGCCGCGAAAGGGACGGTTGCTTGAGGGCGCGACTAACCTCACACCTCACCGCCGCAGACTAACGGGTTCCGGTCTGGGGCGGCGGCGCGTTCTTCACGTATTTATCGAACCAGCGCAGCATCTCGTAAACCAGTTGTTCGTTCGACTCCATGGCGGTATACCAGTGCGGCTCGTGCGGCAGCAGCACCAGGCGAGCGGTACCGCCGTTGCCGCGAATGGCTTCGTAGAGCTTGCTGGCTTGAATTGGCGTCGTACCGGGATTCGCGTCTTCCGCGCCGTGCATGATAAGTAGCGGTATCTTGATTTTGTCAGCGAAGAAAAATGGAGAGACTTTCAGATAGACATCGGTCGCCTCCCATACCGACCGCCTCTCGCTCTGGAAACCGAAAGGCGTGAGCGTTTTGTTATAAGAGCCGCTGGTAGCCACTCCGGCACGGAACAAATCAGAATGGGCTATCAGGTTTGCGGTCATTAAAGCGCCGTGGCTGTGTCCGGTGACTCCAATGCGGTTGGGGTCGGCCACGCCAAGTCGCACCGCTTCATCGACTGCGGCCTTGGCATCGGCGACCAGCTGTTCCAGATACGTATCGTAGGCTTTCTTCGGATCGCCGATGATGGGAAACGAAGTGTTGTCGATGATCGCGTAGCCGCCCAGGAGCAGTAGACGGTATTCATACAGCTGCGTGAAGGTTTCCTGGGAGCCGGAAACCTGGCCGGCGGTCGCAGCGTCGGCATAGTCAAGAGGATACGCATAGAGAATCGTGGGCACACGTGTGCCCTCTTGATAGCCGGGCGGCGTGTAGAGTGTGAACGACAAGTCGAGTCCGTCAGCGCGCTTGTATTTGACCAAGCGCTTCTTGATCTCCCGCACCACGGGCGTCGGATCGGGAATGTGGGTGATCGCGACGCTTGTGGAAGCAAAAATCGCTTCTCCGGCGGGGACATCTTCGACGGATTTGCCCAGCGTCCGAGTAAACGCATTCGGCGGGTCGGTCGGCGATTGATGCCAGGTGAGAAAGGTACGCGTGTCCGCTCCGGTGAAGGTAAGAAATCGTTCTAAAGAAGTCTTGTCGCAGCGAAAGAGGCGCTCGGATTTCAGAGTGTTGAGATTAAGCCGATCGAGGAATGGCCGATTCCCGTCAGGCGATGCGCCTACACCTGCAAGGTAGATCGAATCTCCATCCTGCCGAACCACCCAGGATCCGTTCGCCAGCTGGCGTCTCACGGGGTAGCCGGGATTCTTGTACTTCTCATCGGTCGAGAGATCCCAAAGCAAGCGCGGCTTTTGTTGCGGAGCATCGACGTCGATGATGAAACTTTTTCTCCAGTGCCGATTGTTATCGTACTGACTCAGCAAAGCCGTGCTCGCCTGTTCGCTCCAATCGAAGCCGTCGTAGCGCTGCTCGGTGCGGGCGACCTCCGCGGCGGGAGAACTGAACGGCGCCTTCAGAAGCATGATCTTGTCTCGAGCCGGAACATTCACATTCCAGTCGCCGCCATCCAGAGCCTCAGCCCAGACGATCGTTGCCGGATCGGTTGGACGCCAGGAGAAATCGCGCGGACCTACCGGAACGCCGTGGATGGGAACGCGATCCGCCAGTGGAAGCGATGCTATGGTGTGACCAGCAACGTGGGAGCGCTGTGATATGTCCCAGACTTCGACTTCCTTCGGAAAGCGATCGTAGGTGGTGACGTAAGAGTAGGGCTTGTGGATCGCGGTGACGAGTATGTGCTGCCCGTCCGGCGCGGGATCAATTGATTCGTAATTTGCCGGCTTTCCAATGGGCGTGATCGCCGCGGTGGCGGTATCGACCAATGCGAGTTGCGACGTTGCGAAGTAATCGAAGACATCTTCGTCGTGCTTGTTGTTGAGCGTGTCGCGATTTTCGTAGGTGCTGCTCTCTCCTTTTTGGCCCTCCGTCTCCTGGATGCTGGGACCAATCGGTACGACTGGTTCGGGCGGCGGCGCGCCCATTCCGCTGGGCAGCAGTTTGACCAGAAGCGTCTTCTGGTCGGGCATCCATTTCATCTCGTCGTCGAACATGGGGTTGAGACGGGCTCCCGTGATTTTATGTACTTCGCCGGTCTTGGCGTCGCCGATCCAGAGTTCGACCGACTCTAGAGCGATGTTCACGAACGCGAATCGTTTTCCGTCTGCGGCCCACATGGGCTCGCCCGGACATGCGCCTGCTGGAAGCGCGACATGAATTTGAGCGCCACCGGCGATGTGCACCAGCTCGAATCCCGTGGCGCACGGGGTAATGCCATAGCCTCCCGGAGTGTCGTGCTTGCTGTGATTTTTAGGCTCCACGCGCACGCCTGCCAGGCGGAGGAAAGGCGTCGCAACCCGCGAAATCGACGGGTACTCCTGCCACGACACCAAGAGAATCGAGTCGTGTGTCGGACTCACCTCGGGCTCTGGAGGCGAGGGTGCGCGCATGACGTCCAGAATGTTTTTCGGTGGCTGGTTATATCCAGATGTAGTCTCGCTCGAGGTCGCTGTTGCTGCGGCCACATCCAGCAAAGCCTCGTTCAACAAAGACGTCTGCGCCGCCGTGGGGGCACAAGTCGCAGAGGCGATGAGTGCTCCCACCAATAAAAGTTTCGAGGCATTCTGGACTGACATAAATTCCCTCCGCTTCAATTCACCAGCAAACCTGATCGACAACACAGTACTCCCTGTCTTCGGGTCACACCTAATCGGCTGTTAACTTGAACGTTGTATTTGAGAGCACCCTACGGCGTCGCAACCCCGGTGACTGCCGCGAACAGATAGCGCACGAATAACCCGAGTTGCTTCGTCTCAATGCGCTCGTCATTGCCGTGTACACCCCGACTCTCGTCTTCGGTCCTGGGCACGCTGATCCCGTAGGCCTGAACACCTTTGGTTCGGAGGAATGAGGAATCCGTGGCCCCTGTTGTCATGGTGGGCAATGTAATGGACTCCGGACTGACTTCCTTCTGCGCTTGCTCCAGCGCGGCAAACATTTCCGTGCCTAACTTGCTGGGAGCCGACGCCGGCATGGAAAGCGAAGTATCTTCGGCGACGACTTTTACTTGCGGATCGTTGATGATCTGCACCAGCATCTCGCGAAATTTTCTCAGGTCTTCGTCGGGCAGGGCCCGGACGTCGAGCGTCGCCTCCGCAGTCGGCGGGATGACATTGGATTTGTAGCCTGCCTTGAGCATGGTGGGCACGACCGACGTTCGCACCATCGAGTAAAACTGAGGCTTCTTGTGCTTCAGTTCCTCTTGTACCTTTGGGTCCAGAATATTTCGATACCACGCCGCTTCTTCGGGTGCTGAAATCGCGGCCAGGCGCTCGAAAAATGCGCTCGTGGTTTCATTGAGACGAGCAGGAGTATCCCAGGTTCCAGCTTTCGCAACGGCAGCGGCGAGGTGAACGACTGCGTTGTCGACTCTGGGCACCGACCCGTGTCCGCTGCTGCCGCTAGCTTCCAGGCGTAATCCTCTCGGAAGTTTCTCAGAGGTTGCGACGCTGAAATATTTTACCTTCCCGTTCTCGACCAGTGATCCGCCACCTTCGTTGAGAGCGAACTCACAGTCAATCTCGTCCCAATAGCGATCGACGATGGTGGCCATGCCGGCGGCAGAAGACATTTCCTCGCTGGCTTCGGACAGGAAAATAATGTCTCGATCAAGCGGCACCTTCATGCGCTTCAATTGCAGGAGGACTTCCAGATTGGCGGCCACCATCGCCTTGTCATCGGACGCGCCGCGACCGTAGATCACACCGTCGCGCTCGATTCCGGCAAACGGCTCGACCGTCCAGTGGGAGCGATCGACAGGAACAACATCCTCGTGTGCCATGAGCAACAATGGGCGTTTCTTTCCGTTGCCCTTGAGCCGCGCAACAATAGTGGCGCGGCCGGCCACGGGCTCAAGGATTTCCGATTCGATTCCCTCGCTCTTCAGCACGCCTTCAAGATAGTGCGCAACCTTCGACTCGTCGCCAGGAGGATCCTGGGTATCAATCCGTACAAGGTCTTCGAGAAAATGAACGGTCTCAGCTTGGGCTTGCTCCGCATTCAGCGAGAAGCGCTTGGACTGGGCCTGGCTCACGGTTGCGGTTGTGAGCACATAGCCTCCTACCAACAGCGCGAGCATCGTGTGTCGAATCGTCGTTTCTCGAATCAAGCAGCGCTCCAGGCGAGCGATTATAGCTTAAGCGCGGTGGCCCACAAGGCGACGACAACTCTCGGAAAACCACATCGCAGTAGCAAGACAGATTCGAAGCCTTTTAGCGGCGAGGACAAGGCAAGCGCGAAGACAATCCGAATCGCGCTATGGACTATCTGCAAGCTGGCAGTTGTTGCCGAAGGTGAACGAATGCAGGCCGAGACCAGAACCTTCTGGCTGCAGTGAGATGAGGTGTGCGGTGAAGGCAGGACTACGCACCAGGTAGTACATGCGCGCGTCTGTGACGTCAATGTAAGCGCCCTTGGCGTCGAACTTCACGTCCGCGCCCCCGCCTTCCTTCGGCATTGGCAAGCCATCCTGAAAGAGGTTGACGCGGATTGGTTTCGCATCTTTGAGGAGGCTGAGAACGCTGTAGAGTGAACGCCCGTGATAGCGCAACTCGGCGGCCGCGCCGTGTCCTTCTGAAATTACGCCGTCGCGTTCGACTCGCCAACGGCCCACCAGCATCACTCCGCCATCGGGAGGCGAGTGCGGAGGCTGGAAGTCGGCCTCGTCGCCGGCGTGGTGCCCAGACATATCTTCGACCGCGCTGCGTCCGTAGATTTCTCCGACAAAGGTCTCCTGCGTCGGGACGCCGCATGACGCCTTCAAGTCGTCCTCATCGGGGTCGGCGTCGATCTTCATTACCTCGGGATACGCCACCGCCAGCAGATCGCGGATCTTTGCTTCGAGTTCACGGTTGTTAGATTCGCCGAAGACCTTCATGACCACATTGCCCTGCGGATCCACGAGATAACGGTTGGGCCAGCCGTTGGACGCGAATGCCTTCCAGGTTGAGCCTTTCTGATCGGCAACCACGGGCCAGGGCAGACGGAAGCGTTGCGCGGCGGCGCGCACGTTGTCCACGTTGAATCCAAAATCAAATTCTCCGTAGTGCACCCCGATCACGTCCAGGCCGTACTGGTGATATTTGCCATACCAGCGCTTCACCACGCCAAAGTCGCGGATGCAGTTGATGCAGGTGTACTCCCAGAAATCGACGAGCACGACATAGCCACGGTAGTCGGCGATATGATGCGGAACCGGCGCGCCCTGGTCGAGCCACACGTCATCGGCGCCGAAATCGGGAGCGCGATACACCTTCAGATCCATTTGCCCAAGTGCCGGAATGGCAGAGCAGAACGCTAAAGAAAACATGAATGCAAGCGCCAGAGATTTCTTTGGGTTGATGGTACACATGGTGTGGACTCTCGGCCTCATCGCGAAGATTGTATTGCGGAGGGATGCGTCGGCTGGGAACAATGTTTGACTTGGACGATTGTTTAGTCAAAGAGACTCTGGAGCAAAAGGACTCTCCCCGCGATCGAGGGCGATCCAGTACGGATCGCCTTCGAAAGCTGGGAGAGTGCCGAAGTCTACCTTTTCGTTGTCTATACCTCCGCCAGCGACAGTATTTGCTCCTTGCGGACTAGAAGTTGAACTTCACCGTCAACTGGATCAACCGCGGTGAAGCATCGCCGCCCAGAAACGACCCCAAAATGCTGGTGGGGGTGTTCACGGTGTCCAGAATATGGCCGAAGTTCCCGTTGTTGATGTCGTTCACCGGCCCTTCAAAGTTCGGGTGATTGAATAGGTTGAAGAATTGCACCCCGACTCCCAGCTTCGCCGTCTCCATGTGCGGGATGTTGGTGTACTTCATCACGGTCATGTCCGTGTCGAAGTAATGAGGCCCGAAGAACTGGTTGCGGCGCTGAGTCTCGGTTCCCCCGACATATCCGGGAATCTCGCCGAGTTGGGCCATGCCAGAACCATACGGCGTCGGCGGATTTGATCCTGGAATAATCGCCTCACCCGCCACGAAGTCCGGGAAGAGCGCGGACGACAGGCAAGGCCCGGACGAGACGCTGCTCGGGCTGTTGCAAACTGGCTTTGATTGTGAACCGTAGTTTGCATAGACCGCGGCTCCGTAGCCATCGCTGCCCAGGACATTCGAAGCGCCCGTATTAACCACTGTGTAGGGCAAGCCGGAGCGGGCAAAGAGTGTTCCGGAAAGCTGCCAGCCCTTCAACAACGCGGTTGGACCTTTGGGCACTTCGTAAACGTAGTTCATGCTCACGTAGTGCCGCGTGTCGTAGTCGGCATTGCCGTAGTTGTATTGGCGAATGTTGTTGTCGTTGATTGGGTTGAGCAGGCTGCCAACTCGCCCGATGCTGCCGTTGTTGGCGATGAACGCATTGAAACCTCCGTTGGAGATTTCGTCCAGTGCGTGGCTCCAGGTGTAGTTCGCCTGAAGCTGCAGCCCTTGAGCGAAGCGGTGCTGTGCCGTAACCGTCAAGCCGTTGTAATTGGAAACCGCCGCAGTCTCGATTTGTGTAACCGTTCCGAAGCGCTGATCGGGTTGAGTTGTGGGCAGACCGATGAAGCCGTTCGGGCATGTGGATGTCGGGCAGAAAGCATTCTGATTGTTTTCAAACGCGGTTTCGTGGAAGCCGTGATTGCCGACGTAGTTGACGATCAGCGAGGTGTTGCGGCCGATCGCGTGCTGTACCTCGAAGTTCCATTCCCAGTACTCGGGAGCGCTGATCGAGGTTACATTGTTAAATCCCGGAGGAGCGAAGCTGGCCCCTGCCGCAGCCACGGCGGCCGTGATCGAGGCGAGGGTCCCGCCACTGCTGAAACCCGAGTTCAACGCGGCGTTTGATGCAGCCGCAGCGCTGAAGATGTTGCCGCCGTTGGCAACTTGTTGCGGCGACAGGTTGCCGAAAATGTTCTCCACAAACGCATTGAGCACTGGCGTGTTGCTCGACAGACTGTCCGCAATCTGACCGGGGAACGTATCCATGAACAGGCCAATGCCGCCGCGAATCACTGTGTTCTTCAAGACGGGTGGCGCCCAAGTGAAACCAAAGCGCGGTTGCCATGCAATGGTCGTAAATGAGGGGATGGCCTGCCCCACACCTGTCTGGATCACTTGATCGTAGGGTGTGTTGACGTTGTGGTCGATGCTGGCAAACGTCCCTGCGAGCTTCGCAAAACAGTCCGTCTGACAGCTAGGAATGGAGTTGTGGTCGGCGCGCAGAGCCAGCGTAAGCTTCAGATCCGGTCTCACCTTCCACTCGTCCTGCAAGTACCACCCCAGTTGATACAGCTTGATGTTTTGCTCTTGCGCAGTGGGGAAATTCTGCTCGAACATGAGCGCCTGTCCAGAATAGAAGCCGCTGATATTGAGCGGAAGGGCGAGGCCGGTGGAGAATGGGCCGTAGTCATGATCGCTGACCAGGTTGCGGTGGAAGTACAAGCCCAGTTTCAAAGTGTGGGCGTTACCCAGGCTGTAGGAATAGTCGTCCACGAGCTGGTAGCCAGTAACGTTGCGACCCTGCGGCCAGAAAAAGTCATCGCCGCCCAAAGTCGTGAACGACCCGTCGCCAAGTGTGACCGTGGTCGGCAAGACTGAGATCGACTGGGCAAAGTTGGCGGTGGTGAAAATTGCGCTGTAATACTGGTCCGAGAGAACCAGGTTGTTGGCGGCCTTCGCGCCAAAAGCCCGGTTCCAGCTAATCTGCCCTTGATATTCGGGCTGGGTGCTGACCGCATTGAAAGCGGAGTTGATCTGGTCGGTGAATGTCGCCTGAACGCCTTTGTCTTCCTGCAGGCGCACAAACACTTTGTCGTTATTGGTGACGTTGAAATCAAACCGGCCCGAAGTGAGGAACTCATGCGTGAAGTTCGGCGCCGTGCCGCGATAGGAATCAGCGCACGGCAACCCGGTGCCACCAAACGAGTCCCCCGTCGTGGGATCGGTAAACGTGCTTCCCACACACCCGGTGGTATCCGTAGCGTTGGGAACTCCCTTCACCGCGCGGGAGACGCCGATGGCGTTGTTGTACAGGTTAAACATCTGCTGGTAGAACGGCACGGACTGGCTCAAGCCGGTGGCTGCGGCGTTCAGATTGTCAATGACGGCACCCTCGAATACCGGATCGGGAACCTGAACTTGTCCGCTCGTGGGCAGAATGACCCGCAAACCTTCATAGTTCCAGAAGAAAAACGCTCTGTCTTTCTTGATCGGTCCGCCAAACGATGCGGCGTATTGGTTGGCGTTGACAAAAGGACGGGGTGCGCCGCCGCCGACGTTAAAGAAGTTGTTGGCGTTCATAGCCCGGCCATCCCAGAAATAGTTGGCGTTGCCGTGCCAGTTATTGGA
>Ga0070761_10002013_pt1 | contig 12612 bp, 10 predicted proteins | sample HubBroMetageREF1_FD_66724 | JGI IMG/M metagenome (GOLD analysis project Ga0070761, IMG submission 66724) | Reference soil microbial communities from the Hubbard Brook experimental Forest, New Hampshire, USA - Hubbard Brook CCASE Soil... | ecosystem: Environmental > Terrestrial > Soil >...
GCGGCCGCGCGTGACGTAGCCGATGATGTCGTCACCCGGAATCGGATTGCAGCATTTCGACCGGTACACCATCAGGTCGTCGTGGCCGCGCACGACGATCGTAGCGTCCTGCATGCCGAGCATGCGCTTGACGGTGGAGACGATCTTCGGCTGCTCTTCTTCCGCGGTGTCCGACGCGGGCTGGCCCGTGGCTTTCGCGAGCACTTGCCGCGCCGACCACTTGCCGTAGCCCAGGTCGGCGTAGAGATCGTCGATGCGCGAGCAGCCGTACTCGGAAGCCACGCGCTGCCAATCTTCGTCGGAAATTTTCTTCAGGCTGATTCCGGCGTGGCGCGCTTCCTTTTCGAGCAAGCGGCGGCCGACGTCGGTGGCCTGCACGCGCTCGTGAAGATTGATCCACTGGCGAATCTTGCTGCGAGCGCGCGAGGTGTGAACGAACGAAAGCCAGTCGCGCGAAGGTTCGTGGCCCTTCTGTGTGACGATCTCGACCACGTCGCCATTCGCGAGCGCGTGGCGCAGAGGAACCATCGCGCCATTCACTTTCGCGCCCACGCATTGATGGCCCACTTCGGTGTGCACCGCGTAGCCGAAATCGATTGGCGTGGCGCCGCGCGGCAGGACGACGACGCGGCCTTTGGGCGTGAAGGTGTAAACCTCTTCGGGATACAAGTCGACGCGCAGCGTGGCGAGGAATTCGCTGGGCTCCTGCATTTCCTGCACCCACTCGATCAGTTGGCGCATCCAGACGATGCGCTGGTCGTCGGCGGTGCTGGCGCCGTGCCCGCCCTTATATTTCCAGTGCGCTGCGACGCCCTGCTCCGCGATGCGGTGCATTTCCTGCGTGCGAATCTGAACTTCGAAGGGCTGGCCGGCATGAATCACGCTGGTGTGCAGCGATTGATAGAGGTTCGGCCGCGGCATCGCGATGTAGTCCTTGAAACGGCCGGGAACCGGGGGCCAGATCTGGTGGATCACGCCGAGAGCGGCGTAGCAATTCTTGATCGTGTCGGTGATCACACGGACGGCGAGAAGATCGAAAACCTGGTCGAGGGTGCGCTGCTGCTTCTGACTCTTGAGGTGCAGCGAGTAGATGCGCTTCACGCGCGCCTGAACTTCGGCCGGGATTCCGCTCTCCACCATTTTGTCGCGAATCGAGTCCTGAACTTCGTGCAGGAAGCGGTCGAAGACCTTTTGCTTGGTGCTGAGTTTCTTCTGGAGTTCGAAGAAGGCTTCGGGCTCGAGGTAGCGGAACGCGAGGTCTTCCAGCTCGCCGCGGATGAGGCCCATGCCGAGGCGGTTGGCTACCGGCGCGTAAATATCGAGTGTCTCGCGGGCGATGCGCTGCTGCTTCTCAGAATCGAGATACTCGAGCGTGCGCATGTTGTGCAGGCGGTCGGCCAGCTTCACCATCACGACGCGAACGTCGTTGACCATCGCCAGCAGCATCTTGCGGACGTTTTCCGCCTGGCGCGTTTCGGGAGCCAGCAAATCGAGGCGGCTGATTTTCGTGGCGCCTTCCACCAGGCGCGCGACGTCGGGCCCAAATGTTTCGGAGATTTGCTCGAGGGGGATTTTCGTGTCTTCGACGACGTCGTGAAGCAGCGCGGCGCAGAGCGAGGTTACGTCGAGCTTCATGTCCGCCAGCAGGTGGGCGACTTCCACGGGATGCGAGAGGAACGGCTCGCCGGAAAGGCGCGTCTGCGTTTTGTGCTGCTCGGCGGCGAAATCGTAGGCGCGGCGAAGGAGTTCGAGGTCGTCGCCGGGACGGTTGCGGCGAACTTTGTCGGTCAGCTCGACGAAGCGCAAGTCGACGGCACGGCGCGCTTCGGGGCGAATCGTGGATTTGGCCGCGGGTTCCATGGCTTGTGTGACTCTATTCTAACCAAGAAATCGGGCTTCGGCGAGCGGCGGGGATTGTCACTGGCCTTTCGCCACCAGGTAGCCTGAGCCGACCCAGTCGGTGGCGAAGTCGTGAGGGAGAATGAGGACGCGAAGGTGCGTGAAGCCCATGTCGCGCAGCGCGGCGAACGCGGGGCGGACGTTGGGGCAATGCGCGAGCGGGCAGCAACCACAATAGATGACGACGTTCACCGAACGCGGAAGAGGCTTCGCCCAATTCTTCAGGTCGTCGAGGCCCTGGGGAGTGGAAGCGGGACCGTGGAACGATGCGCCGGCAATGTGGGCGCCGTTGTACAGAGTGTGGAAGCCTACGCAGACGATCTTTGGCGGATTCGCTGGCTTCGAATCGGCGAGTTCTTTTGCCAGCGCGGGAGCATCAACGCTCTGGGCGGAAGTCCAGGGCGGTGGCTGGTCGTCGTGCTTCACCGATTCGGGAGCCCCGGCCGCCTGATGAGCGACAGCGGCGTGCATGAACGCGGCTCGCGGGAATATCGCTGCTATCGAGACGACACTGATGGCGCAGATTATGACGGCGGCCCTCACGATTCGAAAATCCCGGACGGACATGCGGCTCCTGTGGGCGAGACCGGTAGATTCTGCGCTCGTTGCGAAACGGGGGCAATTCCAATTTCTGGTTTCACGAATCGAGTCGGTGCGCGGACCGCGGGCCGTTATCCTTCCGCGACATCGCGCCGCGCGCGGTCCGCACTCGACTACAATGAACTGATGGGGAACATCGCGGCAATTCCTTCGATGCGGATTTGTGCGAGCGGCGGTGGAAAATCAGGCTCGCGCGCCCGAGCTGCGCTTTGCGGCGCCGTTCTCACGATTGTTCTAACGGCTTTTGTCGCGGGCTGCCACCACGCTCCTCCCGTGGCCAACACGCAGCAGCTCGACCGTTCCGGGATGAATTACGATAGCGTTCAGCAACTGCGGGCGCTGAACATCACGCCTCCGGAAGTGGCCGAAGTCATGAAAATGCGTGACGCCGGATTTGCGGATGCCACGTGCGTCCAAGCGGTGCAGGTGTTCCACAGTCACGGACAGGTGTTCCGCGCGGAGGATATCATCGGTCTGAGCCAAGCCGGGATGAGCGAGCAGATGATTTTCGAGCTCGCCGGCCTCAACGATTTTGGGAAGAACGCGGGCGAGCTGGAAGCCATGCACCTGGCGGGGCTTTCGGATGCGGTGGTTCTCGAAGTGGCGCGTCATCGATCGGAAGGAAAGCCGGTTCTCTCGGGTGCGTCGCTCGCGGGACTGAAAAATGCGGGCGTGCGCGGCTCGACGCTGCTTGAACTCGTGCGCCGCGGCGTGCCTGATTCGGAGGCGAACGCGCTCATTTCCTCGCGCCGCCACGGCGCCAGCGACGCGCAACTGCTCCATCACTTTGCCGGCTCCTAGCGTCGCTTGCAATTTCTCCTCTCCCTTTTCGAGTTTCCAATCCGGTAGAATCCTCGCATCTTGAATTGCACTTGGTCTGTTGACATCCTCGGTCAGGCGGTTTTCAAAAGCGAAAAGCAGATCCCTCACCCCGCACAAACCGCGGGGATTCGGGATGACAACAGAACCTTCCGCACTCGTTCGCGCCCGCTCGCCTCAGGTTTGCTCGCGCTCGCGCTCGCGCTTCTTCTCGTAACGAGCGCATGCGCTGTGCCGCTCGCGCCGGGCTACAAGATTGTCAAAGAAACAGAGGAAGTCGAATTCGTCGTTGGCCAGGGGGGCCAGCCTGGCAAGCTCGAAATTCATTCTCGCCGCACGCTGCAAAACAATGGAACCGCAAACCTGGCGTTCATCGACATCGAATTCCCAGACGAGAAGGGTTTCGGGCGGAAGAATCTGCACGCTGAGTGGGACGGCCATGAAGCGAAGCTGTCAATGCTTCCCGAAGAGGAGCAGCCGGACCATCCGAACACGCTTCGCATCGCGTTCGATTCGCCGTGGACGCGCGGCCAAAGTCACGAACTCGCCATCGAATACGAGCTGAGCTCGCCCGAAGACTCCGGCTCGCGCATCACGATAGGGGAAGACAATTTTCATCTGGGCTCGCTTGGCTGGATTGCGCTGCCCCAGCCACCAGGCCACTTTCTGGCGGCATATCCGAAACGTCCGGACAAGACCGAGTACTCGATTCGCGTGCCGGCGGATTTCCTGGTGCTGGCGCGCGGGAAGATGCTCGGCCGCAAGCGCGCGGGGAACGACGTCGAATTTCGATTCCGGCTTCGCGCGAAGGACCTGGCCGCTTTCGCTGTGGGTGGGAGCTACAAGGAACAGGCGTTCCGTCGCGGCTCCGGCACAGTCGTGCTCTGGACGCTCGAGCCGCTGAAGGACGATCCGGGCACTACTCCGGAGCGACTCGCCGATGCCTGGTCAACTCTCGAAAACGACTTTGGCACGCTTGACCCGGACATCCATGTCCCGCGCATTGTCGAGTCGCCCGAATTACGCGGGCACATTGCGGGCGAATCAGGTCCCGCAGCGGCGTCGTTTCCCGGCGGCGCGCTTGTCAATCGGGAGCTGCTCGCGCTGGGAGTCGCGAGTGACGCGTTTGTGGAACGCGTGACGCACTCGCTTGCGCACAATTGGTTCGGAGACGAAATGTCCCCGACGAGCGAAGCTGCCATCGCGATGGGTGAGGGCCTGCCGGATTACGCGACGATCGTCATCGACGAAGCTCGTAGCGGGCCGGAGACACGGCACCGCCGCATCGTGGACTATCTGCGGCGATACGACGAAGCAACCAGCCGCGGGGCCGAAACGCCGCTTGGCGTGACGCAGTTGACGGACCCGCCGGAGCAACGCAACATCGCGCTCGCAAAGGCGCCGCTTATGTACGCGGCGCTCGAAGATCGGTGCGGCGAAGCGCCCGTTCGGAACGGGCTGAAGCATCTCGTGACGCTGCTGCGCGGACAAGAGGTGGGAATTAACGACATGCGCTCGGCGATCGAGCACACATGCGGCAAGGACCTCGGCGAGTTCTTTCGCGTGTGGCTCTACGCGAAGGGACTCCCGTCAGATTTTCGGGCCCGCTACGAAACGGGCGCTTCAACAGGCAATTAGGGGAATCTCTCCCGTTCCTGAGTCTGCTAACATCCCGTCTCGAACTCGCGCCTACAGGAGGCTTTGTGAAAGACGTGATCGCAACTGAAAAGGGGCCGAAAGCCATCGGCCCGTATTCACAGGCAATTCGCGCCAACGGCTTCGTTTTCATTTCTGGTCAAGTAGCTTTTGATCCTGCCACCGGGCAGCTTGTGGGAGGCGACGTCGCCCAGCAGACGGCCCGCGTGCTCGACAATTTGAAAGCGATTGCGGAGGCCGCGGGTTCGTCGTTGGGCCAAGCCGTGAAAGTCACTGTGTTCCTGAAGGACATGAACGATTTCGCCGCGATGAACGAGGTCTACGCTCGGTATTTTCCGCATGATCCGCCAGCACGAGCCACGGTGGAAGTCGCGCGATTGCCGCGAGACGTCCGCGTGGAAATCGACTTGATTGCCCTTGCCTGATCGTCACCGCAGGTGCTCAACGATGGAAGATACGAAAATCGGTGGCCCTGGCGGAACATTTCCAGCAACGCGCTGGTCGGCCATCGTCGCGGCTCGCAGCACGGATTCTGCCGAACGCGCACGGGCACTCCAAACGGTGGTGGAAGCTTACTGGAAACCGATTTACAAATACGTTCGCATTCGCTGGAACAAGTCAAACGAAGACGCTAAGGACCTCACGCAGGAATTCTTCTCTCGCTTGATCGAAAAGAACTATCTGGACGATTTCGATCCGAGTAAGGCGCGTTTGCGAACATTCCTTCGCGTGTGCGTCGACCATTTTCTGGCGAACGAGGCGAAAGCGGCCACGCGATTAAAGCGCGGCGGGGCCGCTGAGCACATTTCGCTCGATTTCGACGCGGCCGAAACCGAGCTCCAACGAACAGGCCGATCGTTCATCGGAGGCGCGTCGCCCGAATCCATGGACGATTTCCTCGAAAAGGAATTTCTTCGCAGTCTCTTCGGCCTGTCGCTCGAAAGCCTTCGCCGATTCTGCGAAGCCCACGGGAAGCAGACGCATTTCCGGTTGTTCGAAATCCACGACGTCGAGGACAGCGGCACGAAGCGACCAACGTATGCCGATCTGGCGAAGCAGTTCGGCATCGGAACCACGGACGTCACCAACTACCTGGCTTTCGCGCGCCGCGAATTTCGCCGGATTTCGCTGGAAAAGCTTCGCGAGATGACCGCGACGGAGGACGAATTCCGACGCGAAGCCCGCGCCCTGCTGGGAGTGGTTCCCGAATGAGCTGGCTCTCCGACGACGCGATTTTCCGTCTGCAGACCGCGACCGCGCTGCCCGACCTCTCCGCGACGCGCTATCGCATCGTGGAGCGCATCGCCAGCGGCGGCATGGGTACGGTGTATCTTGCGGAAGATTCCGTGCTCGGGCGCCGCGTGGCGTTGAAGATCCTTGACGTTCCGGACACGAGCGGGGAACTTGCCGCGCGATTGTTGCGCGAAGCGAAAATCCTCGCCCGGCTTGAACATCCCGGCATCATTCCGGTTCACGGTGCGGGCACCTTGGCGGACGGACGCGTTTTCTACGCGATGAAATTGGTGGAAGGCCAGCGGCTCGATGAGCTGGTCTCGCGCGGCGAATCGCTTCCGCATCGGCTGCGCCTATTTCAGCGAGTCTGCGACGCTGTAGCTTTTGCTCACGCGCGGAAGATTCTCCATCGCGATCTGAAGCCGGAAAACATCATGGTCGGCCCGTTCGGGGAAGTGTTGGTGATGGACTGGGGCATCGCGAAAAGCCTGCGCGGAGGCGGCAGCCTCGATGCCGCGATGGAGCCGAATGAAGGCAGCCTCGCGCGTGACACAAGCGACTCCGCGATTACCGCGCACGGCGCGATTCTAGGCACACCGGGGTACATGGCCCCCGAGCAGGAGCGCGGAGAAGTAGGCAGCCTCGACGAACGGAGCGACGTCTATTCGCTCGGCGCGATTCTGCAATATCTGCTGAAGACGGGTCTCGATTCCTCCGCAAATGCGCCGCGTCCGCTGGCAGCGATCGCTCGCAAGGCTATGGCTTCGAATCCCGCCGATCGCTATACTTCCGCCGGCGAATTGGGTCTGGACGTCGCGCGTTACCTCGATGGGTTGCCCGTTTCGGCGTACCCCGAAAATATCTGGCGCCGCGCCGCGCGCTGGGCGGTGCGGTATCGCGTGGCGATCGTTCTGGTCCTCACGTACCTGATTATTCGGGCCCTTCTTCTTTTGTGGTTCCGGCGCTAAAGGAATTCGCCGGAGCGTTTAAAGGAACGTCTGAGGGCCGAGAAGCTTTCCGGCCTGGGAGGCCAAGCATGAACAAAATCGTCTACGGATTGATTCTGGGCGGAATTCTGGGGATTTTCGACGGCCTCACGGCCTGGTTCACGCCGGCGGTACGCTCGCAGCTCTTGATGATTGTGGTGGGCTCGACCATCAAGGGAATCATCGCGGGAGTGCTGATCGGCTTTTTCGCGAAAAAGGTAAACTCGCTTCCGCTGGGCATCCTATTCGGACTGGCGGTCGGATTGGCGCTCGCGTTTGCCGTTGCGGCGATGCCTGACCCCACCGGAAACCACTATTACTTCCAGATCATGCTTCCCGGAGGTTTGGTGGGTCTGATCGTCGGCTACGCTACGCAGAGATATGGCAGCAGCATTGCCCCCGCACGCACGCAATCCTGAGGTCACCAAGGTCACACAAGCTGGCGGCGGTCGAGCGCAGGCATTCACATTGCTGTAAGATTGCTGTGCAAGATTGTGCGCGCTTCGAATCGACGCTAGACTAGCCAGCGAAAATGACCGAACAACAATTTGATCTGGTTGTGATCGGCACGGGCCCTGCCGGCCAAAAGGGCGCAATTTGCGCGGCAAAACTGCGCAAACACGTCGCCGTGGTGGACCGCACCTTGATGATGGGGGGCGTCTGCGTTCACACGGGCACGATCCCGAGCAAGACCGTCCGCGAGGCCATTTTTCAATTGACCGGCTTCGCGGTGAAAACGTACTGCCGCGGCAGCGGCGACGTTTCCGTTCAGGACCTGGCCGCGCGCGTGCGAACCATCATCGCGCGTGAGACTGACGTGATTCGCGCGCAACTGAAACGCAACGGCGTCGTGATTTTTCAGGGAATGGCCCAGTTCGTGGACCCGCACACGATCGAAGTGCAGGGTGACACGCAGAAGACGCTTATTCACGCCGACAATATTCTCGTTGCCTGCGGCACGCGTCCGGCACACAACCCCGAAATTCCGTTTGACGGCAAGCGCATCCTCGATACGGACGACATTTCCGGCATGGACGGCGTGCCGAAAGAACTCATCGTGGTCGGCGCGGGGGTGGTGGGGCTCGAGTACGCGTCGTTCCTCGCGGCGCTTGGTTCCGAGATTACGCTGATCGACCAGCGGCCCACGATCCTCGATTTTGTCGATCGCGAAATCGTCGAAGCCCTCGCGTACCATCTGCGCCAGATGGGCGCGACGTTCCGTTTGGGCGAAAAAGTCACGCGGGTCGGATTCGATGCTGGCCGTGACCGCGTTTTCGCCGAACTCGAGAGCGGCAAGAGGGTGCAAGGGCACAGCTTGCTGCATTGCGTGGGGCGCCAGGCAAATGGCGACCGGCTGAATCTGGAATCCGCCGGCCTACATCCAGACAATCGCGGCAAAATCGAAGTGAATGCCAAATTCCAGACTGCCGTTCCGCACATTTACGCGGCGGGTGACGTGATCGGATTCCCGGCGCTCGCAAGCACGTCGATGGAGCAGGGCCGCCTGGCGAGTTGCCACATGTTCGGCGCTCCTTCCGAGAGCATGTCGCAGTTTTTTCCTTACGGGATTTACACGATTCCGGAAATCTCGATGGTGGGACAAACGGAAGAAAAACTCACGGCGGCGAGAGTTCCGTACGAGGTGGGCATCGCGAAATACGCGGAGCTGGCGAAGAGCATGATGCTGGGCGACGAGAGCGGAATGCTCAAATTGCTTTTCGACCGCAACAACCTGAAGCTGCTTGGCGTGCACGCAATCGGCCAGCGCGCGACGGAAATCATCCACATTGGCCAGGCAGTGCTCGCCTACGGCGGAACAATCGAATATTTTCGCGACACTGTCTTCAACTACCCTACGCTTGCCGAAGCCTACAAAGTGGCGGCGCTGGATGGCCTGAACAAACTTTAAAGGGCTTTAACGGGCTCTGACGAGGCGCTGAAACTAGCGATTCGAGGGCTCGCCGCCTTCCGGATGATTTGCGTCCCACACGAGTTTTCCCCCTGCGAACGTCTTCAGCACCGTGACATCGCGAATCTTCGCGGGGTCGATCGAAAAAATATCATCGCTAAGCAGAACCATGTCAGCGAGCTTGCCGGGCGTGATCGAACCTTTCTGCTTTTCTTGAAATTCCGCGTATGCCGATCCCATTGTGTACGCTTCCACCGTTTCCGCCACCGTCAGCTTTTGTTCCGGAAACCAGCCATTCGGATTCTTGCCGTCGAGTGTCGCGCGCGTAACCGCCGCGTAGACGCCGAGCAAGGGATTGAGCGGCGCCACGTCCCAATCGGTGCCAAACGCGAGGCGCACGCCATGGTCGAGAAACGTGCGAAAGGCAAACGTCCGGCTGGCGCGATCGTGCCCGATGCGCGCTTCGGCCCAGCGACCATCGTCGATTGCCTGATAGGGCTGCATGGACGCAATCACGTGAAGCTGGGCGAAGCGATCGAAATCCTTCGCGGCCATGTGCTGCGCGTGCTCGACGCGGAACCGGCGGTCGGCGTCTCCGTGCGCTTTCACAATCTCCGAATAGATGTCGAGGATCATCGAGATGCCCTGGTCTCCGATGGCGTGCGTGCAGATTTGAAGTCCGGCGGCATCGGCTTTCATCATTCGCTCGTGCATCAGCGAGACCGGATGCATTTCGTCCGAAAGAAGGCCGAGATAATTCGGCTGATCGGTATAAGGCTCGAAAAAGTAGGCGGTGCGCGATCCCAGCGAGCCGTCGGCGAAGGCCTTCACGGCGCCGATGCGCAACCACGGCCCGCCAAAAGCGTGACGAATGCCAATCGTCGTCTGATCGTTCACCTGCGTGATCAGATGAGCGGCATAAATGCGCGCGGTCAACTCGCCGCGTTCGAGAAATTCTGAATACATGGCGACGTCCGCGTACTCCGGGGTCATGTCCTGCACGCTAGTTACGCCCACGGCGGCAGCATGGAGGAGCGCCCGCTTTACAGCGTGGTAGCGCTGCTCGTGCGAAAGGTCTGGGATCACTTTGTCGATGTAATCCATCGCGGCATCTTTCAGCGCGCCCGTGGGATTGCCCTGCGCGTCGCGCACGATGGTGCCGCCGGGAAGCTCCGGAGTGCTCGCCGTGATGCCCGCGAGCCGCAGCGCTGCGGAGTTTGCGACACCCATGTGGCCGTCGTAGCGGCTGAGGAACACGGGCGTGTCCGGCGCGACGCGATCGATGTTCTCTTTCGTCGGAAGCTCGGGCGGACTCCATTTGGTTTCGTCCCAATCGCCGCCGAGAATCCACTCACCTTTTGGCGTGACCTTCGCGCGTTCGGCGATGCGACGCGAGAACTCCTCGACGCTTGTGGCATCGGTCAGTTGAATGGCGTCGAGCTGCGTGCCGCCGCTGACGAAGTGCACATGCGCGTCGTTGAAGCCGGGCAAGAGCAGTTTTCCGCCGGCATCGATCACTTTGGTTCTTGGCCCGCGCCACGCGTCAGCCTCGGCGTTCGACCCCACTGCGACGATCCGTTCGCCGAGAACTGCAACTGCTTGCGCGGTGGGCATCGATCGGTCGACCGTCCAGACCTTTGCATTCTCGACGATCAGATCGGCCGCAGGCTTCGATTCGCTTTGCGCGAACGCAGTCACAAGCAAGCATCCGCAAATCGCAATCGACAGCGCCACTCCCCGGGCAGTTGTTCGCATATTCCCTCTGTGAAAATTTCAATGAACAAGAATTTACTCGGTGGCTGGGCCGCGCGACGCGCCCAATTCCGCGCAAAGGTCATCGATGCGCTTCGTTTGCCAGAACCGCTTGAAATTGTCGAGCGAACTGAACGTGCGGGTGCGCATCCGGTCGATATACATGTTTCCGCGCAGGTGATCGATTTCGTGCTGCAGGATGCGCGCGTGCCATCCCGAAGCTTCGATCACTTTCGGGCGGCCGTTCTCATCCAGGCACTCAACGCGAACGCCGCGCGCTCTCGGCACGATCGCGGAAAAGCCCGGCAGGCTCAGACAGCCTTCGAAGAACTCGGCTTGCTCCGGGGACGATTCGACGATCCTGGGATTGACGATCACTTGAAAAGGCACGGGACGCCTCTCGCGCTCGGCGAGCTGCTCCGCGGGAACTTCCTTGAGCCAGTCTTCGCGATCCTCAAGCACCGCGATCTGCAACGAACGGCCTACTTGAGGCGCTGCCAGCCCGACCCCGGGCGCCTCGTACATTGTTTCGCGCATGTCTGCAATCAGCTTGCGAATCGCATCGCTGCGAATTTCCTCGGCGGATAGCGGGCGCGCCGCTTGCCGCAACACAGGCTCGCCCGCCTGCACAATTTCGAGTCGCAAGAAGCCCTCCGCACGCGCCCAGACGACCGGCAAGTGTACCGTCGAAACAGGCAATGTTGAACAATGAAAAGGTACTTTCCCGCGGTGGGCGGTGCTTCTTCCGTCCGGCGTCACTTTGCCGGCAAACAGGCGTTCCGTATCATGCGTAGCAACCAACTAAGTTGGGCAACCAAGATAGGCCCGTGAGGAAAAGTAAAAACGCGAGAGTCTGGCGAAATGCAGTGCTAGAATCTCCGTCAAGTTCGCTGTCGGCGCTGGAGTCAAACATGATAATCGGTGATCGCCTGCGTGACTTACGAGAAGCAAAGAAAATGTCACAGGGAGATATTGAGAAGCGTAGTGGTTTGCTGCGATGCTATATCTCCCGCGTTGAAAACGGCCACACCATTCCGGCAATCGAGACTCTGGAAAAGATGGCACGAGCGATGGAAGTTCCTCTGTACCAACTCTTCTACGATGGTGACGAGAAGCCTCCCGTTCCCTCAAGACATAAGGCCGAGGACGATGCAGGTTGGGGAAATTCAGGCAAGGAAGCACGTGTTCTCAATCGATTCCGCAGACTTCTGAGTCGGATGGATGCGCAGGACACGAAGCTCCTTTTCTTGGCTGCTCAACAAATGGCGTCTAAACGGAAGAAAACCGAGTAAGCCCCATCGCGACCGCACCGTTTGTGGTCTCCACGATGTGGACTCCTCGCTCTGCTATCGAATCTCTGGCAACGGCGTAAGAACGAGTTTGTTTTTCCTGGCCCTCGCAAGACGCGATCTCACGATTTGCGCCATACGTTTGCAACTCGTCTCGTGCGGGCCGGCGTCGATCTCGTCACCGTTCAAATCTGCTGGGGCACAGCACCATAAGTATGACTACGCGCTATGCTCATTCGTTTGCCGATGATAAAATGGCCGCTGTTCGGCGTCTGGATTTCGCTGGTGTTCGCTGATTTTTGATCCAGACCGGACACAAAACGGACTCCGAACGGATTTCAGGAAGAACGGCAACGGGGTCTAAAGTATTACCTGCCAGTAAGATGGGCCTGTAGCTCAGGTGGCTAGAGCGCGCCCCTGATAAGGGCGAGGTCGACTGTTCAAGTCAGTCCAGGCCCACCAGCCTTCG
>Ga0070761_10002015_pt1 | contig 12603 bp, 10 predicted proteins | sample HubBroMetageREF1_FD_66724 | JGI IMG/M metagenome (GOLD analysis project Ga0070761, IMG submission 66724) | Reference soil microbial communities from the Hubbard Brook experimental Forest, New Hampshire, USA - Hubbard Brook CCASE Soil... | ecosystem: Environmental > Terrestrial > Soil >...
GAGGTCGTGCTGGCCGTCCACGTCAGGCTGACAGTATGGACGGGTGCCGCGGTACCTGTGCCCGAGAGACCTGCCGCACTGGGCGTGTTGGTGGCGTTACTGGCAAAGGAAGCCGTAGCCGATGCGGCTCCCGATGAGCCGGGCGTAAACTTCACCGTAAACGTAACCGGCGTGGTGGTTGTCACCGTGACCGGGAACGTGAGGCCGGTGATCGAAAACTCGGATGGGTTCGTGCCACTGAAACTCACCGAGGTTACCGTTACGGTTGCTCCGGTGGCGGTCAACGTCCCGGTTTGAGTTCCACTGGTCCCTACCACGACGCTCCCGACGTTGACCGCAGTTGCACTCAGACTACCTGAACTTGGCGTAACCGAGGTGCCGCTGACGGCTATGCTCAGAGCAGGATCGGTGGCGTTCGAGTCAACCATGACACTTCCGCTCACTGTTCCCGCGGAAAGTGGTGTATAGGTCACGCTGAAAGAAGTGGTCTGTCCCGGGGTTAAGGTGAGCGGCGTGGTCAATGCTGAGATGGTGAGGCCTGAGCCGGTAACCGTCGCCTGCGAGATGGTCGCATTCTCGCCGCCTGTGTTCTGCAAGGTCACGGTCTGCGATGGATCCTGCCCAACCACGATGCCCGTAAAAGTAAGGCTAGCCGGCGTCGCGGTCAGCGTCGCGGGGGCCACTCCAGTTCCCGACAGGGGAATGTTCAGTGGCGTACTCGATCCACTTACCGCGAGCGCAAGATTGCCGCTGGCGGCGGCTGCCGTTGTGGGCGTGAAGACCACTGCAAACGTGCTGCTCTGATTCGCGGCCAAGGTCAGCGGCAGAGTCAGTCCCGTAGCGCTGAAGCCTGTGCCCGTAAAAGTCGCCGACGAGACCGTCAGAGATGTGCCACCGGAGTTCTTCACAGTTTCAGTCTGGCTCTGATTCAGCCCAACCTGCACGTTTCCGAAACTGAAGCTGGTCGGACTTGCGGTCAGACTCCCCGCCGAGACCGCAGTCCCGGCAAGGGTTACGCTTATTGCCGGATTGGTGGCGTTGGAGTCGACGGTCACGGTTCCGCTGGCGCTGCCGGCAGACTGGGGCGAGTAGGTCACACTGAAAGTAGAACTCTGTCCCGGGGTTAAGGTCAGCGGTGTGGTGATTCCAGAAATCGTGAAGCCTGTTCCGGTGATCGGCGCCGATGAGATAATCGCATTCGCTCCGCCGGTATTCTGCACGGTCTCGGTTTGCGATGAGGTCTGGCCGACCTGGACGTTCGTGAATGTGAGGCTCGCCGGGGTTACGCTCAGCGCGGCGGGCGCTACTCCGATTCCGGAGAGAGCAAAATCGAGCGCCGTGCTCGATCCACTTACGGTGAGCGCAAGCGTGCCGTTATCAGGTCCCACTGTCGTGGGCGTGAAAACTACCGCAAAGGTTGCCGTCTGATTCGGCGTCAGCGTCAGCGGCAGGGTCAATCCGGTGGTGCTGAAACCCGTTCCCGAGAAAGTCGCTTGCGAGATGGTGAGGCTTTGGGCGCTCACGTTGCTCAAAGTTTCGTTCTGGCTCTGACTAAGGCCTACCTGCACATTCCCGAAGGTGAAGCTGGCCGGGCTCACGGTCAGGCCTCCCGCCGCGACTCCCGTCCCAGACAGGGCGATGCTCAATGGAGTGCTCGACGCGCTGTTGGTAAGAGCCAGGCTGCCGCTCACGCTGGCGGCGGACAGAGGAGCAAAAACAACGCTGTAGGTCACGCTCTGCCCAACGGCCAAGGTCAAGGGCAGACTGAGTCCGGTAGTTGTGAAACCTGCCCCGGTGACAGCCGCTTGCGTGATAGTAAGACTGGAGCTTCCTGTATTGGCCAACGTATCGGACTGAATCTGGCTGGTTCCCACCTGCACATTGCCGAAGGTGACGCTCGCCGGCGCGGCCGTCAGAACGCCCGGAAGGGTCTGTGTACCCCCGGTGTTCGATTTGCCGGAGCTGAACCCCTGGCAGCCCACCAGGGCGGCCAGAGCGATCACGACTACAAACGCATTCAAACGAGCGGGGAGGTGGCCCATAAGAGTTGTGTTATTCGCCTGCTATAGACGACTCCGTAAGTCTGCCCCATAGAGTTGGCCAGCGTAAGGTTCCGAAAGGCCATTACTCGGAACCGCCAGAAGGCCACTCCATTGCCGCTTTTCGAACATGGCGGGCGGTGCCCGGTGAATCCCGAAAAACTGTTGATTTCGCACAGAAACGCCCCTGGCCATCGACCGGCGCGGGATGCCCTACCGGAATCTACCCTCCCGGCGGCCAATCCGGCACACTGTGCGATATGCGACTCCCCCAGTCCATCGTCCGGTCTCTTTGTGTCTTTTTTAAGCACTTTCTAGTCATCTGCGTGATCATCGGCGTGACCTTGCTGTTCGCCTTAGGATCGCCTAATGCCTTCGCAACAACCCAACTGACACACTCACCCTCGATCCTTCGCTTTGGCAATGTCGACGTCGGCCAGACCGAGACGTTGCTGGTCACGTTGACCAACACTGGGCTGACCAGTGTAACTCTATCCGGGGTCAGCATGAGCGAAGCTGCTTTTGCCGCGCCCAATCTAAGCTTCCCGCTGGTCCTATCAGCAGGTGAAAGTGTGGAAGTGAATATAAGCTTCACTCCCGCCACAACGGGATGGATTCCTGGAATGATCGAGTTTGACAGCAACGCATCCAACGCAACTCTGAACTTGCAGGTGAGCGGCACCGGCGTCGACAAGGAGTCTGTAACGGCCAGCCCGTCGAGTTTATCGTTCGGCCAGGTGAAGGTGGGAGGCAACGGCAGCCTGCCTCTCGTTCTTACGAATGCTCGAACCTTGCCTGTGACAATCTCTGCGATACAAATTACGGGCAGCGGTTTCTCGATCACTGGTTCCACGTTTCCTCTGACTCTAAGCGTAGGGCAGAGCGTCGCACTAACCGCCACTTATACGCCGCAATCGGCGGGCCTGACTGGGGGCAGCGCGCTCATCGTTGGTCCCGGATTGTCTGTACCCCTGACTGGTACCGGAACCACAAGCGGCGTGGGCCAATTGTCCCTCACGCCGGCATCGCTAACATACGGCACGGTCACAGTCGGATCGACCGATACTTTGCCTATCACATTGAGTGCCGTCGGCGGCAGCATCACCGTTTCATCCGCGACCAGCAGCAGTTCCGAGTTTGCCTTGAGCGGAACTTCGCTGCCGCTCACAATCGCATCGGGTAACAGTCTCTTGGTGAATGTGGTTTTCACACCGCTGAGCAGCGGGACCGTGTCCGGGTCGCTCTCTTTTTCCAGCACCGCCTCCAACTCGCCGATTGCATCCCTCCAGGGTGTCGGCACGGTGAAAACCTACAGCGTGAATCTGACGTGGAATTCAACCCCGGACGTAGCTGGCTACAATGTCTATCGCAGCACCAGTTCGACTGGATCCTTTTCCAAGATCAATTCCACTCTGGACGCAAATACTGCCTACAGCGACAGTTCGGTCATCGCCAACAACACTTACTATTACGCCGCTACCTCGGTGAACGCCGCCGGACAAGAGAGCGCTCTCTCCACTCCCCCGGTCGAGGTGGAGATCCCATAGAAATTGATTCAAGCCTGAAAGTGATTTCAGCCCGATGTCATCGTCATCCTGAGCGCGGCAACAGCCGGGCCGGGGACCTTACGACAGACGACGCAGCTGATGCCGTAGATGGGAGTGCCAACGCTTCATGCGCCACAGGCCTTGCTTGCATCGGTACAACCGACGCTTGGGTTTCGTAAGGTCCCGCAGGAGCGCTTGTCGCTCCCCCAGGCTGACATCGGTTAGTAAATCAATTACGAGGAGTGAGCCTCGAACCGGCTCTTCCCGACCCCCACTGCAAAGCTCGCGGCAATAATCACTTAGCGTTCACTCCCGCCCCTCGAGTCACTTCCGTAACTCTCCCCATCTACAAAGTAATCATTCTAAATAGCTTAGTGGCACCAAAGGGCCATTCTCCGTGGCCCGTGGATGCGTTAGTACTAGTACCAGTGGCCAATGTCCAGGCCTCACTAAAGTCACCTACATGTACTGGTTTCGCTCAATTCTGAAACCCCGAACAGCCATTCTGCTGGCACTTGTTGGGCTGTGCCGTCCAGCAATGGCGCAACAGGTGTCATTTGCGCTGCTTCCGCCCAGAACGGCAGAGCCTTCGCCCATCGTCAAGGTCAAGCCGGTGCAAACGGATAATCCGCCGGAAGCGCCGCGCGAGCATCGATTCTGGGATCGCCAGAACAGCCTTCTATTCGCCACGTCTGCCGCCTTCAGCGCCGGCGATTTCGTTGTGACTCGCGACAATCTGCGCTCTGGCGGCCACGAACTGAACCCGGTGGTCGGGGTGTTCGGCCACAGTTCCGCCGGGCTGGCGATGAACTTCGCGGGTGAGACTGCCGGGGTCGTCGCGCTTAGCTACTTCTTCCACAGGACCGGACATCACAAACTGGAGCGCGCCGTTTCGATGTTGAATACCGGAGCTTCAGCGTCTGCCGTGACGTTTGGCCTGGCCCATCGATAGCGTCACAAGTATCTATCTTTCAACCTAACGGGCTTCGCTCCGTCGACGCTTCCTTTGCCGATCCTTCCTCCCTCGACCCTTTCTCGGTCAATCTGCCTTCTGTCGAATCTCCTTCGACCGAGATTTTCTGCACCGAGCCGCTCGTGTCGATTCGTGATTCTTGCTTTTCGCCGCGGCGCAAGAGCCAAATCAGCAGGAATATCGCCAGCAGCGCAATGAGCAGAAAAACGATTCCACCCTGCCGATGGAATCTGCCGGTCAGAAAACCGGGATCTACTTTCGTGGCCAGCACTCCGAGCACAAATATCCGGAGCCCGTTCTTGACCACGCACAGCGGGATTGCCACGGCAAACACCACCGCCTTTCGCCAGAACGAATGCAGCAGCAACTGCGCGCACACCATGGATGTAACCAGCAGCATCATGCTCGAACGGATGCTGCTGCACTCGGGAGCGACCTCGAGAGTCAGCCCGGGAATGTGTATGAGCGTGCCTCTTTGCTCTACGGGAAAACCCGCAACCGCGAAGAACATATGAGCCGAGTCGGCCGAGCCTTGCTGCAGCAGCTTCACCAGTGGGTCCAAAATGAACTGGGGAAGAGGAACCATCCAGAGCAGGAAGCAAAGAGGAAACAGTGCGCGCCGGAAAGCGCGAGCGCCAAAGCAGGAAAGAAAAGTTCCAATCCACCACGCGACCAACGCCAGGATGTTCAGCGAAAGCTTCACGTCGGCAGAGGAAAGCTCAATCCACACCATACTGACCCTCGCCATCACCGCGAGGAGCAGCAACGCGGAGCCGACAGCCGCGCTCGAGACAGAAGGACCCGCAGGCGTTTTCCACCGCAGAAGGATCAAAGCCGCACTGATAGGAAGAATCAGCAGGATGTGGGTGTATTGGTCATTGTGCAACGCCAAAGCAAACAGAGACGCGAGAGGGTTCCACCAAATGGCGACGGCAATTGCGCTGAGCGGACCAAAGACCACCGGCGGCGCAGACTTGAACATCGATTCAAGATTCGGCGATTCGAGATTCGGCTCGGTTGCCACAATATAGTTTCTCACCTGCCCGCTCTGAGTGGGGTGTCCATTCACGGTAACACTGCCGGGCCCTCGGGTGAGTAAGGTTGCCCGACTGCGCAACTCCTGGTCAGTTACAGTCTGGTCAGTCGCAGTCTGGTCAGTCGCAGCAACGAGTCGCGATGACACGGGTCGCGATAACATGGAATGAAGACGTCGTGAGCTCAACCGAGCGCCGATTGGAGATTTAACATGCGGGATTGCCGTCAGTTCTATATCGATGGGAAATGGGTCAGTCCGACCGCAGCCCGGGACTGGGAAGTCACCAACCCGGCCACAGAAGAGCCCATCGCAACCATCTCGCTAGGAAGTGCAGCGGATGTGGACAAAGCCGTAGTCGCAGCCAAGAGGGCGTTTGAGTCGTGCTTGCAGACTTCCGTCGAAGAACGCGTCGCACTGCTGAAATGCGTCATCGAGGTCTACACGGCTAAGTCGGAGGAAATGGCGCAGACCATCTCGCGGGAAATGGGCTGCCCACTCTCGCTGTCGCGGGCGGCGCAGGCCGCGGCGGGACTAGGGCACTTATTCGAAATCGTCAAGGTGTTTGAACATTTCAAGTTCGAAGAACTGAAGGGCTCGACGCTCATGCGAAAAGAGCCGATCGGGGTCTGTGGCTTGATCACGCCCTGGAACTGGCCGATGAATCAGGTCGTCGCGAAAGTCGCGCCTTCCCTTGCCGCCGGCTGTACGGTCGTGCTGAAACCCAGTGAGATGGCGCCGCTGTCCGCGTACCTGTTTGCGCAGATTCTCGATGAGGCTGGCGTTCCGCCCGGCGTGTTCAATCTGGTCAATGGCGACGGACTCACGGTAGGGGCCGCGCTTGCCGCACATCCTGATGTCGCAATGGTTTCATTCACTGGGTCCACGCGGGCGGGTATAGCAGTGGCGCTGGCGGCAGCTCCAACGGTGAAGCGGGTCACGCAGGAACTCGGCGGCAAGTCGGCCCACATTATTTTGGACGACGCCGACCTAGATACGGCTGTCAAAGAAGGCGTGCAAGCCTGCTTCCGCAATACGGGACAGTCCTGCAACGCGCCGACGCGGATGCTAATACCCCGCTCAAAAATCGCCGACGCAATTGCAGCGGCAAAGAAAACCGCCGAGACCACGAAAGTCGGTGATCCTCTGGCCGAAGGCAACCACATAGGTCCGCTCGCGAGTAAAGCGCAGTTCGACAAAGTGCAGCGCCTGATTCAGGTGGGCATTGCCGAAGGCGCGCAGCTGATTGCGGGTGGTCTGGGCCGTCCGGAGGGAATGAGCAAAGGTTATTTCGTGAAGCCGACCATATTCGCGGATGTTCGAAACGATATGACCATCGCGCGGGAAGAGATCTTCGGCCCTGTGCTTTGCATGATCCCCTATGAGGATGAAGACGACGCCGTGCGGATTGCCAATGACACGCCCTACGGTCTGTCCGGGTTCGTGAGTGCCGGGGACATCGAACGCGCCCGCCGCGTTGCCAAGCGAATTCGCTCCGGCAACGTGCACATCAACAATGCGAGGGTCGACTTCGGAGGGTGCTTCGGAGGTTACAAACAATCGGGCAACGGGCGGGAATGGGGCGAGGCCGGGCTGGCGGAATTTCTCGAGCTGAAAGCCATTTTCGGTTACACGCCCCGCGCGAAGTGAGAGTTGAGAGCAACGGTCAGACCCGCGCGAGTTATTGACTGCGCAATTCCGGTAAACGTACGATCAAAGATGCGGGAGGCGTGAATGGCGCTAGGAACCGGGTGGTCCAAGACCTGGACCTATTTTGAAGATGCGTGGCACGAGGGCAACGTGCCGATCATGGGTCCGCGCACTCATGCCGCGTGGCTTTGCTCGGTGGTGTTCGACGGCGCCCGCGCCTTCGAGGGAGTTACCCCGGATCTGGATCTCCATTGTGCGCGAGTCAACGATTCGGCCAAGAAACTTTTCCTCAAGCCGACGGTCGCGCCGGAAGAATGGGTGCGGCTGGCGCGGGAAGGGATTGCGCGCTTCGACAAGGATGCCGCGCTGTATATTCGGCCGATGTACTGGGGCGAAAAAGAAGGACTGTGGGTGCAGAATCACGATCCCGAGTCGACCCGGTGGTGCCTTTCGATTTACGAAGCGCCGATGCGCGTGCCGAAAGGCTTCTCGCTCACGCTGTCTCCTTATCGACGGCCGACTTTGGAGACCATGCCCGTAGATGCCAAGGCGGGATGTCTTTATCCCAACAATTCCCGGGCGCTTTTCGAGGCGCACGAGCGGGGCTTTGACAATGCGATTGTCTGCGACATGGTGGGCAACGTCGCCGAACTTGCCACTTCAAACGTTTTTATGGCGAAGGATGGCGTAGTGTTCACGCCGATTCCGAACGGCACGTTTCTCGCCGGCATCACTCGCCAGAGGGTCATTGGATTATTGCGCCAGGCTGGCGTAAGCGTGGTCGAGAAGACTCTGACCTATACCGACTTCGCAAAAGCGGACGAGATTTTTGCCACTGGAAACTACTCCAAGGTAGTCCCCGTAACTCGCATCGGCGACCGTTCGCTGCAATTTGGTCCGCTCTACGCGAAGGCTCGAGAACTCTACTGGGCGTTCGCGCATTCATGACGCAGTCTTCTGCCGTAGCGGCGCTGGTTCCGATCTGGCAGCGTGTGCTGCAGCAATCTTCTGTCGATGCGAATGATAACTTCTTCGATCTTGGTGGTACTGCTTCGTCGGCATCCAAGCTGTTTGAGGAGATCGCCAAGACTTTCGGGCGCGATCTTCCGCCCGCGCTGATCTGCACGGCACCGACGGTCGAAACGCTGGCAGCATTGCTGCAGAATCCAAATCCCCTTCGGATTCCGCCGCTACTTCTGATGAGAGCCGGTGCCGACGATCTCCCGGTTTTCATCGCGCATGGTCTGGGCGACACTGTGCTCGAACTCTCCGGCCTCGTGGGAAAGATAAAGTCGCGGCGTCCGATTTACGGGATGCAGGCCCGCGGCGTCGACGGCGTCGACGAGCCGTTTACCTCGATCGAAGACATGGCGGAGTTCCACCTCGATGCGATCAAGCACCTGCAGCGGCAGGGCCCCTATTTCCTGATCGGCTATTCGCTCGGAGGCCTGGTGACGCTGGAGATCGCACAACGATTGTCGGCCGCAGGGGAAAGGATTGCGCTGCTCGCGTTGTTGGATTCTTATCCCGACAAGAGTCATCTATCCGCCACACAGCATGCGCTTCTCCTCCTTCGCCTGGCCAAACGCCGCGTCTGGTCGCTGGTGGAATCCGCTTTGACCCGACCCGCTTTGAACCAACCTCGATCGCAGATTTCAGAAGACGGTGGACGGAACCTATCGCTGGGGAACAAGTCCGACTCCAGGAGTCGCGTGAAACAGCGGGTGCGCGACGCTGCATATCTGGCGTTGAAGCAGTATCGCCCCCGGTTCTATCGTGGCAGAATCAAGTTCGTGAAAGCCGGGATCAGCACGTATTTTCCCGACAACCCGACTGCCGTGTGGGCCCACCTTGCACAGCAGTTCGACGTCGAGACTGTGCCCGGCAATCACTTCGGCATGCTCAATGAGCAGTGCGAAACGGTTGGCTCTCTCCTTTCTCGCTATCTCAGTGAAGCAGATAGTTAATTTAGAATCAGGCGCTGACTGCGGAAGACGCCGCGCTCAAGGAATAAACAAGCGATGGATGCGATCCGAACAATTTCGACTTCTCTGCGGGGTGTCGTCATTCTGGAGCCGCGTGTGTTCGGCGATGAGCGCGGATTCTTTCTGGAGAGTTACAACCGGAGGGTCTTTGCAGAACTGGGAATCGAGGAGCAGTTCGTGCAGGATAATCATTCCCGTTCGCGACGGAACGTGTTGCGCGGGCTGCATTATCAGATCAAACATCCACAAGGGAAACTGGTCCGGGTTGTCGAAGGAGAGATCCTCGATGTTGCGGTTGATGTGCGGAGGAGTTCTCCCACGTTTGGCGTCTGCGAGGCCGTACGCCTGTCGGGCGAGAACAAACGCATGCTATGGATACCGCCGGGCTGCGCGCACGGGTTTCGCGTGTGTTCCGAACAAGCGCATGTGTTGTACAAAGCCACCGACTACTATGCTCCTGAGCATGAGCGCACGTTGATGTGGAATGATCCGGACTTGAAGATTAATTGGGAACTGGAAGGCGAGCCCATCGTGTCGGCGAAAGACCAGAGCGGCCTGGCTCTTCGCGACGCGGAAACCTTCACATAATTACGGGTAGACTCTTCAGGCCTCTGAATCCAAAGGTAGACGCCCACTCCGGTCGCGGACCTACGAGCTTCATCAGCGGAAAACGCTGCACCAGATTCAGCAGCGCAATCTGCCCCTCCAAACGCGCGAGTTGGGCTCCGATGCAAAAATGCAGGCCCGCACTGAACGCCAGGTGCTGGTTGTTCAGCCGCTTCAGGTCTAACTGGTTCGGTTCCTTAAATTGTTTCGGATCGCGGTTCGCGGCTCCGAGCATGCATTGGACCGTCCATCCCTTGCGAATCGACTGGCCGCACACTTCGATGTCTTCTTTCAGCACGCGAGCCGTGAGTTGTACTGGGCTCTCATAACGCAGAAGTTCCTCGACAGCTGAGCGGATCATCTCCGGCTTCTCGCGTAACTCCGCCGTCTGTTGCGGGTTCTGCAACAGTGTGTACATGCCGTTGCCGATCAAATTTCGAGTGGTCTCATGACCCGCGAAAAGCAGCGCGATACATTGCGCGTAGAGCTCTTCTTCGGTCAGCACTTCTCCTTCTTCCTCGATGTCGATGAGCAGGCTGATCAGGTCGTTTCCTTTATTGCGCCTGCGTTCCGCGACCGTCTTACGGAAGAATTCAGTTAACTCAATGAGAGCATCTTGCGCCGCTCGTGCCTCTTCCACGGTGCGATTGGGGTTGCCTCGAAACACTGCTATCGCCCGCGACGCGTTGACGAACGTGCCATGCTGCGCCTGCGGCACTCCGAGCAGTTCTGAAATAATTCTGACTGGCATGGGGTTGGCGAACTCGCGCATGAGGTCGACTTCCGAGCCATGCTTCAGCGGCTTGAGCATCTGATCCACAATGGCTTCGCCTTGCGGGCGCAAGCCTTCCACTGCGGCGGCCGAAAATCCTTTGTTAAGAAGTTTGCGCAGCCGGGTGTGCTCTGGCGGGTCCATGAAAATCAGCCACAGACCCAGCATGCGCGCCAGTTCGCTGAACTCTGACTGGCGGCTGATGGGCAGCGGCAACAACATCTGCTTGGCGCGTTTCGCGGAAAGCCTGGGATCTTTTGCGATCGCGGCGCACTCGGCGTGGCTGAAAATCGACCACACCGCCCACTTGCCCACCTCGACCAAATGCAGAGGACCTTCTTCGTGTAAGCGCGCATATGCGGGGTATGGGTCCTGCAGAGTTTCGTCGCTGAAAACAGCTTTCTTGACCGAAGCGATAGACACCTTCACCTGCTTTTGAGGTCGAAATTTCAGCCAATCAGAAATCGGCGACTCACTGAAGTTGAGCTTAACACACCGGTTCGGGGGGACTTCTCGCAGGCAGGGGGCTAATCAGACGCCGGACGGCAAGCGCCGCCAAATCAATTCGATGGTTTGAGTTTTTCCGTTCAACCGCGTCGGTGGAGTTACCAATGTGATTTGATCGCCTTGAAATCTGACACTGCGAACCAGGTCCTTATCGACGTAGCTCTGTATCGACGAGATCTCGACGTGATGGGTTACTTTGTCACCACTGAACGTGTACCGTCCGGCATACGCAAAAAATGTCTTGAACGCCTCGGCTTGTTCTTCCATCCTGGAGCCGGCAGAGAGTGGCTTTCGTCCGCCATAACTAATCAGGGCGGTTACCCTGCCATCCTCGGAATAAGTGAGGAAACCCGCGGGATTGAGGCCGTAAGGGGTTTCGTTTCGCTCCCCCGTTGGTGTCGTGCTCGAAGCGGACACCAGCGTCCACGTGCCCAAAAGCTTATCGTTTGGGTTCACGAATGCACCGGCTTGACGGTTATAGATTCAGACGTCGTTAGAATTGCAGCTTTCCTTTTGATTCAACTTCTCGATGCAACTTCTTGATTTTAACTTCGATTCTACATCCCCGAAGTTTGCCTATACTCTTATCTTCAGACCTTTGGTTCGGGGTGACGCCTCGGGATGAAAACGCTTGAGGAAGAAAATGGTCGGGAAGAAGCTATGACGCTGGAACTGGAAGGCAAAGTTGGGCTAGTGACTGGCGGGACCTCGGGAATTGGACGCGAGACCGCCGTACTTTTCGCCAAGGCCGGAGCAAAGGTGGTAGTTGCAGGCCGGCGCGAACCGGAAGGCGAGGAGACCATCGAACTGGTACGCGCCGCCGGCGCCGACGGACTGTTCGTAAAAACCGACGTGTCGAAAGCGGCTGAAGTGGATGTGCTCATCCAGAAGACGGTGGAGAAATTTGGCCGCCTTGATGTCGCCTTCAACAACGCCGGGGTCGAGGGCGTCTTTTCGCCCATTATCAGACAGTCCGAAGAAGACTGGGATCGGACCATCGCCATCAATCTCAAGGGTGTCTGGCTGTGCCTGAAGTACGAGATTCGGCAAATGATCAAGCAGGGCGGTGCTGGCGCGATTGTAAACATGGCGTCCACCTTGGGCCTGATCGGTACTGTGGGGGCAGCGGCCTACAGTGCGAGCAAGCATGGAGTGATCGGGCTTACGCAGACAGGCGCGCTGGAAAATGCTAAGCACGGCATTCGGATCAATGCGGTCTGCCCTGGATTTATCGAAACGCCGATGGCCGATCGGATTTTTCGTGCCCCGGGGGTTCACAAATACGTTCTGAGTTGTCATCCCATTGGGCGATTAGGAAGGCCGATGGAAATCGCCGAAGCCGTGGTATGGATGTGCTCCGACCGCGCATCGTTCATGACCGGCCAGTCTCTGGTGCTCGACGGCGGCTTCCTGGCGGGGCCCAATGCCCCGAAATAGCCGATACGGATCTACGAACCGGCAAAGTGCCATCTCGGTTCCCCGATGAGACCC
>Ga0070761_10002016_pt1 | contig 12599 bp, 13 predicted proteins | sample HubBroMetageREF1_FD_66724 | JGI IMG/M metagenome (GOLD analysis project Ga0070761, IMG submission 66724) | Reference soil microbial communities from the Hubbard Brook experimental Forest, New Hampshire, USA - Hubbard Brook CCASE Soil... | ecosystem: Environmental > Terrestrial > Soil >...
TCGGACTACGATCGCGAGAAGCTGCAGGAGCGGCTGGCGAAGCTCGTCGGCGGCGTCGCGATCGTGAAGGTCGGGGCGGCGACGGAGACCGAGATGAAGGAAAAGAAGGCGCGGGTGGAAGATGCGCTCCACGCAACGCGAGCGGCGGTCGAAGAAGGCGTCGTCGCTGGTGGGGGCGTGGCGCTGATTCGCTCGCAAGCATCCCTCGACGAGCTCACGGTTCCCGACGAGCAGCGGGCGGGCGTTCAGATCATTCGCCGTGCGATCGAGGAGCCCCTCCGCCAAATCGTACAAAACGCCGGTGTGGAAGGGGCGGTCGTCGTCGACAAGGTCAAGGCGGGGAAAGACGACTTCGGTTACAACGCGGCGACGGGCCAGTACGGAAATCTCCTCGCGATGGGGGTCATCGACCCGGTCAAGGTGGTTCGAACCGCGCTGCAGAATGCCGCGAGCGTCGCGGGACTGATGCTGACGACCGAGTGCCTCGTCGCCGAGCGCTCGAAGCCAAAGGCGGCAAGCGCCGGTCACTCAGGTCAAGACGACTACTGAGCGACCTACCGAGCTGCCGTCCCCACTCGAAGGGCTGGAGCTCTCCGTCGCGGTGTCACTCTCGGCGTCCGCGGCGATGGACGTATTGGTGGGCGTGCTCCCGCAACCACACGCGAGCACGGCCCCGCCTGCCGGTATCGACAAGGCCAGGATTCGTTGGAGCCCAACCGGCAGAACGGGAGGGTCCAGGAGAGCTTCGCGCAGCAATCCCCCTACCAGGCCCAGGGACGGCGTTTCACGCGTTGGCCACCCAAGTTGTGCCATGTTGTGCGGATTCTGCCCAGTCGGTCATGCGGCCGGTCGACCCGCTGCGCATCAAGCAGCGCGCTGACCCTGCGCGCCCAAGATCACAAGCGGGGATCTCCAGCTTGCACGCGCTCGCTCAGAAGCGCCGCGATGCAGGCGAGCTGTGCGGCCCGCGCGCCCGCTCGGCCTCGCCCCGCGGCTTCTAGGGAGCGCGGGTCGATCGCGAGGCTCTCGAGCAGATCGTCCATGGCACCGACGCGAGCGCGCAGGAGCTCGCGCGAGACGGCGCGCAGATCGACGCGCGTCTTCGGCAGAGCACCCCCCGCGGCGTCGAAGACGCCCGCCGCGTAGTGTCCCCACGAGCAGATCCTGTCATCCGCGCGCACGAAGCTTTGCCAGCGTTCGAGCAACTCCGACGGTTCGACGCCCCCCAGGATGGCGTCGGCAGCGAGTCCGATGTGCGACGGCGTGCTGGGGGCCATGGGGCTCGACGGGCGCACGATGACATCGAAGGTCTCGCCGGTGGCCGGGCGATGTGCCACCCAATGGACCAGCTCGTCCGGGTAGCTCGCGCGAAGCTCTTGGCGCCGGTAGGGCCACGCGTTGGCTTCACCGGTGACGCAGAGGAGGTTCGCGGCACGCTCGCCGAGCACGCCGCCCGCCCGCCGGCGTTTGGGGCGAGGGGGACGGTTGCGGTGGCGCGCGCTCTCAACCGTGGTGGCGAACGCCACTTGGGTGTCGATCATGGCGCGGAAGGGGATCAAAAGAGGTCGAAATCGCTCTGGCGCTCGCTCAAGCACGCCAAGGACGTGAACGAGCGCCTCGATCGTCGAGACGTAGGCGGCGTCCGGCTCGCGGCGAATGCGGTATTCGCTCGGAGTGGGCGCACGAAACGCGTAGCGCGGAAGGCGGGCGAGGTCAGGGTTCGCGCGGACAAGCTTCTTGGCCTGCCACCACGTCCCGTCGACAACGACGAGCGTGATGGGAGAAGGGGGCGGGTGGGCGAAGATGTCGACCGCGCCCTCGCTTGGATACAGCAGCGCGGCGGGGCGCTCCGGGTCGGACAGGGCGTGACGGAGAGCGAACGAGTCGCGGAAGTCGACACCCACGTGCAGTTCCGAGTTCGGCAGGCAAAGATGCGCGATGCGCGCGGTGCCGATCGGCACCCCTTCCTCGCGCGGATGCTGGATGAGGACCACACGCGTCCGCGTGTCGATGGAGCTCAGATGAGCGCAGTAACAGACCCGAGAAGGTCGCTTGCACCGCAAGCACACGGTGCGAGGCTCGAAGCCGATGGGCAGTGCTCGCTTCAAGATGGCTAAATGTGGCTCCCGGAGGCGCGCGTCGTCGGGTTCAGGCCTGTTGCTGCGCCGGGCACGACCGTGAAGACTACGCGAACATCATACAGCGTTCCGGCGAGATCCCTCATGGCGCACTCCCACGGCCTGGGCCGGCGCATGGCCAGACGTTGATCGCAACTACCACTCCGCTTGCATGCTGGCCCCTCACGCTGCCGCAGCGCCGTTTGGCGCATAGAAGTCGAGGAGACATTCGAGATCGACAATCCCCGACGAAGCCGCGAAGCCCCGAACCGTTGGCGAGGCGCTCATCACCGTCGAGAAGCTCGTTCGAGCGCAGCTACAGACAGGCAGCCTTGTAGTGCTTGTGCCCCTTGTCGTCGACGACGAAAGGCGTGGTGCAGTCGGGCTTGCTGGGCTTGCTGACGGGAGCAGGCGGTGGCCCAAGCGGATGCAACGTCGCGGGCACCCCAGAATGCGCCCGTTTGCCGCCGGGTGCCCCCGTCGCTTCCGGCAGAGAGGCAACATCGACGGTCGGTGTCTCAACCTGCAATGTCGTCTCGCTTGCCGCCGGAGTTGGGGGGTGGGTACGCCCCGCCACAGTCGTTGGCTCTGCCATGACGGGCTTCTCGGCGCGATTGTGGATCGCGAGCACGGACACGAGAGCTGCAGCCAACCCAAACGCCACGATCCATGCAAGCAACGCGATGCGCTGCTTGGATTGCGCCATCTGCCGCGCCCTTGAGCTAGCGGTAACGTGCGAGAGAGCCGAGCGCCCGTCCGCGTGCCCGAGCGCATCGTCCGGCACTTCGAGCGCCACGTCCATCGACATGTCACTGGCGGTCGGGTCGGGAATCGTCGTCCGCTCAGTCGGCTGCGTAACTCGAGTCCCCTCGATCTCGGCAATGAGCGCCGCACGCTTGGAGAGCGTCGGCCCGGCCCACCTCTCGACCCACGTGCCCACTTCGGACGGCGACACAATCCCCGCGCAGCGTTCGAGATCCAAGGCCATCTCCCGAGCCGTCGAGTAGCGACGGGCTGGGTCGCGTTCGAGCCCCCGCATAACGACCCGATCAAACGCGTCGGCGACGTGGGGAGACACTGCACTCGGCGGCGAAATCGACTCAGTCAGGATGGCGGTGACGAGGGCGCCCGTGTCTTTGCCCGAGAAAAGGCGCTGCCCGGTGAAAGCCTCCCACGTGACCGCGGCCACCGCGTAAATGTCTGCCTGCCGCGTGACGTGACCGCCCTGAAGCTGCTCGGGAGACATGTACGCGAGCTTGCCCTTGATCTGACCCTCGCGTGTCGACTGAACTCGCCCAATGGCTTTGGCGACACCGAAGTCGAGCACACGAGAGATGCCCTCGATCCCTACGAGGATGTTCTGCGGAGAAACATCTCGATGGACGATGTTGAGCGGCTGCCCTACCTCGCTCTTCGCCTCGTGCGCGGCGTGCAAGCCGTGCAGTACGCCGCTGATGACCGACGCCACGATGCGAGGATCGGCCACCCTACCGGTCTCGATCATCGCGGTACGGAGTCGCGCGAGCGACTCGCCATGCACGTACTCCATGACGACGAAGACTTCCCCTTCGGTCGCGACAACGTCGATTGTTGGAACGACGTTCGGATGACGAATGCGCGCCACCAAACGCGCTTCGTCGAGAAACATAGCGACGAACTCCGGGTCCTTCGCCAGGTTCGGGTGGAGCCGTTTGATCGCGACCGTACGCGAAAACCCCGCTGCTCCGCTCTGCCGACCCAAATGCACCGTGGCCATGCCCCCGGCTGCGATCTCGTCGAACAGAACGTACCGCCCTATCGAGCGGGCGGGCCGACTGGCAAGTGCGGATCCCCCCACAATTTAATATTACCCGAGACAATCCACATCGGCCAATGCTTGCACCCGTGTCGCACTTCACCTGACCATGGCGATGGCGGGGGCGATGGCGGGTCTGCGATGTTGCTCGACTTGTGCGGGTGCCCTCCGACGAGACAACTGGTATGCTTGGGGATCTTCCCCTGCGCGGGATCGTCGTGCTGCGCGAAGGGATCCAAGAATCGTGACTGACAAGCCCACACGCAAGCTCTACACACCGACGCCCCGCTCCGACGAGCGGCCCACGGTCCCTCCGCCGTTCGACATCGAAGCGTTCGCCCGTGCAACGACCGCGCCGGATTCCAGGCCCAGCCTGCCGTCGGAACCAACGACCCAGAGGCGGCCGAAGCCCGCGATCGAAGGGCCAAGCAGTGCGTCCGCGTTGCTCGGGGTCATCGAAGATTCGGCAGGTCCGCTGATCACTCAGCGCGCCGACGACCCGATCGCGGAGATGGGCGAGTGCTTCTCGCTCGGCGATTATTCGGGCGCTTTGGTGATAGCCGATCTTGTCCTCGCCGCGGATCCGGACGACCAGCCGGTCCGTGAGTTTCGCGCGAAGTGCCGAGCGGCTCTTGAAGATGTTTACGCCTTCTTGCTCGGACCGCTTGAGCGCATTCCCGTAGTCGTCATGCTGCCCGAGCACACCGGGAATCGAGCAACCGATCATCGCACGGGACTTCTCTTGTCGATCATCGACGGATCATCAACCCTCGATGCGATCCTCGACGTGTGCGGCTTGCCCCGGCTGGACGCGCTGCGCATCGTCCACGACTTGGTGCAGAGCGGGATCGTCGGATTAAAGTGACTTCTGTTGGGTGCCCGGGAAGGACGCGATGAGTGCAGACCGGGAGTCGACGACGATGGCTGAGGGCGCCACCGCTCGGGTTTCTGGCGCAGCGGTAGCGCTCGAAACGTCGGCTACCTATGGGGCCGCGGTTGGCGGCGTTCGTGCGCACCCGCGCAACTGCACATCATGGTCACCGACAAGAACGCCGTGCGCGAGAAAAGCATCCTTGTCCTGATGTCGCACGAAGTGGCTTCGTTCGCCCAGCTACCGGCTCGGTCCCGGGGGGGTTGTCTAGCTCTAGCCGGCGCCCGCCGAGAGGCGCGTCGACCTCAGTTGGTCGCGGTTCGTCGGAAACGTCCGAGCTTTCGGCCGCGTTTGAACCGTTGCGGCAAAGCGGGGCTTAGGTGCCGAGCGGACCGGACCGTAGCTCCGTACGAGAGTCGAGCGGACAATCGACTTCAGGAGTTCTTGTTGTATGAATGTGGCCCATCGTTGCGCCGACGAGCGAGACACGACGGCGGAGCGGGTTGGTCGCGCCTGCCATGACGTCAATACCGCGCTTTCGACGCTCATCCTGTGCATCGAGTTTCTCGCCGAGCGCTCCGATGCCGTCGGAGTCGAGGCCACCCACGACGCGCGCAGCGCTGTCCGCCGCATATCGACCATAATGGAGACCCTGCGCGACGACGTGGCTCGAGAGGATTCGAGTCCAAAGACGTCTGTGGTCTTCAGCCGACCCGCCCCGATCCGAGGGCGAGCGACCGAGTGAGCCGTTGCGGCACGGTAGCGGTTGCCCATGAGCGAGCTCGCCTCTCTTTCCCCGCCTCCCAGAGGCGATGACGCAGAGGATGACTTCTGCGGCGCCGGACTCTGGCCGCACCACCTCAGCCGGGGACGTTGACAGACTCTGGCCACCTGAGTTCGGCTGCCGCATAAGCTACGAAACGGCGTGAGACGTTGCTTCGGGCACGTCGTCGGCTGGAACGGGAGGCCCCTCTCTCCTATGGGCAACGCGCAAAACTTCTCGGGCATCCCACAGCCATGACGATCGAGAACATCCCCCTCAAGACCATCGATGGAGAGGACTCTAGCCTCGCCGCCTTTGCGGGCCAGGTTCGTCTCGTCGTGAATGTGGCGTCCCGGTGCGGCCTTACACCGCAGTATTCGGCGCTCGAGGCGCTCCACGAGAAGTACGCGGACCGTGGCTTCGCGGTGCTTGGATTTCCTGCCAACGAGTTCGGCGCGCAGGAGCCGGGCTCCAATGCCGAGATCCAAGAGTTCTGCACCACCAACTACGGCGTGCGCTTCCCGATGTTCTCGAAGATCGTCGTGAAGGGTGCGGGGCAACATCCCCTCTATGCTGCGCTCACCAGCGCCCGTCCGGAGGCACGTACGCTTGACGGTAGCGACTTCCGGCAGAAGCTGATCGGCTACGGCATCCAAGTGGGGGAGCCGAAAGAGATCCTATGGAACTTCGAGAAGTTCCTCATCGATCGGCGGGGAAATGTGATCGAGCGCTTCAGCCCGGAGGTTCCACCGGATGCGTCCATCATCGGGTCGGCAATCGAGGAAGCACTCGGTGCGCCCGCGCGATCCGGAGCCTCGGGCTAGCTCTTGAGCTTCGAGTCGAGCAGCGCGACCAGCGTCTGCCAGTGCCGCTCGCAAGCAACGGCGTCGTAGACGGGAGTGTCGCGGAAGACCCACCCGTGTTTGGCCGGGTACGTCTCGATCTTGTGGTCGACGCCGGCCTTGGTCAGCGCGTCCTCCAATCGGGCCTTCATCTCGTCGGTAAACGATGCATCCTCGATCGCACCCGCGATGTAGACGCGCGATTTCATCTTCGGCGCGAGCAGGTGCGGGCTCTCCGGCGCGTCAGTCGCAAGACGCCCGCCGTGATACGAGGCGGTGACGACGATGCGGTCCGGATACGTGCCCGCCGCGCTTAGAGACATAAAGCCGCCCATGCAGTAGCCGGTGGTACCGATGCCGCCCGGCTTCACATCGGGCTGCACCGCGAGGTAGTCGAGAAACGCCCACGTGTCGGACATGATGTTGGCCTGGGTCGCGAGGGCGAAGAACTTCTCCATGAGGACCTTGCGCGCGGCGGGGTCCGCAAACACCGTGTGTGGGTTCATCGGCTCGTAGGGTCCAGACCGATAGAAAAGGTCCGGTAGCAGTACGAAGTAACCGTGTGTCGCGAGCCGCTCGCCAACCTCAAGCATGGCGGGACGAATGCCGAGACCGTCCATGAAGACGAGAACGGCGGGCCAAGGACCGCTGCCGGTCGGGCGATACACGCAGCTCGGACAGCTTCCGTCCTTGGTCCTGATCTCGATCTTGCTCATGCACGCTCTTTTGCACGTTCCGCAAGGAAACGACAAGTTGGACGTAGGCGCTTCAGCGCCTCAAGGAGTGGGCGTAGACGGGGGCGTTCGTCGATTGCACGGGGCGGTCGCGTCGATTAGGGCGATCGTCGTGCGCCTCAAGAGCGGACCGGAGTCGTCGCGCCGCGAGAAAGGGCGAGGCGCTCGGCAGGGAGACGCTTGTGGTCGCCGATCGTCCCGGCGAGCGCGGCCCGCCCAGCGCCGGTCACGCGGCGATTGACGCACGCACACTTTCTGCGACAGGCGTAAGTGTTGGTGATCTCTTGGGTCCCTGGAACGTCAGATGGCTGGCCTGCACTCGGCCGTTAGATACGTCGTCCGAAGGGGCTGCCCGAAGGTGACCTTGGCCGTCTCTCGAACGGAGATCTTCAATGACGAGCTGGATGACCGGAATCTGCGAGGCAAACGGCATCAACATCCACTACCTGAGAACCGGAGGGCCCAAGCCTCCCTTGGTTCTGCTCCACGGATTGACCGGGAGCGGCGCCTGCTGGAGTCCTTTGGCACGCGCTCTCGAAGGTGAGTACGACGTAGTGATGCCGGACGCCAGAGGGCACGGCAGTTCGAGCGCGCCGCTCAATGGCTATCGCTACGAGGATCACGCAAGCGATGTCGTTGGACTCATCCAAGGGCTCGGACTTGCCGCTCCGGTTCTGCTGGGACATTCGATGGGAGGCATGACGGCGGCTGTGGTGGCGAGTCAAATCGCCACGGCCATTCGCGGGGTCATCCTGGCGGACCCCAGTTTCTTAACCCCTCAGCGCCAGCGCGAAGTGCACGGGAGCGATGTCGTCGAGCAACACCGCCAACTTCTCAGTTTAGATAAAGGAGACGTGCTGGCTCAGGCACGGGTCCGACACGCGCATCGTAGGCCCGAGTTCGTCGAGCTCGTAGTCGAGGCGCGGCTGAGAGCGCGAATAGGTGCGTTTGATGTTCTTACGCCGCCCAACCCTGAGTATCACCAGTTAGTGAGCACGATCCACGTCCCAATCCTGCTAGTCATCGGCGATAACGGCGCCGTAGTTTCCCTTGAAACGGCACGAGAACTGCAGAATCTTAATCCGCGCCTTCGGATCGAACAGGTCCCAGACGCTGGCCACGGGCTTCCGTACGACCAACCTGAGCGCTTTGAGGCGGTGGTCAGGTCCTTCCTAAGATCGGTGGCCGGATCGTAGCCACTCTTCAAGGCCACAATCGAGAGCGAGTGGCGTCCGGCAACGCACTCAAGTCTCGGCGGGCTGGAAGCGATAATGAGCGCCCAGCCCACCCGACGTGGAGATGCTGATCGCGATGATTGACGAAGTCCATCGACCGTGGACGTGGCGGGCGCATTGGCACAAACACTGCGATACGTTAGATGGACGCCACCCGCGTCGACGACCGGGACACTCACGTCATGGTGCGCATTGACGTCCACGCTCGCCGGGGTCGGCTCGCAGCCGGGGTCGACGCCATCCGTACCCACGTGGAACAAGCCGAAGCGTACGCGGATAGCAATCCGGTTCGCTCCGGACTTCGCGCCGCCTCTTCACCGCAATCGGCGCACGAACAGGTACGTTACGGCGAAACGCGTCGGGCCCTGGTCTCCCGGCTCGATCGCGGCGGCAATTCCGACGTGAGTGAACTCGGGCCGCAGCATGTTGTCGCGGTGTCCCGGACTGCCCATCAGAGAGTTGTGAGCCTCCTCGGGGGTCTTCGCCAGCACGACATTCTCCCCCCAGCCGGCGAGGCCCTTCAGTTGCGCTCGCCGAACGCGGTCGTCGGTCGTCCCCTGCGTCGGCGAGACGTGCCCGAAGAAGCCGTGCTCGGCCATGTCGCGACTGTGACCGCGCGCCACGGCGGCCAGGTCGTCGTCGCTACGCAAGGCAGGCACGTGGGCCTCGTGGCGCGCGTCATTGAGGAGCACCAGCAGGCGCTCCTCAAGGCGCGCCGCGGTGAGCGTCGAATCGCTCGCTCGCGTCACGGCGGCCAGCGCCGTGGGCCCCGGCTCGTCGACATCGATGTAGACGGGGAAGTTCGCGACCACCACGGGCCCGCTCTGACCCTCGCCCTCGAGCTCGACCTGATACGTGCCCGGCTTGTCAAAGTGCAAATCGGCGACGAACCTGCGACCGTCGTGATCGAAGCTGCGCACCTCTCCGCCGGGCAACGTCACGGCCAGATGCGTGCGATCGAAGCGGGATGCAAGACTCCCGGCCAGATGCAGCGCATGCTGGTGGGACATGCGCTTTTGCACCGGATCGAGAGCGACCTCCAACGACGCGAGAGCGATGGCCACGACGGGCGCGCTGCCGAGCGTGCTCTCGGCGATCGCATAGCGCGTCAGCGGCAAGTTGCTCGGGAACCCCTCGAGGGCCTGGCGTACGAAAGGCTCGACCTCGGCCTCCCTCGAATACGTTCCGCGCATGAGGAATAGAGATGGGCCGGGGCCTACGTGTCCCACGCGGCGTGCGGCGTGCTCGATTTGGTCCGAGGAGAAGTCGGCTCTCACGCCCCGTGCAGCCGCCCACCGAGCCACCGCCGCGAGCCGCGGGTCGCCGCTGGGGACCTCTCCCCGCTGCTCGCGCAAGACGCGCAGCAAGACTCGCTCGATGAAGCCCGCGGTTTGACCTGTTGCGCCGGACTGTGCCGGGGTGGTCGTGTAGGTCGGCTCGGTCGCAGGCAAGTCGTCGTGGACAGCGGGCGGCTCGGACGCGCTCGATGCCGCGCCCGGTGCGGTCGCGGCGGGCGCCGGAGGAAACTGCGGTTCGCAACTCGCGAGCACCGCCCAAGCCAGCGAGAACACGCCGCACAGCCGCAGATTCATCGGTTGGTGCCGAGTGTAGCGCGCTAGCATCTCGTGCGCGGTGCGGCGCCTCCTTGGCAAGACCTTCGCCCCTGCCGGCGCTCTCGCGATGTGCGCCTGCTACGCGCCCAGTGATTCACGCGTTGCCGCCGCGCCCGACCGCGGCGCGCTTGCGGCCTCGAGCGCTCCCGTGGCTGCGGCGGCCCCGAGCGCCTCGACGAGCGACGCCGCAATCGATGCGCCCGCGGCCGTCGCGCCGGCCGCGTCCAGGAGCGACCCGCGCTGGCAAGAACACGGGCTTCCGGGCATCCCTCTCGAGCTCGAGGGCGAGGCGCGAGAGCGCTTCGTGCGCGCGCTCGACGGGTTTCGGGCGGGCAACGCTCGCTGGGCCTATGCGACGGCGAAGCCTCTCTTCGACCTGTACCCGGACGTCTACGAGGTGCAAGATTTAAGGTGCCAGCTCGCCGCGATCCGCTGGCTCGCCCCACAGGAGCTCACGGCGGAGTGTGCGCCCCTCAAGCGACTCTCGGCGGCATGGGCGGACGCCGGGAAGGCTCACCCGGGGGTCAGCGTCGAGTGGAAGTAGGGAGCGGCCTGTCGACGAAACTCATCTCGGCGATGAACTCGAACATGGGGGGAAGGCTATGCCCTGAAGAACGAGTCGTAGTGCTCGAGTGCCATCACGATGCACCAGAACGCATCGTTGTCGCTTAAACCGAGCGCGTCGCGTAGTCGGTAGAGCTGGGTGGCTGCCCGACGAGCTCGTCGGAAGGTCCGCCAATCGTCCGGGAATCGTCCGAAATGATCGAAGTCCCGAATGATAAGTGGAGCAACGGGGGATCGAACGTGACAGGAGGCGCACTGCGCTGCTGGCGAGACGACGCTCTTCGAGCTGATCATGCGCCGCTGCAACGCCCGCGTCTTCCACTCCGTGCGCGCGATCTTGCGCGATGACGCCGAATCCGAAGACGTGATGCAGCAGGCGTACGTGAATGCCTACGCGCACCTCGGTGATTTCCAGGGCCACGCGCGGCTTTCGACCTGGATCACCCGCATTGCTGTGCACGAGGCGCTCGCTCGAGCTCGCCGCAGCAAGAAATGGACATCCTTGGACGACGACGATACGGAGCGCCCCACGATGACGACGCTGGCTCACCCGTCAGCCGATCTCGAGAAATCGGCCGCCGACCGCGAGATCTTGCAAGGGCTCGAAGATGCCATCGACGGGCTGCCAGGTGCGTTTCGTGCCGTTTTCGTCTTGCGCGCCGTCGAGGAGATGAGCGTGACCGAAGCCGCCGAGGTCCTCGACATTTCTGAAGAGACGGTCAAAACTCGCTTGTTTCGCGCGCGGTCGCTCCTAAAGGACGCGCTGGGCGTGCGTGCCCAAGGGGCCGCGACGCAGGCATTCGCATTTCATTTGTCGCGCTGCGACCGTGTCGTCGCGGCCGTCCTGCGCAGGGTCGGAACCAAGTCTTGACCGCGGCCGTGGCGTTCGCGAGCATCGTCGAGGCCGAAGCGGTCCTACCGACAAGGCCCCTGCGTAGTCAGCGACAGCGTCGCTTCACGGGTGCACCCGCACTTGTGCGTCGAGTTTTTGCGGCGCGCAACCATGCCCGCGGCCGGCTTGCGAAAGGAATGTCCGTCAACCACGCTTGTGACGATCGTTCCTCTTCCTGTGTGGGTTTGGTGCACTCGCGTAGATTGGCTGACTGTGAAAAGTTCTTCCGACAAGGTTTTTTTGCAAACTCGTCGTACCGTATTGGCCGGGCGCGAGCGTCACTGTTGGTTGGCGCTGGTGCTCTTGTTGGCGTGCGGGGGTCGTGAAGGCGGTCCGAATGCCTCGACGGCCGGTGCGGGTTTGGGCTCGTCGGCGCCGTCCCAATCGGTTCAAGAGGCCTCCACACCGGGCGGGCTGACGCCGCGCTCCGGCGCGAGCGATGCCTCCTCCGTCGTGGCCGAAACCGGCAGTCGGACGGATTCGTGCGCCAGCAACGGCAACTGCATGAAGGGAACGTACTGTAAGAAGTCAACCTGCGCGTCAACGCTCGGCATTTGCCAAGCGATTCCTACTTATCAGGACTGTGTCGCCGCCGCCGGACTGGACGCGGCCGTTGACATGAGCATGGGCGTCTGCGCTTGCGATAGCGCGCAGTATGCCGACCGCTGCGCGGCGGCCGCGGTCGGCGTCAACGTAGATCCGAGCGGGGGTTGCCCCAACCCTTGCAACATGGTGCAGCTACCTCCCGAACCTCCAGTTCCTGACTGCGATGGCGGTACCACATCTTACATCATCTCAGAGATATGCCCCGATCCCGGCGGATCATGCTGCCAAGGCGTGATGATTCCAACGTGCTTCTATCCAAATGTGCCTAGCAACCCAGTCGTTCCCGATGCTCAAGTGGCGGCTACGCCACCAAATTGTCAGCCAGGGGGTCCGGGGCTATCGGATTGCGGGTCGCTGAAAGAAAGCTGCTGTGCGACCGAGGTCGTTCCAGGTGGGACGTATTTCCGGACATACGATCCCGTCTCCATGGACGGTGGATCAGTGGTCGTTGAGGTTGCGTCCGACGGAGGTCCAACTGGCTTGGCCGATCCAGCTACGGTCAGCACCTTCAAGCTCGACAAGTACGACGTGACGGTAGGGCGATTCCGGCAGTTCGTAAAGGCATGG
>Ga0070761_10002017_pt1 | contig 12598 bp, 17 predicted proteins | sample HubBroMetageREF1_FD_66724 | JGI IMG/M metagenome (GOLD analysis project Ga0070761, IMG submission 66724) | Reference soil microbial communities from the Hubbard Brook experimental Forest, New Hampshire, USA - Hubbard Brook CCASE Soil... | ecosystem: Environmental > Terrestrial > Soil >...
TTGGTTGCAACGTCCGTACACCCCCGGTGTGCGACTCCGAGACAGCGCCTTGACGGGGTGACTTGACTCAGTCGACTGATGAACCGGCGTGAACGAAAATTTACCGCGCCTTCATCCTACCGTACACAGTACTGTCGGTCGAATGACGACCGAGAGTTCCGAGGCGGCGGCCCAGGACTGGGAGCTGGCCGTCGATGGGGAATGCTTGCACCTACGGGACGGGACCGCTGTTCAAGTCCGGCGCGTGCGGCCCGACGACGGGCCCGCCGTCACTGTGTTCCTCGAACACCTCTGCCGCGAGTCCCTCGAGCTGCGATACTTCTCGGCCGTGCGCCCGGATACAGTAGCGGGTGAGATCCTGCGGAACTCGTCGGAGGTCCGACGGGTGTCTGTCCTGTTGGAGTCGGTAAGTCCGACGCCAACCCAAATCCTCGGGCACGCAGAATACGTCGGGTCTTCAGCCGCCCCAACGCAAGCCGAGGTCGCATTCCTGATAGCGGACGACACCCACGGACAGGGCGCCGCGACGCTCCTGTTGCGCCAACTCGCACGTCACGCCCGGGCCGCGGGAATCCTGACGTTCTCGGCGGTGGTCCTGAACGAAAACAAGTCGATGCGCGACGTCTTCACGCAGGCAGGGTTCCCATTCTCAATATTGTTCGAGAGGGAGGAAGTTCTGATCGAACTCGACATCCGGCAGGAAAGCCAGACCGCACTCGCCGTTCGAAACGACCTGAGCCCTCTCGTTCCGATCCCGGACGCCGATCCAACGGTCGCTGCCGTTCCGGAACCCGGGGACCTCGACCGTCCGCTTCGCTCAACTTGAACTGATTTGAGGACGCCGTTAACCCCCTCTACACCCTCTTCAGTTTTGGACAGTTTGGGGTCAATACGATGAAGTGTCAAGTTTGTGGCGTGGAGTCCGAGGGTACTTGGAAGGCTTGCCCGCGTTGTGGACGAGAGGGAACCGCGGGACCGGCTCCCGCCGGGCCGCCAGGGTCACTCGGTCCCGCAATGGCTAACGGATCTGACGAGGTACGCAATTCTAAGGGACCGGCCGGCAGGCCGTCCGGAAGCGACGCCGTTGTGAGTAAGCCAGCGAGTCAGATCGTCGAAGGCACCGGCGGGTAGCCCCCTTCAGTCGAGACTGCGAACGGTCGGCGCTCCCGGCCATTCACGCATATTGGTACTTGGTGATCTCCGACTTGAGTACCGGCAGCCGCTGGGACAGTGAACCCTCGAGGTCCTTCACCGCTTCGTGCGTCCAGTTGCCCCAGAGATCGAGCGAGAGCGCATGTCGACGCTCTCGGTGGACCCTACGGACCGTCACGTCAACGCGACCGCCCGAGAGGTCCGAAAGACTGGCCGAGAACGAGCGAGCTTTGCCGACCGAGGCCCAGGCGCCACTCTCGAGAGCGGTTAGCAGATCGCCGACCGGCTCCGCGGCATCGGGATCCTTCCCGGGCGTGGGCGGCGGCAGCGCGCCCCCCGGTACAACCTCCCATTCATCGACCCTACGGAAACGTCGTGCGGCCAGGGCGTGAAGCGTCGCTGCGGCCATCAAGATCAAGGTTCCCTGCTCCACGATTTTCTTTTCATTCAATAGACCGGCCAATTGTTCCAGCGCGGGCACGCCGGCTGAGCTTGGCGCCTCGGGAGTCAGGTCTACTTCGAGGTGTACGTGACTGTACGGACGGTTTCGCTTCCGCCGGTTCGACCGCGGTCCCGAGATGGACTGCTTAGGGGTGGCGAGTAACTCCCCGGTCCCGGGGGCGGCCAGTGCGGGTTCGGCTTCCTTCGGTGGAACCACAGACATGGGAACGGATGTCCCGACAATAGCGTTGTCCTCTGCAAAGGTCACCGTGCCGCCGAATCGACTGGCGCCCGGTACTTCTCTCCGGTACTCGCAGACCGGATGACCTCTTCGAGCGCTGCGAGAGAACGCACGCGAGTCGGGCGAATGGCTTCCTATCCGGCTTGAGCCGGCTCAAGCCGCGCGTTAAGAGCGGCCAGCGACCCAATCCTCATCATGACAGCAACGCACAAAGGGACGAAGACCGTCATCGAAGTGAAGAAAGCGGACGGCCAGATCAGCGTGAAGCTCGGCTCGAAAAAGACCTTGAGCGACAAGGTGGCTTCCCTCCTCAACGGCAAGTAGTCCTCGCGATCTGAGAAACCCCTTCCTTCAGGTCAGAAGTCATTGGCCACGGCACTCACTTGCTCATGGTTGTACCATTCTGTGCTTGAAAAAATACGCTATGGCACTTGTCACCCAGGCGATCACCAACCCGATTCCAACTCCCCTGAAGTACACATTGCCCGTGACATAGGAGATTGCAATGAATATCACGCTCAGAACTAACTCGAAAACTATCAGGACAATATCGAGCCGCTTCAACAGCGGAAGTCGCCACGATGGGGAGACGGTGCTTGGATTCTCCATTTTTCGCCTTGTGGATGTGATGTTCTGCCTGCAATCAAACTCGTAGCACGCCGTCGCGCGGTTCCTTCCGCCTAACTTCAGCGTGGAGCTGGCCGCCATCCACTCGCCCTCCCAGGAAGAGCCCTCGGAGTCGCAGTAGAACGACGAGGACCACCGCACCTCGAATGAAAGTGAACGAAGTGAGCGAGGCTACGGAGTGACCCAGGACGCCCAATACGATCTCGATTGCGGACAGCGCCACGCCGAGGCCGAATCCCCACCTCGTAAGCCTCCATATCCCCAATCCATCCGCTACCGTCAGAATCCCGATCGCAGCGACGAAGAGCTCCACATCGAGCAGGGGCAATCCTGCCAACACGCCGAAGCCCGCGAGCAGGGAGACCAGGGCGTGCGAACCGGCCGAGTAGAGCGCTACGGCCAGCACTTCTATGCATCCCGACAACGCGATGATTACGGCGAGGATCGCCACGCCGGGATGGCGGGGCCACGCGCGCGGAGACCCCGTAACTCCGCTCGTGTTCTCTCCTTCGATTACTGTGGACCTGTCCTTGATGAAAGTCACAATCCTCTATCACGTGGTCGAGGCGGTTCAATGAGTGGTAATGACTTTGTGACGGGGGCCCGTGGGTGCGACCTCCATTGCACCCCGCCGAGAGAACTCGTGGCAGCGCGGCGATGACGACCGATCGCGAATCGATCGGCGGGACGTCTTCAGACCTTGACTTCGCGCAGCCGGCCGGTATCCACGTCAAAGACGAAACCACGCACCGGGATCTCCTTGGCAATCCAGGGATGCGACCGAACTTTCTTGATCTGATTCCGAGTATTCTCCTCGGGGTCCTTGTAGGAGAAGAATCGCATCGGCGCGGGCGAAGTGTTTCCGGTCTCCCGGCCAAGCTTTGCATTCAGTTCCTCGTCCGTGAAGGTCGTGAATCCACAGCCGGTGTGGTTGAGCAGAAGTATCTCCGTTGTTCCGAGAACACGGTTCGAAACGACGAGTTCCCCGAGGACATCGTCGGTTACCGCGGGTCCCCCAGTTCGAATCACGTCGATATCGGCCTGCGGCAGACCCAGGATTCCGGGCAGGTCTGAGAGTCGCGGATCCATACATGTGACGACTACGATCTTGGGGGCGGGGCGCTTCCCTGATTCCGGATTGTAGTTTCTCGAATAACTCCGATTGGCCTCCAACGCACCATCGATTATGCTCAACGACTTCCTCCGAAGCGCGGACATCTCCGGAGCTTAGTAAGCGTAACTTGCGGCAACGGATTCCGCGACTTCGAACTCGCGACGGCAGACCGCATCATCGAATCAACCGTGAGGTCGGTCATTCGCCTGTAACTTGGCGTCGGCGCTACGACGGGAGCGTTCCAGATTACGAAGCATCTTCGCAAGCGCCCTCGAAACCACCTTGCGTTCCTCGGTCGTCAATCCGGCACTCATTGCGCGCCGGAATTGCCGGGTCGCGTCCTCAATCGGTCGCTTGACCGCGCGTCCGCGATCCGTTAGGTAGAGATGAACGCGGCGCCGGTCGACGGAGTCTCTGCGTCTCGTGATGAGCCCCGATGCCACCATGTGCGAGGACATCTTCACCACGGTAGGAGCCGCGATCCCCAGCTTTCGAGCGACCTCGATCGGCGTAAGCCCGTCGCTCTCGTACAGTGCCCACAGGATGTGATTCTGTCCGCCTCGGCCCCCGTGCTCTTTCATGATCTCGTCAACGGCGGACCGGGACAACTTCGCAACGCGGACGAAATCGTTCCAGAAATCCGTGGTGGTCATGGTGTCCCGAACGCTGTTGACGCGATAAGGCTTAAATCCGCCCATGCATTAGCCGGCTAATGATTAGCCGTGCAGCGGACGGGTCCGCACCCATTCTGGTCACCGGCGCCACCGGCAAGGTCGGCTCACATCTGGTCCCTCGTCTCTTGGCGGAGGGATTTCGGGTCCGTGCGCTAGTGCGCCCAGGGCCCGCGGTTCAACCTCTGAGGGAGCAAGGGGCGGAAATCGCGGAAGGGGACCTTCTCCGGGCGGAATCCTTGGATCCCGCCCTGAGCGGAGTGGGAACTGTGATTCACCTGGCCGCCTTTTTCCGCGGAGCTACCCCCGAACAGGCACGCGAGGTGAACCTGGTCGGTACAGAACGCCTGGCGGCGGCGGCCCAGCGAGCCGGAGTAAGAAATTTCATTTTCACCAGCACGAGCAACGTCTACCCATCGGGATTGGATCGGCCTGCGCGCGAGCTTGATTCTCCGGGCCCCGTCGTACCATCCCATCCCTATCCTGCCTCCAAGACAGCCGCGGAAGCCAAGTTGATGGAACTGAATCATACGGGTTCCTTCGGACTCACTGTCCTCCGTCTCGGATTCGTCTACGGCGAGGGGGACCGTCACGTTTGGGAAATCGGAGCTCACCTATCGGGCTGGAATCCGGCGCGGCGCATGCATTGCGTTCACCACGCCGACGTCGGCCAAGCTGTGACGCGAGTGCTACGGTTGGGAGCCCCGGCTGGGAAGGTCTACAACATTGCTGACGACGCGCCCATTTCCCTCCTCGAGCTGATGAGACTCGGCCGAATACCGGAACCACCCCGGGAGAGGGCTTCATTGGCCTTCGATCCCTGGGAGGGGTTGCTCGACACGCGACGTGCTCACCAGGACCTGGGTTTCCGGCCGATCTACCCTTCTTGCTACTCTGCATTTGAGGCGGGAGTCTTCTAGAGTTCTTTTTGAGCGGATCTCCCCGGAGCGCGCAGATCGACCGGCCCTCGGTGGGTGCAGCTTAGATTGCACCCACCGCGTCACCAGCTTCCCCGCTGCCCGGCTTCAGAGCACCTTACCCGCACGAATGACCGGGGTCCCATCGATTGCGATTTCGGAACCAGCCAGGGTAAACCAAGTGAAGAAATTCGAGGTGTTGGATCCCCCGACAAACTGGTTGGTCCCGATCTGCAGGGAAACAGAACCGCTCTCGATGGTCTCCAGGTTGGGGATGTCTCTTGCGGCGGTGTTCAGCCCCAATTTGAGAAGGCTAGCACGGTCCTTGCCCGCGGTCGCGCTCTGGTACCCACGGGAGACTCTCTCCTCTCCGTAGTCGAGGGAGTACGAGGTGAGCTTTCCGCCGGCGAACTCGAGCACTCCACCGCTGTGCCAGTTCCACCAGACGTTCGTCCGACGGTTGGCACGGAAGCTACCCTCAGCAGTTTTCGAGTCCAAGGCAACATCGAGCGTCCCAGCGGGCATTTGCTGTACCATGCCCGATGACGGGTCGCCCTTGTGATACGGGCGGGGTCTCCCGTCGGTCACTCGCGGCGCTATCCTTGTCAGGCCGACCTCGAGGTCGGTTCCGTTCGAGTGGGTGATCCGCACCTTCTTCCCACGGGAGAGTGCCTTACTGAGTCGAGCCCCTTTCTTGGCCGTCTCCTGGGGATCAACGAGACAGGCCCGCGTGAGGCTTTCCTTCCAGGCCACGCGGTCCACGCCCCACTTCTTGGCCCGACCGCTCGTTACGAACCCCTCGGTCATTCGCACCCCGCGGACCCCCACCTTTCGGGCTACTGCGTACCAGGGCGAATTCCAGGCAAACGCGACGTCGAGGGCATCCTCGGAGTCCTGCTCGATACGGTCGGCGTCGCCCGGACCCCAGAAATTCACGTACACGTCCGCGGCTTTCAGCGCGGCCCACTCCGGGGCGCTCGACTCACCGAGGAGCTTCCCCTGCCCCCGGTCGATAGCGCGCCACCACGCATCTTCGTCGTTTTGGACGAGAAGTACCTTGCCACCGACGCGACGGACCTCATCAACCATCGCCGAAGCCATCGGCATCGTGTGATCCCATGATTCGATGATTGCGTTCTCTCCCGCACGGACCTTGAGGCACTTCGTCACAATGTTGCGGGCCGCGTCGCGCTGCAGTTTCGAGGGCGTTTCCGACATGCTGTGCGACCAATGACATCGGCCCTACAAGTAGCTCCGCGAGAGGTCGTGAAACCGCCCCATTGTCGGTTGACCCCACGCCGCGCCGACTGTTGGATACGGTGGGTGTAACATCCTTGCAACCACCCCCGAAATCCGATAATCGCAATAATCACGACGTCCGGGGCCGCCTCTATGAGAACTATGTGCCTCTTCGCAGGCAAGAGCGAGCCATGGGTCGCGCCTGGGAAACCACCACAATCTGGATTTCGGCGAACTCGCCCGAAACAGTCTTGCCGGCAACTCATCTTACATCGCCCGCCCGGCTCGCGAACAGTCAGTCGCGTATGCGAAGACAGAGGAGACTCGAACACGGGCCGGGCGAGTTCAAGCCGACGACTCGATTGTGCAGGCCAAATGCGTCAGGAGTCGATGCTCCGACTGCGACGGCTTCGTCGCGATATACCCGGAGGAGTCCGCCCACGCCCATACCGTGGGTTTGACAGGACGAACGGGGCCAGTGGCCATAGATTCTTGAGCGCGCCACTAGGCATATTCCCTATCTGATTCCGACAGTCTGCGTCGCTCGGGTTCCCTCGCATTCTAAATCGGTGGGGGCACCTCGCCGCTTGGGCGAGTCACCGCGACAGAGCGAGGAAGGTCTCCCATCTCCCCTCGACGCCCTTGAATGTGCTGGACTCGCGTTCTTGAAACTGTACTTCCGAACCGACGGACAGGTCCCGAACGGTTCGTGAGGTCACGATCTCGCCGCCTGCGGCTGAGTCGCAGATTCGTGACGCAAGGTGTACCGCGATCCCGACAACGTCGTCCTTCGTCAGGAGGCATTCGCCGGTATGCACGCCCGCGCGAAGTTCGAGGCCTCGCTGCTTCGCCTGGTCCCGAGCGGTCTGGGCGAAACGTACCGCCCGGGTCGGCCCATCAAAGGTAGCGAGGAACCCATCGCCAGTGGTCTTCACCAAGTGACCTCGGAATCGCGTGATGTCGGCCCGAGACGCAGCGAGGAACGACTCGAGAACAATTCTCCAGCCATGATCGCCCAGTTCGGAGGCGCGTCGAGTCGAATCTACGATGTCAGCGAAAACTACGGTCTTGAGGACTCGGTCTTCGTCCGGCATACTCGATGGTATGCTGGCCAAGAACGATTTCTTGGCAAGCAGAGACGCGGCGCAGGCTTCGGGATTGGCCCAGAAGAGGAGATCTCGTCCCGGGATGTTGACGACCTGAGCTCCCGCCACGTGGGAGGCGACGTAATCGGAATTCCCCTCGCGAGCGGCTCGTCCGCCCGGGCATTTCATAATGAGCGTCGGGACGTGAACGGCCGGAAGGGCCGCCCGCACGTCAATCTCGAGGTTCATCCGCGCGAGTGAGGCCGCCGCGGAAGGCGACGAACCGAACCGGATCACTCGCCCGTACCATCGTTTGAAGGCTGGGTCCGCCAGACGACTCGGCGCCTGGGTCGATAGCAATCGGTCGATGTGGGCTGGTGTCCCCCAGTCCTCGTCGGAAAGTCGGATTGTCTCCTCCACCTCCTCGCGCGTAGGAGCAATGGCGAAGTCCGGAGCCCAGGCGCCTCGGGCTGTCGGATCAATCATGATGAGACCGAGCGTACGCTCCGGGTACGTCGCCGCAAACAGGAGGGCCATCGCCGCGGTATCGGTGGATCCAAAAATCACGGCGCGACGACTGTCCGCTGCATCCATCACAGCGCGGAGATCGTCCATCCGGTCCTCGAGAGTGGGGGTACCAACCGCTCGATCGGAAAGACCGACACCGCGCTTGTCCCAGAGGATTACTCGGGCGGCGGTTCCCAGTTCCCGAAAGTATGCAGCGACGCCAGGCTCCTCCCAGACCAACTCGAGTTGGGAAATGGCCGTGCGACCGTAGAGCAAGTCGACGGGACCGGTGCCGAACACCTCGTAGGCGATGCGAACATCGCCACTACGAGCGTACCGGACGTCGGGCAGCTCCACAGATCACCCGCGGCGGTGGAACGCGGACGGGGTATAACGACTGTACGGGAGGCGGCTTGGATCCCCCGTATCTCGCAGGGGTCCCGCGACGGGTCGCTCCTGCAGGTTGCAACGTCCCTTTCGACAAGGCTTGTGGCAATCCTGGCGGTACCGGCCTTTCCCCGCCGGCTTGATGTGGGACTCGTGCGTCCGATGCCCGGACCACGAGGAGCTCGCACGGGGGTATCCGATGAGTTCAGAGTTCCAGATCCGCCGACTCCGGGAACCCGAATGGCCGGCCTTCCGTCGCCTGCGCCTCGATGCGCTCCGGACCGACGCACTGGCCTTCGGAAGCACCTATGCCCGCGAAGACGCGTACCCGGAAGAGAAGTGGCAGTCCTGGGCGCGAGACGGGGCCCAAGGCGATCAGTCTCCAACGTTCGTTATTGATGCCGGCTCAGGAAACCTGGTCGGGATGGCGGGCATGTTCCAGCGGGGCCCGGATTTCGTCGTGTGGGGAATGTGGGTGGCACCGTCGTTTCGCGGACAACGGCTCGGGGCACGACTGACGGAAGCCCTCGTGGAGTGGCTGGACCGATCTCACCCTGGAAAACGCGCCCTCCTCAGCGTGAACCCGACGCAGACACCAGCCGTCCGAACGTACCTCGCTCACGGATTCGTGTTCACGGGAGTAGAGGAGCCGTTGGGGCACTCCCCGCCGGCGATCATCCGTGAGATGGTTCGGGGGCCGCGACCGCGAGCCCGATGAAGAGCCCCGGCGGCTGATGACACGACCGCGAGGAGCGCGCGCGTGAGCTTGCACCATCTCGCAAGTCGGCAGGTCTTTGAGGAACTTGGAGGCTCGCGATTGCGTGAGCTACGAGTGGACGGCCATCTGCGACGCGTGCGGAGTGCGCCGGACTTTCCGGGCGGACGCCTTCCGCAATAACTTCCCCAACCGGCCGCTGCCGAGGGGATGGACCCATGTTCATTCCGGTGGAGTACCTGGGACTGTCACTCCCGAAATCGGGATTGCCTGTTCGCGCGCGTGCCTCTCGAAAGCACGTCGGATCCTCCTCGCACGTCGCACGGGGTAGCGCGCGCGATCGATGGCAGTACCTCGAGGAGCGCGGGTGACTGCACGAGATCACGCCATGTCCGTGCATCGCGCCGGACCCTCCGTCTGAAAGTCCTCGGCTTAGCAAAGGGTCCGTGGGGTTAGCCACCGGGGATCCAGTTCCAGAAAGCTCTCTTAGCCGAGCCCTCCTCATACCCGGCTCGCGCCGCACAAGAGGTTCAATATCGCTTCACTACCTTGTGAAGGAGCCAACTCTTACCGAAATCGGGAGGAATGCCACACCGCTCAACCTTTTGGCCCCTCGGTCGAATGGGTCCAAATGGGCAACCCGCCGTGCCAGAAAGGAATGTTTGGCTCATAACCGGTTCCGGCCGTGGCTTGGGCACCGAGATCGCAAAGGCCGCCTTGGCCGCCGGAAATGCTGTCGTCGCTACCGGCCGCGATCCCCGAGAAGTGGCGACTGCGGTTGGTGAACACGGTGACCTGCTGCCCTTCAGGCTGGACGTAACCCGTCCCGAGGACGCCCAAGGAGCGGTGGATGCTGCGGTGCGGAAGTTCGGCAAAATTGACGTGCTCGTCAACAACGCAGGAAACTTCTACGCCGGCTTCTTCGAAGAGCTCACCCCCGAACAGGTCCGCCAACAGATCGAGACGCTCCTGTTCGGCCCGATGAATGTCACTCGCGCCGTCCTACCGGTGATGCGCAAGCAGCGCTCCGGCCTCCTGCTCACCATTTCGTCCACGGCGGGAATCACCGGCTCAATGTTTTGCACTGCGTACGCGGCCGCGAAATCGGGGATCGAAGGTTGGATGGACTCACTCACCCCCGAGATTGCTCCATTCGGCATTCGCACGATGATGGTCGAACCCGGGTTCTTCCGCACTGAACTGCTCACCGCCGCGTCGACTACCTTTGCGAATCCATCTATCGACGACTACGCTGAGCGAACCCGAGAGACAGTGCGGGCTTGGAGTGGCATGAATGGCAAGCAGGGCGGTGACCCGGCCAAGCTTGCCCGGGCCATCGTGCATCTAGCCGGGCTCGAGGATCCGCCCACTCGCTTCCCCGCAGGCGCCGACGCCTTGGAGTCGTTTGAATCCAAGGCGAACGCGCTGCTCACTCAGGCCAAAGCCCACCGCGACCTATCTGCCTCACTCGGCTTTGAGAATCCCCAGTAACAAACCGCACCACTTCCCGGCCGCTCCGAGGGAGCGAGTCCCCGCCGGCGGGATATTGGACGTGCGCGGTCGGGAACCGACCACGGGGTGCGCCCGAACACCTCACGAGGCGAGCTGGGCGAGGAAGCGTCTCACGAAACCTTTACGAATTCGGCATCTACGGGAAACAAGGGATTGCCTTTGACGCGAACTGTAGTTGCACACATGATCTTGACACTGGATGGAGTCGCAAAGTTCGACACGGTCCACGCGGCGATTATGGAGCATATTGATGAACAAGTCGAGGGCGACTCTGCCTCGAAGATCTCGGAAGAAGATGCGATGATCCTGGGGCGGAAGACCTACGAGGAGTGGGTTCACTTTTGGCCAGATTCGAACATCGAACCGTTTGCGAGCCACATAAACGGGGTCCCAAAGTATGTTGTGTCAAGGACTCTGAAGTCGGTCACTTGGCCGACGAAAGGGAAGGCTCACCTCCTGAGCGGCGATCTGCGAAACGACATCCTGGCCCTCAAGGATCAGCCCGGGAAAAACATTGGAGTCCACGGAAGCCCCACACTTGTCGGGTCAATGATCAAGGCAGATGTACTCGACCTTCTGCGACTCGCAGTCTTCCCCGTAGTGGCGGGGCAGGGCGCACGGCTCTTCCCGGAGGGCTTCCCTGCGGAACGATTCCAACTTGTCGACTCGTTGACGAGCAAGAAGGGCGTGGCGGTCCTCACGTACAAGCCCCTCGGCCGGCTCGAGCGCGCCGGGTGACGGTCTTTAGTCAAGAAATCGGCCGAATCCTAACGCGACTAGGGCCGCCCGAGCGAGGGGCGCAGCGTTCATTGCACCCAATCGTCAGGGCGCATCGTGACCTACGACGATCCCTCTACGACTCCGGGATCGGTCGAGATGTCGTCGAAGTGCGATTGCTAGGGGCCCGGCTCCGGGATAATCACGGCGCACGTTACGTTCGCGTATGGCTGACCGTCCGCAGCATACTGCAGGAACGGTGCGCTCCACTCAACGACGATCGATCGGTCCAGGGAGGTCCAGTTTAGAGACGACTCTCCAATTGGATATCCTACCAACCCGAAACGGTAGCTTGTTTGATTCGAGACAATCACAGATCCGTCTAGAGCGGGAGAGCCGCCGGAGCGATCCTGGTATAGAGCGAATTCGAACGTCACGCTCTGAAACTCGATCGACTCGCCCGGACCGCAACCGTACGATGGAATCAGGCAGTCATAGACGGGAACGTTCTCCGCGCAGTAGTCACGATTCCCGAAAGATTCTTGGTCTGCGCACCCGCTGCCGGTTGCGAGCACTCCCGGAAAGACAAAGAGGGCGAAAATCAAGACCGAAGCGAGCCCAGTCGCTAGCAGGACCGCGACCAACCTTCGCTCTGTCAAGGGGACCCCACCCCAGGCGAAGTACCGAGGGCGGCCTACTTAGTGATTAACCGTGTCTCGCCGCATCATTCCCAAGGTTCAGCCCGTTCCAACGGTGGTTTCACCGTCTGTGCGCGGTTCACCCCGCATCACTCAACTGGCACGTAGAGGATGGTGAGCAACTTCGCTGGATCTTTGGGGTGGTCCATCACGGTACAAAGATATACGTCCCCTGGCGGCCCTCGGGAGGGGGATCCTGCGACGCTCATCGCTTCCGAAGCGAAACTGGACCACGCATCCGGTAGCTGTTCGTACGAACCTTTGAGGACCCTGTATACAACCTTCCCGCCAACGCATGTCCAGTCCGGGAGTTTGCCGACTTGAATTCCTTTCTGAACCTGCGAGTCGAACACTTTGTGGGCTAAGTCGCACCGCGCCATGCCCGCACCAAAGCGAACGGTAGGATAGACCTTCGGAATTCGGTCAGAACGTACGGATTGCCGCCTCGAAACTGAACCAACGCTCAAGTTCAAGGATTTGAGTCGAACCGAACTTCCGCCCGAGTCAGGGTGCAACGATGATTGCAACCACACCGGGGTGCAGGCAGCATTCTGGGAGCAAGGATCGTGCATACC
>Ga0070761_10002018_pt1 | contig 12592 bp, 10 predicted proteins | sample HubBroMetageREF1_FD_66724 | JGI IMG/M metagenome (GOLD analysis project Ga0070761, IMG submission 66724) | Reference soil microbial communities from the Hubbard Brook experimental Forest, New Hampshire, USA - Hubbard Brook CCASE Soil... | ecosystem: Environmental > Terrestrial > Soil >...
CTGGCGAGGACTCGTGCGCTGCCGCATCGTTCGCCGCGGCAGCGGCAGCCTGCCCGGCGGCGAGCATCTCCTCCTCGCGCCGGCTCATTTCCCCGGCGAGGGCGAGGTAGGCGAGCGCCCCGCGCGATTCCTTGTCGTGAAACAGCGCCGGCTTGCCGAACGAAGGCGCCTCGGCGAGGCGGATGTTGCGCGGAATGATGGTGCGAAACACCAGGTTCCCGAAGTGGGCGATGAGCTGGTTGCTGACCTCACTGGAGAGGTTGTTACGCGGATCGAACATGGTGCGCAGCACACCCTCCACGACAAGTCCCGGGTTTGCGGCCACGCGGATCTGCTCCACCGTCGAGAGCAGCGCCGACAGGCCCTCGAGCGCGTAGTACTCGCACTGCATCGGGATGAGCACACTGTCGGCGGCGACCAGTGCATTCACGGTGAGCATGTTGAGCGCCGGCGGGCAGTCGATGAGGATGATGTCGAAGTCCGCGCGCTTGGGTGCGAGTGCATGGCGCAGTTTTATCTCGCGACCGATGGGCAGGGTAAGGAGCCGCACCTCGGCCGCGGTCAGATCCTGGTTCGCAGGCAGCAGCATGAACCCGGACTCTTCCACGGACACCAGTGCCGCGGCCAGCTCGCACTCCCCCAGGAGCACCTCGCAGGCGCTGTAGGTGAGCTGCCCCTTGTCGATGCCGCTGCCCATGGTGGCGTTGCCCTGGGGATCCAGGTCCATGAGCAGCACGCGGCGTTTGGTCGCTGCGAGCGACGCCGCCAGATTCACCGCCGTCGTGGTCTTGCCGACGCCGCCCTTCTGGTTCGCGATGGCGATGACGCGCTGCATGGCGACAGTGTACTTCACTGCCGCCCCGCCGCCGCCTCGCTATGCCACCCGCTGCTGCGGGCGGCGCGCGAGTCGCTCGCGCGCCATCTGGTCGGCCACCGCATTGGTGGTGCGGTTCTCGCGGCGGGCGCGCTCGAAAATCTCGGTCAGGCGCTGCGGGATCCCCTGGATCTCGGTGGTCACCTGCGCCTGCGTGGCTCCCCCGTAGTACTCGCGCGCCACGCTGATGATGCCGCCGGCGTTAATCACGTAATCCGGGGCATAAAGGATGTCCGCGGCGAGCAGCGCCAGCCCATCCTGCCCCTGGGCGAGCTGGTTGTTGGCCGCCCCCGCGATCACGCGGGTCCGCAGGAGCGGAATGGACTTGCCATCGAATACGGCGCCCAGCGCGCACGGCGCGAGCACGTCGGCCTCCTGGAAAAGGATCTCATCCACGGGCACGGCCGTGGCCTTGAACTCCTCGCACACGCGCTGCGCCGCGGCGGCGCGCACATCGGCGACCATAACGCGCGCGCCCTCGCCCGCCAGCAGGCCGCACAGGTAGTAACCGACCCCGCCCACGCCCTGAACCGCAACGCTGACGCCCTTCAGGTCGGCGCGGCCGAGCTTGAATTTCACCGCCGCCTTGATGCCTAAGAACACCCCGAGCGCGGTCTTGGGTCCGGGATCCCCGCCCGCCTCGCCGGGCGCGCGCCCGATGCCCGAGACGTACTGGGTCGCCCGCGCGACGTTGCTCATGTCGGTGGTGGTCGTGCCGACGTCTTCAGCCGTGATGTAGCGCCCGCCGTGCGAATCGACGAAACGCCCGAAGGCTTCGAACAGCTCCGGGGTCTTCGCCTGGCGCGCAGCAGCGATGATGACGGCCTTGCCGCCGCCAAAGGGTAGCTGCGCCATGGCGTTCTTGTAGCTCATGCCGCGCGACAGGCGCAGCACATCCGACACCGCCTCGGTGGTGGTGGCGTAATGCCACATGCGGCACCCGCCTGCGGCCGGCCCCAGAGCGGTTGAATGTACGGCGATGATGGCCTTGAGCCCCGTCGCCGCGTCATGGCCGAAGGCGACCAGCTCATGGCCGTCGAACTCGGGCATGTCGAACACTTCCATCGCCGCACGCTTTCGGAAGCCACGGCTTCCGCTTAAGGGGATTAAGGGGATTAAGGGGATTAAGGGGCGCAACCCTACCCCTGTGCCGTGCTTTGCACGTCACAAGAGTTGCTTCAGAAGCCTCTCTGGTGAAATATATGTTTCACTAATACGCCATTTACTGGCATGAACAATGCAATCTGACCTGGATCGGACGGATGTGCGGATCCTCGACCTGCTGCAGGCGCACGGGGACCTGTCGGCGGCGCAGGTCGCGGAGCGTCTGAGCCTCACGGCCTCGACCTGCTGGCGGCGCATCACGCGCCTCGAGGCGCAGGGCGTGATCGTGAAGCGCGTGGCGCTGCTGGATCGCGAGAAGCTCGGCCTCTCGGTCATGGTGTTCTCGCACGTGAAGCTCGCGGGCCACGGGCGCGATGCGCTCTTGCGCTTCGAGCAGGCCGTGCGCGCCCACCCGGAGATCCTCGAATGCTACACGCTCATGGGCGAGACGGATTTCCTGCTGCGGATCGTGTGCCGTGACATCAAGGCGTACGAGGCGTTCTTCCTCGATCACCTGTCGCGCTTTCCCGGTGTGCAGTCGGTGAACTCCTCGATCGCGCTCGCGGTCATCAAGGAGATGACGGCGCTGCCGCTGCTGCCTTGACGGCCGCGGGGATCTGCAGATCCTCCGGTGCCGCGATCGGCGCCGGATCGAGCCCGGCGCAGGTGACGATCTGCTGGGTGTTGATGAAGGGACCCTTTTGGGCGCGCGGCACCGCCCGCCGCCGGCTCATGCGCCACAGGTTGTAGAGGCTCAGCGCCCCGGTGAGCGTCGCGAGCGTGCCGAAGTAGGCGCCCGGCCCAAGGACGCCGATCAGGCTTCCGGCCAGCACCGGTCCTGCGGCCGCCGCGGTGCCGTTGACGAGCAGGAGCGCGCTGCTCGCGGCCACCATCTGCGTCGGCTCGAGGTGGTCGTTCACGTGCGAGACCGCGAGCGAATACAGCGTCAGCGCAGCGCCGCCGAAGAGCGCCGTGAGCAGCAGCAGGACCGCCTTGGGCAGCGGCCCGAAGAACACGATGCTGCCCGCGACCAGGGTCGCGATGAGGCAGGCGCTGCCCAGCACCGTACGCCGGTCGACGCGATCGGAGAGCCTGCCGACCGGGTACTGGGTGAGCGCCGCCGCGAGGATGCTGGCCGCCATGAACTCGGCCACCCCGCGGGTCCCCGCGCCGCTCAGGCGCGCGTACACCGGGCCCATGGAGAAGATGATCGAGGAGACCAGTCCCGAGACCGCGACCGCCACCACCCCAAGCGGGGAGTTGCGGTACAGATCCCGATAGCGCACCCGATGCGAGACTGCCCCCTCGGGCGTCTGCTGAGCGGAGGCGAGGATCGGCACCATCGCGAGCGAGATCAGAGCCGAGACCAGCATGAACGGGGCGGCGGTCTGCGGGCTCGCCAGAATGAGCAGAAACTGCGCGGCCCCCAGGCCCACGTACAGCACCAGCATATACACAGCCAGGAGCCGCCCGCGGTTGCGGCGGGTCGCGCGGTGGTTGAGCCAGCTCTCGGCCACGACGTAGATGCCGGCGAAGCACAGCCCGGAGATCAGACGCATGGCGGCCCAGGGCACGGGGTGCACCCAGCTTCCCTGCACCAGCACCGCCACGGAGGCGAGCGCGGCGAGGGTGGCGAACACCCGCACGTGTCCGACACGCCGCAGCAGCCGCGGCGCGAGCAGCGTGCCGCTCAGGTACCCCACGTAGTAGCAGGACATGATCAGTCCCGTGACCGGCGTGGGGAAGCCCTCGAGCGTCGCGCGCAGCCCGAGGAGCGTGCCCTGCAGGCCCGACCCGAGCATGAGGATGCCCATGCCGAGCAGCAGCGGCCAGGTGGCGAGTAACGGATTAGGCATGGCGGCGCATCATTCGCGCGTGAGTACGATAACGCAGCGCGCGGCATCCAGTCCCGGGACCGCGAGCGCGCGCGAGCCGCTGACGCGCCAGGGTGCCGGCAGCGCGGCGAGCTCGCCTTGCGGCCACTTGCCCTTCATCGCGAGTACCCGCGTGCGTGGCCCGCACAGCGGCGCGACGGTCTCCAGCAGGCGCGGCACCGGCGCAAGCGCCCGCGCCACGACGGTGTCGAACGGCGGTTTGGGGCGCATCTGCTCGGCACGCGCGTGCAGCGCGCTCACGTTGGCGAGCTCGAGCAGCCTTGCTGCGTGCTCAACGAAACGGATCTTCTTGGCGGTCGAGTCGATGAGGGTGAAGTGCCGGCCAGGATTCGCAACGGCGAGCGGCAGGCCCGGAAAGCCCGCGCCCGTGCCGACATCCGCGATGCGCTCCCCCGCAAGATCGGCACTCACCGCGAGGCTGTCCAGCAGGTGATGCGTGATCATCTGCGGCTGCGTCGTGATCGCGGTCAGGTTGTACTTGAGGTTCCAGCTGGCGAGCTCATCGATGAGTTTAAGGAGCCGCGCCGCCTGCGCCTGCGTGAGCGTGACCTCGAGGCTCCCCGCATCCCGCACCAGTTGTTCGACGGCACTCAAATTTCGACCCCCGCAGCAACTTTAAGGCCAGCTTAAGCTGCGATTGATCATACTTTGGGCATCGTGAGACTGCTGCTCGTAGAGGACGATCCCATGATCGGCGAGGCCATTCGCGCCGGCCTCAGGCGCGATGGCTTCACCGTGGACTGGGTGCACGAGGCGCCCTCCGCCGCCGCCGCGCTGCACACCGAGCCGTATGAGCTGGTGCTGCTGGACTTAGGGCTTCCCGGAGTGAGCGGCCTTGAGTTGCTCAAGAGCCTGCGCGAGCGCGGCGGCTCGCTGCCGGTGCTCATCATCACCGCGCGCGATGCGGTCTCGGACCGGGTGGCTGGCCTCGACGCCGGCGCCGATGACTACCTGGTCAAGCCCTTCGACCTGGATGAGCTCGCCGCGCGCATCCGCGCACTCTTGCGCCGGCGCGCAGGCACCGGGGCGCCGCTGCTGGCGCACCTGGGCGTGGAGCTCGACCCGGCGGCCCATAGCGTTACGCACGACGGCGTGGAAGTCGCACTGTCGCCGCGGGAGTTCGCGCTGCTGCAACTGCTCATGGAGCGCGCCGGGACGATCCAGTCGCGCACCCGGATCGAGGAGCGCCTGTACGGCTTCGGCGAGGAGGTGGAGAGCAACGCGGTGGAGGTCCACATCCATGGACTGCGGCGCAAGCTCGGTGCGCAGTTCATTCTCACCGTGCGCGGCGTGGGCTACCGCCTGAAGCCCGCGCCATGAGTTCGCTGCGTGCGCGGCTGCTCGCCTGGCTCTTGAGCGCGGTGCTGCTGTTGGGCGCGGCGGGCGGCTGGGTCGTGTACCGCAACGCGCTCGCCGAAGCGGATGAATTCTTCGATTACCACCTGCGGCAGACCGCGCTCATCCTGCGCGACCAGCCGGTCGAGTACCTGCTGGCGCCGCAGATCCCGCCGGCGGATGCGGCCTACGATTTCGTCGTGCAGGTATGGTCGCTCGATGGCGTGCGGGTGTATCTGTCGCGCCCGCACGCGGTGCTGCCGCAGATCACGACGCTCGGACTTGCCACCGTCGGCACCAGTGAAGGCCGCTGGCGGGTCTACGGCGTGCAGGCGCCCACCAAGGTGATCCAGGTGGCGCAGCCCATGAGCGTGCGGCGCGAGCGCGCCGCGCAACTCGCCTTGCAGACCCTGCGGCCGTTTGCGCTGCTCTTGCCGGTGCTCGCGATCCTGATCTGGCTGGCGGTCGGCAAGGCACTCGAGCCCCTGCAGCGGCTCACCGCGCAGCTGTTGGCGCGCCGCGTGAATACCCTCGATCCACTCTCCAGTGCCCGCCTCCCGGATGAAGTGCAGCCGCTGGTCGCGGCCTTGAATGAGCTGCTGGAGCGGCTGCGCGCGGCGCTCGAGCGCGAGCGCGCCTTCATGGCCGACGCGGCTCACGAGCTGCGCACGCCGCTCACCGCGCTGCATCTGCAGGCCGGAACGCTGGCGCGCGCGGCCAGCGAGGCGGAGCGCACCGCGGCGCTGGCGGGGCTCGCGGCGGGCGTGCAGCGCGTCACTCACCTCGTCGGGCAGCTGGTGTCGCTCGCCCGCCAGGAGCCGCGCGCGCCGGCCGCGCCGCTGCCGGTGCGCCTGGATGACGCCGCGCGCGAGGTGGTGGCGGAACTGGTGCCGCTGGCAGATGCGGGTGGCATCGACCTCGGCATTTGCGCCGCCCAGCCCGCGAGTGTCACCGGGGATGCGGAAGCGCTGCGCACACTGCTGCGCAACCTCGTGGACAACGCCGTGCGCTACACACCCGCGGGCGGGCGCGTCGATGTCAGCATCGAGGCGCCCACGGCGGCCGCGCCGGGCGAGGCGGGCCGCGGCGCAAAGCTCGTCGTGGCCGACGACGGGCCAGGGATTCCGGCAGCGGAGCGCGAGCGCGTGTTCGACCGCTTTTACCGGCGTGCCGGCACCGCCGCGCCGGGCAGCGGGCTGGGGCTGGCGATCGTGCAGACGATCGCCGCGGCGCACGGCGCCACCGTCACCCTAAGTGACGGGCCCGACGGCAAGGGGCTCGCGGTAACGGTCGCGTTTCCGGCGTCATCGAATGAGCAGATAGGTGGGCCTGTCAAATAAACGGCCGTCCGCACTCAGGGCCATCATCGCCGGCAAAAACCCCGCTTTTTGCCGGCGTGGTCGAATCAGCTGATCGGTGGGCCTGCCAAATAAAGGCCGTCCGGCCTTTATTTGGCCAATCTAACCAAAAACTGCGCCGCGGTCTGCAGGTAGACGTCCTGATCGGCTTTGTTCCTGAAGCCGTGACCCTCGTCCTTGGCCACCAGGTACCACACCTCACCGCCGGCGGCGCGCACCCGCCACACCAGCTGCTCGGATTCGGACGCCGGCACGCGCGCATCGTTGACTCCCTGCACTACCAGCACCGGCTTCTTGATGCGGCCCGCGTTGCTGAGCGGGGAAATGCGGTCCAGGAAGATGCGCATGGTCGGGTCACGCTCGTCGCCGTACTCCTCGCGTCGCAGGTCCTGCCGGTACGCCGAGGTGTTGCGCAGGAAGGTGACGAAGTTGCTGATGCCCATGGCGTCGATGCCGCCGCTCAGGCGCTCCCCGTACGACACCAGCGACGCGAGCGTCATGTAGCCGCCGTAGGAGGCGCCCATCACGGCGACGTGCTGGCGATCGAAAGCCGGCTGCACACCGATCCACACCAGGAGCGAGCCGATGTCGCGCACGGCGTCCTCGCGCAGCACGCCGTTGTCGAGCGCGAGGAAACTCTTGCCGTAGCCGGATGAGCCGCGCACGTTGGGGGCGATCACCGCATACCCCAGCTCCCTCACCAGGAATTGCACGAACGGATCCCAGCCGGGACGGTACTGGTCCTCCGGGCCGCCATGGATATAAATGAGTACCGGACTCGGCGCGGCGCTCGGTCGGTAGACATACGCGGCCAGCATGCGCGGGTGACCGCCGCTTTTGTCCCAGGTCGGGTAGTGGATGAGTTCGGGAACCACGGGATTGGCGACGCCGGCGGGACCGGCTTCGCTGCGGGTCCAGCGCTCGAGCTTGCCGGTCGTGGGATCGTAGACGTAGGCATCGCGCGGTGACTGCGCTGATTCGGCCGACATGCCGAGCTTGTGGCCGCTGGCATCGAAGCGCAGGTTCGCGATGCGCCCCTGCGGCAATCCCGTCGGCGCAAGATCGATTTTTTGCTGCGTGTCGAGCACCGTGAGGCGGCTGATGCCATCCTCGTTCAGAACATAGGCGATGTAGCGTCCATCGGCGCTGACGTCGAAACTTTCCACGTCCCAGCCGCTCTGCGCCGACACCCGATGCGCGGCGTGGGTGGCGAGATCGATGTAATCGAGGCTGTTGAATTCCCCGTCCGCATCGCTCACGACGTAAACGCCGCTGCCATCGGGGGCCAGCCTGGCGTTGCGGATCCCGATCTTGCGGCCGCTCGGGTCCACGGGCGTGAGCGTGCCGCTGGCGACGTCCGCGATATAAAGGTAACTCTCCTCGAGTGACGCGTAGCGCCACACGAGCAGCTTCGAATCATCCGGGGACCAGCCAAGCGGATACCAGGTATCGTGCCGGCCGCCGACCACGAGCTGCGGCGCGGCGCCGGTCGTCACATCGGCGACGTAGACGTCGTAGCTGGCTCCGTCGCGCTCATTGCCGTAGAAGGCGACGCGCTTGCCGTCATGCGCCCACACGGGGCTGCCATGGATGAAGTTGCCGCTGGTGATCTGGCGCACGTTGCCGTTGGGCGCCTGCGAATACAGCTGGAAGTTCTCATCGCCGCCCTCGTCCTTCAGGAACGCGAAGTTCCCGCCGCTGCTCGCCGCGCGCACCCAGCTGATCGGGTCGCGATAGAACGTGAGCTGCTCACGCGCGGCCATGGGAGCTGCGACCCGATGCACCTGTACGGTATCGCCGAAGCGGGTCGCGATCAGCATGGCCCCGTCGGGCAGCCAGTCGAGGAAGGTCGCTTCACGCGACTGCAGGTAACGCTCGAGGCGCGCATTGAGCGCGCCGTCCGGTGGCGGAATCCCTTCGAAAACGAGGTCGCCGCGCTCGCGGTGTGCGGGAGCCGGCGGCACGGGCGTGGCGGCTTGCTGGGCCATCGCGGCGGAGGCGCCGGCGAGTAGCGCTGCGGCCAGAAAAAACTGCGGGCTCATGTGTCAGCGCTAGTGTACTTGGTTACGATGCGCACATGGGCCACTCCGACCGGCAGACCCCGTCGACAGTTCCCGTGAAGCCGACGTTGTATCGTCACCCGCACGGCATCACGGCGGTGGATGCCCACTACCTTTATCCCGGGCACGCCGCGGCGCACATCGTGGTTGACGGCGGGCGTGCCGCCTTCGTCGATGTCGGTACCAACGATTCCGTTCCCCACCTGCTCGCGGCACTGCAGGAGCTCGGTGTGCCCCGCGACGCCGTGGATTACGTGCTGCTGACGCACGTGCACCTGGATCACGCCGGTGGCGCCGGCACGCTCATGCGCGAGCTGCCGCACGCGCAGGCCGTACTGCATCCGCGCGGCGCGCCGCACATGATCGACCCCGCAAAGCTCATCGCGGGCTCGAAAGTGGTCTACGGCGAGGAACGCTTCGCGCGTCTCTACGGAACGCTGGTGCCAATCCCGCCGGCGCGCGTGCGGGTGGTTGCCGATGGTGAGCGCCTCAGGCTCGGCGCGCGTGAGCTGACGCTGCTGCACACGCGAGGTCACGCCGAGCATCACTACGTGGTGGTTGACGAAGCGCACGCCAGCATTTTCACCGGCGACACCTTCGGGCTTTCGTACCGCGCCCTGGATACCCCCACGGGCGTGTTCATCGTGCCCGCCACGGTCCCCACCCAGTTCGACCCCGCGCAAGCCATCGCCTCCATCGACCGCCTGCTCGCCTACAAACCGGAAGTCATGTACCTCATGCATTTCAGCCGCGTGACGCAGGTGCCGCGCCTGGGCGAAATGCTCAAGGCCCAGATCCGTGAATTCGTGCGCATCGGGCGCGCCCACGCCGATGATGCCGACCCACGCCCGGGTATCCGCACCGCCATGCTGGCGCACTGGGTGAGTCTTTTGCGCCTGCAGGGCAGCACGCTCGGCGCCGCGGACATCGAAGGGGCGCTGCGCGGCGACCTGGAACTCAACACCGAAGGGCTGATCACCTGGCTGCAGAGGGAGAAACGCGCGTGACCGGAAAATTCAAAGCGTTCCGCATTCACTCCGAGAACGGCAAGATCGCCGCGCGCTTCGAGCAGATCTCGCTCGCGGATCTGTGCGAGGGCGAGGTGGTGATTCGTGTCAGCCACTCCGGCATCAACTACAAGGACGCGCTCGCCGCCACCGGGGCGGGGCGCATCCTGCGCCGCTACCCGCTGGTCGGCGGGATTGACCTCGCCGGGGTCGTGGATTCTTCCGCCGATGCGCGCTTCAAGCCCGGAGATGCGGTGCTCGTGACCGGCTGCTCGCTGTCGGAGACGCACGATGGCGGCTATGCGCAATTCGCGCGCGTCCCCGGGGACTGGGTGATCCCGATGCCGCCCGGGCTCGATGCCCTCACCGCCATGTCGCTCGGCACCGCCGGCTTCACCGCGGCGCTCGCCATCCACCGTATGGAGCACAACGGTCAGACCCCTGAAGGTGGACCGATCGCGGTCAGCGGCGCGAGCGGCGGCGTCGGCAGCATCGCCGTCGACATGCTGAGCGGCCGCGGCTACAAGGTCGTCGCCATCAGCGGCAAGGGCGGCGCCGCTGACTACCTCAAAGGGCTCGGTGCGGCCGAGGTGCTCAACCGCGAGGGACTTGATTTCGGCACCAAGCCGCTCGAGACCCCGCGCTTTGCCGGCGCCATCGATAACCTCGGCGGTGAGATGCTCACCTGGTTCACGCGCAGCGTGGATTTCTGGGGCAACATCGCCAGTATCGGGCTGGCCGCGGGACCGGAACTCAAGACCACCGTCATGCCCTTCATCCTCAGGGGCATCACGCTCCTCGGCATCAATTCCTCCGCGACGCGCCGCGAGTGGCGGCTGGCGGTCTGGAAACGCATTGCCACGGATCTGAAGCCCCGCCACCTCGACCGGATCGTCACGCGCACCATCGATTTCGATGCGCTGCCGGCGGCGTTTCCCGCCTACATCGAAGGCAAGGTCACCGGGCGCACGGTGGTACGCATTCCGTAGGCTGCAGCGCCGATCCTACCGGTGAGTAGGGTCGGCGCGCGCTGGCCCGTGCACCGGCGCCGCGTATACAATCGGCATCCCCTGTCGAGGACCTGGCGAATGTCGGAAATCCCACCCAGCGCCGGCGCGCGCCTGCGGGCCGCGGTCGAGGCGGAGCGCCCGCTGCAGCTCGTCGGGACCATCAACGCGTACTCGGCGCTCCTGGCTCAACGCGCAGGCTTTCGCGCCATCTACCTGTCCGGCGCCGGCGTCGCCAATGCGTCCTACGGCGTGCCGGACCTGGGGATCACCTCGCTTCCTGACGTGTGCGAGGACGTGCGGCGCATCAGCGGCGCCTGTGAGCTGCCGCTGCTGGTGGATGCCGACACCGGCTGGGGTACGGCTTTCAACATCGCGCGCACCTGCGCCGATCTGATCCGGGCCGGCGCCGGCGGCATGCACCTCGAGGACCAGGTGTCGGCCAAGCGCTGCGGCCATCGGCCGGGCAAGGAGCTGGTTGCGGCGGCCGAAATGGCCGACCGCATCAAGGCCGCCGTCGACGGCCGCACCGATGCGAACTTCGTCATCATGGCGCGCACCGACGCGCACGCGGTGGAGGGCCAGGGCGCAGCCCTGGAGCGCGCGGCGGCCTACGTTGCCGCCGGCGCCGACATGATTTTCGCCGAGGCGCTCAAGAGCCTGGATGAGTACCGCCAGTTCGCAAACGCCGTGCGCGTGCCGGTGCTCGCCAACATCACCGAGTTCGGGCAGACCCCGCTGTTCACGGTCGCCGACCTCGGCGGCGCGGGCGTGCGCCTGGTGCTGTATCCCTTATCGGCATTTCGCGCCGCCGCCAAAGCCACCACGGTGGTGTACGAGGCCATCCGCAGGCACGGAACGCAGCAAAGCGTCGTCGACTGCATGCAGACGCGCGCCGAGCTCTACGAAGTGCTCGGCTACTACGAATACGAGAAAAAGCTCGACGAACTGTTCGGAAAGTAAGCCATGAACGACACCCCAGCCCTCAAGCCGAAGAAATCTGTCGCCCTCTCGGGGGTGACCGCAGGCAACACCGCACTGTGCAGCGTCGGCCGCACCGGCAATGACCTGCACTACCGCGGCTACGACATCCTCGAGATCGCGACCGTGTGCGAGTTCGAGGAAATCGCCTACCTGCTGATTCACGGCAAGCTCCCCAACCCTGCGGAGCTCGCCGGCTACAAGAGCAAGCTCAAGTCGCTGCGCGGCCTGCCGGGCCCGGTGCGCAGCGCCCTGGAACTGCTGCCCGCGGGCGCCCACCCGATGGACGTGCTGCGCAGCGGAACTTCGGTGCTCGGCTGCACGCTGCCGGAGAAGGATGATCACCGCGCGCCGGGCGAGCGCGACATCGCCGACCGGCTGGTCGCGTCCTTAGGATCGATGCTCGCTTACTGGTACCACTTCAGTCACTCAAGCCAGCGCATCCAGGTGGAGACCGAGGACGACTCGGTCGGCGGACACTTCCTGCACCTGCTGCACCGCCGCGTCCCGCCCGCCTCCTGGGTGCGCGCCATGCACACCTCGCTGATCCTGTACGCCGAGCACGAGTTCAATGCCTCGACCTTCGCCGCGCGCGTGATCGCCGGCACCGGCGCCGACGTTTACTCGTGCATCGTGGGCGCGATGGGCGCGCTGCGCGGACCCAAACACGGCGGCGCCAACGAAGTCTCGTTCGAGATCCAGAAGCGTTACGACACGCCGGAGGCCGCGGACGCCGACATCCGCGCGCGCGTGGCCGCCAGGGAAGTGATCATCGGCTTCGGCCACCCGGTGTACACCATCTCGGATCCGCGCAACCAGGTGATCAAGGAAGTGGCCCGCAGCCTGTCGCAGGAAAGCGGCGACATGAAGATGTTCAACATCGCCGCGCGCATCGAGAAGGTGATGCACGCGACCAAGAACCTGTTCGCGAATCTCGACTGGTTCTCGGCCGTCTCGTATCACATGATGGG
>Ga0070761_10002019_pt1 | contig 12592 bp, 13 predicted proteins | sample HubBroMetageREF1_FD_66724 | JGI IMG/M metagenome (GOLD analysis project Ga0070761, IMG submission 66724) | Reference soil microbial communities from the Hubbard Brook experimental Forest, New Hampshire, USA - Hubbard Brook CCASE Soil... | ecosystem: Environmental > Terrestrial > Soil >...
GGATTCGTGACACTCAGCTGAATCGAGAGAATAGATCCGTTCGACCATCCGAGCGCGCCGATTTTGTCGGGATCGACCAGGCCCTTCGCGATCAGGTTGTCGACACCCTTTTCGATGTCGGGAATTTCCAGGTCGTAGTAGTGCCCGCAGCAGATCGACTCGACCCATTTCAGCCCGTAATCGGAGCTGCCGTGGTAATTCGTCTTGAGCACGAACGCGCCGCGTTCCGTCATGAGTTGCTGCGAGTATCCCCAAGTCTCCGACCATGAATCGTGGTCCGCGCCCGCGGGTCCGCCGTGCGTCGCGACGACGAGCGGGTACTTCTTGCCGGTCTCATAGTTGAAGGGATAAAAGAGAATGCCCTCGACGTCGTCGTCGTTCGCGCCCTTCCAGTGCAGAACTTCGGTCTTGGCGACGGTTTTGTTCTTGTACTGAGGATTCAGACTAGTCAACTGGACCGGCGAGGTGACCTTCGTCCCGTCGAGTTGAGCGCGAAACCACTGCGTAGGCGTACTGGCGGTCGAATACTGGTAAACCAAAGTGTGGCCGTCGTCGCCCAGGACAAAATCGAAATAGTTGCGCGGCGTGTCGCCGGTGATCCACTCGCGCGACCAGGTCGCACCGTTTCGCGTGTAGCGCGCGGGCTTCTTATAAACACCGTCATCGAGCAGCGTGACGAAGCCGTCCTTGGTGATCTCGAGATTGAAGCCCATCGCCCGTTCCCAATCGAGGTTCACTTCGGTGGTTGAGCTGGAAGCGAGGTCATAGAAATAGAGCTTCTGAATCGAAGCGGTGTAGAAGCGCGGCGAATCGGAAAACGGCGCGACCACGTAAAATCCGGAATTGTCGCGCGCCCAGCGAACGCGGTCCGGCAGAATCTTGCGCCCCGGGAAAATCTGCGTGTGATCGCCGGTCTTCAGATCGACGATGTAAGTCACCGGCGGGGTTTTCTGGTCCCACACGTAGCTCAGCTCGCGCCGCGCCACCGCGACGGCTTTCTTTCCGTCCCAGGACGGCTCGAAGGACTGGATCCAATCCGTGTTGTCGGTGAGCCGCGTGACTTTCTTGTCTTTCACGGCGAATTTGAAAAGCCGCACGGGAGGCGTGTGGGCTTCGTCGTCCACGATGTCGCTATCGTCTTTGCGCTCTTTCGTGTCGCGCTCGTAGAGCGAGGGATCTTCTTCGGCGCTGAAGAGGATCGTGTCGTTGTCGAGCCACTCGAACTGATTGATGCCGCGCTCGAATTCGGTCACGTGCCAGGGCTCGCCGCCGCCGGCGTTCATCAGCCAGAGCTGGTTATGCGCGGCTTTGGCGTTCGGCTTGGGCAGCGCGCGGCTGCTCAGGAATGCGATGGTCTCGCCGGCAGGCGACCAGCGAGGGTTGGAAACGTCGTCTTCACCTTGCGTGAGCTGAATTTCTTTCTTCTCCGTGAGGCTCGAAAGATAGAGATTGCTGACGCGGACGTCTTTCTCCTTGTCCGCAGTGTTTTTCACCCATACAGCCCATTTGCCGTCGGGCGAAATGCGAAACTGGCTGGCGTTTTCGGTGAACACGAAATCGTCGGCCTTCCACGGGGATTTCTTGGCGGTTTCGGCCGGCTTCGTGTCGTCTGCCGCAATTGCAGGCGCCGCGACCGCAATCAACGCCACCAGCAGAGCCGCAGCAAATAGCCGCGCTCGCAGCCGCAGTCGCAACAATTCTCGAGTCATCGTTCCCTCCGGGTTCGCCCAATGCGGTGCAGACCCTATCACATCGACACGCGCCGCAAAAGGCGCAACCGATGCCGGCGCGAGCGGCAATGATAGCGGTTTGAATTGGAATTGCACGCAAGAGACCGGCGGCACAAAACATGAGCTATACTTTTCCGGTGAAACCGGCGCCTGCGTTGACAAAAGACACGATTCAATTCTTCCGCGAGTTGGTCCGCAACAACAATAAGCCGTGGATGGACGCGAACCGCGAGCGCTATCGCGCGGCGGTGGTGGAACCGTTGCGCGCGCTGCTGGACCGCCTGACGCCCGCCGCGCGCAAATTGAATTCGGGATTTGTGATAACCGGCCGCGCTAACGACAATTTTTCGCGCATCAATCGCGATATTCGTTTTGCACGGGACAAAATGCCCTACCGGCCGCACATGTACCTGCTCCTCTCGGAAGCAGGCGGCGAAGGAGGCCAGCTTTACGCCGGCGTTTCCGCGGACGCGGTCACCTGCGGCTTTCGCATCTACGGCGGCAGCCGGACTTCGCCACTTGTCCAGTTTGGACGCGTGCGTGGCCGCGATAATCCGCAGTGGATCGAGCGGCAAGAACGCCGCTGCGGCGGGGAATACGAAAGCTATTGGTATTCGACGGAAAAAGGCGAATGGACCAAGCACAAAGGCTGGCCCACCGCGCCTGAGCAATGGAAGAAGTTGCAGGCGTGGATCGTGCGCCGGAAGTTTTCGCCCGCAGCCGCCACGCGTGCGGGTTTCGAACGCGAAGTGGCGAAGGTCTTCACCGACGTGTATCCGTTCTACGAGTTCACGTCTTCGCCGAAGTGGAAGCGCTAGAGAAGGAGAAAGGCTGATGGCAATGAGCCGCGAGCAAGCGCGCAGGGAACACACCGAAAAAACCAGCCACGAGCAGTTCAGCGAGACGATTTATGGAGTGGTCTGCGCCGGTTGTCACAATTACACTTTCATCGACAAGACGAATTGCCCGTCCACCTGCCGTGAACACGAAACCTGCCGCCAGGCGTATTCCTGAGGCGCGTTTCGGTTGCCGGGCGGCGGAAGGCAGAACCGGAGCCTTCGACCGACTCGCATCAAACCGCCTGATTTGAGTCTTTCTTCTGCGTCCCTTGAAGGCGACGCCAGATGAACCATGCGGGAGTACCGATCACTCCCAGCCAGAACAGAATCGATGGGCCGTAGGCGAAAACGAAAATCGCGGTTCCGGTGATTCCTGCCGCGAGATTCCCCAGTCCCTCGACCAGCGAATTGCGAAGCCGACGTCCCGTGGAAAACGATTCCGGATTCAATTGCTCGCGATATTCCTCGTTCAACTGGACCTGTACCGTGGCGTAGCGCACTTCATGTTCCATATGAGCACGCTGCCCGTCCATGCTTTCGATTTCGCCACGAATACGCGCCAGCTCCTGTTCGGCCTCGAATACGTCCGAAAGCTTTCCAGTTCGCGTGCCGAGAAGCTGAAGGATGCGCTGCTCGGTGGCGCGGGCCGTCTTCAGCCGCGCCGTCAAATCGATGTATGCGTCCGTCACTTCCCGATTGTTCCGCGTTTCCTGTTCCACATGGCCTAGCTTTCGCAGGTCGGCGAGAAAACCTTCGAGCTGCCTGTCGGGCACGCGCAGCGTTGCGGACACCGACCGCGCCGAGTCTGTTTGAGAATTCGCGTTCATATCCTGCAGGTAGCCGCTGCGCGCCGAGGTCAAAGGCTGGATTTGCGCGCTCGCCTGATCGTAGTTCTGCGCCAGGATGGTGATCGATGCGGTCTGCACGATCATGGGGCCACGAGCCTCGGGTGCCTCAATTCCTTGAGCTTTCTCTGCCTCTTCGGATTTGCCTGCGGTAGCGCCAGGCATGCCTCCGAAGATGCCCTCAGCGTGATCGCCAAGCCCATGAAAATTGCCATTCGAGTCGGTCGCTATGCCCGGAGTCGCAAGCGTTTGAAGCCCTGTCGCCGTTCGGCCGTTCGACGGCTTTGCCGGCGGCGGGACCGCCGGACCCACCCTGGCATAGTCAACTGAGGTACCCTCTTGTTGAATTCGTCGACGCGCAAGCGCAGAGGCCTGCTCCGGGCTCATTTTCGACCGAAGCAAATTCGGAATCGCCATCCACGCCACAACTAGCACCAGGGCTGAATAGAACGCCCAAGCCAGGCCGCGAACCAAACGCCGGTTCGGTTTCTTTTCGGCCGCCGATTGGGACGGAGCGCTCTGCTCTTCCTGTCCGCTGGATTCGACAATTCGGTCACTCAATTTCGCCGGGCACGGCTCAATCTGAAAATCCAGCAGGCGCTCCGAAACTTGCCGAAGCTGCGCCGCCACGGCTTGGCATTCGCCGCAATGCTCTAAATGGCTCGCCAGCGCGGAAGCCTGATGCGCTTCCAGTTCGCCATCGAGATACGCCATGATTTCTTCGGGCTCGAACGCGTGTTGTGTTGAACGATTCATCTCGGTTCCTCGATCTTCCGCTGGGCGTCTCCTTGCACCGGCATCAGTTTTTCTTTCAGCGCCATTCGCGCGCGAAATAGCCTCGACCGAACGGTGTTGACCGGCAGCCGCAGAATTCCTGCGATCTCCGAATAACTGAGTTGCTCGTACTCGCGCAGCATCAACACCTGGCGATCCGCTTTGTCGAGATTTTCCAGCGCACGCCGGACCCACAATGCCGCGTCAGGATTTCCTTCGCGAGCAGCACAATCGTGATTCTCGACTTGCTCAACTTCCCGGCCCGATTTGCGCCACTCCGCTGACGCGAGATTGACCGCAATTCCGTACAGGTAGCTCCGAAAACTCGCGCGTGGTTCATAGCGCGTCGCATTCCGAATCAAGGCGAGAAAGCACTCCTGCGTCAACTCCTCCGCTCGCGCGGGATTTTCGAGCCGCCGCCGGAAGAAGCCATAAAGCGGCTCGCGATAGCGCTCGAAGATCTCCCGAAACGCGTCGCGCGAACCCTTCTGGAACTCGAGGATCAACTGCTCGTCGCTATTCATCGCATCGGTTGCCGCAAGAGCTGTTTCATCGCCGTTCCGTCCGGGTCGCGCTGTTAACCCTGCTCCTACTCTTAGAATGTCGCCAGCGGGCAAAAAGTTCCCGGGATCCTTCGATTTCGCGGCGGCTCAAGGCCAAGATCAAATCTTGAGTCGCTCCGCAGACCAGATTGACGCTTTCGCTCGCGTTTCGTACGATGCGCATCGCTCGAACGACTAACTCATGAAACGCGTGCTCACAATTCTGCTTTGGGTAGCGATTGGGCTCGCGGGGGCTGGAGCGCTGGCAGCGATTGCGTTCGAACGCCGCGAGCCTCTGAACGCGACCTGGTTCGTCGTCGCGGCGGTCTGCACCTATCTTGTCGCCTACCGTTTCTACTCCAAATTTCTTGCTGCCAAAGTCCTGGCTCTTGACGACAGCCGCGCCACGCCCGCCGAACGCCTCGAAGATGGCCGCGATTTCGTCCCTACGAACAAGTGGGTCCTGCTAGGCCACCATTTTGCCGCCATCGCCGGGCCAGGTCCGCTAGTCGGGCCGACGCTCGCCGCCCAGTTCGGCTATCTCCCGGGAACGTTATGGCTGATCGTGGGTGCGGCGCTAGGCGGCTGCGTCCAGGATTTCACGATTCTGTTCTGTTCCATCCGTCGCGACGGGAAGTCGCTGGGACAAATGGCGCGCGAGGAAGTGAGCAAGCGCGGCGGCATGATCGCGCTCATCGCGGTGCTGACGATCATGGTGATCTTGCTCGCGGTTATCGCGCTCGTGGTGGTGAAGGCGCTGAAGGAATCGCCCTGGGGGACGTTCACGCTCGCGATGACGATCCCGATTGCCATCGTAATGGGACTTTACCTTCGATACATCAGGCCGGGCCGCGTTTTGGAAGCTTCCATAGCCGGAATCGCGCTGATCGTGTTCGCGGTCGTCGCCGGGCAATGGGTGAACGCGTCGGCGGCGTGGTCTCGGGCGTTCACGTTGTCTGGTCCCACGCTGGCAATCGCGATCATTGCATACGGCTACGCAGCTTCGGCATTGCCGGTATGGCTGTTGCTTGCGCCGCGAGACTATCTGAGCGCCGTCATCAAGATAGGAGCGATTCTTGCCCTGGCCGTGGGAGTCATCTTCGTCCGGCCCACACTGGCGATGCCTCCCCTCACGCGATTTGTCGACGGCAATGGACCCGTGTTCGCGGGAAAAATCTTCCCCTTCTGTTTCATCACGATTGCGTGCGGAGCCGTCAGCGGGTTTCACGCGCTGATTTCGTCGGGGACAACCCCCAAAATGATTCTGCGCGAGGGCCATGCCCGCCTGGTCGGCTACGGATCGATGCTGATGGAATCGTTCGTCGGAGTGATGGCGATGATTGCGGCCTGCGCGCTTCAGCCCGGAGTTTATTTCGCGATCAACAGTCCGGCGGGAATCGTTGGCAAGACGGCCGATGCTGCGGCGAGAACGATCCAGGGGTGGGGCTTCGCGCTCGACCCCCAGACAATGACATCTCTCGCGCAGAGGGTGGGCGAACGCACGCTGCTCGACCGCACTGGCGGAGCGCCGTCTCTTGCGGTCGGGATGGCGCAGATATTCAGTGGAACGATCGGGGGCGAGCGCCTGCTGAGCATCTGGTATCACTTCGCGATCATGTTCGAGGCGCTTTTCATCCTCACTGTACTCGACGCAGGAACGCGCGTCGGCCGGTTCATGGTTCAGGAACTTGCTGGACATGCGTGGAAACCGCTGGGACGCTCCGGCTGGATGCCGGGAATTCTCGTCACAAGCGCGCTGATGGTGGGCGCGTGGGGCTACTTCCTTTGGCAGGGCGTGATGGACCCGCTCGGCGGAATCAATTCACTCTGGCCGCTGTTCGGAATCTCGAATCAGCTGCTCGCCGCGGTTGCGCTCGTCGTGGCAACCACGATCCTGTTGAAGATGGGCCGCGCACGTTTCGTGTGGGTGACGCTGGTACCAATGGCCTGGCTCGTGACCGTCACAACCACCGCGAGCTATCAAAAGATCTTCCACTCCAATCCGCGAATCGGTTTTCTCGCCCAGGCAAGAGCGCTTTCTGCGCAGATTGCTTCCGGCGCCGTTCCGGCAGAGAAGATCGCGGATACGCAGCGATTGATTTTCAACAACCGGCTGGACGCCGCCGTCACCGCGATTCTGCTGGTGATGGTTCTTGTTCTCATTGTGGAAGCGATCGGCGAATGGATCATGCTTGCCCAGAGGCGAAAAACCGCCACTCTGCACGAGTCGCCATACGTAGCGACGCAGTGGGCCGAAGGAGACTGAGATGTCGAGACCGAACGATCGTTTGCGGCAGGCAAAGACTCCGGCAACGGGCCTGTTTCGCCGGCCGTGGCAGTGGTTGCGTCAGGTGACAGGGGATGCGGCCTATGAGAACTATCTTCGTGGCGTTCGGCGTCGCACTCCAGGCGGCGTTATGGACCCCTCGGCTCCCAGGATGTCCCGCTCGGAGTTTTATCTTGATAGCCTCCGCCGGCGATATTCGACGCCCTCCCGCTGTTGCTAAGGTGTTCGAGATTCGTTGACGCCCGTGCGGATAAGCCCGTATAATTGACGTTTGTCGCTAGCTCTTGGAGGCAGCATGTACGCGGTCATTCGCAGTGGTGGGAAGCAGTATAAAGTGGAGCCCGGCGCCACCATCGAGGTGGAGCGCCTGGAGGGCAAAGTAGGCGGCAAGGTGACTTTTGAGGATATTCTCGCGGTGCGGACGGACGAGAAGAAAGTCCTGCTGGGCGCCGATGCCACGAAAGCCAAGATCACGGGCAAGATCGTGAAGCACGGTCGCGCCCCTAAGGTGAAAGTGCTCAAGTACAAGACGGGCGGGCAGTACAATATTCAGCGCGGCCATCGGCAGGGGTACACCGCCGTTCAGGTCAGCGACATCCAAATCGCATAGAGGTTGTCATGGCACATAAAAAGGGCGGCGGGTCTTCCACAAACGGACGCGACTCGCACGGGCAGCGCCTCGGTATCAAGAGATTCGGGGGTCAGGTTGTGACCGGCGGCAGCATTCTGATTCGCCAGCGCGGAACGCGCTATAAGGCGGGGAAGAACGTCGGCCGCGCGAAGGATGATTCGCTGTTTGCGCTCATCACGGGCGTGGTCCGCTTCGAAGACAAGGGCGGACACGGAAAGTTCATCAGCATCCTTACGGTGGAAGAAGTGGCGTCGGTGGCGAATCCGAAGGCCGCTGCGACTGCCGCCGACTGAAATTCCAACCTCCATGCTTCGCTTGAGCCCCGCGCTATCCTGTTTTTCCCACGGGCGCTAACGTATGGCGTGCAGAACCGCATTCTTTCCGAGAACCTTCCGTGTTTGCTGACGAAGCCAAAATCATGGTCAAGGGAGGCGACGGCGGCAACGGCTGCGTCGCTTTTCGCAGGGAGAAATATGTGCCACGAGGCGGCCCTTCGGGCGGCGATGGCGGGCACGGCGGCGACATCTTCCTCGAGGCGAACCCGCACGACAATACTCTGCTGCGCTATCGCTACAATCGCGAATTCCGCGCGGACCGCGGCAGGCACGGCGAAGGCTCGAAGTGCCAAGGCGCCTCGGGCGGGCCGACGATCCTAACGGTCCCTGTCGGCACGGTGGTCTTCGACGCCGACACGAATGAGCAACTTTTCGATTTCACGGAGCCCGGCCAGCGATTTCACGCAGCCCGCGGCGGACGCGGCGGGCGCGGAAACGGCAATACGCATTTCATCCGGCCCTGGCACCAGGCTCCGCGCGAGCACGAGGATGGTCAGCCTGGCCAGGAACGTCATCTGCGGCTTGAGCTGAAGTTGCTGGCGGACGTTGGCCTGGTTGGCTTCCCGAACGCCGGCAAATCCACGCTGATTTCGCGCATCTCGGCCGCTCGGCCGAAAATCGCGGCTTATCCTTTCACGACGCTTGAGCCGCACCTCGGCGTCGTCTCTGCTGATCCGGATGCTGCGCCCGGTAACGGCCGCACCTTTGTGGTCGCCGATCTTCCCGGGCTGATCGAAGGCGCGCACGAAGGCGCAGGTCTCGGCACGCGCTTCCTGAAGCATATCGAGCGCACGCGTCTGATCGCGCACCTGGTGGATACGAGCGACGCGAACGATCGCGACCCGGTAAAGGATTTTGAAATCATCGAGCACGAGCTCTCTTCCTTCAGCCCTGAGCTTGCCGAAAAACCCATGATCGTGGTGGCCACAAAGCTCGACGCCACCACGAACCGCGAGCACCTGGAGGAACTGCGCGCCTATGCCGCGAAGCGTCATCTTGAGTTTCATGCGATCTCATCGGCGACGGGCGAAGGAATCGTCCCGCTGGTGCGCGCGATGGCCGACGCGCTGGATCGCATTCCCAAGCCTTCGCTGCCGGCGGCCGCGCCCGATGCGTCCGAGCCGGATGTGCTGCCCGCCGTGGAGAATCAGTCCGCTGAGCCGCACCGAGAGCCGCGTTGACTTCTCACTCCGGGCACAAATCGCAGGCGCCGCACGCTGGGCATGGTCGCGCCATTGCTCTTTTTGGTGGCACGTTCGATCCCGTCCATGCCGGACATATCGCCGTGGCGCAAGCGGTGCAGCGCCGGTTTCACCTGGACGCCATCCATTTCGTCCCGTCGTCGCGTCCGCCGCACAAGTCACTTTCCGAGCTGACGCCCTTCGACCACCGCTATGCCATGGTCGCGCTGGCGTGCGCGGATCATTCCGGTTTTCTGCCGTCGCTCGCCGAAGCGCCCGCGGACGGCGCGACGCCGCACTTTTTCTACACGGTAGACACGGTCCGCCGATTTCGCCGCGAGCATCCGGACGATCACATCTACTTCATCGTCGGCGCGGATCAGTTTCTTGAAATCCCCACCTGGAAGAACTACGAGTCGCTTCTCGATCTGAGCGATTTCATCATTGCGAGCCGCCCGGGCTTTCGCATCGACGCGCTGCGATTGGTGGTGCCGCCGGAAAAACTGGGCCACGGGCCCAAGAACGATCCGCACAAAATCGTGCTGCGCAAATCCGTGATTCACCTGCTGACCACTGTCTCCAGCCACGTCTCCTCCACCGAGGTCCGGGAGCGGCTGGAACAGCACAAAAGCATCCACGGGCTTGTGCCCGCGCGCGTAGAGGAATACATTCTCGGGCAGGCCCTGTACCGGTGACTCTGAACTCCCTTCGTTCCGAAATTCGACTGGCTGTCGAAGCGGCTCAGGACAAGCACGCGGTGGACATCACTGTGCTGAAACTGGCGGGCACCGGAGCCTTTGTCGAATATTTTCTCTTGTGCTCCGGGCAGAGCCAGCCGCAGATCAAAGCCATCAGCGACGCGATCGAAGAGAGGCTCGGTAACCAAGGAGTGCGCTTGGCGCATCGCGAGGGCAAAACCGGCGCTGAATGGATGCTGCTCGACTACGGCGATTTCGTCGTGCACGTCTTCAGCGAGCGCGCGCGCCACTACTACGACCTGGAACGGCTGTGGCGTTCGGCCGAGCGCATCGATTTTCCCGCGCCTTCGCGGCCACCGGGACTTCACGAAGACTCTGGCACCGATTTACCCACTCAATGAGCGCCACCCATATTGTCTGGGTCGCCGTCGATCCAGCCTCGAAGCACGTTCTTGAAATCGCCGAGAAGCTGGCCGACACCGCAACCACGATTCTGATCACCGGCGAAAGCGGCACGGGCAAGGACCAGCTGGCGCGATGGATTCACGAACGCGGCCCGCGGCGCGACGCTCCCTTCCTGAAGATCGACTGCGCGAGCCTTCCCTCCGAGCTTGTGGAATCGGAGCTGTTCGGCCATGAACGCGGCGCCTTCACGGGAGCCGTCGCGCGCAAGCCGGGGCGCCTGGAAATGGCGCAGGGCGGCACGATCGTGCTCGACGAAATCGCCGCGCTTACACCGGGCATGCAGGCCAAGCTTCTGCGTGTGCTGGAAGAGCGGACGTTTGAGCGCCTCGGCGGAACGGAAACGCTGCGCATGGACGCGCGCCTGATGGCGCTGACGAATACCGATCTCAATAAAGCGGTGGCCGAAGGGCGCTTTCGCGAAGACCTTTTCTTCCGGCTGAACGTTCTCGCCCTGGGCGTTCCGGCGCTTCGCGAGCGTCGTGAGGATGTGGAGGCGCTTGCCTCGCATCTTCTCGAGCGGCTCGCGCCCGTGCATGGCCGCGAGGGAGCGTCGCTCGATGACGCAGCGTTGCGGTTGCTGCAATCGTATCCGTGGCCGGGGAATGTCCGCGAACTCAAGAACGCGCTCGAGCACGCGCTGATATTCGCGAAGGAGCCTCTGCTTCACGCCGAAGACTTTCCGCAAATTCTCAGCAATGCCGGCGACGCTTCTGCGCGGATCGGCGCGATGAGGTCGCTCGAGGATCTCGAGCGCGACGCCATCGTCGCGACGCTCGAAGGCACGCGCTACAAAATTGGCCGCGCCGCCGAAATCCTCGGCATCAGCCGCAAAACGCTCCTCGAGAAACGCAAGAAGTACGGCTTGGTCTGAGGCTTTCGCGGGGCCTCGACGCGCCCTTACATCACCGCCATGAAACTCACGCTGGTAATGCTCGGGAAGACTCGGAGGCCGGAAATCCGCGCACTTGTGGAAGACTACGCCAGCCGCATCGGCCGCTACGCTGAAATTGAAATTAACGAGATTCGCGATGGCAGCCCTGCGGCGCTTCGCAAACTGAAACTCGATTCGGCCGCAACGGTGGTGCTTCTGGACGCGGCGGGGAAACAGTTCACGTCGCAGCAATTCGCGCGCTGGCTGGGCGATCTTCGCGACCGCGGCGCGCGCGAAGTGGTTTTTCTGTGCGGCGATGCGCAGGGCTTTCCTGACGAGCTTCGCGCCGCCGCAAAGCAGAAAATCTCGCTTTCAACTTTGACGATGCCGCATGAATTTGCCCGCGTCGTCCTGGCCGAGCAAATCTATCGCGCGTTCGCCATTCTTGCCGGCCACCCCTACCCGAAGTAGCCGCTCTTCTGCAACAATAGCTCATCATGTCGATCACGATTCGTTTCGACAAAGACGAGCCCACCGCTTCCGCCGAACTGATGATCAAGAAGCCGCTGCCCGACTACGACCTCCCGGAAGCGGAAGCGCCGGTTCCGCGCGAAGTCGATCCCATGCTTGCCTCCCAGGGCTTCAAGGACTTGCTGGACGAAGTTCGCGCAATTCTCGCGAACGAGCTTAGCGCCGGGAACCTTGAAATCGCGCAGCTTACGGGCGCCATCTGCCACGACGTCAGCGTCTATCGCCCGGGGATCTGGCTGGTCGTTCGGGAACGCGGCAAAGATGGCGATATGTCGGAAGCCGCACGCGAACGCGTCACCGCCCTCGCCGAGAAGCTTCGCGAAGACCTGAATCTCTCGTGATTGGCGGCCCGATCTCTGCCCGCTGCGCCGCGCGTCTTGACGTTTTGGTCCGGCGCGGCCAGTATTGAGAATTGTCGTGGCGGGGCGATGAATGCCTGAGGGCAAGGGACTCCTGATCGTCTACACTGGGCCGGGCAAGGGAAAAACCACTTGCGCGCTCGGAACGGCCTTTCGCGCTGTGGGTCAGGGCTTGCGGGTCCTGATGGTGCAGTTTATCAAGGGTTCCTGGCATTACGGCGAGCTGGACGCGGCCAAGATGCTCGGCGACGACAAGTTCGAGATTCGGCCGATGGGCCGCGGCTTCGTCAAAATCGGCGGCGCGGAAACCGATCCCGAAGATATTCGCATGTGCGAGCAAGCCTGGGAATATGGCCGCGAGCAGATTTACAGCGAGAAGTATGACTTGGTCGTGCTGGACGAAATCAACTACGTGATCAGCTACAAGATGCTCGATGCGGAACGCGTGGTAGACTCGCTCGAAAAGCGGCCCGAGCGCGTGCACGTGATCTGCACGGGACGCAA
>Ga0070761_10002021_pt1 | contig 12585 bp, 12 predicted proteins | sample HubBroMetageREF1_FD_66724 | JGI IMG/M metagenome (GOLD analysis project Ga0070761, IMG submission 66724) | Reference soil microbial communities from the Hubbard Brook experimental Forest, New Hampshire, USA - Hubbard Brook CCASE Soil... | ecosystem: Environmental > Terrestrial > Soil >...
CTCAGGAGCTTGCTGTCTTCGATCAGGAGTATCTTCATTTTTTCTCGCTGGCGAACCTTGTGCTGATGTGCGCTGCTAAAGGGCTTGCCACACTGGCGCATAAAGCGGTAACGTGGGCCTTCTGCAGTTGTGTGCAGCAGCAGCGTGCTCGTTCATTGCGCTAGCGGCTTGGGTTCGGCGGCTGCCATTCTGAATGCTAAACTCGAACGTGGCGACGGAGTGCTTGCAATGTGGGCAGGCGAACGTGGTCACGCCGTGCATCGTCTTGATCGTGTAATGCCTCATAGCTTCAAGTCTAGCCCCTTATCCCGCTATGACTCCGAACCGAAGTTTCTAAGGCGGGAATCCGCATCCAACCCGTGTGCCTGCGGCGAGTCAGTTGCTTCCCAATTAGTGCTTTATTTTGTGCAGGCGGGGCGATGGTACCGTTTCCTATGTCTTTAGCTGAGAAAAACAGATCGAAGGCACGGCTCTGGATCTCTGGCGACATCCCTATCCCTGTATCACTCACAGTTAGCCTAACGTAGTGATCTGCGCAATGCCTCCTCAGCGTGTTTGCGCCCGCTGATGTCACGGATGTTGCACTGGATGACCCGGGTGCCGCCCGCCGTATAAACATTACTGACAAGCTCTACCGCTATTCGGCGACCGTCTCTGGTTTCGAGGGGCAAATCGTCGTAACGGATAACGCCCTTGCTTTTTTAATCAGAGAAGCTTAAACGGCTGGCGGAAATGTCCTTAACAAGGCCGATTTCCCAGATACTCTTCCCCACTAACTCAGCATGCGAATATCTTAACAGGTCGGTCAAGAACCGGTTCACATCCACCACTTGCCCGGTCGCAAAATCGAGGATCAATATGCCGTCTTGGGCAGCTTCAAACAGTCGGCGGTAACGACTTTCGGAAGCCTCAAGCGTTTTCTGAGCCTCCTTGTGCTCCGCGATATCGTGAAGTTCACCGCGAACCAGGATAGCCCCCCAACCTCGCGGGTGATTGCTGTCGAGATTTCGCTCCTATCCTCTCGCCCCTGCTTGTGCTCAATCAAGACCTACCTCCGTGTTGTCCTGTGCAATGCTGCACATCAGGAACATAATGGCAGTAGCCCCCACAGATGGAGCATAGTTGTATCACGTTGTTGGACCTATCTCTGTATTTGGCACCCTCTTGCAAGTGCGCTTTAGCGCCATCGCTCTGGGTCGACATCAATGCCATCTCTCTATTTTCGCAACCTCCTTAAGGTAATTCTCGAAGGTGCTAAGTTGAAGGAAGCGCAACCACTTTGTGATGCTGTCTTCTTTATCTTCGGCTCTGCAGCATCTCGGTTACGTTTTTGAGCACGGTTTCAACCGCAAGGAATCCCGAACGACTGCTTGGGGCTCGGAACCACCATGATCGGACCAAGCATGGTCACGCCTGCAATGCGTAGCACCTGAGCTTACGGTAGAGTGTCGTTTTGCCGATGCCCAGTAGTCTGGCGGCTTGCAGCTTGTCGCCGTTGAGTTCAGCGATGGCCCTCAGGATGGTCTGTTTCTCGAGCTCTGCCATCGGAATGATCTTGCCCGCGCGGCCGTTTCCGCTCGATGCTTCCGGGTTGGGCAAATTCGCGATTCCCCAGGGCAAGTCTCTAGTTTGAATCAGAGGACTGCTGGTCAAGGCGCAGGTGCGTTCCAGGCAGTTCTCCAATTCACGCACGTTGCCCGGCCAGCCGTAGGCCAGCATGGCATTAAGCGCTTCGTCGCTGAGGCTTCTTTCCTGTCCGGAATTCCGCACCATGCGTCCCAGGAAATGGGCGATCAGTAGAGGAATGTCCTGGCGCCTCTCGCGCAGGGCTGGAATGCGCAGGGTGAGTACGTTGAGACGGAGGTACAGGTCGCGTCGGAAAGTGCCCTGAATCACTGCTTGATCCAGATCGCAGTTGGTGGCCGCCAGGAAGCGCACGTTGGCGCAAATACGGGGCGCAATGGATGCTGGACGGATCTCTTTTTCCTGGATAGCACGCAACAACTTTGCTTGCAGAAAGAGCGGTAGTTTGCCGACTTCATCGATAAACACGGTTCCGCCTTCGGAGATGGCCCTCAGGTGGTCCTTGGCTTGGTTGGCGCCAGCGAATGCACCTTTGACGCAGCCGAAGAGCTCACTCTCAATCAGAGCGGGCACGAGAGATCCGCAATTGACTGAGATGAACGGCTTGTCGCGGAAAGGGCCGGAAAGGTGGATAAAGCGCGCGACCATCTCCTTCCCTGTGCCGCTTTCGCCCAGGATGAGTATGGGGTGTGCACTGTTGGCAGCTTTGGCGATGATGTGGTACAGTCTTTCCATCTCAGGGGCGCGGCCGACGATGCCACCGCATCCTGTTTCAGACTTCATCTCCCTTCGCGGCATACGGTTTTCCGATCTCACCTTCAACTGACTGGCCACGCGCTCCGGTCGCGGTCCTAGCTAGAGTTGCCGACATTTGCCAACCTGACGAACTCCCTGGTGAAAAGTCTCAGGAAACGCCAATCGAGCCGAAGTCGGCGCACCGGTCTTGCCAAGCCATTGCATTTACCTTTCCATCTCCGAGTGATAGTTAACCGATAGAAAATGCGGCCCGGAATCTCAGCCCCAGAGTGTCACAACACTGTCAAGAGACAGAAGGTTCGACACACCCGGCCTAGCTAGCTTAAGATGGCATTAGAACTACCTTTCGTGTTATGAGCCTACAGAAACTAGGTTGCTTGTATCCATGACGGGTTGAGCACGTCGGATGATTGTCGAACGTGTCCCTCGACTCGACACTTCGACGGTCAGTCTGGCTTGTGTTCGCAAAGTGGGTAACTCGCCCTAGAACTCAACGAGGACTGATGTTCAGCTTTTTCATTTTCGAGTAGAGGGTCGTGCGGTTCATTCCCAGTCTATTTGCAGCACCCGATGCGCCAGCTATCACTCCGCGCGCCTCTTTCAGAGCCTGAAGAATGATCTCGCGTTCGACCTCTGGGGACAGCCTGCCAGAAAATGACTTTGTATCCCTTCTTAGTTCACCAAGCGGAACCGTCAGGACTGATGAGTTCGTCAAAATCACGCATCGCTGAACTAGGTTCCGCAATTCTCTGATGTTCCCCGGCCAGCTCCAATTCAGAAGGGCATCCATTGCTTCAGCTGGAATAGTCGCGATCGACTTCTTCGCTTCAGCTCCGTATCGGGACACGAAGAAACGCACAAGAGCAGGAATGTCGCTTTTCCTCTCTCGCAGAGCGGGAACGTAAATCGGAAAGACATTCAGTCTATAAAATAGGTCCTCCCGGAAGCGACCTTCAGCCATACTCCTATGCAAATCCTGATTTGTGGCAGCAATCAGCCTAACGTCGACCTTTAGGGTTTGGTTACTTCCGAGCCTCTCGAATTCCTTGTCTTCCAGCACCCGTAACAACTTCGGTTGAATTTTAGCCGGAAGGTCGCCCACTTCGTCTAACAGCAAGATCCCCTTGTCAGCTACTTCCCAGCGACCGATACGCCGATCGATGGCTCCGGTGAATGCGCCCTTTTCGTGCCCGAATAGCTCGCTTTCTAACAGATCTGTCGGAATCGCAGTACAGTTGACGCTAACAAACTTGCTCTTGGCCCGGGGGCTTAGCCGATGAATAGCACGTGCAACTAACTCCTTACCAGTACCTGTCTCTCCCAGCAGCAACACTGTCGCGTCCGTTGCAGCCACCTTCGTCACCTGTCTGAGCAGATCTTGGAGAGGGGCACTATTCCCCACGATGTCATGGAAAGCGTCGTCCCGGCTCGCCTGATGGCTCAGATCGAAACCCCGGAGTACTTGTTCGGGCGCCGGCATCACAAGCGAAGTGACCTGGACGCGATGTGTCCGGGCTGGCATAGGCCCATCAGGTGAAGGTGTGATGGTTACGAATTGAGCGATTATCGCAGCCAAACGGCGCAATAACTCAAGTGTCGTATTTGTCTTTGGAATGACATGCAAGCTGCCGAAGCCTATTGCTCCCAGCTTGTGACTACGGTTAGTCAAGGGAAAGACATAGTAAGTACGCACGCCGAGTCGGCGGAGCCACGCTAAAAAAACGGGCAACCTCTGTTCATTGTCTAAATCCTGGACAAGTACGGGTCGTTGATTCTTCCAGGCCCATCCGCTTGCACAAGTGTGAACGGGAACGGATTCGCATATTTTATGGAGGTCGCCCGCTTTCCAAGTATCCAGATGGATGCTTTTCGTACTTGAGTCGTAAATGCCCAATGTGACAAAGTCAAAATTCAAAACATGATGCAGGCGGAGTACCCAGGTGGGGAAAAGAGCATCCATTGTAGGGTGGCTGACTGTTAGCTCTGTTAAATCAAGGAGATTACGATATTGGCCGCTTGTCAATTCTGAGAGATAGACGGAATTAAGCGGACTTTTTTGCTCCAGCATACTCGCGCGCGCCCAATCCTCTAGTTCTCTGGAATTTCAACTGGGTATCGCAGTGCAACTCTCGGGCCACACACCTTCCCTAGATCTTCGTATACCACGTTTGTCATCAACCGTGACAACCATCTGCGTTAGTGTCGCCAGAAGGCTAACTGCCCTTGGCATGATCGTTTGAGTTATTACGTGGGACCACGACGAGGAATCTGATTTAAGGCGGAGCTCGAATCACAATGCTGTGCCGAAATGTCGGCACTCTTGTCGCGGCGCGGCTTGTGCGTCAGGTTTTCGCTCAACACGTCAGGATTTGTGAATGGCAGGTCTCGCATCATTTTCTAGTGCAAGCATTGGAGCATATCCAGCGTACCGGTCCGTCGCCTAAAGTCTCGGATAGACGTTAAATCTCCGCATAGGTTGGCTACGCGAATAGTCAGTTGCCCTCGTGGCAGTAAGCTGCTAAAGTTTGGAATCAGTGTCAAGCGGCTGAGGGGAACCGCTTCGTCGAGTGAAGTTGCCTCTCCCACAAAACGAAAGCTCCCGCGTCGAAAGTCTTCGCGGCTTTCGAATTCTCGGTACACCCCGCGAGCAAGTATTCGATGATATTGCCCATCTCGCCGCTCTTATGTGCGATGTCCCGGTCGCCATCATCTCTTTCATCGATGAGCAAAGGGTATTATTTAAAGCGAAAGTCGGTCTTGAGTTGGATGAGATCGTGCGAGATGGCTCGTTCTGTACCTATGCTATTTTGCAATCCGATGTCCTGATCGTTCCCGATCCGCTCTCAGACGAAAGGTTCGCGAGAAGTTTCTTGGTGGAGCAAGTTGGAATTCAATTTTACGCTGGGATACCCTTAGTAACCGATGACGGCCACTCCATCGGTGCGCTAGCCGTGATGGACCGAGTGCCACACCTCATGACCGCGGAGCAGAGCGATTCATTACGGATCCTCGCACGACGAATAATGGGTGAGCTGGGACTACGACGCACAACAGAAATACAATCGCCGCACGCAAACCATCATCGCGCGCCGCACCCCAATCGTTCCGTCACCATCTTGATAGTCGAAGACGACGAGAACCTTCGAAGCATCCTGCACAGGGTGCTCGAAGGATGCGGGTTTTCTGTTTTTCCTGCCGCCGAAAGTGCGGAGGCAATTCGCTTGTCCCAGCAACAGAATCTCACTATAGACCTTGTGGTGACTGATATTATCTTGCCTGGACTCAACGGCCTTGAGCTCTCAGAGCAAATTCGTGCGACTCGCGCCGAAATGAAGTTTTTGTTTATAACGGGTTTTGGTGATCAGTTTCCCGAATTGCGTGAGCTGATCAATGCTGGCGCAAACATCCTGGAAAAGCCCTTCCTTCCGTCGGAACTACTGCGTAAAGTAGAGCTCATCCTCAACCGGGACAAGACAGCCACGGGTACAGACGGGTGAGCCTTTCTACATTCGGAAAAAGTGGACTCGACGTCATTGTGCGCCGGCAGTGATGCAGATGATGGTCCCGGACTTGAGTATGATGGTTGCCGCCAGGCCAAATGAGACAGTCGACCAGGGCACGCTGCCGGTGATTCTCCATTCAGCTCTGCGCCAGGATCTCGAAATGTCACCGGAGCAACGGACAGTCATCCTCCGGCGTGTGCGGTCGATCAAGACTCGCGAGCAGGCTCGGCAATACTTGGCGGAAGTCCAAACTAAGCTCCGTAAGCGCCGAGCTGCGTCGATGTAGATGCATGCGGCCAGTATGTGCAACGGACTTCCTGACTAATCACCGGTCACTGCCGCGCGGACTCCAGCTTACAAAATGCGATGTCTAGTGTGGCTTGCGCGGTTTTTTGGCAGTCACCGCGGCCTTTTTAAGTCGCTTGTAAAACCAAAAGGAACTGAACCGTCACGGCAACGAGACGATCAATTTTGATCAGCTTTACGAAGCCCGGGGTTTGATACTGGAGACTCACAAGGTTTCTGATGGTCGATGGGCACTTCGTGAACAAGCGATGCCCGTCAACCCAGTTTACAGAAAAGAGGAATGAGCCAGGCCGCGGCGAGAGGCCATGACGGATTCTGCGCCACTTGGTCGATGATTATGAACAAACGTCCGTGTTTCTATGTTACGGCCCTTGCGCTCTCTCTCATATTGCCGGAAGCGGCGTTTGCGCAGAACGCGCCCACAAAGAAAGCATTGGTGGTGAATGGACGGACAGCGAATGCAGCCGTCGTTCAGATCGACGGACATTCCTACGTGGACGTCGACACTTTCGCGCGGATGATAAACGCCGCCGTGAAATTTGAACCCGAGCGCATCATACTGACGGTTCCGGCCACCGAAGCCGGGGCCAAAGTGGAGCGCACCGCGCCCGGCTTGTCGAAGGATTTTTCCAAGGCGGGTATTTCCCAATTGGCGGAGATGCGTGAGTGGAAGGCCGCGATCGCCTCTGTGATCAGGTCTGGAGTTGCCGAGGGCAACTGGCTCGTTCCCTTGCTCCATGATCACCGCGTCCGGGCAGAGGCGAGCCTAAGTCAAACGTCGTTGGCGGCGAAAACTGGCTCCGATCAAAAAGCTCTGCAACTGCTCAGAAATGAAAACACGAATCTGGGGGATTGGGACAACACAACCCAAGCCTCCGTCCATTCCCTGAATGCCGAGAAATCGATCAATCCAGTCGCGGCGCAGAACGATCCGCTGCTGGCAAAAATCACGGAGTGTGGCAATTTTTTGAATGCGATGCTGGTGGACGGTGAGTTCGCCGATAGCCCAAGTTGCCATTGAATCCGGAAAGACTGGCAGAAATATCAAGGAATACCCCTACGGAGGAAAATATCGGCCAACATTTTTCTTCGTTTCTTTTCAGCCGAAAATGTGAAGCGTGGCGAGCCAAAGATGGTCATGCAAGACGGTGATTACGACGCTCGCCCAGAAGCGCGAGCCGTTTTTGTGGACGCGCCAAACATCCAGACCGAAATCGGTTCTGCTCGATAGCTAGTTTGAGATTCCTGCGAGGGATACGCCACATGAGTACCATTCCGATTCACGGAAGCATCTTCGTGGTTGGACTAGGCGGGCCGTCCGGCAGCGGTAAGTCGACGGTAGCCAAGCGCGTGGCCTCTCGTCTCAACGGGCACGTTATCTCTATGGAAGTCTACTCCATTGAGATGAACCACCTTCCCCTCGAGGAACGAGCGAAACTGAACTATGACGCGCCGAATGCAATAGACATGCAGCTGCTGGAGAGCCATATCCGCGACTACGCAGCCGGCAAGGCCATCGAGGCTCCCATCTACGACTTTGCGGAGCACTTGCGCGTGAGGGACCGGCGCGAACACATTCCAGCGAAGTCGCTGCTGATCGTGGAAGGCATCCTGGCTTTGCATTTTGCCCAACTGCGTCAGCACTTTGACCTATCTATCTACCTGGAAGCTCCCGACGAGGTCTGTTTCCGTCGGAGAAAGGTGAGGGACATCACTGAGCGTCAGCGCTCCTTGGAATTCATCCGGCGGCAGTACGAGAATACGGTGTTACCGGCGCAGCGACAGTACGTCCTGCCCAGCAAGGACTACGCCGATCTTGTCTTGGAGAGCGAGGTGGACCTTGCAACCTTGGAGAAGAGCCTCTACGACGCCATCGTGGAGAAGCGCTCGCTCGCCGCGGTGCAATAACCCGCTGAAGGAGGAAGACAGGCCGCAGACGCGTCCTAACTGTTGAGAATCGCCACTGACTGATACCGGCTACTATAGCCCCCCATCGGCTCAGGAAGGTGTCCCAAAATCCCCGCAAAGGGTTCGGGCACGCTTGGCCCTCCCGCTGCCTCACTTTGCCGGCCGCGGTCAGGGCGGGGCTTCCCGCATCGTCGGATGTTCCCTATGTATCGGCTGCGCAAGCCAGAGCCGGCGAGAAGCTAACGCGCCGGACCGCTGGACACCGCCGCCATGCGCTCCTGCATATGGCGTGTCAGGTGGGGCACGATGCCAAGCATCCGTTCGATCAGCATCAACTGTCCGCGGTGGTGCATCTCGTGCTCCTTGGTGCCCAGCAACATCTCAAAACGGGTTTTGGTCGGCGGCGTCATTCCGGCCGGGACTTTGACACGCTCCGCGAGAAAATCGTCGGATTGGCCCTCCAGCCACTTTGCCCACCGCTCCCCTTTGTCACGCAGAAGAGCGATGATTTGTGCCTTGCTGCGAGGCCTCTGCTCCTCGGCCACGATGCTCCGCATAAACTCCGGAAAGTCGAATCCTTCTAGAGTGGTGCGCCGCTCGATGGAGTGGATCTGTTCCGGCATCCTCTGCACAACCGCGATGTGAGTGAGTAATTGGGCTACTGTTCGTGTTTCGGGCGCCGCTCGGAAGCCGTAGTGCTCCTCGGGGATTTCCTCGGCGATGATGACCGTGTTCTTTCGCACAGTACGAAGGCTGTCAGCCAACTCTTTGGCTCCGTAATAATTCATGCGCTGCTCTCCTCTGATCCTCAAGTGTGAAGCTCAAGTGTACGCTCTGGGCGGCAACCCGACCGTCCACGCACACGCGACTCGGCTGATTGTCGAGGCTGAGCGTCCCAAGGTCCTGGCGATACACGCTGCCGAGGCAGCCATTAGAATGAATTGAAATGGCTGTAGTGATCGAACTGCATAATACCGGCGACGCTGCTATCGGACCGGAAGTTCGGGCACTGATTGAGCATGCCCTGAGCGACAGGCCGGGAGATTGGCGGGTGTCGATCGTCGGTTCTCGCGAGAGCGACAGCTGGGAAATGAAGGTCCTGGGACCGAACGGGTTTGAGCGGTCGTACACATTGGCGGGGAGAGCGGGAGAGCACCAGCCTTTGGTGATCGCGAGCGTGCTTTTGAGGTTGCTGCCGGGGAAGGTGCAGCAGGGGTGAGACGGATCCTGGAATCACGAACGTGATGTGAGGAAGAAGCCGGCAGAGCTGGGATATCTCCCTCAAGTTTCGACAATTTTTTGTGACGTATTTGTGACGCAAGCATTCAACCCTGTTCAACCAAATCCAACATTATCAACATCGCCAGAACTTCCTTCCGTGCGGGCTGAAAATTGTTAAAGTCTTTTGCTGCAACAGGGTTAGGTGTTGCAGCGGTAGGACTCGCCGATAATTCGTAATCGGCAGGTCACCAGTTCAACTCTGGTCGTCGGCTCCAGCTTTTCCCCGCCTTTACCGCGGCGTCAACCCTGCCCACGCGAGGCCGTCCGCATATTTCCCGGCATCGATTACTACGTGCACCTTCCATCCCGCCGGATCTTTTACCGAAAGATCAATTACTGCCACTTGATTGCTGGGAGGGCAAGAGACATAGGCTGCCTGACCGTCGGGACGCACGAGAATCTCGGCTGGCCCCTTGGGGACATCGATGGTGCGGGCAACTTTCAATCCAGCAAGATCGACAACCGCAACTTTGCCGGTGGATGGCAAGGCGACCAGAAGCCAGTGGCCATCTTTTGTGGACGCAGTGCCGTACCCGGACACCGGCAATGGCACCCAGGCCTTGAGCTTGTTGGTGGATGTGTCGATGACCGCCAACTGCGGCTTTGTCTGGTCAGCGGTAAAAACCATGCGGTCGTCGTTCGAAATGGAGATGCGTTGCGTGTTTGCGGAAATGGGGATGACTGTGATCGTCTTGCGAGCGGCCATGTCAAGAACGGAGACGCTGCCGGGACTGACATTAGCCGTGTATCCACGTCGTCCGTCGTGCGAGATGGCGAGCATGTGCGATTCCGGTTGCGTAGTCGGGATTGAGCCGACGATCTTCAGCGTGTGCGGATCGATCGCAGTCACGGTCTGGTCCAGCTCGGTTGTGACATAGAGCAAGCCGCTATTTCGATCATAGATCACGCAATGCGGTCTCACGCCGTGACCAAAATCGACGTTCCCGACAACCGTGTGGCTCGCGATGTCGACGACCACCATGTTGCGGCCATCGGTTCCGGGCTTGCCCACGCCCGAGTCACCATAGATCGGCACATATGCGGTGCGGCCATCGGGAGATGCAGCGACTTCGTGACCGGTGATGCCACCCTCTGGAACAACGGCGATTTGTCTGGCCGCGACGGGATCGATGATGCTGAGGTTCCGATCCTCCTGGTTCGCGACGAGCAGCACTCCATCTGCCTCGGCTTTAGGACGAAGCTGCGCGCGACAGCGTGTTGAAAAAATCGAGAGGAAGATGGCGAGCGTTGAGAAACACAACCACGATTTGCGCATAACCCGGCAGTCTAACATCTTAATGATGCGTGCTCTCAGGCGTAGCGTGCCGCAACCTGAGCGGCCCTCCGGTCCCCGCTTCATGCTACATTCTCCTCAGCGGATCTCTTCGCTCAGCGAACACGGTTCGGCCAACAATGGAACAGCGCCTCATCCTCGTTAACCTGCTGATCAGGCTTGGCGTTGCGGCTGCCGTGGCCAGCGTTCTCGTGCGCTCGGTTGAGTTTAAGTCCCTTTTGTTTCGCGAAAGCCGCGCGCTCAAACACCGGATTTTCCTCATTCTCTGGATTGGCGTTCCCATGGCGTTAGGCGTGTGGGTGCGCTTCATTCAAACCAGTTTTCTGGCCGGCGATCTCTCTTTTGAAACTACCGTGCTGCTCGGCGTTATTGGTGGCCGATTTACCGGCATGGTGGGAGGCGCGCTGCTGGCTCTTCCGGCGCTGCTGCATGGGGAGTGGGCCACTCTTCCTTTCAATCTGATCGTCGGTTTCGTTGCCGGGCAGCTACGCACCCTCACTCCCGACCGCGACGATATCTGGTCGTTCTCGCCGTTTATCGATCTCAGCATTTATCGAATGATCCGCCGCAATCTGCCCACGCCCCGTCTTTTCGACTGGCAGATCATGTTCTTCGTGACGATCGTGGCATTGCGTTTCGTGCAGACAGAGATCTCACACTTCCTGCCCCGCGCGACTTTCAGCCTGGAGAGCCCGAACCTGTGGGTAGAAGCGTTGATTTACGCCACTTCGGTGATGGTGATTGGTATCGAACTGAAAATCTGGAACAGTGTGCGGCTTCAAATCAAACTCGAAGAACAGGAACGTTTGCTCCTGCACGCGCGCATGGAAGCGCTGCAAAACCAAATCAATCCACACTTCCTTTTCAACACGCTGAATTCGGTTTCTTCGCTGGTACGCTTCGATCCCGATACCGCGCGCGAGTTGATTATCAAGCTGGCCACGATTCTGCGGCGACTCTTGAGCAGTGGCGACGCTTTCGTGCCCCTGCGCGAAGAACTGGAGTTCATCGACAATTATCTCGACATCGAGGTGGTGCGTTTCGGCCGGGACAAACTGCAAGTCATAAAAGAACTGGAACCCGCATCGCTGGACGTAATGGTACCCAGCATGCTTCTTCAGCCGCTGGTGGAAAACTCGATCAAGCACGGCCTTTCCTCCAAGATTGAAGGTGGCAGCATTTTCCTGCGCAGCCGGCTAACCGGATCCCAGTTGATTATTGAAGTGGAAGACGATGGCGTAGGCATGGGCGCCGCGAACTTCCTGGAAAAACCGACAGGACTGGGAGGAACTGGAATTGGCATGGCTAACGTCGCCGAGCGCTTGAAAGTCTTGTATGGAGAAACCGCGCGCATGACTATCGACAGCCACGAAGGAAAAGGTACGCTGATTCGCTTGCGCCTACCCGTTCTGGAGAGCGAGGGTTCGATCCCGGCCGCACTCTATGAAGAACGTTCGAGCACGCGCCGGTAGAACTCTTCATATTGCGGGACAATCTTCGAAGAACAAAATCTGGACTGCGCCACTTCGCGGCAAGCCTTCCCCATTTCCTTCAGGCGGCTGTCGTCACTCAGCAATTCGATCGCGTATCGCGCCATGGTGTCGACATCGCCGACATCGGCCAGGTAACCGCTCTTGCCGTGCTCGATCACTTCCGGCACCCCGCCCACGCGAGTCGCGATAGGAACGACTTGGCAAGCCATGGCTTCAAGAGCCGCGAGACCAAAGGATTCCAGTTCGCTCGGCATGAGGATCAAGTCGGCGATGGCCAATTTTTCGTGTACGTTGTCCTGCTTGCCCAGAAACAAAACATCGTTGTGAATTCCCTTCTGGACGGCCAGCCACTCCGCGCGCGAGCGATCGGGGCCGTCGCCTATCAGCAACAGTTTGGCAGGAATCTTCTTGCGGATGCGATCGAGAATTTCAATGGTATCGGTAATACGCTTTACCGGCC
>Ga0070761_10002023_pt1 | contig 12584 bp, 7 predicted proteins | sample HubBroMetageREF1_FD_66724 | JGI IMG/M metagenome (GOLD analysis project Ga0070761, IMG submission 66724) | Reference soil microbial communities from the Hubbard Brook experimental Forest, New Hampshire, USA - Hubbard Brook CCASE Soil... | ecosystem: Environmental > Terrestrial > Soil > Temperate...
ATGAAGGTTTGATGAAAGTCATGCGTCGCTCGATGTGTAGTTATGCGTCAGCACTCTGCCATACACCTGTATGACAACGACTGATGCATCGTTGCTGCCTCGCGCGCTCGAGCACCTGCGCCAGGGCGAGCTGGCGCGCGCCGAGTCGCTGCTACGAACGCTGCTGCAATCTGAGCCGCGACATCGCGACGCGCTCCATCAGCTGGGAATCCTGTGCCTGCAGCGACAGCAGGCGCAGGAGGGAGCCAACCTGATCAGCGAGTCGCTGCGCGTCGATCCCATGCAGCCGGCCGCGCACATGCACCTCGGTATCGCGCTGCGCCGTCTCGGCCGCGCAGCCGAGGCGATTGCGAGCTTTGGCGAGGCGCTGCAGCTCCGGCCCGATCTCGTCGAGGCGCTCTATAACAGGGGCAACTCGTTCGCCGATCTCGGCCGGCTGGAGGAAGCCGTCGCGGACCTCGAGCGCGCGCTGCAGCTCAGACCGGGATTTCTCGCGGCGCTCGGCCAGCTCAGCGAGCTGCTCACCCGCCTCGACCGGCACCGCGATGCCCTCAGCCGCTGCCGCGAGATCGTGCAACTCGTGGCCGACACCGACTCCGCCGAGCTGCTGCGCTTTCGCGCCAACGCACTGAGCACGCTCGGACGCGCAGCCGAGGCGCTCGCGACCTGCGAGCGCGCGCTCGGGCGCGCTCCGGATTGGGCGGACCTGTGGAACGAGCGCGGCATCATTCTGCGCGACCTCAAGCGCAGCCCCGAGGCGCTCGATAGCATCGCCCGGGCGCTGAATCTGCGCCCCGAGTTCGCCGAGGCTCTCTGTAACCAGGGGGACGCGCTGCGCGATGTCGGGCGTTTTCACGATGCGCTCGCGAGCTATGACCGGGCACTCGAGCTGAACTCGACGCTCGGCAGCGCTCATCGCGGTCGCGGCATCGCCCTGCGGGCATTGCGGCGGCCCGCAGAGGCGCTGGCGGAGTTCGAGCGAGCCGAGCTTCTGAACGCCCCGCGGCTCGATCTGCTGAACCAGCGCGCCAATGCATTGCGCGAGCTCGGCCGGTTCGAGCAGGCGCTGGCAGCCTACGACAGCGCCCTGGCGCTCATGCCGGACCACGCGGACCTGTTGTGGAATCGGGGTACGGCGCTGCAGAAACTCGGGCGCTACGCGGCTGCGACGCAGTGCCTGGCCCGGCTGGTCCAGGTAGCACCCGATTACGAGTTCGCCGCCGGCCTCCTGCTGCACTGCCGCCTCGAGCTGTGCGAATGGCGCGACTATGCCGAGACGCGCCAGCGGATCCTGGACGGCCTCAAGCCCGGGGCGCGCGTCGCGGAGCCCTTCACCCTGCTCAGCCTGTCGGACTCCGTCGCCACGCAGCTCGAGTGTGCCCGCAGCTTTGCGGCCGTCAATACGCGGACGCCGGGCCTGCCACCGCCGCCCCGCAGGGGTTACGGCCATCAGCGGATCCGCATTGCCTACGTGTCCGCCGACCTGCGCGAGCACGCGGTTTCGTACCTGATGGCGGGGGTCTTCGAGCGACACGATCGCGAGCGCTTTGAGACCCTCGGGCTGTCGCTGCGTCCGCCGGAAGACAGCGCCATGGGCCGGCGAGTGGGCGCGGCGTTCGACCGCCTCATCGACGTGAGCGGCCGACCCGAGGCTGAGATCGCGGCGCTGATGCGCGAGTTCGAGGTGGATGTCGCGATAGACGTGACGGGATACACCGAGCAGCAGAAATGCGGTGTGTTTGCCCATCGACCCGCGCCGGTGCAGGTCAATTATCTCGGCTACCCGGGCACGATGGGCGCGAGCTTCATGGACTATATCCTGGCCGACGACTTCGTGATTCCTCCGCATCTGCGCGGCTCCTATGCGGAGCAGGTGGTGTATCTGCCCGATTGCTTTCAGGCCAACGACGATCGACGGACCGCCGGGCCGCGGCCGAGTCGCGCTGCCGTCGGGCTCCCCGAGAAAGGGCTGGTCTTCTGCTGCTTCAACGGCAGCGCCAAGCTCACTCCGGCGACTCTCGATGTCTGGGGCCGACTGCTGCAGGCAGTCCCGGACAGCGTGCTGTGGATCGTCGCGCGCAGCATCGAGGTCCGCGCGAACCTCGAGCGCGAGATCGGCCTGCGCGGAGTCGATCCACGGCGAGTTGTGTTCACCAGCGCGATGTCTTATCGGGAGCACCTCGGGCGCGTGGCGCTGGCGGACCTGTTTCTCGACACCTTCCCCTTCAGCGCAGGAACGACTGCGAGCGATGCGCTATGGGCGGGTGTGCCGATTCTCACCTGCGTCGGCGAGGCTTTCTCCTCGCGCATGGCGGCAAGCCTGCTGCGCTCGCTCGGGCTGCCGGAGCTGATCACCGGGAGTCTCGAGGAGTACGAGCGCCGCGCCCTGGAGCTCGCCCGCGCGCCTGAGTCGCTCGGCGCATTGAGGCGCAGGCTCGAGGAGAATCGGCGCAGCGCTGCGGTGTTCGATACCGCGCATTTCTGTCGCAAGCTGGAGAGCGCCTACGTCGCCATGTGGGAGCGCGCCGAGCGCGGCGAGCCGCCGCAGAGCTTCTCAGTCGGCTGATGACGTAGAGCCCGGAGCCAAGCGCGCCAGCGCTTCCCCGACGCGGACGAGGACCCCCTCCCAGTCACCTGGCGTCCGTTGCCGGTACAGCGTGACGCTCGGGTACCAGGGACTGTCCGTTCTATCCATCATCCAGCGCCAGTCCGGGGCAAAGGGCAGGAGCACCCAGGTCCGCTTGCCCAGCGCCGCGCCGAGGTGAACCATGCTGGTGTCGACGCTCACGACCAGATCCAGGCACTCACACAGGGCTGCCGTGTCGGCGAAATCTCCGGGCTCTTCGAGCAGCTCGGGATACGAGCGCAGCGTCTGTCGATCGTCTGCACGCACCTCGGTCTGGAGGCTGACGTACTGCGGTCCTGCCGGCAGGTAGCGCATCAGCGTGGCGAGTGCAATGCTGCGCTGATGGTCGCGCGGATAGGTCGCACTGCCGCTCCACGCCAGACCTACGCGAAGTGCACGCCTCTCGCCCAATCTGGCGCGCCAGCGCGCGACCCTGGCGGGATCGCTGCTGAGATATCGGGCGGACGAGGGGATCGTGGCTAGTGTCGTCTTGAACACCAGCGGCAGGCTCATCAGCGGGCAGCGATAGTCGCAGGGCGGCACGGCCACCTTGGCCGGAAACACCGCGGCGACTCCCGCAAGTCCCGTGAGCAGGTCGACCAGCGGCTCCTGGACCTGCAAATACACCTTCGCACCGAGCTCGGCGACCAGGCGCGCATAGCGGCACAGCTGGATCGTGTCGCCGAGACCCTGTTCGCCGTAAAGCAGAATGGTCCTTCCTGAGGGCGATTCTTCCCCGAGCCAGAGCGGCAGAGACTCCTGCCCGGCCGCCAGTGCCGTCCCGATGCTGAGAGCTTGCCAACGCCGTTCGTGATCGATCCATGCTTCCTCGAGGCGCCCGGCTAGAAGTCTGGCGACGGCACGGCCGTAGTACGCAACCGGCAGATCGGCACTGAGCGTGATCGCATGACTGAAAGCTGCAATCGCCTCCTCCAGCCGCCCGAGGTAGGTGAGCGCAGTGCCGCGATTGACGCAGGCCGCCGCGAATCCGCTCCCGGCCTGCGCGGCTCGGTCGTAGGAGAGCTGCGCCTCCTCCCAGCGGTCGAGCTCCATGAGCGCGTTGCCGCGGTAGCACCACGCCGTGGCAAAGCCTGGATTGATCGCGATGGCACGATCGAAGCTCGCAACGGCCTCGGCGGCCTTCTTCAAGGCGAAAAGCGCGAGGCCGCGCGCCTGGTGAGCCTCGGCGTAGCGGGGTTGCAATGCGATCGCGCGGTCGAAGCTCTCGAGCGCTTCCTCGAACCGCCCCAACGCGTGCAGCGCGTTTCCCCGAAAAGCGTGCGCTTCCGCATCTTTCGGCTCGAGGGCGAGCGCTCGCGCGCAGCTGCCTGCGGCTTCGTCGAAGCGGGCGAGGCGGATAAGGGCGAGGCCACGGTACCTCCACGCAGGCATGTACGCGGGCTCGAGCGCGATCGCGTTGTCGTAGCTTGCGATCGCTTCCTGGTAGCGGTGCAGGTCGAAGAGCGCATTGGCGCGCTCGCAGTGCGCACCCGCGTCGTCGCCTTCGGCTCGCACCGGGTCGTTCATATGCCGGGATTCGCGGGAGGCGCGCTCAGCGCAGTGCCGCAACCTTGAAACTCACCGGCGGCTCGCCGTTTGCCACGCGCGCGCTCATCTCGAGATAAGCCGCCTCGAGATGGCGGCAGTAGCGGGCGCCGTCGAAAAGTGGCGCCGAGCGCCGATTCGCAGTCAGCGTCGACTTAAGCGCCGCGAGCGCCTGCGCGTCGCAGATCAGCTCCATCGCGCGCCGCTGGTAGTGTGTCGGATCGGACGTGATGAGCTCCGCGAGACCGGCTGCACGCAGCAGGCTCCCGGTCATGCGGGCGGCGAACGCCTCGCCGGCGCAGGTGAGGACCGGAACCCCCGCCCGCAGGGCATCGCCCGCCGTGGCGCCCGCGTTGAACGGCAACGTGTCGAGAAAGAGATCGGCGAGTTTCAGTCGTGCGAGATGCTCGGGGTAGGGAACCCGCGGCGCAAAGACGAGGCGCTCGGCGCCCACGCCACGGGCGGTGGCTTCGGCAAGCAGATGCTCGCGCACCGAGGCATGTTCTCCCAGTAGCCAAAGAACGGAGTCCGGCGCCTGCCTGAGCAGGCGCATCCAGATGTCGAAGAATGCCGGGTTGAGCTTGTGGGAATTGTTGAAGCAGCACAGCACCAAACCCGACTCCGGCAATCCGGCCGCGTTGCGAGTGAGCGTCGGGGCATCCTCGAGCGCCGAACGCCGCTCGTCGTTGGGCTGAAAGCAATCGGGGAGGCGCGCGATCTTTTCCGAATATCCGGCCTCCACGGCCTCGGGAACGACGAATTCATCGGCGATGACGTAATCGATGTACGGTACGCCCAGAGTCCCGGGGAAGCCGAGGAAGTTCACCTGAACGGGCGCCGGACGACGCGCCAGAATGCCGGGACGGCAGCCCTGCGTGTAGCCCGTCAGGTCGATGGCGATGTCGACTTCGAGCTTGCGCAGCAGCTCTGCCGCCTGCTGCTCAGAGAGCCTGCCGACATTGATGAACTCTCCGAGCGCCCGTTTGCCGCGGCGCACGATGTCGCTGTCATCATCCATCCCCAGCGACACGCCGATGGTGTCAAAGCGCTTTCTGTCATGCTGCTCGTAGATCGGGGCCATCATGTGGGACATGACGTGGTCGTGGAAATCCGCCGACACGTATGCCAGGCGGATTCGATCATGCCGGTAGCGCTCGCCTTGCCATACCGGCTCGCCGGCAGCGGCAACGGTATGGGCGGCGTAGATGCGGGCGCAGCGCAGCTGCTGCTGCGCCGAATCCGAGACAGACAAAAACGGAAACGGCCGGTCGACACGCTCGCCGTGCTCGAGCGCGGCGAGCGTGTGCCCGCGCTGTGTCTCGAACTCCCGCCAGTCGCAGCACTCGCGCAGGCAGCTGAAGCGGCTGCCGTACGCGAAGTCGAACGCCGGAGCGACTTCGAGCAGATGGCGGAAGGATTCTGCCGCCTGCCCATGGCGGTTGAGCGCGCGCAGAGCGTTGCCCTGGTTGTTGATCGCACCAGCCAAGCGAGGGTCGAGCGCCAGCGCGCGCTCGAAGTGAGGCAGCGCGTCTTCGGGCCTGCCAAGGTAGACCAGCGCACTCGCGAGATTGGCGTGCGCCTGGGCATGGGTGGGGTGGACCTCAGCCGTCCGTGTCATCAGAGCGAGCGCGTCCTCGAGGCGGCCGGTCTGCAGCGCGATGATGCCCAGCATCTGCCCGGCGGCGAGATTCGCCGACTGTTGCCTCAGCACCGACCGGCACAGCTCCTCGGCGTGCCCGAGGCGCCCCTTGGAATGAGCGCTCACCGCCTGTTGCATCAATGCGGCGAGACCCGGCCGATTGGCAGCACCTGCGTGGTGTGCGCGTGAGTGTGTCTTGCGGCTCATCGGCGACACTGTAACCGTAGCGGCTGACAGGCTGCCAATCGCCCGCGAGTAGCCGGGCGCAACGCTACTGCAACCTTGGCCCGCTTTACTGTGGGGTTGGCAGGGGCGGAGCCGTCGACCGCGAGAAAGGCGCAATGCAACGTCCGCAAAGGTCCGAGAGAGCAGGCCGTTGGCGGTTTGCGCTGCGCAAGCGCACCGGCGTGGAATGGTTGCAGCTTGCGATCACCGCGGGCCTCTCGCTCGCAATCGTGGCGCAGGCCGCGATGGTGAGTGAGCGGCTGTGGATGCTGGCGAGGACGCCCGACCTCCAGCGGCCGGCGGTGATGACGCTGGCGTCCATGCGGCGCGCGGGGCCGCAAGTGCAGGACCTCGTGGCGGCGCATCTGTTCGGGAAGATTCCCGATGCGCCGCAGGAGGCGACCGCCGCCCACTCCGAGAGCTGGGTTCTGAGCGGCACGCTGCAGGGGGCAACCCCCGCCTCCGGGGCGGCGATTCTCGGTCCCACGGCCACCAGCACCCGCTACTGCGCGGTGGGGCAGGAGGTTCCCGGTGGCTTCAGACTCACTCAGGTATTCGCAGATCGCGTGACGATCGAGCGCGCGGGCGAGAGCCTGAGTCTCAAGCTCCCCCGCAAGCTCACCGGCCAATGGGTCAGCAGGGGCGACCAGCTGGCTTCCACCGCCGTTGGGCCGCGGTCCGGCCCGGTACTCGGCCCCCACACTGCGCCGAACGAGTGGGCGCAAAACAATCCGCTCGCGAGGCGAGTGCTGCTGCCGATGCTGCGGCGCGGCGCAGGCCACCACTGGGACGGGATGCGCGTCCAGTCACGCGAGGCTGGCGCTTACGGGTTGCAGCGCAACGACGTCATCCGGGACGTCAATGGTCATGCGATCGACAGCCTGCAGGCCCAGTCGGACGCGCTCGAGACGCTGAGCCAGGGGCGACCCGTGACCGTGACCGTGGAGCGCGACGGCGCGCTCTTCAAGCTCGAGGTGGATTTCAGTCAGTCGGGCAGCTGACGAGCACCGGGCCCCCTTATCCGCCACGCCGGGCTCGTGTGGCCAAAGTTTCACAATCCCGTTAACTGCCTGATATCGAGAACCGGAAGACTGTCGCCGACCTTTCAGGCGCCCCGCGGGTGCGAACGTGACTGAAGGCTTCGAGCCGACTGGGGTTGCGTGTCGCGCGAGCCGCTGCGGCCATCGGCGGCAGGGACGATCGATGGGTGCCGAACGGTCAAGGTTTCAATCAACTTTACGGGGATCAACTACATGAAGACGAATAGCCTGACCAAGGTCGTGCTCGGTGGCGCGGTGCTGGCGGGATCGGCGATGGCCGCCCAGGCCCAGACCCTTCCGAACACACTACCCTCGACAAACTCCAGCGAGCTGATGTTCTACGTCGAGGCCGTGCCAACGAGTGGCGCTACATCGAGCTACACGATCGCACTGACGCAGACGGTTGGCGGTAGCGGCACCGTGTTCAACAGCACTCAGGCACAGCAGTCCGGGCCGGTGCAGGGAACGACGCTCGGGACGATCAACGGTGACGCCAACTTCAGTTACAACCTCTCGGGCGATACCGCGCTGACGACCTTCATGGCCAACGCTACAGCGGCCGGTGACACGCTCGAGTGGGCCCTCGTCGGCAGTTCCATTACGGGTACCACGAACGCCCAGATCAAGACGCAGGGCAATGTGCTCGCCGTCACGACAGGTACCGACTCTTCGGTACTGAGTGTTTCAGAAACAGGATTGGTCGACTCAACCACCGGGGTCGCCGCGCATATGAATGGCGACGTTACAAATCTCAATGGCTCATGCCCCGGCGCGTGCACTAACTACACCACAGGCGGTGTCACGGTCAGCGGGAGCAGCACCGGCATTTTCGGTACCACCAATAGCACCTACGACTCGAGCTCGAATCTCTACAACACCGGGGTCGACCAGCTTTTCGCGATCGGCGGCACGTCCACCCTCTACGGGCTCACGGGCAACGGGGCTTCTGCCACGGCCGGCGAGGCCTTTGGCTACAAGCTCGGTACGGCGCAGTTCACCAGTGGTGACGTGCTCACCTTCACGGGCAATTCGGCTGCTGTGCCGATTCCGGCCGCGGTGTGGCTCTTTGGCAGCGGGTTGCTTGGGTTGCTCGGCATCGGCCGGCGTAACCGCCAGAGCGCCGCCTGAGCCAGTATCCAAGGAAATTCACAGAATTTCGATATTCAGGAGATCATGAATGATTACGTGTAACAGGAAAATCGCCGTGGCGGTCGCCACGGCGCTCGGGCTCGGGGGCACGGCCTTCGCCGTCAATACGCCGCCGACGCCGAGCCAGGCGTCGACCGCCACAGACAAGGTCTTCATGGCGGGTTCTTCGGCGGCGGTGAACGGTGTGCTCGCCTTCGTCGAGACGGCCGCCAATGGAGTCTGCGGCAACACGGCCTACTCCGTGTTCACTACACCGACGTCGGTTCCCGGACAGCCGGATTTCCGCGCGGTGTCGTGCTACGCCCAGAACGGGACCTACTTTCCCTCCGGCAACTCGGTGACCATCTGGTACCGGCCGGAGGGCGGCTCGGTCGTCGGTGTGTTCCCCATCTACAACAACAAACCGATCAACGAGCTCAATATCAGCGCGGCGGGCTGCGTCACGACGGCCTCCAACGCGACGAGCGCCACTTATAACTGCACCGGCGTTCTGGGAAGCACGCCGGCCAACGGGACGAACGACAGCTTCACGGGCGGCGTGATGTCGACGGCGGTGGACATCGGCATATCCGACCTGGAGCCGGGTGCATTCGGAAGTATCACGAGTGGCTCAACGCACGCGTGGGCCGGCGGCGGCAACAACGACCCGACGACCGCCCCAACGTACGCATCGAGCTTCACGGGCCCGGACATTGGAGTAAGCGCGCTGCAGGGGAGCAGCTGGCAGCACACCACGATCTTCGAGCAGGTCTTCGGGTTCATGGTGAACACGGCCCTCGGCATCTCGGATCTGCCGAAGGAGCAGCTCACGGCGGTCTTTGATCTGGCGGTGACCGACTGGAAGAGCGTCGCCACCGGCGCCAGCAGCAGCGGTACGGTGTCCTCGAGCTCGAACCCGATCTACGTGTGTAACCGAGAGCTGGGCTCGGGCACGCGTGCATCGACCGATATCTTCCTGAACGGCGACGGTTGCAACACGGTCGGAGTAGTTCCGAGCGTGCCGGAAACGGGCAACGTCGATAATTTCGCCACGGCCCTGGAGATCGATTGCGTCAACAGCCACGCGAACGGCATTGGCTATGTCTCGATCGACAACTACAGCAAGCTCGGCGTCAGTCCGTATACGAACGTGAAGGCGATCTCGGTCAGCACGGTCACGGCGACGCAGCTGAACGCCGCGACGGGTGTGTACAGCTACGTGTACGAGGCGTCGATAAACAAGAATAACAGCGCGAGCGCGGACGGCAACGCCTTCTACACCGCGGTTGTCCCGATCCTGCAGAACGTCAACACCACGGCGAAGAGCGGGCAAGTCCTCGCGATCCCCGGTCAGCCGGCGACGAATACCGCGTCAATTCCGCTGCAGGTGGGCAGCTCGAGCACGGAGTTCACGTCACTGTTCAATCGCGGCACTGGTGCGGGCAACAGCTGTAATCCGCAGGCGAACCAGCTGTAGTCGACAGGCGACCAGCCGAAGCATAGAAGCATAGTTGACCTTAGATCGTGGCCCCTCGAAAGAGGGGCCACGTTTTATTTGCTTGTCGCATCCTGCAGTGCCGTGTGAGTCACAATGTGCCGCATGCCAGGGGGTAGCGCGTGCCGGTGGGGGTGAGTGCTGTCCGCGAGCGTGTGCGTGTAACCGTGGCTCGCCTGTCGGTGGCTCTCATGGGTCTCACGGGCCCGTGCTGCGCCGCTTTGGCAGCACAGCCCGCTGCACAACCGCCAGGCACCTCACCCGCAGCGGCGACTCCGGCGGCGTCGGCACCGGAAAAACCGCAGCCGAGGTTCAACGTGCTCGAGTATCGCGTGCTCGGCAACACGGTGCTGCCGGTGCGCGACATCGAGACGGTTCTCTATCCGTTGCTCGGGGAGAACAAGCAGCTGAGCGATGTCGAGGCGGCGCGCGCCGCGCTCGAGAAGGCCTACCACAAGGCCGGCTACGGGACGGTGTTCGTCGACATTCCGCCCCAGGACGTGACCGCGGAGGGCATCGTGCGGCTGCGGGCCACCGAGGGACGACTCGACGCAGTCAAGATCGAAGGTGCGAAATACTTCTCCGAGCATCAGGTCGGCGCTGCGGTGCCGGCGGCGGCGGTCGGCACCGTGCCGAACCTGAACGCGATGCAGCAGCAGTTGAGCGCCGTCAATGCGCAGACCACCGACCGCAGCGTGGTGCCGATTCTCAAGGAGGGCTCTGAACCCGGCACCATGAACATGGAGCTGAAGGTGACGGACTCCCTGCCGCTGCACGGCAGCTTGCAGCTGGACGACAACTACACGGCGGACACCAAGCCGTTGCGGGCCACGGCGGCGCTCAGCTACTCGAACCTGTTCGCCGCGCTCGACACCTTGTCGGTCCAGTATCAGGACTCGCCGCAGTCTCCGGGACAGGTGAAGGTACTGAATGCCGCCTATGCCTTCCACCCGATCTGGGACGGCTGGCACATCTCGGTCGATTTCATCGATTCCAACAGCTCGGTGAGCAGTATCGGCGAGGGCGCGACCGGCGTGCTCGGCACCGGCGAGATCTACAGCCTGCGGGCCAGCTACGCGGCACTGACCTCCACCACATCCTCGCAGAGCATTACTTTCGGCTACGACTACAAGCATTTCCGCAACTCGATCACGGAGGGAGGCGTTTCGGCGCCGCTGGTCACGCCGATCTCGTACTCCAACCTGTCGGTCGACTACCTGGGGGGGTGGCACGTCGCCTGGCTCGACGCTGCGCTCAGCGTGCAACCGGATTTTGGCGTGCGCGATCTGCCCAACAGCCCGGAATCCTTCGAGAACGATCGTTACCTGGGGAACCCCAACTACTTCTATGTCCGCTTCGATGGCTCGCTTACCACCCATCTGCCCGCGGACTTCCGCCTGCTGCTGCGGGCGGCCGGCCAGGTCACCCAGGACCCGCTGATCAGCAACGAGAACTACTCGATCGGCGGCTCGGACGGCGTGCGCGGCTACCTCGAGGCCGAGGAGCTCGGTGATTCGGCGCTCAAGGAAACGATCCAGGCCCAGACCCCCACCTGGTCGTGGCATGTCCCGCAGCTCTTCAACGCCTTCGCGTTCTATGATGCTGGCCGGACGCACGATCTGGCGACGCTCACCGGTCAGCCCTCGTACTGGATTCTGCGCAGCTGGGGGGCGGGCGCGAATCTGCTGCCCGGCCATTCAGTTACGGGCACGCTCACCTGGGCCGATCCCCTGACCAATGGGACCTACACGCGCGCGCACCAGGGGCGGGTGCTGTTCATATTCCGCGCGTCGTTCTGATCCGCCGTGTTGCCGGGTCGTCACATGCGGGGCGTATAAGAGAAAAACCATGAAAGCTCGGCCGGGCAATCGCTCTCCGGTGCGCCTGCACGTCGCGGCAATCGTGGCTGCCTCGCTCGCCGGGGCGACGCGAGCGATCGGCGGGCCGCCCCCGCTCCCCGTGCCCTGCGTGGTGGGTACCTGCGGCGCGACCTCGCCGTCCTTCGTGAGCTACGGGAAGGCAACCGCGACCGAGTCCGGCAATAAGCTCAAGATCACGCAATCGACGAGCGATGCGACCCTCAACTGGTCGTCGTTCAACATCGGTGCCGGGGGCACGGTGCAGTTCGCCCAGCCGACGGCGAACTCGATCGCGCTCAATCGCATTTTCCAGCAGAGCCCGAGCAGCATCTTCGGGCAGCTCACCGCCAACGGCCAGATCTATCTCGTCAATCCGAACGGCTTCCTGTTCGGCAAGACGGCGGAGGTCAACGTCGCCGGACTGATAGCCTCCTCGCTCGGCATATCCGACAGCACATTGCAGAACGGTCTGCTCACACCCATTCTGAGCTCCCTGCCCGCGCTGCAATCCGACGGCCGCACGGTAGTGGAGGACAACGAAGGTAATCCGGTGCCGGGTGCGGACGGTCAGCCCCAGCCGGTGCGGGTCGTGGTCGAAGAGGGAGCCCAGATCTCGGCGCCTGGCGGCCGCATCCTGCTCGCGGGACAGAGCGTCGATAACGCCGGCACCCTTTCCGCGCCCGACGGCCAGGTCATCCTCGCCGCCGGTCAGAGCGTGTACCTGCAGGCGAGCAGCGATCCCTCGTTGCGCGGTCTGGTGGTGGAAGTCGATCAGGGCGGCACGGCCTGGAATCAGCTGACCGGTAACATCAGCGCCGATCGCGGCAACGTCACCCTGGTCGGATTGGCCGTAAACCAGGACGGCAGGATTTCCGCCACCACGAGCGTCTCCGCGAACGGCTCGGTGCGTCTGGAGGCGGCCGATGCGGCAAGTTTCAGCGGCAACTCCGTCGGCGATGTAACCTCCGATCCCACCACCGGCGTGTCGCTCGGGGCGACGCAGGGCGGCACCCTCACGCTCGGCCCC
>Ga0070761_10002024_pt1 | contig 12582 bp, 10 predicted proteins | sample HubBroMetageREF1_FD_66724 | JGI IMG/M metagenome (GOLD analysis project Ga0070761, IMG submission 66724) | Reference soil microbial communities from the Hubbard Brook experimental Forest, New Hampshire, USA - Hubbard Brook CCASE Soil... | ecosystem: Environmental > Terrestrial > Soil >...
CCAAGATCCCAGAAGATGCGCGAGATCACGGGAATCGAGCAAACTGCCGTAGCAATCGCCACGATGAGCAGAGTCGAAGTCGATTGACCTGATGTTCCGGTCAGCAGGTGCAGTGGTATCGGGCCAGCAAAACCCAGTCCCAACACTAGGGCAAAACTGGCAAGATCGGAAACTGTGAGTAACAAGAAAGTATTGCGCCGATTCTCTTTGGCCAACAATCGACGGGTCTCAGCTCCGGAGCAGAACATCAGCAGGATCAACCCAAGCTGATAAAGGAAGCCCAGGACCGTAGCCGAACTGGGCGAAAACGAGAAAAGCTTAGCGAAGGCTGTGGGCGCCAAAAGCTTCAGTACAAATGGTCCGAGCAGAATGCCGGCAAGGATTTCCCCTACGATGCGTGGCTGCTTTAGCCGTTCGGCAAGATAGCCTAAGCCATGCACCGCAACCAGCAGCACGGCAATGGTGAGCACAAAGTGACCAAACTCAATGACCGACATGCTTATCTCCAAAGGCGAAGGACTGGGATGAGCGGGAGAGGTATTTCGTTGCTCGTCAAGAGCTTGCCCGGAGAGTATCAAAGATATATCTGATTGTCGATAGGCATAGTGGCCATAGTCGCCGGCCTCTACCGGACAAGGCACTGCTCAGAGAATATTGCTCGTCCACAGGTTATCCGCTCAGTAGCGGCATGCGCGGTCTATAGTGGTTCCTGCAAGTAACAAAATCCACAACATCGGTCGCGATGAACTTCGACATGAAATGTACCATTCTGTTATTTACCCTTGTTTTGTGCGGCCATTCACTGGCGCAGGCGACGCCAGCGTCCGCTTCCACCGCGAACTGCTCACCAGCTGTATTCGACATCGACGGCAACAAGATATGGATGAACGAAGAGGGCCACGGAAACATCACCGTCGTCTTCGAATCCGGATTTGGCAACGATTCAAGCGCATGGTCGCAAATCACGCCGAAAATTCAGGCGGCCGGCGTGCAGACCTTCGTCTACGACCGTGCGGGCATGGGCAAGAGCACTATCAATACGTCGACGCCGTACAGCATCGACAACGACGTGCAAATCCTCAGGTCGGCGCTCGCGCACTGCCATATCGAAGGACCGATTGTGATGGTCGGACATTCCTACGGCGGCGCGATCAGTTTGCTCGCCGCATCCGAAGACCCGGACATCGCAGGGCTGGTCCTGATCGAAGCGGTCGTTCCGAATGTCTGGACGCCGACCGAAGTCGAAAACAATTTGAAGATGATGCGGACGCAGTACGATGAGGTCCGTGAAAAGGCTCCTGACCTGGCTAAGGTCGCCATTCCTTGGGCTGAGGCCACGCCCGACACTGCGAAAAAAGTGAACGCCCTACGCGTTTCCGATGTGCTGCCGATTATCGACATCGAAGCCGAAAAAGGGCAGAACACTCCTGAAAGCACTCAAACCTGGCGCGAGGCGCATAAACAGTTCACCTCAGGAAATCCGCACCGGGAATTCGTCATGGCGATGGGCAGTTCACACAAAGTGATGGCCGATCAGCCGGACCTGGTTGTGAACTCGATCCTGAAAATGATCGAGACAGTCCGTGGAAAGCAGGCCGGCGCGAAATAGAGCGACGTATTGTGCAAGGTTGGGCGCCGCGACATAGGCGTAAGCGAAGCCCCAAGCCCCGACCGTGGCCACTTCATCGTCTTCGACTCGCGCGGCAAAAACTAGTACGGCTGGAATCCAAACCATCATGAAATCCAAGCGGGGCAACATCATTGGCCGCCCTGGCCGAATCTGTTTTTTTTACATTTCTTTGACAAACTTCCGCCATAACCGTGGTATTGTCGCCGCCGAACAGGGATAGCTTTCACTTTGTATGACTGCAATCGACGGAGGCAAAACTTGAGAACATCACAGTCGCTGATTTCCACTGTACTGGCATTCACGCTATTGACAATTGCCGCGCCGCTAGTGAACGCGCAATTTAATTACGCGGTTCTGCATACATTCACCGGTTCACCGGATGGCGTATATCCTAGTCCGCTGATACGGGACGCGGAAGGCAACTTGTACGGCGCTGCCCAGGCTGGCGGCCCAGCGAACAACAACTGCTTCGCAGGTTGTGGAATGGTGTACAAGATCGACGGCGCTGGCAAGCTGACTTCGCTCTACGACTTTGCCGGTGGGAAGAATGGCGGATTTCCAGTTGCAGCCTTGGTCCGTGATGCCCAGGGAAACCTTTATGGGACCACTCAGGGTCTGGGCACCTTTAACTTATCCGTGGTATTCAAGCTTACCCCCGACGGGAAGGAAACTTCCTATGCCGCTCCGGCCGGGATCAATTTCGGCTCGTTAGATTCCCCTGTCGCCTTGGACCAGAAAGGAAACGTTTACGGCATGGTCCCCTACGGAGGCACACCCAATTGTGGTTGGGACTATCATGGATTGGGCTGCGGAACGCTGTTTAAGATGACCGCGAACGGCAAGTTCACCACAATCCATCAATTTAACGGCACGGATGGAATGTATCCGGAGAGTGGCCTGGTGCGAGATAGCAAAGGCAACCTGTACGGCGCCGCCGTTTTTGGCGGCATCCGCGCGTGCCGGGCCGTCGGCAACGGTCGTAATTTTGCTCCCGGCTGCGGAACCATCTTCAAAGTGGATGCCCAGGGCAAGTACACAGTACTGCACACGTTCAGCAACCACAAAGACGGCTCGGGCCCTCTCGGCTTGATTATCGACTCGGAAGACAACCTCTATGGCATTGCATCAGGAGGCGGGAATCACGAGGGCAACCCCTATGGATACGGAACCATTTTCAAGCTGGATACCAGGACTGGCGCTTTCAGCGTGCTGTTTACTTTTACTTCGAACATCCCGCACTCTGATTTCTTTGCCAGCCTTCTGGTGAGAGACTCGAAAGGCAACTTGTATGGCGCCACACAATTCGGCGGCACTCACAATACGGGATGCTTGTTCAGAATTGACACGAAGGCGCAGTATGCCGACCTCTATGATTTCCAGGAGCAAATAGCAGGGCGAAACGAGGATGGATTTTTTGCGGCGGGCGTGACTTTAGGTTCGCATGACGATTTCTATGGCAGCATGGATCTGGGCGGGACTTCCGGCTTTGGGACGCTGTTTCACATCACGCCCTAGGCTGCATGCGACTTCGACTATAACTGTCAAACCCGCAGCCCGAGACTAAGCGGGCCCGAAGCCGAGCCGGTTACTCGAGATAAAACCCGGCCGACGATCCAACCCATTGCATGTTTTTGTTGTGGTCAACGCCCATCATCAACCCGCGGCCCATGCGGATGATCGTCATAACCGGCAGCAACTCGTCCAGCCAGATATACATGATGCGGATTTCGGCCTTGGTCCCACCCATAGGCGTTTCGATCACGGGCTCAAAGTGCATGCGCTCCTGCAGGATGTACTGCGAACGCTTTTGCTTAGGGATGTTTGCCACATCTGCCTTTGTAGGATTAAGGATGACGCCCAACCCGGCGAACGAAAACAGCGGCTTGATCACGTAATTTTCCAGATCGTTGGGCAGCGGCTCCACGCGATCGAGAAACGATGTCTTGGGTACGCATTGGTGACGCAGAAACGGCAGCGAAAACTTGCTCATGCGAAAGTACCAGTTAGGATGTCCAGCCCACTCGACTTCAAGTTCGTCGGTAAAGTTAAAAGAAAGCTTCAGCTTCTTCCGCACCAACTCATCGACAATGGCGCGATTGTAGATGCGCCTGATGGGAACCCGCCGGCCGTCCTTCTCGTAGAACAGCTCCTTGCCTCTTTTCTCGATCGAGGTAATATCGACGGTCGGGATTCCCAGCAGCTTTTCCGTAAGCAGAAAATCCGGCAGCGTCTTTTGATGACTGGGATCGATCTCCATCAGAATCACATTCTGGGGATCGTGTTCACCCAGGATCGCGCGCCGCAGCAGCTTTTTGTATCCCTCCCAATCCAAGCCTCCCAGCAAATACTTCAGGTTTTCTTCGAGTTCAAACGCCTCGATGTAGATTTGCGAAAGCATGGCTTGATACGCGTACAAAGAAGGGAAGCCCTGCAACTCAACCAGTTTCGGCTGTAGCTTGCCCGCTGCGTCGCGCACCAATCCGAAATCGACTTGTATAAACATGGGATGCGGCGACTCACGCGGAACATTGAAATCGGGCGGGATGGCTTCAAACGAAGCTTTCCGGTATTCGAGACCACCCAACTGCTGGATCAGCTCCTTGCCATACTGCGACATCTGCTCGAGTAGTGGCTTAGGAAAAAAGCAGGGCGTTTCGGAAATTTGGAATGGCACTGGAGCGCCACAGCGTTCTTCCATCAACTTCAGAAAAGTCTGATACTTCTCAGCCGTGAAGTTCGCGTTGTACTGCTGGCGCAAGGCAGGAATCATGATTTGGCTGTAGAGACGTGGCTAGCTACGTCTCGGTTTCGTCACGCCCCAAACGTTGCAAACAACGTTTCTACAGGTCTCTTACGCTTCGATCAGGAACTTCCCATCCCGCATGATCTGCTCGTCATCCACCCAAATATCGAACCTTCGTCCGACCACATCGATGTGAGTTGACGAATACCACTCCGCTCCGGTGTGCGCCCCATAAGGATTGCCGAACGCGATGTGCACTCCGGGATATTTCTCATCCTGCAGAATCTGCCCGATCACATCCTTTAATTCGATGTTCGTGCCAATCGCAAATTCACCCACCCGATCGCTGTTCTCATCGGTATGGGTGTAGCTCCAGAAATCTTTCTCCAGGTCAGGATTCGTGGAGTGAGCGTCTACCACCCGATTACCCTTAACCCGAATGGTCAGCGGATTCTCGCGCAAACTGCCGAACTTGGCACAAAGCCAATCGCCAACTACGCCGTCAATGACAAATGTTCCGTTGACCTCGCCCGGAGTGGTGAAAACTTCCCCGCCTGGCAAATTTCCCCATTTGTCCGGGCTGATAATCCCGCTCGTCTTCACCCAGCGATAATTCGAATTCAAATCCGCAACCAGATCGGTTCCCGCCGGCGTTTTTGCTCGGACCTGCTTCGCCTTCCGCACCATGTCGACTACCTTTACACTGATGCGATCCACCTTGAGAAAGTCCGCCCGCATTCCCTCCAGCATGATCTGCCGGTTGACGTTCACCATGTGAGCATGGCGAATCTTGCGGCGATTGACAACGTCGGTCATCTGCATCCGCGAACGTAATTCATTGGCTTGCGCCTGCACCGCAAAAATACTGACCTGACTGGTTTCGAGATCCTCGATGATCTCCTGCGGCAGATCCCCGAGCGGTCGCGGCGCCAGGTCCTCAAGCACCCAGGCCCTGTACGGAGCCTGCACTGCTTCGAGTTCGCGAACCATGCTGGCTGCGATTTCCTCCGTGACCTCGTCGGTGATGACCGTGACCTTCTCGCCCGGTTGCACCCGCAAACATACGTTTACCGCGTTGCGTGCGCCGGGAGTGAGTTCAGGATCGAAGGGGATCGTATTAAGATTGCGGTTAGTTGTGCTGACTGGAACGCTCATTACCCTACTTTTCTAGCGGAAGCCTCGACTGGAGATTCGACCAATCCCACTTCCGTCTCTTCGATGATGTAATCCACTACCTTTTTCAGATCGCCGGTCTGCTCGAACACGCGCAACTGGCGGTCTGCTCCGGTTCCCATTTCCAGAATCTCGTGAATGTAATTTAACTCCTCGCGCGAGTCCAGTTCATCCGCTACGTCGTCGACGAATTCCAAATATTCCAGAATCAAATCGCGCGCTGAAACTTCCTGTTGCTTGCCGAAATCAACCAGCTTACCTTCCAGTCCATAACGCGAGGCGCGCCACTTATTCTCCATAACCAGCGCACGCCGATAAAGCCGAAAACCCGTATTCGCGGCATGAAGCTTGTACAGCTTGGCGACCGTCGCTTGGATGAGGGCAGCCAATGCAATGGTTTCATCCACGCGCATCGGAATGTCGCACACCCGAAACTCCAGCGTGTTGAAGAATGGATGCGGCCGAATATCCCACCAGATCTTTTTCGCGTTGTCGATGCAATTGGTCTTAATCAGCAGCTTGATGAAGTTTTCGTATTCCCCCCAACTGGGGAAATAATCCGGAATGTTGGTCCTCGGAAACTTGTCGAATACCTTGCACCGGTAGGATTTCAGCCCAGTGTTCATTCCCAGCCAGAAAGGCGAATTGGTCGAGAGAGCCAGAATGTGCGGCAGAAAATAGCGCGCATGGTTCATCAACTGGATGGCAATCTCGCGATCCTCGATGCCGATATGCACATGCAGACCAAAAATCAAGTTCGCCCGAGCCACCAACTGCATGTCCTCGACAATATTCTTGTAACGATCGTCGGGCGTGATCTCCTGTACCCGCCAATCCGCAAAAGGGTGGGTCGCGGCCGAAGCCAGGCGGAGGCCATTATCACGGGCCAGTTTGATCATGTCCCGGCGCAGGGTTTTCACCTCGGCCTTGGCGTCCTTAATACTCGTGCAAACCGAAGTCCCGACCTCCACCACGGCCTGGTGCATCTCGGCCTTCACGCGTTCCTGCAGGCGCAACCGTCCCTGCTCCATCATTTCCGTATGGATATGCGAGCGCAGATCGCGGGTGACCGGATCGACGGTCTGATATTCCTCTTCGATTCCGATAGTAAAAGTAGGTCGCATCGTCGGCTGCCTAGCCGAGCATCAGTATAACAATTCAGGCCGGGAATAAGCCCACTGTTTCTTAGGTAGGGACAGCCGCCCTGGGCCGCCAGCGGACTTCCTTTGTGAACCTTGGTGTCCTTCGTGGTTGACGCTTTTGCCCTTAAGCCCGAACGCGTTTCTTCGCGGCCGCCTTGGCCGCCGGGGCAGCCACCGGCACCGGTCCCGCCAGCAACTCCGCCCAACGCAACTCCCGCGCCGGATTCTCATCGCTAAGAGCTTTTTTTACAGCCATTTCCGCGACAGCATTCACTACCCATTCGAAGTTTTCCTGGCCCACTGACGTAGCTTCAGCATCCGGCGCGGGATTCATAAAATCAATTGCATAAGGAATCCCGTCCTCAACCGCGAACTCAACCGTATTCAGGTCATACCCGAGAGCCCGGCACAAAGTCAGCGCGTCCTTCTCCACACGCTCCAACAATTCGGCATCGGCGGGAACGGGATTTCGCACATACCGTTCATGAAATGGCGCTCGCGGATCGTAATACATAATCCGCACCTTTTCCTGCCCGACCACGTAGCAGCGGAAATATTCCTTGAATTCCACTCCGTGTTGCAGGGTCATGCACAGGTCGCCAGTCTGGTTGTAGTGATAAAAGAATTCCTCGGGCGAGTGCACTTTGTAAACGTGCTTCCATCCTCCGCCCGAATAAGGCTTCAGGAAAGCAGGGAAGCCGACATACTCAAAAACCTCATCCCAATTCAATGGATAAATCAGATTCCGCATGGATTGATCCGTCGTGCCCTCGGGATGCTTGTTGTGAGGCAACAGCACCGTCGGCGGAATCGCTACGCCTAGTTTCGTCGCCAGCGCGTAATTGAAAAACTTATCATCGGCCGTCCACCAGAACGGGTTATTGACTACGATCGTTCCGTTCAGCACGGCATTCTTCAAATAAGCGCGATAAAAAGGAATGTCCTGTGAAATCCGGTCCACGATTACCCGGTATCCGCTGGGATCGGCCATCTTCACCCCGCCCAGCTTAACGAACTCAGCCGACACGCCGTCAACTTTCATGCTGTTGACTTTTTCCACGAACGCGGGCGGAAAAGTATTTTCCATGCCAAACAAAATCCCAATTTTCTTCATAAACACTCCCAAACAAACAGTAGCTTCTTCGCGAAACGGCGCAAACGACCGACGACTAACGACCACCGACCTTCGCCTAAAAATACTTCCCCGCCATCCTCTCCCACAACGGCCAATCATGCTGCGAATGATCGCCATACATATCCAGCCAGTTCGGCACTGCCTTTTCATTCAACATCGCTGACAACTTCACATTCTGATCCAGACACATGTCCCAGTCCGCCGATCCGAGCACGATCTTCAACTGCCGGTAGCGGCTCAGAAACCAGTCGTCATTCATCTTCGGCAGATAGTCGACCGGGCAATTGAAATAACAATCGTCGTCGTAGTAGCCGTCCAAAAACTGGTGAATGTCATACGCCCCGCTCATGCTCACGCAATGCGTCACCACATCCGGATGCTTCAACGAAAAATTCACAGCGTGATAGCCACCAAAGCTGCATCCCGTAACGGCCAGTCTCGGCGTTGCATTTTTCCAGCGCAGAAATGGAAGGAATTCGTGCAGAATGTAGCGCTCGTACTGCAAATGTCGCAGCACGCGTTGGCGCGGATGAACGCTCTTGTTGTACCAGCTCTCGGTGTCCACTGCATCGGGACAAAATACCTGCAGCTCTCCGTTTTCGATCTTCTGCGCCAGCACTCTGATCATGCCGCGGTCTTCGTATTCGAAAAACCTGCCCATCGACGTTGGGAACACCAGCAGCGGCGATCCGCCATGTCCAAAAACGAGCGCTTCCATGTCGCGATGAAGTTCCTGGCTGTATCCTCGATGATATTCTCGGTTCATTTGTTGGCGCGGAGCGAACGACGAAGTATCTTACCTGATTCCGCCGCCACGAACCACATGGGGGGTTGGGTAACTGAATTTGAATTGTCATTCCGAACAAGCGTTCTTTGCGCCGTGAGGAATCTGGGCGAGCCGCGCGAAGGGTCGCGTTCTTTGCGACCCAATAATCGCGCGTTTGGCTCGCGTCCTTATCGAACTTGCCCGAACTGCAAAGTCAAACAATCCTAACCACGCGGCCCGAGTGCCGTGACACCTCTCCAAATGCGCTGTGTTAACCTCTCGCTTTCATCATGCGAGGCTAACGGAACTTGACCAGAGCACGAAAATTCGGTCTCGCCGCGTTGGCTCTTCTCATCCTGATGGCCCTACTTGCGGGTGGGGCAGCGCGACGCGAATCCGTGACCATCGATGAAGTCGCGCACGTCGGCGCCGGCGTCAGCTATTTGCAGAAATTAGATCTGCGGCTGAACGAAGAGCACCCTCCGTTGGCGAAAGTTATGGCCGCTCTGCCGCTGGTCCTGCTCGGAGCGCAGGCCGATTATTCGCACGTCTCCTGGACCTTCAGCAACAATATTTTCAATCAGTATCTGGGCGAGTGGGTGTTTGGCGATTGGTTTCTCATGCGCTGGAATGATCCTTACTCGACCATCCGTTGGGCCCGAACGCCGATGTTACTGACGACTTTGTTGTTGGGATTGGTTATTTATGTCTATGGTTCACGATTGGGCAACCCCTGGGGAGGATTATTGTCTCTCTGCGCTTTCGTGACCACCCCGGCATTTCTCGCATTTGGACCCCTCGTGCTCAACGATATCGTCGTCACGCTCTTTTGGCTGCTTGCGGTGTGGCAACTTCCAAATATGTGGCGCTCACCCGCGCACGCAACCGTGATTAAATTTGGCTTGGCGCTGGCCGGCGCGTTTCTTACCAAGTTTTCTTCGGGACTCTTGTTTTTCGTGTTCATCGCCTATGTCTTGAGTTTGCGTTGCAAACGCGTACCCGAGCAGCCCTTCGAGAAGATCGAACTACGCCGCTGGCGTCGCCGCGCATGGCGCAATCTTGCCAAAGGGACGCTCTGGGCAGCCTTGTTCGTTTACCTCGTCTATTTTGTCCTCTCCTGGAACCAGCCAACGGACTCCTTTGGACTCATCCCGCATTTTCCGGCTTCGCCGGTTCTCCGGCGCCTGCTTATGCCCGTGTGGCTGTACTTGCGCGGTCTCGTCCTGTTCGCGCTCAGCGCCGGGAGCCGGCCCACTTTTATTTTCGGCCACGCGTATCCGCACGGCGTCTGGTTTTATTTTCCCGGGCTCTTTCTTTTGAAATCGCAGTTGACGTTTCTCTTACTGTTGCTTCTCGTCGCTGCAGCGACACTACTCGCAAAGCGCCGTTCACCCGCACAATCTCTAATCCCATCCGGCATGCAACCCCAATGGCGCGCCATCTGGGTTTCTCTCGTGGTTTTCGTCGCAGCCTGCATGCTGAACCGGTTGGATATCAGCATCCGCCACTTCTCAATCGCGCTGGCGCTGATTGTTCTGCTGCTCGCCCCTCTTCCGCGTGCGCTCGAGCTTCTGCGCGAAGCGAATCCGCAAACTGCCCGCCTCGCAAGTTGGTTGACAGTTGCGCTAGCGCTGGTTTCTGTCGTTACCGCCATACGCGCGTACCCGAACTATTTGCCTTACCTCAACTCGCTAAGCCTAGGCCGTCCGGGTTACCACTTGGTAAACGATTCGAATCTCGACTGGAACCACGCACTTCCCCAGGTTGAAACCTTCGTGCATCAACGCGGCCTGAGTCAAATCCTGCTCGATCAGTATGGATGGTCAGAGCCTGGACGTTACATCCCAGAAGCGCAGCTCTGGGATTGTCAGCGACCCGGCGTATCAGACGGCGGGCAATGGGCCGCAGTTTCCGCCAACTACATCGAGGAGTCGGCGAATTGCATTTGGCTTCTGCAGTATCCACACGAAGCTTTGGCCGACGGCAGCATGTACGCCGTCCTGCTTCCTCAAGTCATTCCTCTGCCGGGCTCGCCCGGGGGGCCACCGCTGCCCACGGACTACCGCTATTTGGCGGGCATGCAGCTGGGAGATCTCGATGTGCGCTCGGTGTTCTTGAACTGCATTCGCGACCCGCAACAACTCCAGCCCACCATGGATCAGATGATGGCCATCATGGCCGAGTCCCGTAAAAAGAAGTGAGCGCCCCCTAATAAAAAGCCCGCTCCGTAAAAAGAGGGCGGCGCGCGAAGCTAAGGCTTCTGACTTTTTTCCTCAGTTCTTCTTGGCATCGAATGGCCGCAAGAAAATTGCAGGTTTGAACTTGAAATATGCGGGCGCGACGTGAACATTCTTTCCGTCCACGGACAACACATTGAATTTCGATCCTAGTCCCTTGGCCGTTTCATTCAGCGCGGTTGCGCCAAGCGCAGGCCACTTGCCCGTATCCAATCGGCTGATCAGTGCCCCAAACGCGACTACCGTCTCCGCCGGAGTAAACTCGCAATGCCCTGCGCGATGCACAAATACCTGCCGCAGCAGTGCGCCGTCATGTTCCTCGTCGACAATATCCTTGTACGCACTCTCATCTTCCACCACCACCAGACCATCGCCCTTGGTATGGAGCGTCAGCACGGGGACAGGAATTTTGCCGTTGAAAATAATATTCTTTTCCAGATAACCCAAAGCGGATTGCTTAGCCTTGATCCGGGCAGCTTCCTTCAAAGCCTGCAGGTCTGTATCCAGACTCAACCCGGCCTTCTGATACAGCGCTTGAACTTCGGCATAGTCGACGGAATTCTTCAGCTGCGTCTCGTAATCAACTCCATTGTTCCATGAACCGTTACCGCCGGCGCGCCCTTCGAGTTCCGCCCGGAAATCGAACGCGAAGAGAAAGTCAACATTGGCAAGCCACAGGTACTGGTTCGCTTCCTGCGCCGCATAATCGGTGGGAGGCGGCTCGGGCGATAAAGGATCGTACCAGCCCGGCGTATCGCCAAGAGCTGACGTCAGGGCAATCCGGGCTTGACCTTCAGCAGTTTTTTGTGCAGCGCCGAGAATCTCTTCGGCAGTCGTCACATTCTTCAGCGGGTCTTTAATGTTGACCACTTGCAATCCCGATCCCGACCCCAGCAGGACGTCGAAAGCAAAAGCCGAGTCCAACGCCTGGTTCCAGGTTCCGACGCTTCCCGCGACCACTCCGCACATCGGCAAAGCCGCATCGAAGCGCTCAGGATAAAGCTGCACCAGCCCAGCCGTAATCATGCCGCCCAACGAATGTCCCCACGCGATCGTGCGGCTGGGTGGGCCGACCAGAGTCTTAAACGTGTCGAGCACTTTTATTTGATCCGGAACCGCCTGCTGAAAAGCCCACCCGGTTGTGGCGTAAGACGATCCGCCCAAGGCATAGCCGTTCGCTAGCAGGTAAGCTCCGGTGATCGGATCGCCCACATCCTCCGCTGGATTCGACGCGCCCGGCGCTACATATCCGTGGCTGTATAGAACCAGCGTGCCGTTCCATTTCGCCGGAACCTGGATCAGGTACTTCGCCCCGTCCGAAAATTTGCCGCGGTAGGTTTTAACTCCCGCCGCCTGCGCGTTCTCAAGAGAAAGCCCAAGCAGCGTCGCCGACAATGCCGCGAAGAAAATTGCTCGCTTGATCATTTTTCGCATGGCCTACCTTCTGAGCGAGGAAATTTCGGGATAGTGACGAATCGGAAGCAAACTTTATCTTCGAAGTGAAGCTTTGTCAACCGTTTCGAACACGCAAAGACTCTGGGTTAATGCTGACGAAAAACCGGCGCGACTACGCACAGGAATATTTAAAGCGGTCTGAAACTTCCTTCCTCGTCGTGACTCTCATGTCCGCGCGCACCCGAACCGTATGCAAATGCTTGCAGCATTCGTGTGGTTCGGCGCGCGACAAAAAAACAGGAGTCGGAAAATGCGTAAGGCAGGTCACATCCTCTGGATGGTCGCGCTAGCGATCAGCGTC
>Ga0070761_10002025_pt1 | contig 12581 bp, 14 predicted proteins | sample HubBroMetageREF1_FD_66724 | JGI IMG/M metagenome (GOLD analysis project Ga0070761, IMG submission 66724) | Reference soil microbial communities from the Hubbard Brook experimental Forest, New Hampshire, USA - Hubbard Brook CCASE Soil... | ecosystem: Environmental > Terrestrial > Soil >...
CCCGTTCTGACTATTATTATTGGCTCCTAATCCGGCCAACTGGCGATAGAATTGCGCAACCGGCATCCGGAGTGAATTCGTGGAAGACGAGCGGCGCCGAACTCCCAGATTTCCTTTCGTCGCAACCGCGGAAGTGATTGAAACGGGCGCGCCTCGGGGCGTTGCCGCCCGCGTGACCGAGCTGAGTCTCTACGGCTGCTACGTCGAGAGTTCCAGTCCCCTTCCTAAAGGAGCGCACGCGATGCTCAAGATCTATTCAGAGGGCAGCTATTTCGAGTCCCAAGGCACGGTGCTCTATTCTCAGCCGAGCCTGGGCATGGGAGTCGGTTTTCTGAACGTGAATCCCCACTATTTGAGGGTACTGAGGCATTGGCTGATCGAGTCCGCACATGCGAAATGCGGGAAAAAGGTCTGAGCTCGGCTGAACCTCGTCTCGGGCGTTCACCGTTTATCAGATGTTACTTGGGTTGCGCCCAAGCCAGCCCATCCGGCCCAGTTCCCGTCGCGATTTTCGCCGTCACTTCCAAGGACTTCAAGTCGACCACGGCGACGGCGTTCTCTCCGCTGAGCGCCACATAGGCTTTCGCCCCGTCGGGCTCGACCAGAGTGCCCTCGGGTCCTTTGCCCACTTTCAATCTTTTGCGCTCTTTTCGCGTAGCCGCGTCGACGAAGACCAATTCGCCGCCTCCATCATCTGAGATCAGCACGAGTTTTCCGTCCGGAGTGAACTTGAGCCGGTTCGAGCGCTTGGTCTTCACATCGAGCGATGCAGTCACTCTCTTCGAGGCCACGTCGATGACCGAAACGCTGCCCGCCCCGGAATTCGCCGCCCACACTTCTCTCCCGTCAGGCGAAAGATCCATCCCTTCCGGTCCCTTGCCGACAGCAATGGCGGTCACGTTCCAGCCGTTTCGCCCACCGCCCGGCTCAATGATGCAGATGGAGTCCGATCCAATGTTCGAAGTGAAGATCGTTTTGAGGTCTTTCGACAGGACAATCATGTGCGTGACGTTCTGCCCAGTGCCGAGCACCCAATCCACTTGATTGCTCGCTGGATCGTAGCGCCCGATCACTTTGTTCGCTTCGGCTGTGAAATACACCTTGCCGTCGGCAAACGCGAGCCCGTGCGGCGCTCGCAAAGCGCCAAGATCGACGGGGGCCAGGGCCTTCTGGGCCGTCAAGTCAATCACCGAGAGCGTTTTCAGCATGCCCTTTTCGCTCGCATAGTTGGAGATATAAGCGAACTTTCCATCGTCTGACGCAATGACCTCGTGAGGGGCGCCCCCGGATGCCACGCGGCCCACAATCTTCAAACTAGAAGGATCGACGATGGCCAGCTGCTCATCGCCTTTCTCGAGAACAAGTAATACCGGCGATCTAGACTGCGCGCCGGCCCTGTTTGCCGCCGTCAAAACTGCCGAGACCATGGCGCAACAAGCCATCAACCGCACCAACAAATTCACAGCCCTTAGAAACATTCTCATTGGTTCGCGCTCCCGGGATGCCAAGCGGAGGATATCACTTTCGCATTCCGCGGTGGACACCGGAAAGGAACCATCAACGCCATTTCCCCGCGGCCCCTCTTACTATAAAATCGCAGCGAAACGCGGGCGTGCGGAGGCAGCCATGAAATTCGCGAAAATTGTCTTTTGGATCGCGGGCATCTGGGGACTGCTAGTGATCACGCCGCTCTATTTCTTTTTCGACCTCATCGGCCAGAAGGATCCGCCTGCCATCACGCATCCGGGCTTTTTCTACGGCTTCGTGGGATGCGCTTTGGCCTGGCAGGTCGCCTTTTGCCTCATGGCCACTGATCCCCCCCGCTATCGGCCGTTGATGATTCCCTCCGTTCTCGAAAAGGCTAGCTATGCCGTTGCCGTCGTTACTCTGGTCGTCGAAGGACGTATGCACCCGTCGGACCTGGTTTTCGCCGGCACGGACTCCTTGCTTGGCCTTCTCTTCGTGATCGCCTACTTCAAAACCCGGCCTGGCCTATTGGCCTGACATCCAGTTCAGAAGAACCCGCGTACATAAGGACAGGGGGCAGGCTAAGGATGGATCCTCGCCGTCACAGCCGTTTTCGTTTTTTTTTCCTTGACGGCGGCTCGCAATGGGAGGATACCAGTTATGCCACAGCCCCGGATTGAGGGACGGGGTGTCAACCGAGGGTGCGTGTGTGCGGCCCTCCCATCCCAAAATCCTTGGAGCGCAAGAGCAAGTGTCAGGATCATCCTGGCAGGGAATAAATCCGGGCGGTCGCAGGTCTTCACGGTTATCTAGGGGTTTGGGACAAACCCTGCTCGGATGCGATCCCGGAAAAAAGAAAGCGAAGGCTTTTCGGTCGTTCCTTGTGCTCGTACGCGCTGTAAATGGTTGAATCGTTTATGCCGGCTTGCCGTCTAAACCGGACTGGAATGGTAGGCGAGTAGAAAGGTAGCAAAAAGTGGGGAGCCCAGGCACCGAGGACCTGGCTCACAATGGCAAGTATCGCTCCCCCCATCGATTTTTTGAGCTTCGCGGCGGGCCAACCGCCGGAAGGGCAGCAGTAGCTTCAAAAAATAACAGGAGGCGGAGAATCACATGACAAAGTCGAATAAGTTCCTCATTACTGGTGCGGCGATTGCGGGCTTGCTCGCGGGAACCGGCGCCAGCATTCAGGCTTCCAATCTGCTCACTGGCGCCAACGCTTCGGCCACGGCCCAGGACACAGACCAGAAGGCTGACAAAAAGGTGAAGGAAAAGCACGCTTGTAAGGGCCAAAACTCTTGCAAGGGTAAGGGCGGCTGCAAGTCGAGCGACAACGGCTGCAAGGCCAAGAACTCCTGCAAGGGCAAGGGCGGCTGCGCGACCGATGGTTCGAAGATGCCCGCTGCCGACAAGCCCTCGTAATTTCAGTTACCCGCAGAGGCTTTACCAACGGACTGGGGGCCGGTGACTGGTTTCGCTGGCCCTCTCGTCTTTACCCTTCTAGGGAGACCTGAATGTCGGCGAATCGTTTCAACGGATTTACGGACTATGGCATCGGCATCGGGCTGCGCGCCCCGCATTACGACCACATTCTGACGCGCAAACCGGTCGTCGACTGGTTCGAAATTATTTCGGAAAACTTTATGATCGATGGCGGGCGGCCGCTCGACATCCTCGACCGAATTCTTGAACAATATAAAGTCGTTCAGCACGGCGTCTCGATGTACTTCGGCTCCGCGGAAAAGCTCAATCGCGAGCACCTTGGGCGATTGAAGGACCTCGTCCGGCGCACGAAAACGCCGTGGCTTTCAGACCATCTGTGCTGGGGCAGCGTCGACGGGCGCTACACGCACGATCTGCTTCCCATGCCGTATACCTTTGAAGCCGCGCGCATTACCGCGCAAAAAGTGCGCGCAGTGCAGGATTTTCTCGAAATTCCCATCGCCGTCGAAAACGTCAGCAGCTACGCGGAATATCACGATTCGGAAATGACCGAGTGGGAGTTTCTAAACGAAGTGGTCGAGCGCGCGGACTGCGGCATTCTGCTTGATGTAAACAATATTTATGTCTCCTCGCAAAATCACAATTTCAATCCGCTCGATTATGTGAACAGCGTCCCCGCCGATCGCGTCGCGCAAATTCATATCGCCGGCCATTCCAAGTATCGCAAATACATTCTCGACACGCACGACCATCCGGTGATCGACCCAGTCTGGAAACTGTACGAGCGCGCCATCCACCTAGCCGGCCATACGGCAACGCTCCTCGAATGGGACGACAGCATTCCCTCCTTCCAGGAAGTGCACGACGAAGCTAGGAAAGCCAATAAATTTCTGCGCGCTACCGCACTGGCAGAAGCCGTATGAAGCTGATGCAGCTCCAGCGCACCATGGCTCGCGCCGTGATGCAGCCGCTTACTTCCTCCGAACGCATGCAGGGCCGTGCTCCCGGCGGCGGTCCGATGAAGCGCTACGCCTCGCGCTTCATCAAACCGAATGACCGACTCACTTCCTTCGAACGGCTGGAAATCTACAATCGCCAGTATTGGTTTCGCGTGCTCGCGGCGCTCGGCGAAGATTTCCCGGGCTTGCGCGCCGTGCTTGGCCAAAGCCGCTTCGACGCCATGGCCAGGGCCTATCTCATCGCTAATCCTTCGCGCTCGTTTACGCTGCGCAATCTTGGCTCGCGTATGGAATCGTGGCTTCGACGAAATCCCAAGTGGGCAGGCCCGAATCAAAAACTTGCGCTGGATATTGCGCGGCTCGAATGGGCGGACATCGAAGCCTTTGACGGAAAGACGGCGCCCGCCCTGCGTACAGAGGATCTTTCTATTCGAGCCGGTCCGCGGATGAAGCTAACCCTTCAACCGTATGTGCGGTTGCTGAGTTTTCGTTATCCTGTCGACGATCTTCTCCTCGAAGTTCGCAAAGAAGACCAAGACACGGACTTCGCCAGCAACACCTTCCAAGAGCATCGGAAGCGCAAGCGCGTCCGCGCGGTCGCGAAACTCAAGCCAGCGCCAATCTTTCTGGCGGTGCATCGCATCGACTACTCCGTTTATTTCCGCCGCCTCGAGCAGGAAGAATTTTCCATTCTCACAGCGCTGCGCCATGGAAAAACGCTCGCCGCGGCCGTCGAGTTGGCCTTTCGCGGAAGCAAGATTCGGCCGGAAGAGCAGCCTCTGAAAGTGCAAACGTGGTTTGAAACCTGGTCTACGCTGGGCTGGTTTTGCCGTCCGGAGAAAAAGCATGCGGCCAGCTGAATCTTGTTGCAAATTGGCGCATCCAGATTTTCCGATTCCCCGTAGTCAATTCTGACGACAGATTTTTCTGGAACGAAGACTGACCTCTGATGAATAAGCTGCTCGCGACTACAAAATCCTGGCACGACAGGTTTTTCCATCTCGTCGACTATCTCCAGCACCCTTTCCTGCTTTTTGTCCGCCTCTACTGGGGCTTCCAGCTGATCGAGAGCGGCTGGGGCAAGCTGCACCATCTCGACAAAGTGACGGACTATTTCACTTCGCTGAACTTGCCGATGCCCGGGAAGATGGCCGTCTTCATTTCCTGTGTGGAGCTTTTTGGCGGCCTTTTCCTCGCGCTGGGGCTGCTCTCGCGCGTTGCCTCTCTTGTGCTGACGGTGAACCTGATCATGGCTTATGTCATAGGCGACCGCGAAGCGCTGCTCTCGATTTTTTCCGATCCGGACAAATTCACCGCGGCAGCGCCGTATGTATTTCTGATTGCTTCTCTCATCGTGTTCCTGTTTGGTCCCGGAGTCTTTTCCTTGGACGCGCTTCTAAGTCGGTTCTTCTTTAGGACCCCGCCGGAGAATAAGAGTCCCGCTTAGAGTGGCGTGCAAATCATTCACGCGCAATTCTTGCAATTGGGATAGGATGGATTCTGGGCATCGATGGTCCGGATGGAAACTACCCTTGGCTTCAGCAAACGCGTGGGCCTTACCTTTCTGCTTCTGCTCGTTCCCTTTTGCGCGGCAAAGGCGGCTGATGTGACTTCCGCGCTGATGATTGGCGGCTCGCGCATCGACGTGACCATCCAATCGTCCGAAACACCGAGCGCTCCACTTTCTCAACCCGACGTTATGAAGTGGGTACAGTTCGCGGCGGAATCCGTCGCAACCTATTACACGCGCTTTCCTGTACCTCATCTCACGCTCCGCGTTATTTCTTTCGACGGGACTGGGGTGCGTCACGGTACGACCTGGGGCAGGGACGGCGGCCTGATCGCGATCCATGCGGGGAACAAAACCACGCCAGCCGAGTTTGCAGAAGACTGGATGCTGACACACGAGATGATCCATCTCGCGTTTCCGTCGATGGCCGATGAACACCATTGGATCGAAGAAGGCATCTCGGTATACGTCGAACCCATCGCGCGCATTCGCGCGGGTCACTGGACCGCTCGGCAAATGTGGAGCGACCTTGTCCGCGACATGCCCAAAGGCCTTCCGCAAACGAGCGACGCGGGTTTGGACCACACCCATACCTGGGGAAGAACGTACTGGGGCGGCGCGCTGTTTTGCTTTGTGGCCGACGCGGAGATTCGCAAGCAAACCAAAAACAAAAAAGGATTGGAAAACGCGCTGCGCGGTATCCTCGAAGCCGGCGGCGACATCCGCGTAGATTGGGATTTGGAGAAGGCGCTCGAGACTGGCGACCACGCGGTTGGGTTGGACGTGCTGGAGAAATTGTATGCACAGTGGAAAGACACGCCGGTGCACGTCGATCTGCCCGCAATGTGGAAACAACTGGGTGTCGAGGGCGACGGGGGAGCGGTTCGCCTGAACGACGAAGCCCCACTTGCTGCCATCCGCCGCGCTATTGAGACCGGCACTCCCTCCGCCAACTCCGGCGACGCCGTAACCCCATCGAACGGCGGGCTATCCCCAATCAACGCGATTGCCCCCGCTCGTCCGCTGGCAATCTTCGCCGGCCGCACCACGCGCTCAAACTGACCATTTGGCAGGGCAAGTTCCAAGGTCTCGAAGAAGGTCTGGGCCCAGGTCAGGCCGGCTCGAGTTACGTCCTGTGGCGGAGAGGAACGTCAGCAGGCGGAGAATCTTCGCTGTCGAAAGCAGCGGGACCGGGATGTTCGGCGTGAAATTCAGGACGGGATTCGAGTAGCCGGACACAGCGGTTCCAGCGAAGGATGCTGTCGTCGTTGCCTGTCGGGCGGATCTTTTCGGCTTCGGCAAAGCAGCGCAGGGCTTCTTCGACGAGTGGTAGGAGAATGTGGGCGGAGCAGCCGGAGTGGAGTTGGGCTTTTGCGCGCCGTTCCTGCAGCAGACCGGTGTAGTAGTTGCGCTCGTAGGGATCGCGGAGAGATTGAAAGACGGAGTGGGCCTCGGCGTAGCGGTCGGCGGCAGCGCCGATGAACTGGTCGGTGATGGCCAGGCCGAGCATGCGCCGAGCCAGCTGATGATCCGCGTCAACGACCATGATATCGCGGCAGATGGATTCGGCTTCTTCGGGTTCGTTGAGGTAACGGTAGAGTTCGGCTTTGGCGATAGCTTCGGGAATGCCTGCTTTGGAGATGGACTTGAGTTGGTAGGGCATGGAACCTCCTGAGTGCTCCGGAGAACAAACGCACCGGCTGAAGCTTGTGGCGACGGATTGTGTTACTGTCCGCGGATTTTGCGGAATAGCATAGTCAATGGATCGTAGAACTGGTCGACGACACGCTCCTTGAGCGGAATGATGGCGTTGTCGGTGATATGAATTTCTTCGGGGCAGACCTCGGTGCAACATTTGGTGATGTTGCAGAGGCCGATGCCCAGGCCGTCCTTCAGCAAGCCAACGCGATTGAGCGCATCGAGCGGGTGGAGCTCGAGGCCCGCGACGCGGACGAAGAAGCGCGGGCCGCCGAATTCCGCTTTTTCGTCATGCTCGCGAATGACGTGGCAAACGTCCTGGCAGAGAAAACATTCGATGCACTTGCGGAATTCCTGAACGCGGTCGACATCGATTTGGGAGATTTTCCAGTCGGTGTTCTCGCGCGGGCGGAACGCGGGAATTTTTTTGTTGACCTGGTAATTCCAAGAAACGTCAGTGACGAGGTCTTTGATTCGCGGAAAAGATTTCATGGGCATGACGGTGATGGGCTGGTCCTTGGGAAGATCGTCCATGCGTGTTTTGCAGGTGAGGCGCGGGCGGCCGTTGACTTCGGCGGAGCAGGACCCGCACTTCCCGGCTTTGCAGTTCCAGCGGACGGCGAGGTCGGGGGCGAGATGGCCTTGAATGTAATGGAGCGCGTCGAGTACGACCATGCCCGGAGCGACGGGCACGGTGTAGTCGACGGTTTGGCCACCGACGGTGCCTTCGCCGCGGAATACTCGTAAGGTTGCGTCAGGCATCTATGAGTTCTCCAAAGTACGCTCGGGGCACTACGCCCGAGGTTGCTACAACACTGTGGGCTAGGGCCCGGCACCACCAGCACCCGCCAAAAAAACCTGCGGGCCACAAAACCTAGTCAGCCATTACGAGCTGTTTCAGTTCATTGGGCATTTCCTCAACCGGAGATTCGCGGCGCTTCATCTCCGCGCCTTCTCGGACAATGATATTGTGCTTTTTCTCCCACGCGGGATCGTAATTCGGATAATCGATGCGGCTGTGCGCGCCGCGGCTTTCCGTGCGGGCGAGCGCGCTGAGAGCGACTGCTTCGGAAACCGTGAGCATGGACTTCAGTTCCGACGCTAGATGCCAGCCGGGATTGAAAAGGCGCGAGCCCTCGACGCTGGCTTGGGCGGCACGAGCTTTTAGTTGTTCGAGCTCGGCGAAGGCTTTCTTCAGATCTTCTTCGGTGCGGAAGATTCCGACCAGGCTTTGCATGACCTTTTGCAGGTCGCGGTGAACGGCATAGGGGCTTTCAGAATTGGGATTCGAAAACGGAGCGAGCAGTTCCTTTTCGGCTTCTTGGATTTGCGCTTCGGAAAGTCCGGTGTGGGAGACACGTTGGGCGTGTTCCGCGGCGGCGAGTCCGGCACGTCGGCCAAAAACCAGCAGATCAGACAGCGAATTGCCACCCAGGCGATTCGAACCGTGGAGGCCGGCGGCGGCTTCACCAGCGGCGAACAGGCCCGGCAAGGTGGACTGCGCGGTTTCCGCGTCGACGCGAATGCCGCCCATGACATAGTGGCACGTGGGACCCACTTCCATGGGGCCTTTGGTGATGTCCACGTCGGCGAGTTCTTTGAATTGATGGTACATGCTGGGGAGTTTCTTCTTCACATATTCGGCCGGCTTGTGAGAGATGTCCAGATAAGCGCCGCCGTGCTCCGTGCCGCGGCCCTCTTTTACTTCGGTGTAGATGGAGCGGGCCACAACGTCGCGCGTAGAAAGTTCCATGCGTTTGGGGTCGTATTTCTCCATGAAGCGCTCGCCGAGCTTGTTGCGCAGAATCCCGCCTTCGCCGCGGACGGCTTCGGTAACGAGCAAACCCTGCACGCCGGGCGGCCAGACCATGCCCGTGGGATGGAACTGTACGAATTCCATATCCATAAGCTCAGCTCCGGCTTGGTACGCAAGGGTCATGCCGTCGCCGGTGTACTCCCAGGAATTGGAAGTGACCGGCCAGGCTTTTCCTATGCCTCCGGTAGCGATGACGACGGATTTGGCTTTGAAGACGATGAAGCGGCCATTTTCGCGCCAGTAGCCGAACGCTCCGGCTAAGCGGCCGCCATCGGCGAGCAGACGCGTGACGGTGCACTCCATGTAAACGTCGAAGCCCAGCTGCACGCCGCGATCCTGCAGCGTTCGTATCATTTCGAGGCCGGTGCGGTCGCCCACGTGACAGAGACGCTTGTAGGTGTGGCCGCCGAAGGCGCGCTGGAGAATCGCGCCTTTGTCGGTGCGGTCGAACAGAGCGCCCCACTGTTCGAGTTCGCGGACACGGTCGGGAGCTTCCTGCGCGTGGAGCTGGGCCATGCGCCAGTTGTTGAGGAATTTTCCACCGCGCATGGTGTCGCGGAAATGAGGTTGCCAGCCGTCGGCGGTGTCGACGTTGCACATCGCCGCGGCGATGCCGCCCTCGGCCATGACGGTGTGCGCTTTTCCAAGGAGAGATTTGCAAACGACGCCGACGGAAGCGCCCTTCGCGAGAGCTTCAATTGCGGCGCGCAATCCGGCGCCGCCGGCGCCGATGATGAGAACGTCGTGTTCGCGAGTCTCGTAGCTAGTGGTCACATGAGCCTCAGGTCGTGGATGGCGCCGCTGGCGACCAGACGGATGTAAAAGTCCGTGAGGCCGACGGTGATCAGACTCGTCCAGGCCAGAAGCATGTGGCGATCATTCAAAAAGCTGACACCGCGCCAAGCGGCGAAACGGGATTTGCCGAAGGAGGCGCAAGAGAAACAGTCGAGTTTTCCGCCAGCGAGATGGCGGAGGGAGTGGCAGGAAAACGTGTATAGCGTGAGCATAACGATGTTGACGCTCATGACCAGAGTGCCGAGGCCTATGCCGAAATGCCCGCCGAAATTGTAGGCCAGCACAACGTCGTACCAGAGAAACCCAAGAAATACGAGCGCAAGATAGAAAAAATAGCGGTGAATGTTCTGCAGGATAAAGGGAAACGCCGTTTCGCCCTTGTAGTTGCGTTTGGAGGGCTCGCCCACGGCACAAGCCGGCGGATCGAGAAAAAATGCGCGGTAATAGGCTTTGCGGTAGTAGTAGCACGTGGCGCGAAACCCGAGGGGCCCGGCGAGGATGAGCAAAGCGGGAGAGAATTTCCACCAATGATGTTGAGGATCAATGAGCGGCGAATAGAAAGGCGAAAGATAGGGCCCCCATTCGAAATACGCATTTTCAAAGGCACGCAGCGTCGCGTATAGGCCAAAGCCGCCAAGAAGAATAATTACGGGCAGAAGTTCGACCCACCAAGCGTCGCGGCGCAGCGTGCTTCCGAGCCGCGATTCGGGCAAGAGGGTTGGCGAGCCAGCCATCTAGGGACCTCCAGGGTGGCAGTGAGCAAATCAGAGACTAAATGATTGCAGAGGAATTATATCCAAGACCCGGCGTAACGGCTAATTCAGAGAACAGGCTGGCGCGCCGAAGAGACCCGATCCGGACAGGTCCCGAGGTCGGCCGAGCGTGTCAGCAGGCGAAATCAGTGGCTCGCGAGAAACCCGCCGTCCAAATCGCCGTGTTTCGAGCGTCATTCTAATAGCAGAACAGGATGCCTCCGGAACGCTTAACGGAGATTTGGAGGTTGACCATGAGCATCGTGAAAGTGTTGTTGGTTATCGGAATCGTGCTGACCGTCGTCAAGGTATTGCTTGGGCCCGACTGCTGGTTTTTTGCACTCGAGGCCTTCGTAAGACTCCTGGTAGTCGCATGGATATCGGCTGCCGGAGTGTAGGGGCTATGGCAAACTGGCACGCTAAAAGTAATCTTGGCGAGACTGTCCAAATCGCGGATGGCCAGGCGTCATTCTAGTAGCGGCGCATCTTGCCCGCCAATTGCGAATAGAGGAGACTCGAGATGAAATACATGCTGATGGCTTATGTGAACGAAGCTGCTTGGCCCCAAATGACGAAGGACGAGCAAGAACGAGGCATAGCGGCTTACACCGCGTACCGGGAGGCGCTGACAACAGCGGGCGTCCTCGCGGGCAGCAACCGCCTCCAGCCAAGCTCGACAGCGACCACCGTACGGCTTGCCAATGGCAAGTCGCAGGTGCTCGATGGCCCTTTTGTGGAATCGAAAGAACAATTGGGTGGCTACTTTCTCATCGAGGTCGCCGATCTCGACGCCGCCATCTCGTGGGCAGCCCGGTGCCCAGCCACCAGCCATGGTGTCGTCGAGGTGCGTCCCATCTGGGGCATGCCCTTGTGATCCGCGTCGCTGCGTAATCGCCATGACCTTCCACGACGGCGACGAGCGGGCGCGCAGCACGGCAGACGCCGTCGCGCGCCGCAGCTACGGCAAGCTCGTCGCCTTTCTCGCGGCACGCACGCGGGATGTGGCGGCGGCCGAGGATGCGCTCTCCGAGGCTTTCGCTTCGGCCCTCGCGGATTGGCCGCGCAATGGATGTCCCTCAAACCCGGAAGCGTGGCTGTTAACCGTGGCGCGGCGAAAGGCGATCGATATGGCACGAGGCCGTCGTCGACATGAAAATGCGGGCGAGCAATTGCGGGTCATGGCAGAAAGCCTGGACGCGGCCGCAGCCGAATCGGAAATCCCGGATCAACGCCTTGCACTGATGTTTGCTTGCGCGCACCCTGCGATCGACGCCGGAATTCGCGCGCCTTTAATTCTACAAGTGGTGCTCGGACTCGATGCCGCCATGATTGCCTCGGCATTCCTGGTGTCTCCGGTGGCCATGGGCAAGCGCCTGGTGCGTGCCAAAGACAAGATCCGCCAGGCCGGCATCCCCTTCAGCATCCCAGGGCGCGACGAGCTCCCCAATCGCCTCGACACCATTCTGGGCTCCATCTATGCCGCCTTCGCAGAAGGTTGGAGCGATCCTGGCGGGACCGATGTGGCGCGCCGCGATCTCACGGAGGAATCGTTTTTTCTCGCGAGGCTTGTGGCCGAGATGCTGCCGCGGGAGCCGGAGGCGCTGGGGCTGCTCGCCCTGATGCTTCACGCGGAAGCTCGACGGCGCGCGCGCCGCAGCGCGGAGGGCGAATTCGTTCCGCTTGCCGAGCAGGATCCAGCGCTGTGGGACTGGGAGATGATCGAGGAAGCCGAGGCGCTCCTCCTCGAGGCCAGCAATCTGAAGGCGATTGGCCGCTACCAGCTCGAAGGGGCGCTGCAGTCGGCCCATGTTTTTCGTCGGCGCACGGGTCGCGCCAACTGGCCGGAGGTGGTACAGCTGTACGATGCGCTATGGGCGATCTCCGGTTCGCCCGTAGTGGCCATCAATCGCGCTCTTGCGATTGCCGAGATTCACGGCGCCGCCGCCGCTCTCGACGCCATGCCCAGCGTATCCGCCGACGCGCGGCTCGCTGAATACCAGCCCTACTGGGCGACCCGCGCGGAACTGCTGGCCAAGTCGCGCGCACACGACGAAGCCCGCCACGCTTACGAAATCGCTATCGGTCTCGAACGCGACCCCGCCGTCCGCCGCTTTCTCGAGAAGCGCTTGTCGGCGCTGCCG
>Ga0070761_10002026_pt1 | contig 12576 bp, 10 predicted proteins | sample HubBroMetageREF1_FD_66724 | JGI IMG/M metagenome (GOLD analysis project Ga0070761, IMG submission 66724) | Reference soil microbial communities from the Hubbard Brook experimental Forest, New Hampshire, USA - Hubbard Brook CCASE Soil... | ecosystem: Environmental > Terrestrial > Soil >...
GAGCACATCCAGCTTGGTCACCACCAGCCACGAGGTGCCGTTGATCATGCCCGAGTATCGCAGCAGCGGCATGTCAAGCCATCCCGTGCGCCGCGGACGCCCGGTCACCGCGCCATATTCGTTGCCCCGCTTGCGCAGATTGTCGCCCGCGTCGCCTTTTTCTTCGCTGGGGAACGGTCCCTCTCCCACGCGCGTACAGTACGCCTTGCTGATTCCGATGACAGAATTGATCGCATTCGGAGCCACGCCCGTGCCAATCACCGCGCCGCCCGAAGTCGCGCTGGAAGAAGTCACGAACGGATAGGTCCCGTGGTCGATGTCGAGCATCGTCCCCTGCGCGCCTTCGAACAGGATCGATTCGCCACTGTTCAATGCCTGATTGAGCAAGACGGCCGTGTCACAAACGAACGGCGCGATCTTCTCAGCCGCCTGCGCGTACTCCGTGTACATCTTGTCGGCGTCGAGCGGTTCCGAGTTGAACAGCGCGTGCGCGATCATGTTCTTCTCATGCACCGCATTCGCGATGTGTTTCTTGAGCAACTGCAGATCCAGCAGGTCGGCGACGCGCAGCCCGCGGCGTCCCATCTTGTCTTCATAAGCAGGACCAATGCCGCGCGACGTGGTGCCAATCTTGACGCGTCCCGGCGCATTCTCCGCCGCCAGTTCGATCATGCGGTGATAGGGCAAGATCACATGCGCCCGGTTCGAAACGAACAGATGCCCGTCGATCTTCACCCCAGCCTCGCGCAGGGCCCCCGCTTCTTTCAGAAACGCGATTGGATCGAGCACCACCCCATTGCCAATCACGCTGCGGCAACCGGCCCGCAGCACGCCGCAGGGCACGAGCTGAAGAATAAATTTCTTGCCGTTGATGATGACCGTGTGGCCGGCGTTGTGTCCACCGGCATAGCGGGCCACGACCGAGAAGTTCTCCGACAATACGTCGACGATCTTCCCCTTGCCCTCATCGCCCCACTGGGCGCCAACAATCACCGCAGTCTTGCCTTTTTTCAATTGCAGCTCCGTCAGGGAAATTTCGAGCAGGCAGATGTCTGCGCTGCGCCCGGGGTCGCACACTCCTTGCCCGCAGGAATGCTTTCACAAAAAATTACTGGGATATAAGCGGAGAAGACGTGTACAAAACATTTTATCGTGTCTGCGTTGCGAATACAACGCGTGCGGCGGCGGGATACGTTACAGTTTGAAACTGTAACAGTACCGGCAGCGGGCAGTGGTGCGGTTTTGAAGATTCTTAACCACGAAGGTCACGAAATCACACGAAGGAGCCCCGTCACGCGAGGTCCTTCGTGATTCTTCGTGCCCTTCGTGGTTAATGGGTTTTCCTTCTATCGTCACAATGCTCCACCGGCAGGCGTAACCGTGCTCGCGATCTCAGGTAAGATTGATCGCAGCAGAGAAAGCTCGTATCACCGGCGGTCGCCTAATGCCCAAGTTCGAAAAACACATTTTCGTCTGCGGAAACCAGCGCCCGGCGGGCCATCCCCGCGGATGCTGCGACCCCCTGGCGGAAGCCAAACTGCAAAAACTCTTCAAGCAGAAACTCGCCGAGCGCGGCCTCAAGGGGAAAGTCCGCGCCAATCAATCCGGCTGCCTCGATCAGTGCGAGCACGGCCCTAACATCGTCGTCTACCCGGACGCGGTCTGGTACGGGCACGTCACCGCGGCCGACGTCGACGAGATTATCGAAACCCACATCCTTGGCGGCAAGCCGGTCGAACGACTGCTCCTGGCGGATTCCTGCCTGAACACCGCAACCTGCGAACACCGCACCGGGAAAACCTAGAGCCGGCGACCCGTTCGCCTCCTACCTCGCCGGATAGGGCGCGGCGCGATTTGTCTTTCCAACGCCCGGTTTGGGATCGCCCCCTCTGCGGGTAAAATGAAATCTGCATGGGCGCGTAGCTCAAACGGATAGAGCATCGGATTTCTAATCCGGCGGTTGCAGGTTCGATTCCTGCCGCGCCTACCATCCCGCCAGGCTTCTGACAGGTTGGCCTGATCAAACTCCGTTCTGTATTGCGGCAATTCTCTATCCCGTCTCAATCTAAGTTCGCCACGAACCTTGACAGCAGCGTGACACAGTTGAAGCTCAGGTCTTCGGGAACCCGACAACGGTCTTTCACCGGGTACGCAGCGAGTTACTTGTCAAGGAAATGGCTGCAGATTACTTTCGTAACTATTCAGGAGCACCATCGCGTCCGTAGTATCACTCGTTACAGCCAAGTGCTCCAGGGATCTAAATCTGTGTCTAAATTCGCGAATTAAGATTTGAAGACTCGCGCTGCTGAAAATACGACAAGAAACTTGATCGCCGCGTCTTGTACGCGGCTGCGCGCTTCGCGCACCAGACAGTTATTGGCTGGGAGTCAGACCGCGGCTGAATTTACAGCCAAGGTAGTACCCCTCCAAACACCTTGAGGGCGGGCCCCGTTTTGCAAATCATCCTGGTGAGGAATACATGCGATCGCTAACCACGTTTTTTTTGCTGCTGGCCGGCTTCATGGCGCCAGGCTCGCTCGCCCACGCTCAAAGCACCGCACCTGCGAGTCAGGCCGCGAGTCCGGCCGATGGATCGACCTCCGCGAGCGCGACCAAGGAAGAGGTCAACCAGTTGCGAAGCGAGGTTGCCGCTCAGCGCCAGACCATTGAAGAGCTGAAAGCTCTGGTCGAGAAGCTGGCCGAGGGCCAGAAGTTGGCGTCGGGAGGAACTCAGGCCGCCGACGGAGCCGTCCAGATTCGGCCAGTGTCAGACGCTGCTGTTGCTGAGACGAGCAGTGATGGAACAAGCAGCGCCATCGCGGTCGATGCTCCACCCGCGACCCGGGCTCGCCTGACGAACGCGGTTTTCCTGGAGGCCGATCCCGCGCCGGTGGCGGTTGTGGGGCAAACTTCAGAAGCGACCACGAAGAAAGACACTCCGCTCACCGCAGGATGGAACGGGGAACACTTTTTCATCAAAAGCGCGGACGGACAGTTCACCATCAGCCCCTACGGCTATGTGAACACCGACTATCGCATTTATCAGGGCGATGGAGCGCCCGCGGACACTTTCCTCCTGCGCCAGGCTCGTTTCGGGTTTCAAGGCAGTTATGGTTCGCATTTTGATTTCGCGCTGCTCTCCGACGCTGCTTCGACATCCGGTTCGGTGGTACGCGACGTTTACCTCAACGTAAGAATCCGGCCCGAGTTCCAGTTCCAGGCCGGCCAGTTCAAAGCTCCCTTCGCGCAAGAAACGGGCATCGGCGATACTAACCTCGATTTCGTCGAACGCGGATTTCAATCCATGCTGTATCCCTCGGCGGCATCGGCGTACCGCAGCCCCGGCGCCGCATTCCACGGCGACATTGCCGGAGGCATTATGCAGTACTGGGTGGGGGCATTCAACGGCAAGGGATATGCTCTCGCCAACACCACCAACGAGCCAGAATTCATTGGGCGCCTGCGCTTCTATCCGTGGCGCAAATCCAAGAGCGACTGGTTCCGGCAACTGGCCTTCGGCGGATCCATTGATCACGCGCGAGCTCGCGGTCTTTCCGGCGACCAAAGCTTCAGCGGTGCGCTGCCCGATGGCGCTTACACCTTCTTCCCCCAATTCGCCATCAACGGACCGATCGAGCGCTACAACGGCGAGTTTACCTACGTCAAATCGAACTTCTCTCTGCGCGGCGAATACGATCAGCTGAATCAATTCCGTGAGAACGTCGGCTCCGAACAGGCCGGAGGACTCGGCTTCCTGAGCCTTCCGGGAATCATCGCCAAGGCCTGGGATATCAGCACAACGTATCTGCTCACGGGCGAAAAGCGGCCAGAAAACGGCACTCCCCGGGTGAAGAATCCGCTGTTCGGCCCAGATACTCCGGGCGGACAAGGACGCGGATGGGGAGCCTGGGAACTGGCTTTCCGGTTCACCGGCATTCAGGCCAACGAACCGCAGGCGGACTTCCTTACTTACTACACACCGGGTTTCGTGCCCGGGTTCAACGACCACACCTTCGAGTACACCGCCGGAGTGAATTGGTATCCCAACTACTGGGTAAAGTACGTGCTCAATGTTGGCATCGATCAGTTGAAGGAACCCAGCGTCATCGGCCAGGAGCCGCAGAACTATTTTGTGGTGGAGCAGAGACTGCAGTTCAGATTCTAGAAGTGGTCCGCCCGGGTTGCCGTTGCGGATGGAATCGTCAACAAGTTTGCTAGACGCCGGGCTGGCGACCAGCCCCGCAAGGAAATTGCAGGAGGGAATTTGATGAGACAGAGGATGAAACAGAGAATTTTTCTTACGGTTCTTCTAACCGGCTTATTTGTGGTCCTGAGCGGGTGCGGAAGCTCGGCCAATTGCCCCGTTTGCGGCACTACGTCCAACGGCGCGTATGCCGTGATTGACGTTGTTGCCGTGCCCGAACACAATCCTACCGGCGAGCCTGGTGGTCCCTTCAACTCCTTCGACATTAGCTGGATCTCCCCGCCTCCATCCGGCGGCTTGTCCGGGACAGACAATCTCGACTACGTCTCCGACCGGATCGGTTTGGCCGTCGATGTAATCGACACGTTCCAGAACATCTCGGTAAATGCTATCCAAGGGTCCAATGCGGTCGCGGACGCCGGCAATGGCGCCAGTCCCTGCGCGAAGGATCCGACCACCGGAGATGACCTGATTCCGCCGATCGCGGATGTATTTGGAAATTTCACCCGCTATGGGTGTCGAAGCGATATGACCGGCCTTGGCGGACCCAATGCCCCCACGTTCCATCTCATTTCCGGTTTCGGCGCGAACCACAATTTCGGCGGATTTCCAGGCGCGCAGTGCTGCGCGGCACGCGCCAACGGCGTGAATCCCATGTCCGGCCCGGATGGCGAAGTCGCATCGCCCGATGGAAACTTCTTGTTTACCGGGAATGGCTCCGCTCATATGGTGGTGTTTGATCTGACCACCATGAACTTGAGCACGAATCCGCCCACTCCGCCCACCGTGCTGGCCACCATACCCACGGGCGTCTCGGCAGATTACGACGGCCCGCTGGGCATCGCCCCCTGCATCGCCTCCTGGAACGGCGAAGCCGGCTCCGCCGCCGATTGCGGAGATGACCGCTCCGACGAAATCGCGTATGACCCCAGCCTCATGGGAGCCGATGGAAACATCCACCAGGTAATCGCGATCATCAACGGCGATCCCGGATTACCGTTCGTCACGTTTATCGACGTGACCAATATCGTGGGCAAGACGGGTACGGCGCAGCAGCAGCACTGCTTACCGATCGATCAGACCTCCGCTTACGGCCCCTACCCCGCCGGCGCAACTCCCGCCACGTATCCATACCAGGGAACGGCAGAAACCTGGGTAACGCCAGCTGCCGGTGCAGCCTTCAACCCACCCAGTTGCATCATCGGACAAATCTATTATGACGGCGCGGGCGGAGGGGCATCCGGGGGGCTGGGTCTTAGCGCGGGCGTTTCGGTCGATAATGTTGGCGGCACTTTCCCCTGCCCCGATCCCTCCAATCCACAAACCTTCGGAGGTGTGTCCGGATCGGCGGCAGCCTCTTTGATTCCGGGCGTGGGCGTAACTCCGAGCGGCGCGGCCTACACAATCCCGTGCCATCACGGTCCTATCGTCGACCAAACCCTGGGAACGTTTTGCAGTCAAACTGCCCCTGGTCCCACCTGTGCTGGCGCAATTTCTCCGGCCGGGGTAGGAGCCATGGCCTGGAATCCCAACACTGGCCACTTGCTGCTGCCCAATTCGAATTCCATCGCCATCACCAATATTGGCAGCATCGACGAAATCGATCCCCGGGTCGGCAACAATACCTGTGGCGGGCCATGTGGGCCGGTGGTGGTCAATAGCTTCGTGACCCCAAATTGCATGCCGACCAGCATCGTGCAGGGGCCGGGAAACAACTTCCTCGTCGGCTGCGCGGACCACGATGGCGAGGCTTTCCCGCCCAACGAGTACGTGATCGACGGAACCTCGGGCGCAATCCTCGCCACCATCAATGACGTTGGCGGCGTGGACGAGGTCTGGTATAACCCGGGCGACAACCGATACTACGTGGCGGCGCGCGACATGCCCACGGGTGCGGTCATGGGTGTGATTGACGCCAAGACGAATCTTTGGCTGACAAATTTTCCGACCAATACCAATTCGCACAGCGTCGCGGTCGATCCCAACACCAACCACGCCTTTGTGCCGATGCAGTCCGGCACCATTTGCACGACGCAGAGCGCCAACGGTTGCATCGGGGTTATAGCGGTACAATGAGCCGGAGCCGGGAAGTCGCTGCGGATCTACGGGTCAGCCCGCAGGTGCAATAGTTCCCCAGGAACAAGACCAGGGGCGGCACGGATCGGTCCGCGAGTGGGAGAAGTTTATTTATGTCATTTACGATCGCGTTGAGAAAATCCATTGCTCTTTATGCGTTGGCCTGCTCGCTTCTTTGCTGCTCACTCGCGGCAAGCACCGTTGAGCAACCCGCGCCGAAACCTACCGACGTGCCTGCAACCGTAATCGCTCATTTACCTCTGCCCCAGGCAACCGGCAGTCAGATGTTGCTGCAGAAGGAAGACTCAAAGCAATATCTGTACGTGCAACAGGCCGCCAAGCAAGGCTTCATGATCGTCGACGTGAGCAAGCCAGACCAGCCCAGCCTCTTGAAGCGAACCGCGGAATCGAATCAGGCGACTGCGGGAAACCTGCAGATTGTGAGCCCCGACGTAGCCATCGCAGAGGCCCCCGAGAAAGCGCCAACCACGGTCATCAGCACCCCGCGTCCCACCGAAACCGTTCGCGTACTCGACCTGACTGATCCGCGCAATCCGAAGACGCTTGAAACCTTCAACAAAGTTTCCAGCCTGCTTGCAGACAGCCGCCACGGCTTGATCTATCTCACCAACAACGACGGCCTGTGGATTCTCCGCTACAATCGCCCCGCTCTGCTGGAGCCGGCTAAGAAGAAGCCGCCCTGCGATTCCAACGCGGAAATCATGGCCATGCCCCCCGACTGCGACTAAAGTCCGAAGCCGAACGGCGCCAAACATCGTCGCCAGCGGACCCGCTCAAAGCCAACAGCCCCCGGCTAGCGCGCTGAACACTCCTTCGCGACGGTCTTGATCGACGTGATGGTTAAGGTCACCGGCGATGGAGAGCCCGTTCGGGCCAGGGCGTCAGAGCTCGTACTCAGCGACGGAGACTCGGTCCCAGTCACTTCCACTTGCTGTCCCAGATAGTTGCGAAGCTTGGTCTTGCCAGTAGCGTGGAGTTCGTAAGTCACTCCCGGATCCTGCCTCATCAGAATGAAATCGCCACTGGACCGGCTAACGCAGCCTTGTACCGTTACCTGTCCTTTGGAATGTTTCGAATCGAGCTGGCCGGGGTTGCCAGGAATGCTCTCTTGCGCCAATAGCAAGTTGCCCGCGAGCAACAGAAGCATGCACCATTTTCCCGCGTTCATAGAAGTCCCCTCCCACTCAATAGATGGGAACGCGCTTGCGCCGGTTGCACCAAATCTCAGGCGAAGGACCCGACTACTTGACATGAGTTTCCTGATAATGCAGTTCTTTCCATTCCCCCGCGCTCTTCACCCAGAGTTCGCTGATGTACACCCTGGAATAGCGCAATTGCGCGGTAGGCGGAAACTGCATGGTGCTTTCGTAAATGACCAGGGCCGCATCTCCCAGCGAAATTACCTTGAATCCCCACAGCGTATAGTTGAAGACATTCTGGGCCGCCAGTTCGTTCAAAGCTTGCAGCTTGGTCCGTTCGCCCCGACCGTCAACTTCAACGCCCTGATAGTCGTCCGCCAACAATTCAGCGTAGGCTTTCCTGTCTTTGTTCTTCAGCGCCTCCCATTCCACTCTGACCTTGGCTTCGAACATGTCTTTTAGGCCCGAGTCGGCTGAGACGCTACTCGATTGGAGAGGGTCGCCGGCTTTGACGGGTGTTGAGGATTGTTGCGCCAGACTAGAAGAGGCCAGCCATACAATGCCGGCCAAGAGGAAGCAGGTTCGCATGAGTTCCCCCAACGTGAGTTCGCAATAAAGTGAAACCCAGCGAATCTTATCAGGTTCTTTCTCAGCGCTTCCCCGAGCCACTTACTTTGAGCTACTTACTTTGTAAGTTCAGGGCCGCGCCGGCAATCTCTTCCAAAGGCACAACCACATTCACGGCGCCGCGGGAAATCGCTTCTCGAGGCATGCCAAACACGACACAGCTCGCTTCATCCTGCGCGATCGTGGCCGCGCCGGCCTCCTTCATCTCGCAAAGACCCTGTGCACCGTCGTCGCCCATGCCGGTCATGATCACGCCAACCGCCTTCGCGCCCACCGAAATGGCGACGGAACGAAAAAGCACATCCACACTCGGACGATGCCGCGAGACCAGCGGCCCATCCGTGATCGCGACGACCAGTTCCTCGGCATCACGATTGATCAGCATATGCCGGTTGCCGGGAGCAATCAGCGCCTGGCCAGTCCGCAACCGGTCGCCATCCTGAGCCTCCTGCACGTCGATTCTGCATTCCTGATTCAAGCGTTCGGCAAAGGCCCGAGTAAAACCTTCCGGCATATGCTGCACGATCACGACTGGCGGACAGTCGGTAGGCAGGCCTGCCAGCAAGACTCGCAGAGCCTCGGTTCCGCCAGTTGAAGCACCTACTGCAATGACGCCATTCATAACACCTTCGCAGCGGGGCCCGCCGTCGCCGTTTCGAGGCAAAACAACGTCCACCGCCGGTCGTGGAACCGGCGCAGCGCTCGGGCGACGCTTGATCTGCGCTTGCGCTGCGCTCCAGACCGCATCCAGAAGTATCACCGCCGATTCGTGCAGGAACTCACGCACGCCCACCTTCGGTTTGGTGATGACCTCCACCGCGCCTTCCTCCAGCGCGCGCAGCGCAAGTTCGGTGCCGCGAGCTGCCAGGCCCGAGCACACCACGACTGGCGTGGGCATCTCCAGCATGATTTTTCGGATGAACGTCAACCCGTCCATGCGTGGCATTTCCAAGTCCGTGATGACGACATCGGGAGCTTCCTTCTGCATCTTGCCCCAGGCAATCAGCGGGTCGGCCGCCGCCCTGACGTTGATCCTGCGGTCCGTCCCCAGGATGGCCTGCATCACCTGACGCACCATCGCCGAGTCGTCCACGACCAGCACCTGGAGGCTGCTGTCATTCACATGCGGCAACTTTCTTTTTCCCCTCTAAACTTAGGGCCGCACCGGGCCCTCGGCTTATCGATACTCTTCGTTCCCTGTCTTGCAGTAGATGGTCGGCTCCAGACTTCTTAGCAGGGACGACACGCTGTTCAAATTCTCCGCGTGGCCGACGAACAGCAGACCATTGGCTGCAAGCTGACGGACGAGACTCGCAATCACTCTGCGCTTGGAATCCAGGTCAAAATAAATCAGAACGTTGCGGCAAAAAATAGTGTCGAACGGGCCGTCACTGACTTCGCTGACGTCGGACTCCTGATTTAAGTTCAGCCGACGGAAATCGACCATCTGCTGGATTTCGACTTTCACCTTCATCTCGGCCTGCCGCTCCGCCGTTCCGCGCAGCATGAAGCCGTGCAGCAAATCCTTGGGCAACTCGCCCGACCTCGCGATGGGGTAGATTCCCTTGCGAGCCTTTTCCAGCACATGATTCGAAATGTCCGTCGCCAGTACCCGCGCGTCCCACCCTTCCGCCTCGGGAAGATGCTGGGCCAGCAGCATGGCCAGCGTGTACGGCTCTTCACCCGAAGCACATCCGGCGCTCCAGATTCGCACCCGTCTGGAACGCGAGCCGCGTTCGGCGTCCACCCCCCAGTGCGGAAACACTCGCTGCACCAAGAAATCGAACTGCCGGGGCTCACGGAAAAAGCGAGTTTCGTTGGTCGTGATCGCGTCGATCATGCGGGAGCGCTCTTCTTGCTGGTCGGGACGCTCGACCCGTTCGAAGTAACTTTCCAGCGAAGTGATTTCCAACGCCCGCAGGCGTCGAAACAGCCGTCCGCATAGCAACGCAGTTTTCGAACTCCCCAGCCAAATGCCGGTTTCGGAGTAGATAAGCTTCTGGAATTTCTGGAACAGCGCAGGACTAACAGAGAGTTGGGGTGGCAACTCAAGGCCTGAGTTGACCGGGCCTGCTTCAGCCTGCCGGGACGTATCTTTTTTCCCTGTGGCAGCTCCAGCGGCCAAGACTACGCTCCAGTCTCGAAGTGAGCTTCTTTGGCCCGTACATCGGCCTGAACGTCGGCCCGAACATCAACGACAGCTTCGTCCCCAGGCCCTTCCTCAGCAACCGATTCCGTAACCGCCAGCAATTCGTCGGCGGAGAGCACCTTGTCGATATCAAGAATCAGGCAAAACTTCTTGCCCAGCGCTCCCATTCCAAGCAGGTACTCCGTTTTAACTCGCGTTCCGAAGGGCGGCGTGGCCTCAATCTGATCAGACGAAAGTTCAATCACCTGGCTCACCGAGTCGGCCAGAACCCCCATGGTCAGACTTTCACCCTGAAACATGACTTCGCTGATGATGATGCACGAAAACTTGGAAATGCTGCTGGCCGGCAATCCGAACTTCACTGCCAGATCAACCACCGGGACAACTCTGCCACGCAGGTTCGTGACTCCGCGAATCCAGACCGGAGTGTTGGGCACGGTCGTGACCGCCTCGTACTCCACGATCTCGCAAACCTTCACGATACTGATCGCATACTCCTCACCCGCAGTGAAGAAGGTAAGGTACTGCACGGTGCTCACCGGGAGTTGATTCTTGGCTTGCTGTGACGCTCCCATAGTTTTGTTCCTCGTGTTGCCGCCGTTTTGTCGGTTCGCCTGCGCCCGGCCTTTCCTCAGCCGAGCCAATGTGGGCCGCAGCATCCCCGTCAGAACGGGGAAAAGTTTGCTTCTTCCGCTAGCTTGCCGGCGCCCCTCGGCGTATTGCTGCGCAGCGCGGAATCATTCCTGAACACCGGTTTCAGGGGCATGACCACCCGCTGCTGGCCGTCGCCGCCGCGATTGGCGGATTGTTCTCCCGCCACACGGAAGAAAGTCATCAACTGCTGCAACTGCTCAGACTGCGCCGCCAATTCTTCCGCGGTGCTGGAAAGTTCCTCCGCAGACGATGCGTTGCGCTGCGTGACCGTATCCACCTGGGCCATCGCCTGATTGATCTGCGTCACACCGCTGGACTGTTCGGTCGATGCCGCCGCCACGTCCTGCACCAGTTCCGCCGTCTTTTTAATCGACGGCACCAGGTCCGCCAGCAATTGCCCGGATCGTTCCGCCACGCTGACGCTCTTACCCGCTAGCCCGCCAATCTCCTGCGCCGCTAACTGGCTGCGTTCGGCCAGCTTTCGAACTTCAACCGCGACCACCGCAAAGCCCCGGCCTTGATCTCCGGCCCGAGCCGCCTCAATGGCGGCATTGAGCGCCAGCAGATTGGTCTGGTAGGCGATCTCCTCGATCACTGAAGTCTTGGCCGCAATCTGCTTCATGGCTTCGACCGTTTCTCTGACCGCGGTGCCACTCTCTTCTGCCGACATTGCGCCTTTGGCCGCCGCCTGCTCGACCTGCCGGCTGTTGTCGGCGTTGCCGGTGATGGAGGCATTCATTTCTTCCAGGCTGGAACTCATCTCCTCCACCGAAGCCGCTTGCTCGCTCGTACCCTGAGAAAGATTCTGCGCGGAAGCCGACACCTGCTGCGCCGCCGAAGCCACCGCCGCCGACCCTTCGCGAACGTCGCGGATAATGCCCGAAAGCCGGCCGCTCATTTCCTGCATGGCCAGCTGCAATTGCCCGGTCTCGGAACGGTTGGTGACCGCGATCTCCTTACTCAGATCACCGGCCGCGATTCGCTCCGCGTGTTCAACTGCCCGCTGAATGGGGACAGTAATACTTTTCGTAACGCTGATCGCCGCAACCGTGGCCAGCACCAGAATGACGACCAGCAGCAACAGCGCAAACCTGCGTCCCGTAGCGTAAGTTTCCTGGCTCTCTTTCATGGTTTGCGCCATGGCCGCGGTCTGCAGGTCGATAAACTTCTGCCACGAAGCGCGGTACTTGTCGAGCGCTGGAATCACGTCTCCGCTCAACGCTGTCAGCGCCTGGTCGCGCTTCTTGTCCATTAGCAGCTTCTTGGCTTTCTGCCGTGCGACTTTGTAAGCGTCCCGATCCCGGCTGACCATTTCAAACAGTTCCCGCTCCCGATCGGAGCTGAGGCCCTTTTCGATTTCCGCCACCTGCCCGCTGATTTCCTGGCTGATCGCATCGTTCTGCTGGTTCAGCTTGGTTTCCTGTTCCACATCAGTAGTCTCGAACAATTGCATGGTGATGCGGGCGTTGGTGATTGAGTTCTCGATGGTCTGGCGCGTCAACTCTACCGTGTTGTAGCGCTTCTGCATGGCCGCCGACATGTTGGAATTCAGACGGCCGAGCCAGCTCAGCCCGAATCCGCCTACGGCGATCACGCACAGCAGGATGCCTCCAAACACAACTCCCAGTCGCGTGCCTATTTTTCGATCCTGCCAAGTCTTCATTGTTCTCCGCCCCTTGAATGATGTCCGTATCGCTAGTTCGAAT
>Ga0070761_10002027_pt1 | contig 12576 bp, 11 predicted proteins | sample HubBroMetageREF1_FD_66724 | JGI IMG/M metagenome (GOLD analysis project Ga0070761, IMG submission 66724) | Reference soil microbial communities from the Hubbard Brook experimental Forest, New Hampshire, USA - Hubbard Brook CCASE Soil... | ecosystem: Environmental > Terrestrial > Soil >...
AGAGGTCACGTCGATAGATCAGGCACTCCGGGCCATCATGGTAAGGGACTCCGAGAATCGAACCTCTTATCTGCTGAAGGCGCAGTAGCGAAGCGTGCCATCCGTGTGGGTAGTCCTCAGGAGGATCGCTTTCGAGAAATGGCTGGAGGTCGACGGCACATTCGAGTTTGCGCATGGACGCAATCCAGTCCGTGGGGGTAAAGCAGACGTCCCAGTCACCCGATGACATGCCTTTAGAAGTGAGTAGCGCATTTTCTAGTTCCGGCAATTCGAGCGGAACGAGGGCGAGTGTTAGGTTGGACTGCGTCTGTGCTTCGAACGCTTCCCATTGCGCGCGGATCGCATCCTCGAACGGCGGATACTTGCGCACGGCGATTCGGAATAGCGTTCCTCGAGGATGTCCAGTGGGTTTCATTCAGTCGCTGAGGTTAGTGAGAATTCATGACGGAGTCGATCCGTATGCTCACCGATGCGCGGAGCGGGTTGAGTGCTGGTCAGCAACTCTCCGTCAATTCTGATGGGACAACGCGTCGTTCGCATGATAACTGGAGGCTGATCGCCGTCGCTCGGACGTGTGATCGTTTGGATCATATCGAGCGCAGTAAAGCCGGGATGCTGAAAAAGTCGGTCCCAGGTCAGTACATCCGAACACCAGATATCAGCGGACTCCAGGATGCCGAGCCAGTGGCCTGTTGTCTTTTGGCGAAGATGATGCACGAGGATCGACTTGATCTCATCGCGCCTGTCGAACAGCAGCGCCGGATCGTTGTAGGTCGTCAGGGTGGGGCAATCGACTAACTCTCCGAGGCGCACGATGGAGCCCATTGCCAGCGCAATGTAACCATCTGCGGTGGTATAGATGCCGTAGGGCGCTCCTAGATAGGCATGGGCGTTGTTGATACTGCTGCGAACGGGAGGCTTACCGCCATCGTTGAGATAAGTAGTCAAAACCTCAAACTGCAGATCGAGGACAGATTCCAGAAGAGACACTTCCACGTGAGCGCCCTGACGGGAAATTCCCCTTCGCACAAGCGCGGCAAGAATGCCCTGAACCAGGTGGGCCCCGGCAAGAATATCCGCAACAGCAAGCCCGAACGGGACCGGTGGTTGCGTTGCATCGCCATTGATGTAGGGAAGGCCTGACAAGCATTGAACCAAAAGGTCCTGGCCAGGCTTACTGGCCCATGGGCCGATCGCGCCATAACCCGTCACCTCTCCGTATATAAGGCGGGGATTCAATTCGTGGACCGCCGCATAGCCGAGTCCTGCTCGGTCAATGACGCCTGGGCGGAAGTTCTGGATCATGACGTCCGCACGGCGTAGCAATTCCCGAATGGCAGAAAGATCGGTCGGGCTCTTGAGATCAGCTGCAAAGGACTCCTTATTGCGATTGATGGAGTGAAAGAGCGTCGAATCTCCATCGAGCGAGAGGTTCGAAATGTACAGTTGGCGGCAGAGGTCTCCAACACCAGGGCGTTCGATCTTGATGACGCGTGCACCTAAATCTGCGAGGCGAAGGCTTGCCGAGGGGCCCGATAAGAACTGGGAGAAGTCGACGACAAGGAGGTTTTCTAACGGTTTCATGTTTGCATTTTCCGAGTGGACTCGAAAGTTCTTAGAGCACCGTTGAGTTTGTTGAGAACCGAGTGGCTATCGCCACCCTCCTTAAGATAGTCGTGCACGATTATGGAGGCTTGGTTCTGGAATGAGATAAATCCAGAGAACCGTGGGCGGACCCAAGCATCGTCCAACGTCGATAGAGTTGATCTGAAAAAGCCGTTGCATAGTTCGTTGGTGGCATTATCCACCCATGCTGATCTGTGGCCCGGCTGACCGCCAGACGTAGTGTAGAGTGTGCGCTGGATCTCGGGGCTAGCAACGAATGCGGCATATGTCAGTGCTTCTTTGAGATACTTCGCACAATTTGAAATAGCCAGGCCGGCTCCTCCGAGAGTCGAGCGAAGTGGCTTACCCATCAAGGAGACAAGCGGCCCAACCTCAAGTCGGTGGGCGGCGTATCCGGAACGCGAATAGTTCGAGTAGCCGTACGCAAATGGGCAGTAGGCCACGTCAGAGGATTCGGCCAGCAACTGCCATGTCGCAATTGGATTTCGCCCGAGGGATGGGGGAGCCACCATCGAGATCAACTGGCGGAGCCGTTCGAGTGCCTCTGCAGCAGCGACCCTTGGAAGCACCTCATCCGATGTGGAGAACGGCTCGTAGCCAAGTGCGTTGCTCATCATGAACAGGTGCATCAAGCTGTCGATCGGAACTGCGGGAATGGCAACAAAGCCCTTTCGAGCAAGTGAGAGCAGGTCTTCCCAGGTTTTTGGTACATCGGCATCTGCACGTGCAAGGAGATCCGGACGCCATCCGGCTATTGGGGTAGCCGAGTCGACGGCAAGTGCCCATTGATGATCGTTGTAGGTGTAGCTTCTGTATGATTCCCCAACACTGTTCGCGGCTTGATCGGCGAGATAATCGCTAGGAAGATATTCGTCTAGCGCTGCCAGGAGATTGAGTTCTGCGGCCTCACCGATGGACGGATGATCAATGACGAGCAGGTCGAAACGGCGCGCTAAATCAACCAACGGCATATCGGCGAACTCTTGAAGCGACCGCCTTTGCCAATGGATCTCGATGTCATGATTCAACTCGCCGAATCGCTGCGCTGTTGCAACCATCGGGAGAAAGCCGCGTGTGTGATTCCACGTGATGCCGTTGAGATGGATTGGTGTGCTCATTCGTGAAACAGGATGATAAGGTAGCTCGTCGAGCGTCAATGCGGGGCGGTTCCGCGAATTGGAACTGGAGAGACGAATGGCGAATGAGATGTTCTTCGAGGATTATGAGATCGGTGACCTACGCGAAACGACCGGGCGGACGATCACGGAGGCGGACGTAGTTCTCCATGCCGGGCAGACAGGTGATTTCTATCCTCACCACATGGATGCTGAGTGGTGCAAGAGCCAGCCCTTCGGTCAACGAATCGCTCACGGAACACTTGTCTTTAGCGTCGGTGTGGGTATGACGGCAGGGCCGACCAACCCGCGTGCGATGAGTTATGGTTATGACCGTCTGCGATTTGTGAGGCCGGTCTACATGAACGATACGATCCGCGCGCGGGCTTTAGTAAAGGAAAAGCGTGATGATGCCAAACGAAGAGGCCACGGCATTGTCGTGGAGTCGCTCGAGGTGATCAACCAGCGAAGCGAAACAGTTCTGGTAGCTGATCATCTCTTGCTGGTCGAGCGACGTGCTCCACTACCGCAAAGCCTTTGAGGGTCCGAAATGGTAGTGCCCTGAGTGGGTCAGCGTTATGGGTTCTGCTTCGCCGCCATTCTTTCTGGGAAGATAGACGTGTGCGGACTCAACCCCTTTTGGAAGATCGAGTGTCACGCCATCCGTCGCGTCGATCTCTAATTTGATTAGACCATGAGGGGTTGGAATCGTGCCGCGAGCGAAGCCCAGTCCTGATAGAGAAGGCCTGATATCGACGGCGCTATAACCTGGAGCCGCAGGCTCCACGCCGAGGACGTTTTCGACGATCCACGCTGCCGGTCCAGACGACCATCCGTGGGCGAGCGAGACGAAGTAGCCGCTCGTGCCGTCCGCTTGCAGCGAGAGATGGAAATTCGTCTTCGGCCAACGTAGATCGTATGACTCCCAAAAGCTTGTTGCGCCTTCCGCCAGCATCCCACCCCAATACGTACGCAGCCAATTCAGTGCCTGTTGCTTGTGGCCAGTCTGGGCCATCGCATCCAGCAGATAGAGGTTGAAATATGGACTAATGACCTGATCGGCAGGTGCATCTTGCTTAACGTGAGCGAAGACCTCGTCCCAAACTGCAGTGTCATCTGAATTAAAGAGTTGGGTTAGCACGCCAAGCGCGTTCAACTGCCACGTGGAACCCACTGTTGGGCTCGAAGGAGACAGGAGAGCTTTGCGGCAAGCCTCGCGCAGAGCAACCGCGCGCTCTTCGTAGAACTCGGCGTGCGAATCGTCTCCTATAGCGCGGAGTAATGCCGGCGCGTCCTGATAGGCTCGCAGAAACTCGAGCGTTGTGCCGATCTGAGTCTCAGGCGTATCGCCGTAAAGTCCGGGGGCCCAATCAACAAAGCCCCAGCCACGTGCGGACGGCTTTAACAGATTTGTCGATGGGTCGAGGTCACTGTCCATTGTTTTAAGCAGCCGGAGGATACTTTCATGTTCTGACGCAATGAAGGTTCGGTCGCCAGAGTGTTCATACAGTGTCGCCAGCGTCGTGATCCATTGTGCCGTGTAGCCCGCGATCCCATTCACTGGCTGCCCTGACGGGGTGCCGTCACCAATGCGATGCAGCGTGTCTTCGAGCAAAGTTGCGTCCCCGAACGCCGTGAGAATAACGCGTCCTTCCACATCGAGGTCGCCTGCCCATCGCCCGCGATCTCGCTTGGGAGCGTCCCAAATGTTGTCCTGCATGCAAAGATGAACTGTGTACGCCGCGGTCTCCCAAATGCGATCGAGCTCTGGGTCGGACGATTCGAAGGTGCCTTCGAATTGCACCGGATAGACGATGGCTTCAGCATGAATGGACCGAAATTGAGTAATGGGCGCGCCTCGCAGAAATCGAATCCTCACGTAACGAAAGGCCGACTTTGGGCCGCGAGCGATGCCATTTGGTGGGATATCTACAAGATTTGTACCGAGATAGTTTCCGCCACGTTGCTCGCTAGTGATCCCTGTTGCGAGCGCCTCGAGATCTGACTCTCCATAGGCGATTGAGACGACAGACGCCTGCGACGAAGAGGATTCGAAGACGATGCGGCCTGCGATCTCTCGTCCGAAGTCGAGCAACAGAGAAGGCGCTTCAGCGTCCGTCGGAGGCGGGGATGGCATCGTGACTGTAAATGGCGCCGACATGCCGGCATTGGTCAGAGACCTAGTGTCGCTAAAATCTCCGCGTCCGAGATAGACGTGACCAACCTCAGTGGCGTTCAACTGCAACGTACGAAGCCAGGGAGACATCCCATGATAACCCGGCCAGCCATACATCCCGGCATCGGCGGACCACTGAAAGAAGTCAATGTCCGACTCGATCGGGCCGAGTGATTCAACGTGCGGCCATGCCGAGTCATCAAACGAACCCGACCACCAGCCATCGGTAGCTGCATCTGCGTTCGATCGCCACTCCTTGTTCGAGATGAGAAGCGGCTCTCCCGATTCGTTTCCGAATGAAGCCGCCAAGATTTTCACGGCGAGTACCTCTCCATAGGCAAGTTGCTGCGTGCTATCAGGACTGGAGCCTGCGACGACTCCACGACCGCGGACGGCTTCGATTGCAAGGACGTTGTCCCCAACTCGGAAAGCGGTGGATACATCCGCGTGGAAAACGCGAAAGTTGATCGGTTGGTCGGTGCTTGTAGAGAACTGACCGATGGGAGTTCCGTTGAGAAAGACCCTGGCTGAACGCGGACCCGCTAGATAGAGAGTTCCAAAATGCGGAATGGACGATAGTGAGAAGTGGGCCCGAAAGTAGTGTGGATTAGTCCGGCGATCGACCGCGTTCCAAGGGAATCTGCTGCGATCAGGTCTCGATGCAGTCACGTCGCCTGACGTCCAGATGTATTCCTCTTTCAACACCGGGTGAGCGCCTTGTTGTCTTAATGTGGTTCCTCGAGTTGGATCTAGGGGCGTTGGAAGAGACTGGGCTCTAATGCGCGCAGCGGAAAAGGACATGACCGCCATCAGACTGATGTGCAAGAGGATCGTTCTAATGCGCTGCCTGGTTGTCTCGGGCCCCGCCTGACGCAAAGCGAAGATAGCCATCGGCAGAATCCTAGCCTGCTGTGGAAGCGGAATCCTCGCTCCAATCGTTATTCTGCTTGAAAAAGTGTTTCGCAGTTGGTGGAATGTTCCGCAGGTTGGAACAATGGTTGGACATGAGGTCTCGAGGCTATGGCGAAGACATCGAAATTGGCCGCGATTAATGAGAATGATAAGGCTGGGATCGCCGGAAGGCAGCGACGCGGCGACCGAAATGAGTCGCAGACTGTACTGCGAGCCTGTGAGGTGCTGAAAGCATTCAAGTACCGCGGCGAAGAGCTCTATCTTAGTGACGTCACCGAGCGTACAGCGCTGCCTAAGACAACGGCCTTTCGACTATTACGTACATTGATTCACGGCGGACTTCTTGAGCGAGCTGGCTCGGGTGTATATCGAAATTCGTTTCGACCACTCTCAGCACGTCCCTATCGCATAGGCTTCGCTACGCAGGGTGACACTCCTTTCGCTCAGGAGGTTGAAAAGAGCATTGAACTGGCGTGCGCACGCGAAAATCTGCAGCTGATCAAAGTCGACAATCGATATTCAGCGCGTGAGGCGCTGCGAAATGCCGATCTACTGATCAAGGAACAGGTCGATCTGGTCCTCGAGTTTCAAACCTACGAGCGCGTTGCACCAGTTGTTGCGGCGAAATTCCTCGAGGCGAATACGCCAGTCATCGCGATCGAAGTTCCGCATCCGGGTGCAACCTACTTCGGAGCCAATAACTACAAGGCTGGATTGATTGCAGGTCGTGCTCTAGGGCGTTGGACCCGGGAGCACTGGAAGTACAAACTCGATCAAGTTTTACTACTCGAGCTGCCGATCGCCGGGTCTCTCGTCGAGCTTCGCATCACAGGGTTCGCAGACGGCTTGCGTGCAGAATTACCGGAGGTTGGGAACCTGCCAGCGGTCCATCTCAACGGGCGAGGCGACTTCGAGCAGGTGTTGGAGACAATGCGTCAATTTCTCCGGCGCGCGCGGGCCAAGCGAACGCTGATTGGAACGGTCAATGATGTGTGTGCTTTGGCTGCGTTGCGAGCATTCGAGGAAGTGGGGGCGACTGACAAAATAGCAATCGCAAGTCAGAATTGTCTCCCCGAGGTGCGCGCCGAGTTGCGACGGCCTGGAACTCCGCTGGTCGGCACCGTCGCATATTTTCCGGAGTTATATGGCGAAGAGATCATTCCGCTGGCGCTGGGCATTCTTGCAAAGAAGACCCTTGCTCCCGCGGTCTTTGTGAAGCATCAACTTGTGACTCCTCGGAATGTTGATCTGATCTATCCGCTCGACGAACGGGGCGCGGCACCTCGCGCACCAGGAACTTCGCTACGGACTGTAGCCTGAGGCACTATCGATAGTGGTTCCCCTCCGCGCTCGCTCGAACGGTAGGCTGCCTCGACCATCGCCATAGTTTCATAGGCGGTGTCGACGCTACTCGGAAGAAGACTTACGGAGCCTTCGAGATAGGCCTGCAGCGTACCCATGCTCCCGATAAAAGCATCCGGAAACCAATCTCCCGCGACGGGCAGATCCTGCCACTCTCGCATGCCACTCCCTCGCTCGATGTAAGAAAGGGTGTCATGCTGACCGGAAGGGTAGTCGAGGTTCACTCCCATTCCCATTCGAATAGCTCCTTCAGTTCCTTCCCACTGGACAAAGCTCGACTGCGAAGAGCGGGCGATGTCATGACCGTGTTGAGTAGCGATGAAGACACGCTTCTCGTCGCCATAGTCGAGGATCATGACTGACTTGGTCGGCGCCAGCTGAGGATTGGTCGGGTGCCTTACCGTCTTTGCATAAATGCCGAGTGGGACGCCAAGCCACGATCGTATGAGATCGAGGTAATGGATGCTGTGGTAAAGAATCTCCAATCTCGGCGCACGCGCCAGGAATCCCCACAAATGCCAAGGAGTATAAGTTCGTACCTGAACCTCGATGTCGTGCAGCTCGCCAAGCACACCTTTGCGCGCGAGAAGTTCGGCGCCGAGATGGCTCGGCGCGTAACGAAGCTGAAAATTGACGGCGGCTGTAAACCCACGTTCGCGACAGATCTCCCGAATTGATTGGGCTTGTTCGAGGGTCTCGCCCATTGGCTTCTGCATCAGTACAGCTGACCCCATTGGCAGTGACGGAAGCACATTGAGTAACTGAGACGCTGGAACGGCGATATCGAATACGACATCGGGGGGCGCATACCGTACAGCGGCGGTAACTGAGTCGAAGCTCTCTGAGATGTTGTGCTGCGAAGCAAGCGAGCCAGCCTTACCGTGCTCGATGTCGGCGATTGCGATAACGTGTAGGCCCGCCTTCTCATAGGCCGGAAGGTGGGCCGCACGTACGACTCCCCCAGCACCCAAAATGATGATCGGTCGGGGGGATTTCGGAAGTGGCGACTTCGCCAATGTCAACGCATCGCGAAGTATCAAATCGCGTGATACAGCAGCTTGTGACATGCCACATCCCTTGTACAACGGCCAGATGATCGCCGCACCCCGAAGTTCCGCATTGCGGTTATCTCTACACGCACTCCGATACTTCACCAGGAATTCCAGTTATGCCGTCCGAAATCTTGAGTGGTCGCCAATCTCGGCCTTCGGCATTGTTAGAGTGAAGACTGAGCCTCGTCCAGGCTGACTCGTGACTCCAATCGAGCCCCCGTGAGCGTCGACGATTGCGCGGCTGATCGCAAGACCCATGCCAGTGCCGGAGGTTCCAAGAGCCTGGGATCGGCCACGATAGAAGCGCTCAAAAATAAGCGCTTGTTCTGACGGCTCGATGCCCGCACCTTGATCTGCGATGGACAGCGACACCTTATCGTTTGCTTCTTCCGCAGAGATAGTGATCGGCGAACCGGGTTTCGAGTATTTCGCCGCATTCTCCAGTAGATTGCTGACTACCTTCTCAATCATCGCGCCGTCGGCCCTGACATGCAGGTTGTCTGGCACGTCGATGCGAAGCTCGTGCTGTTCCTCGATCCATGAGTAAGACTCGCGGGCGGCCTCGATTACAGTTCGCAAATCGACTGGTCCAAAGTGCATTTGAACCTGTTGGGCGTCAAGCTGCGCCATCTCGACCGCCTCCGAGACCAGCCGATTCAACCTGTCGCTTTCTTCATCGATGATCGTGAGCAGTTCATGGCCCTCTTCGGGTTTTATCTGGCCATTCAACAGAGCGGTGGCCGCTCCCTTGATAGAGGTGAGGGGGGTCCGCAGCTCATGGGTGATGGAGTCGAGAATTAGCGTGCGAAGGCGCTCGCTCTCTCTCGCGGCTTCGTTGCGCGCTATGCTTTCCACGGCCTGAGATCTATCGATAGATATGGAAATTAAGCCTCCAATGGCTTCTGCGGTAACTTGCGAGAGAACTGTGCCTCGAAGAATGAGCAAGCCCTTCGGTCGAACGCCGGTGTGAATTGGGATCTGTAGCTCATCCCCATCTTGTGTTACACCGCTGAGTGAACTCGTGAGCTGATGGAGATGGGGAAGCTCAATCTCCGAAACCCTAGCAGTCCCCGCTTGGTACAGCCTTTCCCCCTCCAGCAGATAGAGGAGAGTCGATGTCGCTCCAGTGATGCTCGCAACTGCGGCAGGAATTGACGTGACAAGACTAGAAACGCTTTCCGCCTCCAGCAGTTCACGGCTGAGACGAAAGAGAGCCTCCACCTCACGTTGACGCGCCCGCGCATCGCTTGCCTCATCGCGAGCACGTTCTGACAGGCGACTCGCTACGATCGCGGTGACAAGAAATGCAAAGAGCGCGAGCCAGTTCTGCGGATCCGTGATGGTGAATGTCCCTATCGGAGGCAGAAAGTAAAAGTTATATAGGGCGGTTGCCATGACCGAAACCACGACCGCGTATCGCAAACCCCATTCCGCAGCGAGAAGTAGGATGAACAACAATAACGTTAGCGCGACCGTCGTCGGATTCACATGAAGCCAACGGTGATAGACGAGTACAATTCCCGCCAGAGCAATAAATGCCAGCGACCACCTGGTGATCGCAATTGTGCGGCGCGAGTTCATGAGGAGAATTGTACGGCGTGGCGGAAACGAAGAAATCACCGGAAGACTGGCTGCAGAGCAGTGAAACCGAGAAAAATAGTGGACGATTTAAGGTCTTTCTAGGGTACGCGCCGGGGGTTGGGAAAACCTTCAGCATGCTCAGCGAAGGCATACGGCGCCGCAGCCGTGGCGAAGACGTCGTCGTAGGGATCGTGGAGACACACGGCCGCAGTGGAACCGCAGAACTTGCAGCCAAGCTTGAGCAAGTACCCCGGAGAGAAATCAATTACAAGGGAACGCTCTTTACCGAGATGGATGTCGATGCCATTCTCGGTCGGATGCCTCAGGTAGCCCTCATTGATGAGCTGGCGCACACGAACATTGAGGGGAGCCGGTTTAGCAAGCGATACGAGGATGTGCTTTATCTCCTCGATAACAAGATTGATGTACTGAGCACGATCAACATTCAGCATGTGGAGAGCCTTGCGCCGCGCGTGCAGTCGCTGACAGGCATTGCCGTTCGAGAACAACTGCCGGATTGGGTACTCGATCGTGCCGACGAGATCGTAATCAGCGATCTGACACCAGAAGCACTGGTGACACGAATGCGGCGCGGTGACATCTATCCCATAGAACGCGTCGAGCGATCGCTCTCCAATTTTTTCCGCCTCGGCAACCTGATCGCACTGCGAGAGATGGCCCTGCAGCGAGTTACTCGAGCAGTCGACCGCAATCTGGATGACTACGTAAAACGCAAGAAACTCGGAGCGCATTGGACCGTTGCTGAGAAGGTCGCGGTTTGCATTAGTGCGAGCCCTCAGGCGCGTGATCTCATCGCACGTGGGGCTCGATTGGCCGAGGCTTTGGGCGCAGAGCTCTATGTACTGCACGTCTTGAGCAGTCGGGATGAGCAGCCAGAGCGAAAGCGCACCTTGGAATCGAGCCTGCAGTTTGCTCGAAATCTCGGAGCGTATGTAGTTCCACTCACGGGCGGGGATACGGCTCGCGCGACTGCGACTTTTATACGAGAGAATCGAATAACGCAGGCGATTGTCGGGAGGTCGGCCGTGCACGGGCTGCGCAGTTACCTGTACTATCTCGCGATTCAAAAGTTCATGTCGGAAGCCCCATACGTCGACTTGCATATTGTTACTCAGGAGCGGCATTGAAACGCATTCTTGTCGTCGATGATGAGCGCCAGATTATTCGCATGCTTCGTGCGTCACTGCAAAGCAGTGGGTATGAAGTTTTGACTGCCAACAATGGCGTCGAGGGCTTGGAGAGATTTGAGTCCGGCCGACCAGACCTGATCATCACCGACTTGGCAATGCCTGAGATGAATGGTCTTGAGCTCACTCAGGCTGTGCGTCGGCTCGATCAGACCCCTATCATTGTGCTCAGTGTTCGCGATACGGATGTAATGAAGGTGAAGGCCCTCGATGAAGGCGCTGACGACTACCTGACAAAGCCCTTCAGTATGCCCGAGCTTCTTGCACGAATACGGGCACAATTACGACGCACTGCCGTGCAGGAACCCCAGCAGACGCGTTTTGAAGTAGGTGATTTCGTCATCGATGCAGACGCGCATACGGTTTCGGTGCGCGGGCAGGCTCTCCACCTCACTCCAAAAGAGTTTGATCTGCTATTGCTGTTTGCGCGTTCCCCAGGCCGCGTGTTGACTCATAAGGTCTTGTTGCGAGCAATCTGGGGGCCAGCAGGCGACGATCAGCCAGAGTATCTGCGTGTCTTGATCGCCGGCCTGCGAAAAAAGATTGAGAGAAGCGAAGGGCAGAAGTACATCCAAAGCGAACCTTGGGTTGGCTATCGATTCCAGCCGGCTGGTGTGAGCGAACTTACGAACTCTTAACGCTTCCTCTACGGAATTTCTATCGAACCTGGCATTCGAATGGACTCTTGGGTTCGTCATGTCGAGTGTCTATGTGTGCGCAGGCTCACGGTCGCCGTTTTCGAGCATTCTCACTGCTTCAATTGCGGAGGGACATGCGTCTCCGCCGGAGAATCGTCAACCTACAGTCGAGCACCTACAGCGTGAGATCGATGAACTGCCACAAGAGATCTCTGCGCTGAAGCGTTCTGCCTTCGACGGAACCATCGTAGCATCAGCCTCGCCGTACGAGGCAGAGAATCCTAGGGCCCATTCAAGGCTTATGATATGTCCGTCACGGTCGACTGGATATCCAGCCAATATGTTGCCTGGCGAATTGAGTACAACTACCGGGCTACGAGTGTTCCGTACTTTAGTGGGTCCGGTGGTATCACGCCTGGCGCAAACACGGGTACACCCGGAACCTCTGTACCCGATTGGAAGCCTGATCCGCGACCTCGTGAACGACGTACCACGGCAGCAATTGTTCTCAAATTCTAGCCAATCAAAGGTGCTGTCATGCCCGATCTAATCGCCACTGTGTCGGTATTCCTCATGTTTCTCTTGGCCACTCTTTACGTTCACGGCTGTGATCGCTTGAAGGGAGCACGCTGATGCTTTTCAACATTCTCTTGCTGCTTCTGTCGGCGGCATTGCTGGTTTATCTCGTCTACGCACTCCTTCGTCCGGAGAAGTTCTGATGTCTTTGAATGGTTGGTTGCAGATCGTCTGCTTTATCGCGATCATCCTGCTGCTTGCGAACCCCGTGGGTCGGTACATGGCAGCAGTCTTTGAACGCCGCAAAACCTTTCTAGATCCACTCTTGTTACCCTGCGAACGGCTGCTCTATCGTCTCACCGGAATCAGCCCGGAACAGGAGATGCGCTG
>Ga0070761_10002028_pt1 | contig 12575 bp, 7 predicted proteins | sample HubBroMetageREF1_FD_66724 | JGI IMG/M metagenome (GOLD analysis project Ga0070761, IMG submission 66724) | Reference soil microbial communities from the Hubbard Brook experimental Forest, New Hampshire, USA - Hubbard Brook CCASE Soil... | ecosystem: Environmental > Terrestrial > Soil > Temperate...
TACGCTACTTGCACAAGGTCAGGCGACAGTTCACGGCTCGCGCCTTCTGGAACAGAATGAGATCGACCTTGGCACTAAGCGTGTTGCCCGGCGGGCAGTCGTAACCCTAAAGCCGGGCGCAATGACCCGAGAAGGCCGTTCCCGAACTCACGTTCGGCTTGAGATATCCTGGCCCTGCCCACGAGGGGGGACAGGCCCGGAGGCCTGTCCTACTGCACTGCCACGGTCACTGTCTGGCTGGTGGCCGTTCCCACCGTAACGGTCACCGGAACGTTGCCGGAAGTCAGACCGCTGGGGAGCGTCACGTTCACCTGGAAGATGCCCGACACCAAGCCGGGGGCGGGTCCGGACCAGTAAACTGTCGCCGGTTGCCCGCCTACAGTGGCGGTCACAGTCAGCGCCAGTGAGCCTAACGGCGGTGGCAGCGGGTAGAGCGCGCCATCGATGGATGGCGGATCGGTTACCCCGGCGCCGGTGCCGAACATCTGGATGGTGGAGCCCTGCGCGGCCGGATTAGTCGCGCTGTTGATGCTGTTGTCCTGGTTGAGGATGGCGCCTTCACCCTTGCCGGTGGCATTCGCGGTGAACATACCAGGTTCCGCGGCGACCACAGGCAACGTCATGCCCGCCGAGGGTACGGCGTTGTACGCAACCTGCAGCATCGTGGTGGGAGCCTGAGCGGCTCCAGTGAGTTTGTTGGCCAATTCGAACGGCACCAAGGCATTCACCTGGGTGCTCGATGTGTAGAGAATGGGCACCGCGGTGCCGTCAAACCACACCTGCGTTCCAGCCAGCGTGGTGGCGACTGTCCCATCCTGCGGCGGGAGGGCGAACGAAGCGGGAGTTTGCGGTCCCAGCCCCGTGCCGAAGATCGAAATCGCCATACCAGGCGCAACGCTTCCCGTTGCGCCGCTGGCTGCGTTGATCACCCCCGAAATGGTGGGAGTGGCGCCGATGCCCAGCGTGACCAGAACCATCGTCGGAACGGCGGAGCCGCCCTGGGTGATGTTGATCGTGCCATTGTACAGCCCATTCGCGAGACCGTTTGTGTTGACCGATACCGTGAGCGTAGCCGGCGTAGTCCCGGCGGTGGGCGTGACACTCAGCCAGTAAGAACCGGCGGCTGCGGTAAAGCCAAGAGGCGTGCCGGTGCTGGTGAGAGTCAGCGTCTGCGGACCCGGAGCAGCTCCGCCCGAGGGAGCCACAAAGGTAAGCTGGCTGGGAGTGATGACGAGCTGCGTCGCGGCGGTGACGGTGAGGGTAACCGTGACCGGCACGCTGGCCGCACCTGCGGTTACCATGATGGCGCCGGTATATGTGCCTGCGGCCAGACCCGTGGGATTCACGGTCACCTGCACGGTGGCCGGCGTGGCGCCGCTCGTGGGGCTCAACTGCACCCAACTGCCCGGCGGCGTAGCAATGAAGTTTAACACCGTGCTTCCGGAGGACACCGCGAAGCTTTGCGCCGCGGGCACTGTTCCTCCGATCTGATAGGCGAACGTGAGAGCCGCCGGAGTAACCGTCAATTGCGGGGCCGCATTGACGGTGATGGTGACAGGAATTTCAAGCGAGGCATCCGGAGACCCCACGCCCTTCACGATCACATCCCCGACATAGGTTCCCGGCGTCAACAGGCCCGGACTCACCGAGACCTGCAAGGTGGCCGGGGCGCTGGGCGCGGAAGTCACGCTGATCCACCCAACGTTGGCGGTAACCGACGCCAGCGGCACCGTGCCCGTGCCGGAGACCGTGGTCAGGGCAATGGCTTGCGCCGGCGGCAGCGCGGCGCCGGGCGTGACCGTGAAACTAAGCATGCTGGGAGTCGCCACCAGGTTCGACCCGGTGACCGTCAACTGGGCCGGAATGGTGATGGTCTGGGACCCGGACTTCACGATGAGCGAACTCGGATAAATACCGGGAATCAATCCGGCGGGAGTTGCCGTGAGGGTGACGGTGCCCGGCGTCGTTCCGCTGGATGGTACCGCAGTCAGCCAATTGGACGTGCTGGCTCCCACAGCGACCGTGAACGGCTGCGCGGAGCCGTCGGACTCCGAAACCGTGACGGTGCTGGTGGCCGGCGCCGACGTGTTGGCGAGCACGAAGAGGATCATGGACGACGGCGTTACTTTCAACTGCGCGGTGCTGACCGCAATCGAGAGCGATTTGGCCGGCGACGTAGAGTTCGCGCTGTCGCTCACGGTTACGCTGAACGTGAAGGGACTGCCGGTGGCGGTGGTGGGCGTGCCGCTGATGACACCTGTGGCGGCGGTGAGGGTTAGCCCAGGAGGCAGAGATCCGCTGGTCACGGTCCAATTGCTATAGGGCGGTGTTCCGCCGGTGGCCGTCAGCGTCTGGGAATAGGCTAGCCCCAAAGTGCCTGTGGGCAGCGTGGTGGTGGTGATCGTAAGCGGGGCGGCTATGGTGATGGACAAAGATTTGGCAGGCGAGGTATTGCCGCCGCTGTCCTTTACAGTGACGCTGAAGTTGGACGTGCCGGTGGCCGAGGGTACACCGCTAATCGTGCCCGTAGAAGAGCTCAGGCTTAGACCGGCGGGCAGGCTTCCAGTGGTCACCGTCCAATTGCTATAGGGTGGCAAGCCGCCAGAAGCTGCCAGCGTTTCGGAGTACGCCACGCCAACCGTGCCGGCGGGCAGCGAACTGGTAGTTATGGTCAAAGCGCCGGAGGCAATGGTGATGGAAAGCGGAGCGACCGCCGTGTTGCCGACGCTGTCTTTGACGGTTACGCTGAAGCCGAATGGACTGCCCGTAGCAGTGGACGGAGTACCGCCGATCGCGCCGGCGGCGCTCAGCGTCAGTCCGGGGGGCAGCGATCCGGCAGTCACCGTCCAAGTGTAGGGTGTCGTGCCGCCGGTAGCGGCCAAGGATGCGGTGTACGCAGCGCCCACCGTGCCAGTCGGCAGTGTGGTGGTAGTGATCGCCAGAGCCGGGGTAATCGTAATGGACAAGTTCTGCGGACCCGCGGTATTGCTGTTGCTGTCCTTCACGGTAACGCTGAAGGAGATCATGCCGACGGTGGTGGGTACGCCGGTGATGGCGCCGCTCGTAGGGTTCAAGGTCAGTCCCGCGGGCAAGGATCCGCTGCTCAGTGTCCAGGTGTATGGCGGTGTGCCGCCGGCGGCTCCCAGCGTTTGGGAATAAGACGTGCCCACGGCGCCATTGGGCAACGAGGTGGTAGTGATGGTAAGCGAGCTGGCGAGGGCGATGGACAGGGATGCGGGCGGCGAGTTGACGCCGTTGCTATCCTTGACCGTGACGGTAAACGCGAATGGACTGCCCGTAGAGGTGGAAGGGATGCCGCTGATGACGCCGGTGCCGCTGTTCAGCGTCAGCCCGGGAGGCAGCGATCCGCTGGCGATCGTCCAACTGCTGTAAGGCGGCGTGCCGTTAGTGGCCGCCAGGCCCTGAGAGTAGGAGACGCCCACCGTTCCGGCGGGCAGCGAGCTGGTTGTAATGGTTACGATGTTGACGACGGTGATGGTTAGCGGTTGCGCGGGCGAGGTCGTGTTGGTGCTGTCCTTCACCGTGACGCTAAACGACGTTGCGGGGCCGGCGGTGGTGGCCACACCGGTAATCTGGCCGCTGGAGGCGTTCAAGGTCAGGCCGCTGGGCAGCGATCCGCTGCTCACCGTCCAACTGCTGTAGGGCGGCACGCCGCCCGTAGCGCCCAGGGTCTGGTTGTATGCAATCCCCACTGTCGCGTTGGGCAGGGAAGTCGTGGTAATGGTCAGCCCGGAACTGATGGTGATGGACAGGCTCGCGGGCTGCGAGACATTGTTGGCGCTGTCTTTGACCGTGACAGCGAAAGAGGATGTGCCGGTAGTGCTGGGCGTGCCGGTGATGGCTCCGCTCGAAGAACTCAGGGTCAGGCCGACAGGGAGCGATCCGCTGCTCACCGTCCAATTGCTGTAGGGAGGGATGCCGCCGGTGGCCGCCAAACTTGCGTTGTAGGAGGTGCCGGGGGCGCCGTTCGGCAGCGACGTAGTGGTGATTGCCAAAGCCGGATTGATGGTGACCGACAAGCTCTGCGGCCCGGCGGTCAGCCCGTTGCTGTCTTTGACGCTGACGCTGAAGGAGGAACTGCCGGAAACGGATGGCGTACCGCTGATGAGGCCGCTGGAGGAAAGGGTCAGGCTGGTGGGCAGCGTTCCGCTGGTCAGCGTCCAGGTATAGGGCGGCGTCCCGCCGGTGGCTGCCAGGTTCTGGGAATACGACACTCCTACCACGCCGGTTGGCAGCGGCGAGGTGGTGGTGATGGTGAGTGGGTTGACGATGGTGAGCGAAAATGGCGTGGACGGGGACATGCTGCCAAGGCTGTCCTTGGCGATGACACTAAATGAGTAAGAGCCGACGGTGTTGGGGTTGCCGGTAATGGCGCCGGAGGAATTCAGCGAGAGGCCGGCAGGCAGGACTCCGCCACTTAGCGTCCAGGTGTAGGGCGCGGTTCCCCCCGTGGCGTTCAGGGTCTGTGAGTAAGAGACCCCCGCAACGCCATTGGGCAGCGGCGACGTGGTGGTGACGGTGACGGCGGTTATGGTGATAGACAGGTTGGCAACCGGCGAGACGATGCCGTCCGTGTCCTTCACGGTCACGCTAAACGGCAAAGCGGAGACGGCGGTGGTGGGTATACCGCTGATGAGGCCGCTGGAGGCGTTCAGGGTCAGGCCGCCGGGCAGCGATCCGCTGGTTATGGTCCAAGTGTAGGGCGACGTGCCGCCGGAAACCACCAAGCCCTGGGAGTACGTCACGCCCACTTCGCCGCTGGGCAGCGAACTGGTGGTGATCGTGGGGTCGGCGAGAATAGTGATCGACAACGGCTGCGGTCCTGCCATGAGGCCGTTGCTGTCCTTTACGGTGACGCTGAACGACGAAGTACCCGCGGTGGTGGGGGAACCAGTGATTGCGCCGGCTGAACTCCCGGATGGAGTCAGGGTCAGGCCAGCCGGCAGCGATCCGCTGCTCACCGACCAGGTGTAGGGTGGCGTGCCGCCGGTGGCTCCGAGGGTCTGGGAGTACGCCACGTTCACCTCGCCGCCGGGGAGCGAACTGGTAGTGATCGTCACGCCGGCGCCGATCGTGATGGACAGGGATTTGGCTGGTGAGACGCCACCAACGCTGTCCTTTACGGTGACGCTGAAATTGGATGTGCCGGCGGTGTTGGGGGTGCCGCTGATCAGGCCGGTGGACGGAGTCAGAGTGAGGCCGCCGGGCAGCGATCCGCTACTCACCGACCACGTGAAGGGCGAGGTGCCTCCGGAATTCGTCAAGGTCTGCGAGTACGCGACGCCTACCGAGCCGTTAGGCAACGAGCTCGTGGTGATGGCGAGACTGGGGTTAATCGTGATGGAAAGGCTGACTGGTCCCGCGGCGCCGCCTACGTTGTCCTTCAGGCTGACGCTAAAATTGGAAATCGCGGCGGTGGTGGGGTTACCGCTGATCAGGCCGCTGGAACTCAGGGACAGGCCGCCGGGCAGCGTTCCGGTGCTTAGCGTCCAGGTGTAGGGCGTGGTGCCCCCGGTGGCAGCTAACTGTTGGGAGTAGGCCACTTCCACATCGCCCGCAGGCAGCGAACTGGTGGTGATGGACGGGGTGCCGGCGATCACGATGGACAATGGCTGCGCTGCCGAAGAGTTATTGGCGCTGTCCTTGGCGGTCACGCTGAAGTTGAAAGTACCGGTGGCGTTAGGCGTGCCGCTAATCAGGCCGGCGGAGGCGCCCGAGGCGGTCAGCGTCAGGCCCCCGGGCAACGATCCGCTGGTCACCGCCCAAGTGTAGGGCGGCGTGCCGCCGGTGGCTGCCAACTGTGCGGAATAGGACACTCCAATATCGCCGCCGGGCACGGACGTGGTGGTGATGGTTGGCGGCGTTGCCTGCGGGTTGATGATGAACTTCACCGGCTCCGTAACCGGATTGTTGTGAGCGGGCGCGTAGAACGTCACCGAGCCGGTATAGGTACCCGGCCCGAGCGAGCCGGGAGTCACGCTTACTGAGACAGATGATGGCGTGCCTCCGATTGCCCCTCCAGGCGGGGCCACGATGCTGAGCCAGGTGCCGCCTGCGGGGCTGGCTACCGAGGCCGTGGCCGCAAAGCTTACGACGGCAGGGGGGTTGCTGTCCTCGACAGTAACAGTCTGCGGCGACGGCACAGTGCCTCCCTGCGTCATCGTAAACGTAAGCCCGGTGGAGACCGGCGGAGTTACACCCATCGTCGTGCAGCCCTCGCAGGTGGAGCTGATGGTCCCATTGGTGATGCTTAGGGTGGTCGACGCGCCGCCGCTGCTGGCGCATGCGGGAATGGCGGAGTCATTGCAGACGTACGAGGCTGAGCTGCCGGGGCCGATAGCCAACTGGCCAAATGGCAACGGAATGGCTTGCGGGAGTGTGCCGCCGGCAAAGTTGATGGTCGCGGTGAATGTCGAAGACGTCGAGATGCCGCCGATGAGGTCCAGGCTGCAGCTCGTGACGAGCGAATCCCCGGTGGGCTGGGCGGTGAGTGTCACGCTCGCGTTCGGGCTGCAATACAGCGTAAGAAGCGACTGATTTGTGGTAAGGACAAGAGGCACGTTGTTGTAGTTCGCCGGCCCTGCTCCGGGATTCACCGGCGCACCGAGGACGCTCCAGCCGGATGAGTAGCCGGTGAGGGCGGTGTTCTCCAGCCCGGTTATCGCTGTGATTATGCTGCCGCTCAACTCCAAGGGATCCGGCCCGCTAGTCACGGTGAGCAAACCCGTGATGACCCCGCATATCTCGTTGGAGCCGGCCATCGTGCTGCAGGCTGGCAGCGTGGCTCCGAACGCGGCGTTCGCCGCCAGGAGCGAGCACAGTCCCACCATCAACCGTATGAAAAAAGACGTTTTTGTCGCCACGTTATCGATCTCCTCTGCCATTTCGGCGGCCAGCATCCGATGATCCCAAACTATAATAATCCAAACTAAGCTAGTGTAAAGGATTGAATCGTACTTTGGAAGCGAGGCCGCGCCAAGGCGCTCCAGTACCCCTGGTACCGGTACCCGGCGCGGACAAACAAAAATGAGGGGACGCACATGGTTGCCGGATCGCAAGTCTGTCAAGCAGCGTGGCGCGGGCAAACTTCGGATTGGATGTTTGCATCCCAGTGTCGCGCGCGGTCTCGATTTCGTACTCGCCGGTATGTTAATCCAGTATTCCGGTGTCGTGCCGAAGTAGCGAGCCAGCGGCGGTGCGGTCTGCGCGGAGATTCCTCTTCGGTCGGCGATAATACCGGAAATCCGGTTGGCTGGCACATGTAGCGCTTGGGCCAAGCGGTTTATGCCAATCCCCAGGTCGTTCAGTGTTCCCCTGAGGATCCTCTCCGGGGTACATGAGGCAACTGGGTCCTTGGCGGCCTGCTTAGCGGTAGTGCTTGGCGATTTTCGACTGTGAAGGGCTTGATTTTAAATAAGGCGAGGAGCGGGTCCAGGGGGACCCGCGCGGACCAGGGGTTCCGCCCCACAATTTATACAGAATCGAGTCTCGTGAGCAGGACCTGTTTAGTACCAGTACTGGCACTGCTCAGAAAATTCCGTGAGGTGGAGGAACCCGCACCCCCAACCAGGGTTGAGTGGTGATAAACTTGAAACCTATGGAAGGAAAACACACACACTTGAAAACTTTTTCCGCAATCGTATTAACGTTGGGGCTGCTGGCGGTCTCCGGATTCGCACAGCCCGCCATCACTGGCGTTCAAAACGCAGCCAGCAACGCCTTGACGCCGCTGCCGAACTCTTCCATCGCGCTAGGCTCGTATTTCGCGGTCTACGGCACCGGTTTCGGGCCGTCTACCCCTGCGCTATGGAATCCCTATCCGCTGCCGACCTCGCTGGGGGGAACGTCCGCGAGCGTCGCGGTGCCGGCGGGCGGGACTCCCGTCGCGGCCTATATCGAATTTGCCGCTAATTTCGGCACTTATTCCCAGATCAATGCGGTATTGCCTTCCAATACTCCTACGGGACCGGGTACCGTCACGATCACTTACAACGGAGCGACCAGCGCCACATTTCCCGTCACGGTGGTGACGAGTTCGTTTGGGACGTTCTCCCTCAACGAGGCCGGCACGGGTCCGGGGATCATCACCGACGTGAACTACAACGTATTGACGCCGTTCCACACCGCCAAGCCGGGGGACTACGTGATTCTCTGGGGTACCGGCTTAGGTCCGGCGCCGGATGTCTCCACGGAGGCGACCGCCCCGCCTACAACGGTCGATTTTTGCCCGGCCGTGGCGACCTGCCCGACGGTGTGGGTAGCCGGCCAGTCGGCGAACATTTACTATGCGGGCCGATCGAGCTATACCGCGGAAGACCAGATCATCTTCCAAGTGCCGCCGGGGGTGCAAGGCTGCTATGTGCAGGTTGCCTTGCAGACCGGTTCGGTGATCGGCAACTTCACCAGCATGACGGTAGATCCCAACGGCGCGACTTGCCAGGACGCCGATGGCGTCAATTACAACGACATCGCATCGACGGTATCGAGCAATGGCAAAGCTAACGTAGGCGCCCTCAGCCTGCTGAGCAACTATTTGAATTTGGACTTGACGGCCATTGGTATAGGCACCGTGGAATGGGACAACGACACGGTGTCCGGGGAGATCGCCACCTTCACCACGGGACAGCTTGGCACGTTTCAGGGCTTCGCATTGGCGCCGTCGGTGAACAACTGCACGGTGAGTCCTTTCCTGGCTTACCCGCCGCCCACGGATCCCGTGCTAAGCCAGTTGGCTTACCTGGATGCCGGCGCGGCCTTGAGCATTCAGGGACCGAGCGGCTCACCCCAGCCGGTCACCAAGAATACGAACGGCAAGGGATATAGCGGTTTGGTGGGTGGCTCCTCGATCAAGAATCTCCTGCTGGGTCAAGGCATTGATCCGTTCTTCCTCAACTCCACGGGGTGGGGATCCAGTTCGTGGACATACGGAATTGTGCCAGGCACTTTCACCGTTACCGGTCCGGGTGGAGCGAACGTCGGTGCGCTATCGGCGAGCATCACCGTGCCATCGAGTGTGCAGCAATTCAACTGGACCAACGAGGCTAGCGTGACGGGCAGCCCGATACCCCGCAATACCCCGCTTACGATCACGTGGAGCGGCGGCGATCCGGAGGGGTTCGTAGACATTACGGCCGTTTCTTCGACGCTGCAATCGGGCTTGACACCCTCGGCTACGACGCCCGGCATCTTGGTGGAGTGCATCGCACCGGCCAGCACTGGCTCGTTTGCGATTCCGACCTATGTGCTGGAGTCGCTGCCGTCCACGGCCGGCAGCGCGGCCTCTATTCCGCCAGGCGAGCTGCTGGTGGGTCCCGCCAGCGTCACGTGCGGCAGTTCCAGCGCCAACGACAGCGCCGCTTGCGCGTCGGCAGTGAAGCCGCCGAGCGGTCTGGATGCGCTTTATATCTTCTATCACTTCATCGCCGGCCAAAATGTAACTTGGCAGTAACTTGGCAGTAAGAAGTAAGAAGACGCCGGGTCGCGCCAGTCGCGCGGCCCTACCCGCTGATTCCACAGGAGGCCATGTGGGGCGGGCGTCCCCGCCTGCGGCGGGTTTCCAGACCCGCCTGCTCCCCAACAGGCTGCGCAGGGTTTTCGACCGTGCGCGGGTCCTCCAGGACCCGCTCTTCGCGCAACGGAACAGGCGGGCGTGGACGCCCGCCGCAGGCCTGGAGGCCCGCCCCACAAGACTACTGTCTTCCATCCTCATGGCGTGAATTGCGGAGTTTGCTTACGTAAGGGTGCGTTGGAATCCATTGGCTTCCGCATTGCACCTCGCAGCCGGGAAGGAGAGGAAGCATGGCCAACAAGAACAATTCGGTATTCGGCATTTACCCCGATCGGATCAGCGTCGAGGAAGCGGTGGAGGCCCTGCGGGCAGCCGGATTTCGCAGTACGGATATTTCCGTACTGTTCCAGGAAAACCAGGGCACCAAAGACTTCGCCCATGAAAAAAATACCAAGGCGCCGGAAGGAGCTACGGCCGGCGGCATCGTCGGCGGCATCTCCGGTGGGGTGCTGGGCTGGCTGACCGGTATCGGGGCGCTGGCGATTCCCGGGCTGGGCCCACTGATTGCGGCAGGGCCAATCGTGGCCGCGCTGGCCGGTTTAGGCGCGGTGGGAACCGTGGGCGGCATCATCGGCGGGCTGGCGGGCATGGGGATGCCCGAATATGAAGCGAAACGGTTCGAGGGCCGCATCAAGCAGGGCGGCATCCTGATGTCCGTACATTGCGACAACGACGACTGGGTTAAGCGCGCCAGAGATCTGCTGCGCCGGACAGGGGCCGAAGGCATCGATTGGACGGCGGAGTCCAGCGCAGATTTTTTCGTGAGTGACAGACCGATGCCGCGGGTTCGTCGAGCGGCCTTCTTGGATCCGCTGTCGGGACCGGACGCGCCGTTGAGCCCCGATCAGGACGAAGCCACACGGGCACCCGTAGCGGGCGATCTTACAAGAAGGATTTGACGGCAGTGACCATATTGCCGTCGGTCCAATTCGTGGCGCCGACGATTTTCTGGACGACCTTGCCCTTGGAGTCGATGATATAGGATTCGGGATACTTGTAGGTGCCGTAATCGGCGCTGATCCTGGCCTCGGGATCGCGGGCGGTCATGAAGGAGACGTGGCTGCGGGCAAGGAAGTCGTGGTAGAGCTTGGGGTTGGTGTCCATACTGACCCCCAAAACCACCACGCCGGAGCCGGCCATGTCTTTAGCGAACTGATCGAGCGAGGGCACTTCCTCGACGCAGGGCTGGCACCAGGTGGCCCAGAAATTCAACACCAGTAGGCGTCCGCCAAAGTTCGCAGCGGTGATGGTGCGGCCGTTGTCGGCCGTGATGCTGAAATCCGGCGCGGAATCTCCCACGTCGACGATGCGCTCGTGAATGGAACCGTACAACACGAAAACGAGGACGACCGACAGTACAAAGATCCCGGCTTTCAGAATTCGATCGATTTTGAGGCTAGGCATATCCACCCGGTGATGCGAAACTATAATTTTAATGTACTTTCGCTTCGTTTGCAGCATCGAATAATCAGGTATCATGCTGATCACCCGCAAGGTGGAGTTTTCCGCATCGCACGTCTGCCGGAATCCGCAGCTTTCGGAGCTTGAGAATCGTGCGTTGTTTGGCGCGGCGGCCAACCCGCACGGGCACGGTCACAATTACGTGCTGGAAGTCACCGTGGAGGGTATGCCCGACCCGGTCACGGGGATGGTGCTCGATCTGAAGGCCCTCAAGGAAACCATGAACCGCGAAGTGGTGGAGATATACGATCACCGCTTCCTGAACCGCGAAGTCGCGCCGTTCGATCGCGTCATTCCCACGCCGGAAAACATCGCCATCGATATCTGGAATCGACTGCAGCCGCATTTGAGCGGGCCGCGCGGAAGGTTGCACGGCGTGCGGATCTACGAAACGCCGGACCTGTACGTGGACTATTTTGGAGACGCGGCGTGACCGGCTCGATCGAACTCACGCGCAAGTACCGTTTTTCGGCTTCGCACCGGCTGCACGCGCCGCAAATGGGCGATGCGGAGAACCGCGAATTGTACGGCAAGTGCAACAATGCCTTCGGGCACGGCCACAACTACGAGGTCGCCGTAACGGTGCGCGGTCCAGTGGAGGCGCGTTCCGGGCGCGTCGTGGATCCGGAGTTGTTGGACGGCCTGGTGCGGCGCGAAGTGCTGGAGCCGTTGGAGCATCGCAACCTGAATGAAGAGGTGGAAGCCTTCCGCGCGGCGGTCCCTACGTCGGAGAATCTGGGACGCGAGGTAGTGCGGCGGTTGAAACAGAATTGGCGTGCGGTGTTTCCGGCCGATGGGCCGCGCCTGGAACGGGTGGCCATCGCGGAAACCAGCCGCAACGCATTTGAAGTGTCAGCCCATGAAATCGAATAAAGCTGCGGTAAAAGTGATGACCCCGAAAGCGGAGCGGGCGCTGGTGGACCAGCCCATCGCGCCGCTAGTGAAACAGATCCTGGAGCGTTTGGGCGAGGATGCCTGCCGCGAAGGCCTGGCGCGCACTCCCGAGCGTGTGGAAAGGGCGCTGAAATTTCTGACCAGCGGCTACCAGATGGACGTGAACAAAGTGGTGAACGGCGCTTTGTTCGCGGTGAAGTACGACGAGATGGTGATCATGAAGGACATCGAGTTCTTCAGCATGTGCGAGCATCACCTCCTTCCGTTTTTCGGCAAAGTCCACGTGGCGTATATCCCGCGCGACCGGGTGATCGGGCTGAGCAAGCTGCCGCGCCTGGTGGACGTGTTCGCGCGGCGCTTGCAGATTCAGGAGCGCATGACGCAGCAGATCGCGCAGACCATTCAGGAGTTGATCGATCCGGTGGGGGTGGGGGTGATCTGCGAGGCGCGGCACTTCTGCATGATGATGCGCGGCGTGGAGAAGCAGCATTCCGGGGCGGTGACCAGCGCGATGCTGGGCGCGTTCCGGGACCAGAAGGAGACGCGGGACGAGTTTCTGGCGCTGGTGAATAAGCCGGTTGGGCGGTAGGACAGGACTCCCGGCCTGTCCTTCTGGCCGAGGCCCGCGGCG
>Ga0070761_10002031_pt1 | contig 12570 bp, 10 predicted proteins | sample HubBroMetageREF1_FD_66724 | JGI IMG/M metagenome (GOLD analysis project Ga0070761, IMG submission 66724) | Reference soil microbial communities from the Hubbard Brook experimental Forest, New Hampshire, USA - Hubbard Brook CCASE Soil... | ecosystem: Environmental > Terrestrial > Soil >...
TGCGGACGTTGTCTGATTTGTATCTAGTGCAGGCGTTGAATTAGCGAGAAGCTGCCAGGCGATCTCGTATGCTTCCTGTATATTTTTCAGCGTGATCAAAACACATCTGCCGTGGTTGGGGCTGCTGCTGCTTGTGGCGGTCGCGGGGAATTGTGCGCCGGCGAGGTCGTATCAGTATTTTCGGATGGGAAATAAGGAGGACGTTCAGACTCGGCCTGTGGCGGGCATTGCCATGATGGGCGGAGGCTCGGATCTCGACGAAGCGTTCCGCTGGTTGTGCGACCGGGGCAGAGGCGGGGATTTTCTGATTCTGCGGGCGCGGGGCGACGACGATTACAACGCTTATGTGAATGGATTGTGCAAGGCGAATTCGGTGGCAACGCTGATTGTTCCGGATCGCGCTGCGGCGGAGGATCCGGCGGTGGCGGAGATTATTCGGAAGGCTGAGGTGGTGTTTATTGCGGGAGGAGATCAGGCGAATTACCTTCGCGGGTGGAAAGCCACTCCGGTGGAGAGTGCGATCAACGAAGATGTTGCAGCAGGGAAGCCGATTGGCGGGACCAGCGCGGGGTTGGCCGTGCTCGGCGAGTTTGCGTACGGGGCGATGGGAGATAAAGAGGACGATAAGGACTTGGCCTCGGAGGATGTGTTGGCGAATCCTTATTTCGCGCGGGTGACGCTGGTGCGGGAGTTTTTGAAAGTTCCGCATCTGGAGGAGTTGATTACGGATTCGCATTTTGCCAAGCGCGACCGGATGGGGCGGACGCTGGGATTTTTGGCGCGCATTATGAAGGATGGATGGGGCGCGTCTCCGCGAGAAGTGGCGATCGATGAGAAGTCGGCGGTTCTGGTCGAGGCGGATGGGAAGGCTACGGTGATGGGCACGGGAAAGGGCGCGTATTTCTTGCGTCCGACGAGAGAGCCGGAAGTTTGCCAGAGGGGTGTGGCGCTTACGTTTCGAAACGTCAGTGCTTATCGGATTCCGGCTGGCGGGCACTTTGATCTGAGTTCCTGGACGAGTGAGGATGGGATGGCATATGCACTTTCCGTCGAGCGCGGAAAGATCGAGAGTACGCAAGTGGGGCGGAAGATTTATTGAAGCAGAGACTGCCGGAGTCATGAAGAAAAATATCGTGGGATTGGGGGAAGTGTTGTGGGATCTGTTGCCGGAGCGGACGTGTCTGGGTGGGGCACCGGCGAACTTTGCCTATATCACTACGCTGATGGGCGATCGTGGAATTGTGGCCAGCCGCGTGGGCGAGGATTCACGGGGGATGCATGCGCTGCAGCGGATGAAGGAGCTGAAGCTGGATGTTGATCACGTGCAGAGAGACGAGGAGCATGCGACGGGGACGGTGAAGGTAGAACTCGACGGCCGGGGAGCGGCTCGGTTTGAGATTGCGCATCCGGTAGCCTGGGATTTTCTGGAGTGGTCTGCGGATTGGCAGCAGTTGGCTGAGAGTGCGGATGCAGCTTGTTTTGGATCGCTGGCACAGCGGTCGGAAGAAAGCCAAGCGACGATCCGGCGGTTTGTTGCGGCCACACCCCCGAGTGCGGTGAGAGTTTTCGATGTTAACTTGCGGCAGTCGTATTATTCGCAGGAAGTGCTTTCGGAGTCGATGCGGCTGGCGGACATTCTAAAACTGAATGATGAGGAACTGCCGGAGGTGATGAGGCTGGACGGCTTTCAGTTTTCTTCGGGAGATGAGTTGGCGGCGGCTCGGCGGCTGATCGCGGAATACGATTTGAAACTAGTGTGCATCACGCGGGGCGGGCAGGGAAGTCTGCTGGTGTCAAGCGAGTCGGGGCGCGGTGGCGAGGTCAGCGAGCATCCCGGGTTTCGAGTGCGAGTGGGGGATACGGTGGGAGCGGGAGATGCGTTTACGGCGGGGCTTGTGCATGAATATTTGCGGGGAGCGAAGCTGAATCAAATGAATGAAGTGGCGAATCGGGCGGGGGCCTGGGTGGCGAGCGAAGTGGGGGCGACGCCTACGCCGAAGGGAAAGTTGGAGCGGACACTGGCAGAGATTGGGTGAGGGGTAGGGGGCAAAATCTCCGTCCGCTCGCAAGAACGCGAGAAGGGTGGGGCGACTCCGGGTCTGGAATTTCGCCGAATCCTCGGGTTGTTGTATAGTTACGGAGCAACATTACGAAAGATTGTGTTTCCTTTCGTTATGTGACGGGCATGGTGAGAGGGAAAATCATGAAGCGGATTGGACGTTGTGCGCAGGGCAGACATCCTCGGTGGTTCTACTTCGTTCTGGCGATCTCCCTTGCCGGAATTGGCGGCGCGATGCTGAGTTGCAGCAAGCCGGCCGTGCAACCGAAGCCCGCGGCTTCACGGCCTTCGGACGTCAAGGTGGACGTGCGCGGTGGTGGGCCCGTCGTGCTGACATCGACCGCAGCGGAGTTTCAGATACTGTCTTCTGGATTTCTCCAGGCGACTCTGTTGAAGGATGGCAAGCGGTTGACGCTCGACGAACCGGGAGTGGGGTCGGCGGCGGGTAGCGATTACATTGTGCACGAAGGTACGGATCTCGAATTCGTTCCTGACTTCGCGCAGGTGAAAGTACTGGAAGCGAGCGGCAAACTTGGGCGCGGCAAGCGAGTGGAAATTCCAGCGGGTCCGCTGGCTCCGGGGGGAACTGCGATGGAGCGCAGGCTGGTGATGGAAGTATATGACGACTTCCCGAATGTTGCGCTGGTCAGCATCGCTTACAAGAATGTCGGTACAACGGATTTTGCGATTGATCAAGTTGTGACGCAGGAGCATCGATTCAGCGCGAAACTGGCGGACGCACAGGCGCAACCTTATAACATGTGGTCGTTTCAGGGATCGAGTTATGACTGGGGCAAGGATGATGTGCAGAAGCTGACGCGGATTTCGGCGCAGCCGAATCTGATGGGCGAGGCGGTGAAAGGGGGCTACGGTGGCGGAATTCCAGTGGTCGCGTTTTGGACTGGATCGGTCGGCGAAGCGATTGGGGATGTAGAGACGCTGCCGTGGACGCTTTCAATCCCGGTGAAGGTGGAAGGGGATGGCAGGGTGAAGGCTGGGGTGACGATTCCGGCAAATGTGGTGTTGAAACCTGGAGAAAGTTATTCGGCGCCGCGGACTTTTGTTGCGGTCTACAGCGGAGATTTTTACGAGCCGCTGCGCATGTGGTCGAGTGTGCTGCAGAAAGAAGGATGGGAGATTCCAAAGCCGTCGAATGAAGCTTACAACGTGAGCTGGTGCGGTTGGGGGTATGAGTTCAACGTGACACCGGCGCAGATGCTGGGCACGGTGCCGAAGCTGAAGGAACTGGGGATCAAGTGGGCGACGCTGGATGACCGGTGGTTCGATACGTATGGGGACTGGAATCCGCGGACGGATACATTTCCTGGGGATTCGATCAAGCAGATGGTGGATGATTTTCACAAGCAGGGAATACTGGCGCAGTTGTGGTGGCTGCCGCTGGGAGTGGAGGACGGGCAGGGAAAATATGAGTCGCATAAGTATGCGATGTCGAAAGTGGTGCAGGAGCATCCGGATTGGTTGATTCTAGATAAAGATGGGAAACATGCGAGGATGACGCGCGACCTGGCGGTGCTTGATCCAGCGCTGCCCGAGGTACAGGCGTATTACAAGCAGCTCACCGAGAAATTTATTCGCGACTGGGGATTTGATGGATCGAAGCTGGACAATATTTATAGCGTGCCGAAGTGCTACAACCCGGCGCATCATCACAAGTCGCCGCAGGATTCGGTCAACGCGATGGGCGAAGTGTACAAGGCAATTTTTCAGACGACGCGAGCGATCAAACCGGAGAGCGTGACGCAGGCTTGTCCGTGCGGGACGCCGCCGTCTTTGGCATGGCTGCCGTTTATCGATCAGGCGGTGACGGCAGACCCGGTGGGAGCGGTGCAGGTGCGGCGGCGCATCAAGATGTATAAGGCGCTGCTGGGGCCGGAGGCGGCGGTGTATGGAGATCATGTTGAACTGTCGTCGATGACGCCTTTGGGCCACGGCGACTGGAGCGAGCATGGAGACGATTTTGCTTCGACTTTAGGAGTGGGTGGAGTGCCGGGGACGAAATTTGTTTGGCCTGATCCGGGCGCGAAGTTTAAGCCGGTAGCGCTTACGGCTGAGAAGGACGCGCACTGGAAAAAATGGATTGGGCTGTACAACGAGAAGATGTTGTCGAAGGGGGAGTTTCGCGATCTGTATGTTTATGGGTATGACGTGCCGGAGGCGTATGCGATTGAGAAAGACGGGAAGATGTATTACGCGTTCTTCACGGCAGAGGGGAAATCATTTGCTGGCGAAGTGGAGTTGCGGGGGTTGAAGGCGGGGACTTACCGCGTAGCGGACTATGTGGATGGGAAAGATTTAGGGACGGTGCAGGCGGAGGCGGGAAAGGCTCCTAGGCTGAAGACGGAGTTCAGGGGGAATTTGCTGGTGGAAGTGAGCCCGCAGTGAGTTGATGGTTCGGTCTGTTTTGAGTTCGGCCTTTGTTCTGCGAGGCCGCCGGGCTTCGCCCAGGCGGGACTGACGAAGGCATCCGTCTCCACAGGAGTTTCTTTAGCGCCTAAGGTTGCCGAAAAAATCTCGCGCGATGAGCGGTGTCGCGGAAGGCTTCGGTGCCGCCGGGGCGGGTTGTCGAGAGTGCGCCGGCGCGGTTGCCGCTGGCCAGGCATGTGGGCAGGCTTGATCCTTTCATATACTCATGCAGGAATCCGGCGTCGAAACTGTCGCCGGCACCGACCGTGTCGACCGGAACGACTTCTTGTGGTGGCGCGGTGAAGCGCTCGGCGCCATGCTGAGCCAACGCTCCTTTGGGGCCGAGTTTTACTACGACCAGCGGGACTAACTTAGAAAGCTTGTGGATGGCGACTTCCAGATCTTCGGTGTCTGCGGCTTTGCAGGCTTCGCGCTCGTTGGGGAGGAAGACATCGACGTGGCGCAGGACTTCATGCAGACCGCCTTCCCAGCGGTCATCGGGATCATCGTTGGTATCGACAGAAATCGTGAGGCCTTTGGATTTCAGAAGTTGAAATAGTTCGTCCACTCGCGGACGCAGTGCTCGCTGCAAGTAATAAGACGAGAAATGAAAGTGGCGCGAGTCAGCTAGATAGTCCAGGTCGAGATCGTCCCAGCACGTTTCTGCAATCGTTCCTGAGTAAGTGAGGATATTGCGCCACTGCTCGTGGTGCAGGATTACGGTGAGACCGGTGGTAGTTGAGCCGGGGACGCGGCGCACGCGAGAGACGTCGACTCCGCTCTGTTGAAGTCGATCGAGGGCGATTTGTCCGAGGGGATCGTCGCCGATGCGGGATTGAAAGCCAACGCGACTGCCGAGAGCTGCCAGGTTGTGGGCCACGATCGCGGAAGAGGAGCCGAGGGTCAGCATCATGCGGTCGGCGAGGAGTTCGCGCTCGGGGCGAAGTTGTTCGGGGAGACCGTAGAGGATGAGGTCGAGGTTGAGTTCGCCGGCGATGGTGACGTCGAAGCGTGGCATGGGTTCTAGAGCGACTCGCGTGTCGGTGACTTCGCTGCACAATCGGCACCAGGAGGACGCCTTGCGGTTCGGGTGCAGGGAGCGGGAGTGCAGAGGTCCTTCGACTGCGCGCGGCCTGCGCTTCGCTTGAGCCGTGCTCCGCTCAGGATGACAAGGCTTGTTGAGATCTCACTCATGATGACAGGTCTACGCTGAACGATGCTCATGAAATCACACCAGGGTTACATCGATTCCGGCTTGCTTTAAGACCCGGATGTCGGATTTGGGGACGGCGCGGTCGGTGATGACTTCGTGCAGCGCCGACGGTGGGGCGATCAACGATAGACTGCGGCGGCCAAATTTGCTGGAGTCACAGACGGCGATGGTTTTCTTGGCGATCTCGACCATGACGCGGTTCACTTTTGCTTCCAACAGATTCGGCGTGCTCAGGCCGAAGTGCACGTCGAAGCCATCGACGCCGAGGAATAAAAGATCGGCGCTGAGGCGGCGCAGGGTTTCTTCGGCGATGGGGCCAACCAGAGAGAAAGAATTCTTGCGCAATGTACCGCCGGTGAGGATGACTTCGACGGCGGTGCCGGCGAGCTCGGCGGCAATATTGACCGCGTTGGTGATGATGGTGAGATTCTGGAAGTTGCGCAGGGTGCGGGCGATGGCGGTAGTGGTGGTGCCGGAATCGAGAATCAGGACCTGGCCTTCCTTGACCTTCTCGACGGCGCTGTCGGCGATGCGAAGTTTTTCTTGATGGTGGAGTTTTTCTTTTTCGCGCAAGGTGGGATCTTCAAGAGCGCCATCACGCGACGGGAGCGCGCCTCCGTGGGTGCGGTGGACGAGGCCGTGGGCGTGAAGGATCTCGAGATCCTTGCGAATCGTAACTTGCGACGTGTCGAACTGGCGGGAGAGTTCGGTGACTAGGACACGTCCCTGATGGGTGAGCAGATCGAGAATGGCGCGGCGACGTTCTTCGTTGAGCACGGGAATAGCTGGCGGCGAAATCCGTCGAGTCGAGGACGGCGTGCGCGGCCATTTCTTTTTATAGCGTTTTGTTTCGTTTGTCCACTGCAAAGGTGGAGATCGCAGGCGGAGCACGCGGCGGAGAAATTTTCGCGGATCAGCCCTTGATCCACGGCCGAAGCGGAGCACAAGTTGCCCCTTAACCCATGTTTTATACGGACTTCGGAACCATTGAGGGTGATAACCAAAGGAATACCTGCCACCAAAGTCCGATTGCTCAGAAGAGGTGGTCTTGCCGTAGTCTCAGATTGGGACGAAACAGCGCCGGGTTTCGAAGTGCGGCATTTGTTACGAAATCCGGAACAGGAGATGGGACCTTGGCAACCATATTGAAGGAAGGGATCTTTGTGAGGTCGCAGTCGGTGGTGGCGCGGGTGGTGGCTGGGGAAACACTGATTGTACCCATTCGCGCGAAAGTGGGCGACCTGGCGTCGATTTACAGGTTCAACGGGACGGGGTCGCTGATCTGGAAATTGCTGGAGTCGCCGGTAACGGTGGCGCAATTAGCGGCAGAGGTGGCGCAGGCGTACGAAGTGGAGCCGGCGCAGGCCGAGCGCGATGTGACGGATTTTGTGAGTGAGATGAAATCGGTTGGTCTGGTCGAGGTTCCGGCTGCGGCTTTCGTGGCGATGGCCGGGGACTGAAAGTAGCGACCAGTGGGGCGGGAAAGCTGACGGCAGCGGGCGCGGCCCATCGCGTCCGCTGCTTTCGGGTTTGTCTCTAGCACGGAGGGGGATTTGGAGCAGCTAAGCTACGGCGCGTTCAGCGCGGATTTGCGACAGCACCAGCCTGATCAGCGTATGCCCGAGCAGGTTTCGATTGAGGTGACGCTCCGATGAGAGACGACAAAGAGCGAGTTTCATCCTCCATTGCGGCGATGCCGCGGCCAGGGTGCGACAGTTTCGATGATCGTTCTGTGACTGAGAAAGATGGCAACCTGGACGACGAGAGCGCGGGCCGCCCGAAGGCAAAGAGGCCTTACGGCAAACCCACGTACCGGTTCGAACGGGTTTTCGAAACCATGGCACTATCTTGCGGAAAGGTCCATGGCGTCGAATCTCAGTGCCGTTTCAATCGCCATACTTCGTAGCTCAATATTCCGTATGCGCGAGACGAGAGAATTACTTGACGCTCCTCAGCTCAGCCTTGCGGCTGAAGTTCTGGCTTCCGGCCGTACGGTAAGGCTGCGCGTATACGGGAACAGCATGCTCCCCTCGCTCTGGCCCGGTGACGTATTGACGATCGAAGGCGCGTGTGCCCCGCCGGTTCCCGGCGATATTGTGTTGGTTTTACGCGAGCAGCGCCCCTTAGCTAATCGACTCTTGATTCATCGACTGGAAGAAAAACGAGATGTCGACGGCCGTCATCAGTGGGTTACGCGGGGAGATGCCATGCCGCAAAGCGATCATCCGCCCGCGGAAAGTTCTGAGCTGCTGGGGAGAGTTTCATGCATTCAACGGAATCGTCGCGTGATCGTTCCCTGCCAGCGACTTTCGACTGCGGCTCGATTATTGGGGTGGATGCTCTGTCACTGGGATCGTTTCCGGAGCATTTGCCTCCGCCTGCACTCTTTTCGGCAAAGCTTGAATCCACCGGCGTGAAAGGAAGTGCGGGAATGTCGGAGAAGTACATCATGAGAAGCTCGGCGATCGCGGCCCGGATGCTGGGCGGCGAGATGATGATCATGTCGGTGAAAGACTCCACTTTTTTCACGCTCGACCCGGTTGCAACAGCCATCTGGCAGGCCGCAGACGGACGGACAGCTCTTTCCGAAATCGTAGCTACAAAGATTTGTCCTGAGTTCGATGTCAGCCTGGAAACGGCTGTTCGTGACGCTGAGCAGTTCGCGGAGGAACTGGCTTCCCGAGGCATTCTGCGGATTTCCGATCTGCCTATTTCAGGCTCAGAGCAGTCAGCCTCGGTCCGGCCAACGGAGGTGCAATGAGTCTGCTAGCCGAGATGAATGATAAGGCGCTGAAGCTGGGCGTTCCTATCAGCGTGCATCTGGATGTGACCTACCGTTGCAATGAGCGTTGCGTGCATTGCTATCTGGATCACGACGATCATGGCGAGATGACCACCTGCGAGATCAAAGGTGTTCTCACCCAGCTTTCGGATGCTGGAGTTTTCTTTCTCACGATTAGCGGCGGTGAAGTTCTCATGCGCCGCGATCTGTTTGAAATTCTGGAGTACGCTCGCGGCCTGTTGTTCAACGTCAAACTAAAAACCAATGGCGTGATGATTCGCGAGGCCGAGGCCAAACGAATTCGCGAGTTAGGCGTGGAACAGGTTCAAATCAGTGTGTACTCTCACCGGCCCGAAGTGCACGATGCGATCACCAAGCTGCCTGGGTCGCTGAAGCGCACCATCGAAGCGATTCGCTTCCTTCGCGCTCAAGGCCTGAAAGTAACGATAGCCAACGTTCTCATGTCTGGGAACATGGCTGACTACCCGGGCGTGATTGCGTTGGCGCGTGAGTTGGACGTTGTCTATACGCTCGATCCTACGATTACGCCGAAAATGGACGGAGACCGTTCCATCCTCAGTTTGAATGTTGACGGATCAGCACTAGATCGGGTTTTCCATGACCCCGACCTCGTTGGCAACGTAGCGGAGTTCTGTGCTCCACCGCCTACTCCGGGGGAAGACATCATGGAAGGGTACCCCTGCAGCGCTGGCCACACCTTCTGCTACATTTCTCCGTACGGGGACGTGTTCCCTTGCGTGCAGTTTCCGTTGCCGAGCGGGAATGTGCGCAGGCAGAAATTTCTGGACATTTGGCGCGGCTCCGCGGAACTGAAACAGGTTCGTGCCATCCGGGCCAAGGATCTGACGACGTGTTCATCCTGCGCGCATGTGGGGACCTGCACCCGTTGCCCCGGGCTCGCCTACGTGGAGGGCAGTATGTTGGGACCCTCTACCGCCGATTGCCAGAAGTCCTTTCAGAGAACCGGAATCCCAACTGCCAATATGTTGCGGCATTCCTCATCTCAAATCGGGGTTGAAATCGGGCCGCTGATTCACATTCAGCCACTGCTGGATGCTTCCGCTGAAGCACACTAAGCTGCCGGCAGCGACGGGCGGTCCAGCAGAGCGTTACGAACGTAAGTACCGGCACTCGGACGCGTGCGAGAAAATATTAGGAAGTTCTAATGCTACTCGGCAGCAACTTCGGTCCTGCGGGACGGTGCAAGGGTGAGGCGCATGAAACCAAGAAATACAATCCCGGCGAACTGCAAGTCATGGACTCCGGTGGTCGTTATCGCTATCACTGTGTTGCTAGTGCTTTTCCAAGCGCCGCAATTGGCGCTGGCTCAGGGAGGTCAAGAGGGCCACATCGGACTCCCCGTCGACTGGAGCACGCGGCATATCATCTTTACCAACGGAGCTTCTCCAGAGGTTGCCGCCAAAACCGCCCAGGACCCGAGAAGCTGGATAAACTGGGCCCAGAGAACTGCCTGGGCTTTCCCGCACCAGCCGTGGGCGCCGATTTTCCCAACCACAGAACCCAAACGACGTATCCGGGTGGATTGGGCTATGCCGCTCGGAGCTAACGGCGGAATGCCGCTGGCAGAGAGCCCTGCCAAGTACACTTTTAGCGTAGTTTCGACTCCCAGCTGTGCCAACGACTTTGCGGTCTACACGATCGCGGCGACCCCAAGTGCAAACCAGGCGAATATTGTCGCCTTCAACAATCTCTACACGGGATCAACCTCGTCGTCTTGCCCCATTGCAAATCAATCGCCGGTAACGACTGACCTTACACAACCAACTTTTATGTGGTCGTACGCGGCGGGTACGGCAGGATCCGCTTTGTCTCCGACGCTTTCGCTCAACGGCACACAAATTGTGTTTATTGAAAGCGGCACTCAAAATACGCTCGCCAACCCGGCGTATTTTGATGTACTCACGCCGACGGCCGGCCAGGGCACGAGTGCGACTGCTCCGAAGGTGCTTGCTGCGGGCGCCTCGCTGGTTCGCCTGAACTACACCAACAGTGGGATTGCTGGCTGTGGTACGGGAACGACGAACAGCAATTCGTCGCCCTACATCGACTACGCAAGCAATGTCGCCTACATTGGGGCCGACAACGGGATGCTGTACCGCATTACCGGAGTTTTTGGCGCAACTCCTGCCGTGGATTACTGCGTAACGGTCAACGCTGGAAAACTATTGACCTCTCCTGTTTACGACCAGGTCACCAAGCAGGTATTCGTGTCCGATGGAGCCTCAGTCTATGCGTATACAGTAGGAGCCAGCAGCTTTACGCTTGTGCGCTCCATTGCCGTTGCGAGCACGACGGGAGACCCGCTCATCCTCTCGCCGATTTTGGACTCTACGAACAGCCTTGTGTATGTCTTCGCCTCAGCCGATCCGACGAATACGTACTCGATCGTTTCCCAAATGAACACGAGCTTGACTTCGCAGGTGGTGGCAGACATTGGCCCAGCGGCCACCGGCACGCCTTACATTTTCGACGGTGACTTTGACAATTCCTATTTCACGCAGGGGCCGACGACGGGCGCGGGCACCCTGTACGCTTGCGGCACGCAGACGGGAGCTTCCACGAAGCCCAGTCTCTATGCCATGTCGTTCACGTCACCCAACGGAACTATGAACAGCACTCCAGCCATGTCGGACGACGCCAAAATTAATGGCGCCACAAATCCGGCGGGCTTTTGCGCTCCTTTGCTGGAATTCTTTGACGGAACGAATGATCGGTTGTTTGCGGGAGCAGGTGCTCTGACATCGGCCAACGGAGCCAATCTGGTCACCGAGTGGGATATAAACTCCAGGATTACATCGAACACCACTCTTCCCAATGCCACGGCGACCAATGAATGGGGTGGAACGAGCTCGTTTACGATCGATAACGTCAGCACCGAAGACCAAGCTGCCAGCATCTATTTCGGCACGCTCTATCCTGCTTCCTCGGGCACGGCACCGGCCTGCCCGAAAGGACAGTACTGTGCCATCAAGCTGACACAGTCGGGATTGCAGTGAAGCATTAGGGCTAAAGCCCGAGTCGAAGAAAAGCTTTATCGCAGCGCTGAAAGCGCTGCGATAGCTAAGAACTCTTTTCGGCAATCTGTGAAGCGGTTGTTGATTTTTTCGGTGCCTTGCGGAGCGGCTGGAAGCCGCGCCCTTTCAAAACAGCGTTCTCCATGACAACGGTGCTTCCCAGCTACGTTGCAGCCGGAACTGCCGCAGGCAGGCTGGCGGTTTGGCGCAGCGGTTCGGTGAGGGCGCGCATGACTTTGCCGAATCCGGCGAAGTCGAGGGACTGAGGGCCATCGGACAGGGCTCGTTCCGGACACGGGTGTACCTCGATGATGAGGCCATCGGCGCCGACGGCTACGGCGGCGCGGGAAACGGCTGCGATCAGGCTCTGCTTGCCGGTTCCGTGTGACGGGTCGGCGATCACGGGCAGGTGCGAGAGATCGCGGGCGAGGGCGACGGCGGCCAGGTCGATGGTGTTGCGCATTTCGGTTTCGAAAGTCTTAATGCCGCGCTCGCAGAGGACGACTTGCTGGTTGCCGCCAGAGAGCAGGTACTCGGCGGCGAGCAGCCATTCTTTTACAGTGGCTGAGGGGCTGCGCTTTAGCAGGATGGGTTTGTTGACGGTGGCGAGACGGCGCAGCAGGGCGAAATTCTGCATATTGCGGGCGCCGACCTGCAGCATGTCGACGTGCTCACAGATAACGTCGACGTCTTCGGTGCTCATGACTTCGGTGACGACGGGTAGTCCGGTTTCTTCGCGGGCTTCGCGCAGAATCTTGAGCGCCTCTAGACCCAGGCCCTGGAAATCATACGGGGAAGTGCGGGGCTTGTAGGCTCCGCCGCGGAGCATGGCGGCTCCGGCGCGTTTTACGGCGTGGGCGGTGTCGAGCAACTGGGTGCGGGATTCGACCGAACACGGTCCGGCGATGACCACGACTTCGGGGCCGCCGATGGCGACGCCATTGATATTCACGACAGTGCGTTCGGGCTTGACCTGGCGGCTGACCAGCTTGAACGGTTGGGCGATGGCGACGACGTTGTCGACTCCGGGAGCGAC
>Ga0070761_10002032_pt1 | contig 12569 bp, 7 predicted proteins | sample HubBroMetageREF1_FD_66724 | JGI IMG/M metagenome (GOLD analysis project Ga0070761, IMG submission 66724) | Reference soil microbial communities from the Hubbard Brook experimental Forest, New Hampshire, USA - Hubbard Brook CCASE Soil... | ecosystem: Environmental > Terrestrial > Soil > Temperate...
GTGCCATCGGTGAACATCCGGATGCCGCCGCCGGAGCCCACCGACTGGTAGTTGATCTGCGCGTCGGGATCGGCTTTACCGAATTCTTCGAACCACTTGCCGTAGATCGGATACGGAAACGTGGCGCCGGCCGCGTTGATCAGCACCTTGGCTTGGGCCACCACCAACAAGACGGCGAGCGCGGCACCGGCGCCCAGCCACAGACTGCTCTTCTTCATTTTAGGACTCCTTTCAGATTCGCACAGCGTTACGGTTGGGGCGGACGCGCTCCGCGGCGCCGGAGAGCGGGTTCCGGAGAACCCGCACAGGCGTCCTCGTCCGCGCGGGTCCCCCTGGACCCGCTCTTCGCGGTCGCGACAGGCCGACGAGGGCGTCGGCCGCGGACCAGGGGTCCGCCCAGGGGTCCGCCCTACGGCATTGTAGGCTTAGTAGTGTGGCGCTTGTCCCGGCAGGGTGTACCGCAAGTCCACGAAAACCAGGTTGTTGTGAGCGTCCCGTGGCGCGCCCGCCGCCACATACCACGGATTGCGGAACAGGTAAGAGTATTGGAAGATGAAGCTCAACGCTCCGTAGTTAGGATTCTTCCAGAACGTCTGGTTGAAACCGAACGTGCCTTCCTGGATGGTCCGGTTTTGGCTGTTGGCGGATTTCGGATAGCCGTAGCCGATAAACGCGTTCTTGGCAGCCGTGTCGATAGCCACATCCCTGCCGATGTAGTCGCCACCGTAGTAGGCGAAGAACAGCGTGTTATGGGTGGTGTACTCGAAACCATCAAGGGTGGATGAGGCATGCAGCGGTGAGGGGGCGCCATTTTCCTCGATGATCAGATCGGGCGCCTGGCCGAAGAGATACCGGCCGCCGCCATCGCTGAGAAACGTGTTGACGATGAGGTGGAAGTTCTTCACCAGTTCCAAGTTGAAGTTGGCTTCGCCGCCGCCGCCCTGTTTGGTGAAGCTCGTGCTAGTCAGGGGATTGTAGGTCTTGAACGAGCTGAAGAAGCCGGCGAACTCGATGTGGAACAAGTTGCCGTTTACCTTCGGATCGAAGGCCAACTTCGCCTGCACATCGGGGTGTAGGTTGGGCGGAGTGAAAGTAGCCGCGCCCAGGTCGATCTGCGTGTTGGTGTAAGGAGTGGACAGTAGGCTGGGCAAAACGATGGAGCCACCGCCGGAGGAACCGCCGCCGTATTGCTCGGCCGTCTCCAGCGCGAATCCAAACGTGACGATGTCGCTGGCATGATACACGACGCGGAATTGCGGAGCGCGGGTCCACGCTAGGCCAACTTGGTAATTCGTGTCCATATCCTGCGAATAGAAGATGTCGGAAGGCAACGGAGAAATACCTACTCGGCCGGGCGTCAGCATGCTCCAGGACTGTCCGCCGAGGACTTCCCATTTCCCGTTCCGCAGGTCCACAAAATAAAGCCGCATGCGGAAGCTGTTGCTGTTCGAGGTTACACCGGCGTTGGTGGACTGGGTACCCAAGAAGTCAGACTCCCAGTAGGCAAGCACTTTCGTGCCATGAATGATCGCGTCGATGCGCGCGCCGATACGCGAGTTCTGCGCGCTGAAGCGCTCCTCGCTCAACTTCCCCAAGCCCGTCGACACGTTATTGTAGGGGGTACTGCCAAAGCTGCTGCCGATGCCACTGCCCTCGTCCGCCGAACGGAAGACGCTGGTAAGATCCATAAAGCCGATGGGCGTAATGGTCGCCGTGCCTATGTGGATTTGCAAAGGCGATGGGGGTTCTGTGTCCAACTGCGAGGTGGCTAAGGCGGCCGCGACGCCGGGATGCAACACGGGCTCAGCGTCGCCCGCCGGAACCATTGGCGTAGTACTGGCCACTTGGCCCAAATTGGGCGGTTTCGGCTGGCTGGCCTGATCTAACACTTTCTTTTCTTCCTCCAACGCGCGGCGAAGCTGATCGATCTGCTCCTGTTGGGCAGCCAGTTGCGCCTTTAAGCGCTCGATCTCCGGGTTGGGGGCAGCGGATTCCTGGGCGCGCGCGGGCACCGTGAGGGCGCCACAAAAGAGCAGAACTCCGCCGAGCGTCGCAAGTACTCTTCTCTTCATTGAAGCTCCTTGTGAGATTTGGAAATTAAAGCCGAGCAAGCAGCGAGACAGCTTTCGGCCTCACCTAGCGTACCGACCCGCGATTATGGGTTGATGACGGAATTGTTAAGTTCCGGTTACGATGCGGCGCGGGGTTCCGGTTGCTGGGTACTGGGCTTACTTTTCGGCGTCCGGCGGTCTAGGGTGCCGGCTGGGCTGGCCGCAACGGGTTGTTCGGGAGTGTCGAAATGGCCGGAAGTTATTGATTAAGCTAACGGGCGGCGATCACTTCATAGGGACGCATCATCTCATTGTCTTCGTGTTCCAGAATGTGGCAGTGCCAGACGTAGCGTCCGGCGTATCCTTCGAACGGAATGATGATGCGCGTAACCATTCCAGGATCGGCGCGCACCGTATCCTTCCATCCCGCTTCGCCAGCCTCGGGGGGCGTGACGCCGCCGGTATATCGAAGCACGTTCTGGTTCTGATAAGCGAAGGTGTCAAAACGGCGGCGGTCCAGGATTTGGAAACGCACCAGGTGCAGATGAATGGGATGGGCATCGTCGGTCACATTCATGAGGTTCCAGATTTCGACCGAATTCAAAGCTGGGTTTTCGGTGATGGGCGCATGCCACGGCGTATTGTTGAGCAGCATGGTGAAGGAATCGCCGCGGAGATCGTCGATCTCCCCCAAAGTGAGATTGCGGGTTTTGACCGCCTCCGCTTCCGGAATGCGGCGCACTGGGCGCAACGCTTTGGGCAGCGAGCTAACGTCGGGCGAGGCGGCTGGCAGAACTCGCAGTTCCATCACCGGCCGGAACGAATCGTTATTCATGACGATCTTCGCGCCGGCCTGACCGCTGAAATCCAGCATCGCATCGGCGCGCTCGCCGGGCGCCAGCGAAAGAACGCGGAGCGCTACAGGCGCAGGCAGCAACCCTTGATCCGTCCCGATTTGCTGGAACTCCTGCCCGCCCGAAAGCGACAGATGGAAGAACCTGCCATTGGCGGCGTTCAGGATGCGGAAACGATATTTGCGGGCTTCGACCTCCAAATAGGGCAGCAGCTTCCCATTTACCAGCACCGCATTTCCGAAGAACTCGGGAATCCAAGGCTCGCCGGGGGTTGGCGAGACCGGGTAGTTCAACTGGCCATCGGGATCGAACGTCCGATCGTAGATGACCAGAGGGACTTCGTATTTGCCGCGGGGCAAATTGAGCGATTCCTCGACTGAATCGCGGACGATGTAGAGGCCCAGCAGCCCGGCGAATGTATTAAGCCGGTTGATGCCCATGGTATGGTCGTGATACCAGAGCAGCGCGGCGTCCTGGTTATTGGGATAGTGGTAAACCGCGGATTTGCCGGGCGCATACCAGTCCTCCGGATATCCATCGCTCTCCGGAGGGACCTTGCCGCCATGCAGATGCATAATCGACCGGCCCCCGGGCTTATCGGCTTCAGCGCCATGAAGACGGTGGTCGATCGGCAGAAAGTGGGAGCCCGGCAACTCGTTGGCCCATTCCACCAACATGCCGGTACCCTTTTGTGTCTCCAGGGTTGGGCCTGGAGACGAAGAACCGATTCCCCAGCATCGGGTAGGCTTCAGATCGCGATGCACGCGGCTTTCGATCTGCCGCATAGGCAGCCGGTAATAAGGTATTTGCATGGCGGCGTCGCCCGGGCTGGGCCGCGAGCCTGAAGGCCGCGCCACAGGGGGAATCGGAAGCGGGTCGACGAAGGGGGTAAGCGTAGCCGGATCGAGAACGGGCCGCGCGAGTTGCTGCTTCTGATGGGTGTGCTGCGGGGACATGAAACCCGCGGCCATCCATCCGGCCTGCCGCAGGTACTCCCGTCGCGTGATGGACAATTCCTGGAATCTCCTTTACCGATCGCACCAAGAAACATTAACCGCAGATGCACGCAGATCCACGCAGATAGGACCAGCAGACTGTACTGCTCCGTCCTTATCTGTGTGCATCTACGTGCATCTGCGGCAATGCTTGCTTTTAGTTTCTCACGCTACAGAATTGGCTCCCCGTTGCTGGGGTTGAGGATGAGAATGTTGTCTTTCCGGATCTGCGTGAAATTAAACATCTGATTGATGGGGCTGGCGATAGTGTCGAAGCTGCCATTGCCGATGCGCTGCCCGTTGAGCCAGTTGTCTTCAACGAACCTTATCACGGAACTCTGGTCGGTTAGGGTATGATCCACGAAATTCTCTAGCGCGTACGGCGAGATCACCAGCAAGGGTTGGCGCATGCCATAGCCGCAACGGCCGAGAGCGTGCAGATTGGCCGGATTGAGGCCGGGCAAAGAAGTCGCGGCCGTGCCACAGGCGCCCGGGCCGGTCAACGCGTCGTCCGGTCCGGTGGAGGTGTTCACTATCGGCGCCATTTGATGATCGTACCAGCCATCGGAGTCGTCGTAAAGGATGATGATGGCGGTGTCTTTCCAATATGTCTGCTGCATGATCAGGTCGACGAGGGTGACCACGTTGGTTTGTTCATCCAGCGGGTTGGAGTAGCCGGCATGCCCGTCCTGATAGGCCGCCGCTTTGATAAAGCTAACGGCCGGGATGTGCCCAGCCTGAACCGCCGTGGTGAAGTCGTCGAGATCGTACACATGGTTGGCGGGCCCGTTGTGGCCGATTTCCGAGGTCGACGCCGGGCGCGTGTGCAGCGGATTCGCCGTGGACGGATAGTACTGAGTCCACGCGTGGTGCGGCACATAATCGGCCGTGGTCCCGGAAAGACCTGTCGAGCTGCGATTGCAGCCGGTGGTCCCGTTGGAGTTCACGATCGAGAGGTTGAACCCGCCGAAGAACGATCCATATGAGATGCCGGCGGACTTCAGCAAGTTGGCGATGTTCTGGCCGCCCATGGTGGCCTGATCGCGCGTGGGGCTGGCGCACGTGTCGCCGATGGGGTCTGCATCGCCGATCAAGGTAAGGGATCCGTCGGAGCCACCGTTGACCTCGTCGCCGGTGCCGTTCAGCGTGGCGATAACGCCGTTGGTCTGGCCGGAGAACATATTGATCGCGCCGGGGCTGGAGGGGCCAAAGGTGCTGCTATAGGAGTTGTCGTTCATGGCGTAGAACTGCGCGTAGTTCCACATGGCCGTGACGGTGTTGCCGTCGTAATAGCCCAGGTTTAGGCCAGGTGTGCTGACGATGGGGATTCCGGTGGGCGGTGGTCCAGCGGCCCCGACGAAGGCCGGAAACAGGTCCAACAACCCCAAGTCGAACGCCTGTTGCTCGGGGGTGTAGCTGTGGTTCTGATCGGCGGTTACGGCCTGCGAAGGGTCCAGGCGGAACGGATTGGTTGCACCCGTTCCGTTCAGGGGATTCAAATTCGGGTTGTGGTTCAGCAACGCTGGCGTGTAGCCGTTTACGGTAGGCGTGCCTGGCTTCGCGGTGAACTGCGGTTCGCCGGCGGGATTGGTGGCCACCGGATACACTCCAAAATAGTGATCGAACGAAATGTTTTCGTCGAAGATGACTACCAGGTGCTTGATGGGAGTGGCGGTTGGAACGGCAGCCTCGGGGTCCACCACAGCGGGCTTCGCCGCGTAGATGGGCGCCACATTCGGTCCTAGAGCGAGCAAGGAAGCTGCGATCAAGGCTAACAGCCGCTTGGGTGTGGCCGCAGCCGGAATTTTCTTGTACATCCGTGCATCCGTCATTTTCAGCATTTTTGCCTCTTTGATTGGAATACCGTCCCATCGTTTCCAGGCGTCTCGCGGGCGAGCCGGGACGCACGCTCGGGGCGGATTCGACCATCGTAAGAAAGTCTGTGTTTCAACGGTTTGACAGAAATATGAATATTGCGTCAATTCAGGGTGGCTGAGAGACGGTGCGCGGGTCTGCGACGTTGGCAGTGCGATACGCTACATCCCGGCCTAAAATACCGGGTCGAGGGTATACCGTGGGGCGCCTGACGCGCCCTATGATCGATGGTGGTGATCACCCGGCCGGACGATCGGGAAGTTCCCGCCGAAGAGGAGTCAGCTCATGAGGCAATTTGTAGGTGGAATGACCGTAGTGGACCACTCCTTGATGAGAACAACGATCCTGCTCTTGGTTTCCGAACCGGTTGTACGTGCCGTTCTTAAGGAGACGTTGGAGCACGAAGGGTACACGGTCCTGGCTACCGGCGATCTTGGGCAGTCGGTAGACCGGTTGAAGGACTGCACGCCCGATCTATTGATAACCCGCACTTATATCGAGGGCATCGCGGGCCACGATGCAGCTATATATCTGCGCAAGAAGTGCCTGAAAATGAAAGTTCTGATCGTCGGGGGGCTGCTTGACGACGCGCGGCTTAAAGATCGAGAAGCGATGCAAGGATTCGAGGTCTTCCCAAGGCCATATACCGCGGCTGATCTGCTCCAAAAGGTGAAGGGCGTCCTGAGTAAACCGCGAGGGGTTGAAGAGAAACGGCCAGCGCGAACTGACAGTTGGATTGAGCACTATTATGGGTGATTACCGTGGGGAACAGCACATTCTCACCCGAAAATAATGGCGCCGGGGTATACCCTGAGGCCGCTGACACACCCTATGATCGGTGGTAGGTGTGCTGCGGACCTGCTGGCGGACGGACGAGACATGTGCCTAAGTAGAAAGAAGGCCATTGGAATCGTGCTAGCCGCGATAGCGACGGCAGGCATGGCGGCTTGTTCCCGCGGAAACCACGGGGAGGCCGGCGAAGCGGCGGCGGCCGTTTCTGCCGGGGTCACCAGGGCGATCCGCATGCCGCTGGAGCGGCAGTTGACCTTGTCTTCCGAACTGGTGCCCTTCCAGGAAATCGATGTTTACGCCAAAGAATCCGGTTACGTGAAAGTTCTCAACGTGGACTATGGCACGCGCGTTACGGCGGGTCAATTGATGGCGGTGCTGGAGATTCCGGAGCTGCAGGCGCAGTTACAACAGGACCAGGCGGCCATCAAAAACATGGCCGAGCAGGTGACGCAGGCCGAAAAGGAAAGCAACCGTGTGGAAGCCCAACACAAAGTAGCTCACCTGCAGTATGACCGTTTAAAGACCGTGGCCGATTCCAAGCCCGGGCTGGTTGCGCAACAGGAAGTGGACGATTGGCAGGGCAAGGATCTGGCGTTGGAGGCCCAGGTGGAGGCATCCAAATCCGCGATGCAATCGGCGCAAAGCGCGCTGGCCGCCGCCCAGGCCAAGTTGGTACACGACCAAGTGTTGTACGATTATTCACGCATCACGGCCCCGTTCGCCGGCGTAGTTACTCAGCGCTACGCAAATCTGGGTGCGCTGATGCAGGCGGGCACCAGTTCCAGCACGCAGGCCATGCCGCTGGTCAAGCTTGCGCAAGACGATGTGTTCCGGTTGGTGATCCCGGTGCCGGAGTCGGACGTGCCTTACATTCACATCGGCGATCCGGTAAACGTCCGGATTCCGTCGTTGAACAGGACTTTTCCGGGCAAAGTGGCGCGATCTTCGGCGGATGTGACGGCGGATACTCGCACCATGCACACGGAGGTGGATGTGCAGAACCCGAACCGCATACTGATCGAAGGCATGTACGCGGAAGCCACCCTGAGGCTGGAGCGCAACAACGCCGCGCTTGTTGTGCCGCTTCAGGCCGTCGATCACGAGGGTGATCGCACCAGCGTGGTGGTAGTGAATCCGGCCAATAAGATTGAGGATCGGACCGTGACCTTGGGCGTGCAGAATGCCGGCTATGCCGAAGTTCTTTCGGGCCTGACGGACGGCGAGCAAGTTGTGGTGAGCGATCGCGGCGCTCTAAAGCCCGGCGACGCGGTGCGGCCCAAAACTGTCGACCTGATGAACTACGAGGGCAAGAATTAGCAACCATGCCGGGCTTCTCGATTCGCAACCCCTACTTCATCGTAGTCATCTGTCTGGCGCTAATGGCCATCGGCGTGGTCAGCCTGGCGCGCATGCCGGTGGATCTGTTTCCCGCCATCAACATTCCGGAAGTGGTGGTAGCCACCTTTTACACCGGCATGCCGCCGGAAGACATCGAGTTCGACATCACCAATCCGCTGGAGCGTTTTTTTACACTGGCAAGCGGCGTGGAATACTCGGAGTCCCGCTCCCTGCTGGGCGTCAGCATGATCAAGATGCACTTCCAGCCGGGAACCAGCGCGGACGCCGATGTCACGCAACTCTCCAACCTGGCGCTGGCCGATTTGAAACGCTTGCCGCCGGGCACGTTGCCGCCCGTGGTGCTGAAGTTCGACGCCTCCAGTTTGCCCGTCTGCCTGGTCACGGTCAGTGGCGAAGGGCTCAATGAGACGCAGCTTCACGACTACGCCCAATTCCAGATCCGCAACCAGATTGCCGTGGTGAAAGGCGCCGAGATTCCACCGCCCTTCGGCGGCAAGTACCGCCAGATCATGGTGTACGTGGACCCGTACAAGATGGCCTCCCGCCAACTCAGCCCCATGGACGTAGTGACTGCGGTGAACGACTCGAACCTGATCCTGCCCGCGGGCGACGTGAAGGTGGGGCCAACCGACTACTACGTCTACTCGAACAGCATGGTAAGGGACATGAGCGAGTTGAACAAACTGCCCATAAAGACGGCTGGAAAATCCTGGGTGACTATAGCGGACGTGGGCAAGGCGGAGGACGCCAGCCAGTTGCAGTACAACATCGTGCGCGTGAACGGCCAGCGCTCCTCGTATATTTCGATCATGAAGCAGGGCGGGGATACCAATACCATTGCAGTGGTGAACGACGTCCGGAAGCTGATTTCCCATCTCGTCGATATTCCGAAGCAATTAGTCGCTAACGTAGTGTTCGATCAGTCCGTGTATGTGAAAGCGGCGTTGGAGACAGTGCTGCACGAAGGCGCCATAGGCTTGGTCTTGACCAGCATCATGATACTGGTGTTCCTGGGCAGTGTGCGGGCCACATCGGCTGTCCTGCTTTCGATTCCGCTCTCCGCGATCGCCGCTTTCGTGGTGCTGGCAATGATGGGCAGCACCGTGAATACCATGATCCTGGGCGGGATGGCGCTGGCCTTCTCGCGGGTTATCGATAACTCGGTGATCTCACTGGAGAACATCTACCGGCACCTCGAAATGGGCGCATTGCCGGCGATCGCGGCGGAAGTGGGCGGCGCGGAAGTGAGTCTGGCCGTACTGGCAGCCACGCTGGTGGATGTTGTGGATTTCTTTCCGGTAGTGTTCCTTTACGGGGTGAGCAAGTTCCTCTTCTCCGCTCTCGCGCTCGCCTTTTCGCTGTCGCTGCTGGCATCGTTCGTAGTAGCCATGACTGTGATTCCGCTGTTCTGTTCGCGTTTTCTGAAACAGCATGCGCCGGCCGAGCATCCGATCGCAGGCGAAATGGCAGGCGAAACCGCCCGCCCCGCCCGTAAATCGTTGTGGGACGGGTTCAACGCCGCATTCAACCGCGGATTCGGAAGGGTTTTGGACTTCTACGAACGCTGGGTGCGCCGCGCCGTGGTGCGGCCCGGCTTGACGGTAGCGGCCTTGGCTGCCGTGTTTGTGCTTAGTCTGGGGATCTATCCGCTCTGCGACGTGGCGTTCTTTCCGCGGACTGACGCCGGCCAGTTCACCATCAACCTAAAGGTCCCCACCGGCACGCGGATTGAAGTGACCGAACAGTACGTCAAGAAAGTGGAAGACCTGATTCACCAGATCGTGAGTCCCCATGATTTCAAAATGGTGGTTTCCAATATCGGAGTGGTGGACGATTTCACGGCCCTCTATACCGATAACGCCGGAGAGTATACCAGCACGGTTCAAGTGGCGTTGAACGACGATCATGAGACCAGCAGTTTCGAGTACATCGCGCGCGTGAGACAGGCTATCGCCGCGCGGTTCCCGGATGTGCGCACCTTCTTCCAGAGCGGCTCGATGGTGGATGCGATCGTCAACTCGGGCATGCCCGCTCCTATCGACGTGCAGGTCAGCAGCTCGAACATGGCGAGGAACTTCGCTTTGGCGCAAGACCTGGCCACCCGCATCCGGACTCTGCGCAACGTAGGCGAAGTATACATCCCCCAGGACATGAACTATCCCGGCATCCGGCTGGATGTGGACCGCGTACACGCGGGCGAGTTGGGTCTGACCCAAAAGGACGTGGTGGATAATGTGATCACCGCCCTCAACTCCAATTACATGATTGCGCCGAATTATTGGGTCGACGATAAGAGCGGAAACGACTACTACCTGACGGTCCAGTATTTCGAACATGGAGTACCCGCCATACACGACATGCTGGATCTACGCAACATTCCCCTGCGCGGGCCCAACGCGGCTCTTCCGACTACCCTGGATTCGGTTGTCAAGCTGACGCACATCCAGACCCCCACGGAGATCGATCATCACCAGATCCAGCGGGTGGCGGACGTTTACGTGACTCCCGCCGGGGAGGATCTGGGGCACGTCGCGCATAGTATTCGGGACATCCTGGCACAGACCAAGATTCCCGAGAACGTGCGCGTGGACCTGCACGGCATGGTAGAGGGGATGCAGGCGTCTTTCAAGAGTTTCGGCTTCGGCTTTATGCTCTCTTTCCTGCTTCTCTATCTCATTCTCGTGGCCCAGTTCCGGTCCTTCCTGGATCCGGTGCTCATCATGCTGGCGATCCCGATGGGGTTTGTAGGCGTACTGGCGATCTTGCCCTTGACGCACACCTCGCTGAACGTGATGTCTCTGATGGGCGTGCTGATGCTGGTGGGAATCGCGGATTCCAACAGCATTCTGATCGTCGATTTCGCGCACAAGCTGGAAGAGCAGGGATTGCCGGTAACCGATGCCGTCATCACGGCGTGCCGCGTGCGCTTGCGTCCGATTTTGATGACGTCGCTGGCCACCATCATCGGGATGATACCCATGGCTTTGAAGTTAGGGGAGGGGGCCGAGCAATACACTCCGATGGCGCGCGCGATTATCGGAGGCTTGACTTCATCCGTACTATTGACTGTGTTCATCGTCCCGGCCGCGTACGTGCTCGTCTACCGGAACAAACGGCGTGGTGGGGAACCGCAGGAGGCATCATGATCGGACCATTGCGGCACTGCTTGGCGGCACAAGCTTTAGCCTGTGGACTCCTAGCCCAAACCGCCCCCGCCCCTCCCCTGACCCTGCAGGAAGCCGAGGCGCTGGCCATCAAGAATCATCCGCAGATTCAGGCCGCGCAACTGAATTCCCAGGCCTCCCAGCAGGCAGTGGCGGAAGCGCGCGCGGCATATTTTCCGACTCTCGCGGGCGACATCACGGGGTCCCAGGCAAACCCGCAGTCCCGCATCGGCGCAGGGTATCTGTCGGCGTCGCGCCTGTGGGACCGTTTCGCCCAGGGCATTACTCTCAGTCAGCTCATCACCGATTCGGGGCGCACGCGTAATTTAGTCGCCAGCTCCAGACTGCAGGCCCAGGCCAGCTCCCAGCAGTATCAGGCCACCCGCTACGACGTGCTGTTGCGCGTGAATCAGGCGTATTTCCAAGCGTTAGGCGCACAAGCGCTGGTGAAGGTGGCGGACGAGACAGTGGCTGCGCGGCAACTTGTGGTGGACCAAGTGACTTCGCTTGCGCAAAACAAGCTGCGGTCGCAACTGGACGTGAGTTTCGCCTCGGTCAACCTGGCACAGGCCAAGCTGCTGCTGATCCGCGCGCAAGACGGAGTCCAGCAGGCCTTCGCGGAGTTGACGCGGGCGCTGGGCCTCGACCAGCAGCAGACGTATAAGCTGAACGAGGAACCCTTGCCACCCAGTCCGCCGGCGGATTCCGCGGAGATGGTGACGCAGGCCTTCCAACAACGTCCGGAACTGGCAGGCGTGCGATTGGAGAGAGAATCGGCCTATCGTTTCGAACGCGCCGAGCATGATCTGAGCTATCCCACGGTGAGCCTGACCGGCGTGGGCGGCTTTATCCCGTACATCCACCAACAGACTACGGTGCCGGTTTCCCCCGAGTATGAAAGCGCCGCGGTGAATGTGGAAATCCCCATATTCAATGGCGGACTGTTTGCCGCCCGGCGGGAAGCCGCGCGGTTCAAGGCGCAGGCGGCGGATCAAAGAGTGCGTGATCTGGAGGAAAGCATCGCGCGCGATGTGCGGGTGGCATGGAGCGACTCTCTGACGGCATATCATCAACTGGATGTAACCGCGGAGTTGCTGCGGCAAGCTACGATGGCGCTCGACCTGGCGCAAGGCCGGTATAACCTGGGACTAAGTTCGATCGTGGAGTTGACGCAGGCGCAATTGAATCTGACGCAGGCGGAGGTGGAGAGTCTGGGGGCGAAATACGATTACCAGAAATCGTACGCGGTGCTGCGGTACGCGACGGGGATGCTGCGGTGATCGGCGCAGGGCGCGCCGCCTTGGTAGGGCCGGCAATTCTACCCAATGCCGCACACAACCGAACACCTGCATTAATCGTGGGGCGGGCTTCCAGGCCTGCGGCGGGCGTCCACGCCCGCCTGTTCCGCTGCGCGAAGAGCGGGTCCTGGAGGACCCGGCCCAGAGGGGACCCCGACCTGGAGGTCCGCCCCACAACATT
>Ga0070761_10002033_pt1 | contig 12562 bp, 15 predicted proteins | sample HubBroMetageREF1_FD_66724 | JGI IMG/M metagenome (GOLD analysis project Ga0070761, IMG submission 66724) | Reference soil microbial communities from the Hubbard Brook experimental Forest, New Hampshire, USA - Hubbard Brook CCASE Soil... | ecosystem: Environmental > Terrestrial > Soil >...
CCTTCCTCCATCAGGAAAGAGTCGGCGTCCTGGTTTTGCGTTTTTCGAAGCTCAATACCCCGGCCCACCGATGCCCCTGTCTACGCTTCAAACGAAACCTCGCGATGCCGCCCGCAAGACTGAGGGTCAAGATGGAGTCGCTGTCTCCTTTCTTGTAGGACTCTTTCATTCCTTACAACATGCCGGTTTAACCCGGCGCTCCCTGATTAACGCCCTTGCCGGACATTGAAGCGTTCGCGTTGGCACAGTCCTCTTTACACGCGTCGCAGCACACCGTATGCTGTGCCGCAGGCATAGGTACCGCTGGCATTCATGTGCGTTCGTTTGCGTTCCGGAGGGCCGTGATGATCCTGGCAATCGTTGCCATTTTTGTGCTGCTGGTGGTGTTCGTCATCGGAATGTACAACGGGTTGGTGCGGCTGAAGGTGCAGTGCGATAACGCCTGGTCTGACATTGATGTACAGCTGAAGCGCCGCTACGATCTGATTCCCAACCTTGTGGAAACCGTGAAAGGCTACGCCGGGCACGAGAAAAGTACGCTCGAAGGAGTCGTCGCCGCGCGCAATCAGGCGATGAACACGCAAGGCCCCGCCGCGAAGGCAGAAGCGGAAGGCGCGCTGACCACAGCGTTGCGCCAGGTGTTCGCGCTGGCGGAAGCGTATCCGCAATTGAAAGCGGTGGAAAGTTTCACGCAGCTGCAGCAGACGCTGAGCCAGATCGAAGACAGCGTGCAGAACGCCCGGCGCTACTACAACGCCGTGGTACGCGACCTGAACACCAAAATCGTGCAGTTCCCTTCCAACATCATCGCGGGAATGTTCAACATCACGCCGCGGCAATTTTTCGAGATCAGCACGCCGACCGAGCGCGATGTGCCGAAAGTTAGTTTCGGCGCCACCACCTAGCCGCGCGCACTGCGAAATGTCCAGCCTCCGCTTACGCCTCCGCCGCGTCGTCGCAATCATTCTGCTGGTGCTTTTCGCCGCGATGCCGGCGAACGCACGCACCCTGGTATTCAAGCACTTCGACGCACAAATTCAGGTGCATCCCGACGGCACGATCGACGTCACCGAAGTGATCGAAGCACAGTTCACCGGCGCCTGGCACGGCATCTATCGCACTATTCCCGTCGAGTACACCGATGCTGAAGGATTGAACTACACGCTGCTGCTCGACCAAATCAGCGCGACGGATAGCGACGGGCAGCAACTCAAGCTGGAACAAAATCGCGAAGGTCGCTACATCAAATTCAAAATTTATGTGCCGGCGGCGGAAGACGCGACGCGCACGATTCTGCTGCATTACCGCGTGCTCGATGCGCTGCGATTTTTTCAGGACCACGACGAGCTTTACTGGAACGTGACCGGCAACGAATGGGAAAACGCGATCGAGCTGGTTACGGCGCACATTGAGCTGCCTGTGGGCGTCAGCGGATTGCACGCCATCGCATATACCGGCGTGACTGGCTCGCGCACGGAAGATGCGCGCGTCGAGATCAATGACAATGTCGTGGACATTACCAGCACGCGCAGGCTGGGTTATCGCCAGGGGCTGACGGCGGTGGTGGGTTTCGACAAGGGTTCCGTCCACCCGCCGTCCGCATCCATGCAATTCGCGCGCTTTCTAAAAAGTAATTCGCCGCTGCTGATTCCGCTGATTGCGTTTTTCGTAATGTTCTGGTTGTGGTGGACGCGCGGCCGCGACCCGCAGCGCCTGGCGATTTCCGTGCAGTACGACCCGCCAGACAAGCTGACGCCCGGAGAATGCGGCACGCTGGTGGATAACGAAGCCGCGATGCGCGATATCACCGCGACACTGGTGGATTTGGCCGTCAAAGGCTACCTGACCATCGAGCAAAAAGAGGAAAGTCACTTGTTGGGCCTGACGCACAGCAAGGATTACATTTTTCACATGAAGAAACCGCCTTCGGAATGGGCCTCCGCGCGTTCGCACGAGCAGGAAATGCTTTCAGCACTGTTCGATGATGGGGCGAGCGCGGACGTCGCGCTTTCCGATTTGCAAAATCATTTTTATACGCACCTGCCGGCAATTCGCGAGCGCATTTTCAGCGCGCTGATGAGCGACGGCTATTACCTGCATCGTCCGGACACCGTGAAGCAAGGCTACATCGGCGGGGGATGGCTGATCGGCGGTCTGGTGGTGTTCGGAGGTGCGGAATATTTCGCGAACGCCACGGGCATTGCGGTGGGCAGCTGGATTTTCGCGGGCATCGCCACGGGCTTGGTGATCTGCATCTTTGGATGGTTCATGTCCGCGCGAACCGTTGCAGGCGCGCGCGCGTTGGAAAAAGTGCTGGGCTTCGAGGAATTCCTGGGCCGCGTGGAAAAAGATCAAATCGAGCGCCTGGAAAAAACTCCGGGGCTCTTCGAAAAATTTCTGCCTTACGCCATGGCGCTGCAGGTGGAGAAAAAATGGGTGCAGGCGTTTTCCGGAATCGCCTTGCAGCCGCCGCAGTGGTATCAGGGCTCCTACGGCGGAAACTTCACGGCTTTTTATCTAGTGAACGACCTCAATATGATGTCCATGCAGGCGGGCAGTGTGATGGCTTCGGCGCCGCGCAGTTCCGGCGGCTCGGGTTTCGGCGGAGCAGGCGGCTCAGGCGGCGGATTCGGCGGCGGCGGTGGCGGCGGATTCTAGAATTATTTCTGCGCGACGGGCTGAGGCTGCCTTGTGGAGCGGCTTGAGCTTCTCCATTTCCGGATCCAGCCGTGCTCGCGGATTCCCTCTTCTTCCATTTGACGTGTCCATGCGCCCAATAAGCTGGCGCGATTGAAATAGCCGACTATCTGCTGCGGATTTTCGCGGCTGACGATGGGCAGCCGGCCGATGTCGTGCTGCAACATGCGCACCATCGCGTCGTGCGCGAGTTGATCGGGGTAGGCGACGATCGGCGGATGCGACCCGGGCTCGAGTACGGTCATATTTCCTTGCGGATCTTGCTCCAGCGCGCGCAATAAATCTCCCTGCGTCACGACGCCGACGAGCGCGCCGAGGCCGAAACGATCGGCAAACCTTGCGTCAGGTTATACGCCGGCTCGCCGCGGTTCATGCGTTGGGCCAACTCCGCAACGGTCATTTGCTGCGCGATCGGATTCAAGTCTTTGCGCATCAGTTCGCTCACGCGCACGGCTTTCAGCGCCTCGGTTTCGCTTTCGCCGGGCACCGGCATTCCGCGCTTCGCGAATTTCTGCGTCATGATCGAATTCGGCAGCAGCGTGAACGCCACCGCGTCCGCCAGCACGCATACCAGCAGCACGGGCAACACGACATGGAAATCGCGCGTAGTCTCAAACGCGCAGAACATGAACGTGAACGTGGCGCGCGAGGATGCGCCCAGCAGCGCGCCCATCGCCGCGACGGCAAACGCTTCCGGCGAAAGATGCGCGCGCGGGATCACGCGATCCACGATGATGGCAAACGAGCTGCCGATCGCCGCGCTGATCATAAACATCGGCGCGAGAGTGCCGTCCGAAGCTCCCGAGCCGAGCGACAGCAGCACTACGCCCGACACCAGATGATTGTTCAGGATGTCTTCGATCGTGTCGTAGCCGGAGCCCAGCACGCGCGGAAAACAGAGTCCCACGATGCCCAGGCCCAGCGCGCCAAGCGCGGGATGCAGGAAATTCGGGACGATCTTCAGGTAGTCGAAAAATTCTTCCAGCTTTTCCAGGATGCGCGTGAACGCCACGGCTGCGAAGCCGCACAGCAAGTTCAGCGCGATGTAATACGGAGGAGCGAGAAGAAAATTGTAAACCACCGTGCCGATTTCAAACATCGCGCCGCCACCAAACAGCAGCAGCCGGATCGCGACCGCCATGGTGCAGGAGATCACTACCAGAATGAAGGATCGAGTGCGAAATTCAAAGAGCAGCAGCTCGAGCGCCAGCTGCACGCCCGTGATTGGCGCGTTGAACGTGGCTGCCAACCCTGCGCCGCCGCCGCACGCCAGCATCGCTTTGCGCTCGGCAGCGGTGGTGGAAATAAATTGCCCGATGAGCGAGCCGAACGCACCGCCAGTCTGGATGATTTCACCTTCGGCGCCGAATGGGCCTCCTGATCCGATACCGATTGCCGCCGACAGTGGCTTGAGAAACGCCACCTTGGCCTCTATGCCGCTGCGTGAAGTGAGCACCGCCTCCATCGCTTCGGGAATTCCATGGCCGCGGATTTTTCCGAGCCGAATTTGGCCATCAGCCCGATCAGCACGCCGCCGACAACTGGAATCAGAATCATCCACCAGCCCAGCGGCGAATTGCGCGGGCTGCGGAAGTGAAACGACCATTCGTGATAATACGCAAGATTGGTGAACAGGCCGATCAGGCTTTACAGAGCCTAGGCGATGAACGCGGTAAGAACGCCGATTCCCGCCGCGAGTAAACACACTAATGGCAGCCGGTAGCCGGCTGGTTGCAGCGGGTCCTGGCGCGATTCCTTCTGAGCGGGCGAGTTCATTAATTCTTGCTCCAATCGAGATGCGAACTGCGCCGGCCGTTGGTCGCGTGCGTCTGTCGCACTGGATGTTTCTGCTTCGCGTGGCGTTTCTTGCCGCGCTTTTCGCGCTGTGCGTTTCCGCGCGCGCGGACGATCGCTGAGTCCGGATCAATGGCAGCGGCAAGGGCCGCAAGCAGCTTGGGCCGCGCGGATTGCAATTCAGCGTGGTGCGCCCGCGTCAATCGTTTGAGCAGTGCTTCGCCGAGGCGCGACAGCGTCAAGACGACGTCGCGGCGGTCCGCTACGCCGCGAGTGCGTCGCAGCAAGCCTTTTACTTCCAGGCGATTTACCAGCTCCACCGCGCTGTGATGTTGAATCAGCAGCCGCTCGGCCAGCACACCGATGGTCGCGACGCGGTGCGCCGGCAGACCTTTGATCGCCAGCAGCGCCTGGTGCTGCTGCGGCTCGATGCCAGCGTCGCGCACCAGGCGTTCGCTGAAATTCAGGAAGCGGCGGATTTCGTAGCGAAAGTCCGCGAGAGCCTGGTAATCAATGGCGCGTGGTGACGGGTTCTTCATATAAGCGATATTATATCGTATCGCGATACTTATGCGCAAAACGAGAATGCGAAGGGGCATTCCATCGGGAGAGAATTCGCTACAGCTGTTTGCGGAAGGCTATCTGCGTTTTCACCTGCGTGTAACCGTGGCGCTCGTAGAACGCGTGCGCGCGCTCACGGATTACGTTCGAGCGCAAGCCGATGGCCCGGCAGCCATTCTCGCGCGCCCAATGTTCCGCGCGCGCCAGCAAGTGCTCACCGATGCGTTGCGAACGAAATCGTTCATCCACAACCAAGCCGCTGACCTCGGCGCGTGGGTCGGCTTCCACCGTGCGATAGACGAAAACGGCAATCCAGCCGGCGATTTCGCCGCTAGCTAATTCAGCCACGAACACCGCTGCTTCCGCTGAACGTTTAATGCCTTGCAGGCGACGCGCAATTTCTTCCGGCGTGGAGGGATAGCTCAACTGCCCCGCCAGTTCGGCCATCCGCACGTGATCGGACGGCTGCGCCAGCCGAATTTTTCCGGCGAACGCGATGGATACGGGCTTCATTCCTGGTGCCATGCGGTCACAGCAGTGCCTTCTTCAGCACCGCAATCTGGCCGGCGTGATACAGATCGTGCTGAATCGCGCCGTGCAACATCACGTAAAGCGAATGATCCTTGCCTGGAGCGATTTCATCCAACTTGTCCGCGTGCAGATTTTTCACCGCGGCACGAAAACGCGCGCGGCAATCCCGCAAATGCTCGAGCGAGCGCTGCCAGGTTATTTCCGTCGCTTCCCACACCGGCGGCCAATCCATCTCGGTGCTCACTTCCACTGCGGCGCCCTCAGCACGCCGCCGCACGATCGAATTCCAGGCCGCGATGTGGTTCACCAGTTCCCAGATCGAATGTGCGCCGCGCACGGGATGCTTTGAGGCATCTTCCGCGGAAATTCCGTCCAGGAGAGATTCGAGAGAAGGACCGTGCCAAGCGTCGCCCGCGAACGCGCGGTCCATCTGATCCAGGATGCGATTGATTTCGCTCATCAATTTGCCCCCCGGAAAAGCGTAAGACAGTGCAACGCGCAGCGCAAGGTCCACTGCGGGCGTCTCGCGCGGCGCCGAGCGACGGAATTCCGGTGCGTCAGGCAGCACCCGGGCATCCGCTTAGAAAAGTTTGTCGGAATCGAGCAGGATAGTGACCGGACCGTCGTTTACGATCTCGACAGACATATGCGTCTGAAAAACGCCGGTAGCGACGCTTACTCCCAGCTCCTGCAAAGCGCGCACAAGTTCTTCATACAGCGCTTTGCCCTGCTCCGGCGGCGCTGCTTGGATGAAACTGGGCCGGCGCTGCCCGCGCGCGTCGCCGTACAGCGTGAATTGCGAAACAGCGAGGACCGCGCCGCCGGCGTCCAGCAGCGACCGATTCATCTTGCCTTGCTCATCGCCGAAAATGCGCAGGTTCACGATTTTCTCAGCCATGGATGAAGCTGTCGCCGCCGTGTCCTCCCGCCCGACGGCAAGCAGCACCACCAGACCCGGGCCAATTTCGCCCGTGACGACGCCGTCCACCAGCACTCGCGCACGAGTTACGCGCTGCAACACGGCGCGCATAGTCTCCTTTCGTGGAATCGCCGATTCATGCGGCTAATTCCCGCCTGGCGCAGCCGCTGCCGGCGTGGCAGGTTTGCGTGGCAGCAGCTCCGGCAACCGCGCCACGTTGTAGGCCCACACCGCCATCACTTGCGCGCCTTCGACCAGATCCGCTTCGTGTGCCTGATCGAAAGTATCCGCCTGAGAGTGATGCGTTTCGAAATACTGCGCCGGATCCTGCACGCAGAAAAATCCCGGCACGCCGGCGTCATCGAACGAAGCGTGATCGCTGCCAGTCATCCATCGCTCGCTGAGCTCCAGAAATCCCAGCGGGCGCAAAGGCGCAACCACTTTATCCATTACTTCGCGGTCCTGATAATTCCGCATCAGGCTGATGCTGATCACGCGGCCGGTGCCGATGTCGTGAATCAGCGCCGCGGAGAATTTCGGCAATTCCTCACGATGCGCTCCCACGTAGGCGCGTGAGCCGTTCAGGCCCTGCTCTTCGCCAGAAAACAAAACGAACCGAATGGTGCGCTTGGGCTGCAGGCCAGACTTCTGCAGCGCTCGCGCAGCTTCCAGCACAATCATCGAGCCGGTGCCGTTGTCCGTGGTCCCTGTGCCCAGATCCCAGGAGTCTAAATGCGCGCCGAGCAGCACGATTTCATCGGACTTCTCGCTGCCGCGAATTTCCGCGACGGTATTATAGACTTCCACTGGCTTGTCGCCGATTGAATTTGTGAGATTGAGTTCCACTTCCACCGGCCCGCGCTGCAGCAGCCGCCAAATCATTCCATAGCTCGCCGATGAGACAAACGCCGCCGGAATCGGCGCGATGTCGTAGTTGCGTCCGCCCAGTCCCGTCATGTTGAGCAAACCGTCAGGCTTGCCGGAATCTGTGAGCGTCGCCAACACGCCTTCGCTCTTAAAAAATTCGCTGCGCGCGCGGATGAACTCGCGATATCCGGGACCCGGTGTAATCTGCGCGCCAGGGCGATGCGGCGCCACCAGCACAATCGAATCGCCGTAGGGGATCGTCACAGGATTGGGAGCAGGCTGGTCGGGTGGCGGCAGCAGCGCCGGCTCCGCGGAAATCACGATCGCGCCTTTCAGCTTTCCCTTATATTGCGCAAGATCTTCCACTGACTGCGCCTGGACATACACCACCGGCCCGCGCACCGCGCCATTTGTGGATGGCGCCCACGCGTATGACGCAATCTCCAACGGATGCAGCGCCGGGCTGATGATTCGTCCGCTCGCGGCGCCGCGTCCCCAGGTGTGCGCGATCGTCCATGATTCCAGATGCGGATTCGCGACGCCGTAGTCGGCGAATTTCTGCCGCGTCCAGTCGTTGGCCTTCTTCAGGTTTTCCGAGCCGGTGAGCCGCGCGCCAATCATGTCTGAAACGTATTCGAGGTTGGCCATGATCTCGTTGTGGTCGTGCACCTCGGCGAGAATCTTGTCGTCGGCTTCGGCCGTCGCGTCTTTTGGGGGCGCCGCAGGCTGTTGCGCGCGGATCGCCGCGCGGCCGCTCGCCATCGCACAAATCGCTATCACCGCAAAAACTAAGACGCGCCGACCTTTCATTTGATTTGCCCCCTTTTTATTGCCGCGGTGCTGCGCAGCCAAAGACGCATGATTCTATGCGCCGCGTCACCCGAACACAACGCGCGAGAAATTGCGAATACTAGACGCGCTGGGCGCGAAGGGCGTTTCGTCGCCGCCTTTCTCAGCACAACGAAAGTGTGTTAGAAACAGAAGCGCTGCCGGCAAAAGGCGAAACATTGAAACTCGCATTGATCGGAACGCATGGCGTCGGAAAGACTACTCTGGCGTATGAGATTTGCTCGCTGCTGAAGAAGGCCCACTACAACGTCGAGCTGGTGACCGAAGTGGCGCGGCAATCGCCATTTCCGGTAAACGCCGCGACCACTATCGAGGGCCAGCTGTGGATTCTGCACGCGCAAATTGCCGCGGAGCTGGACGCCGCCCGGCGCGCGCCGCACGTAATTACCGACCGCGCGGTGCTGGATAATTATTGTTACCTCGTAAATAAGTTCGGACGCCAGCCGCAGCTGGAATCCTGGCTCGCATGGTGGATGGATACGTATTCGCTTCTGATCGGCGTCCCGCCTCTGGCAGCGGATATTCCCGCGGACGGATTTCGCTCGGAAGATCGAGCCTTTCAGCAGCGCATTCACGATGTGCTCCTCGAATTGCTGGCGTCGGCTCCGTTCGGCAATTTGCGCGCCCCGGTCTTGTGGCTCGATCCCGCCGAACGAAGCGGCTGGGCTGAGTGCATTTTCAACGCTGTCGCGCCGTTTCTTGAGCCATCGGCAGCGGTGCGCGCCGGCGACAGCACGATTCGCTGATGGGTGATCCGCAAACCATGAAAGTTTTCTCTCCGGCATCGCCTCTTCGTCCAACGCATCCGCCACAACGTTGGCTGACGCGCGGCGTACTCGGCATCGGCCTTGCCAGCCTGTTCTCCGATTGGGGCCACGAAGCCGCCACCGCGATTCTTCCTGCGTTTCTAGCGAGTTTGGGCGCTCCGGCATTTGCGCTCGGCGTGATCGAAGGAGTTTCAGACGGGCTTTCCAGCTTCGCGAAATTGGCGGGCGGTTGGATCGCAGATCGCCCCAAGCTGCGCAAACCAACCGGTATCATCGGATATTTCGCGACCGGGCTTTCGACGTTCGCTTACGCTTTCGCGCAATCCTGGCCGGCGATTCTGCTAATGCGCGCGCTCGGTTGGGTAGGGCGTGGCAGCCGCGGCCCATCGCGCGACACGCTGCTGGCTGACTGCGCCGCGCCGGACCAGCAAGGCCGCGCGTTTGGATTTGAACGCGCGATGGATACGATTGGCGCGGTCCTCGGCCCGTTGTGCGCGACAGCGTTGCTCGGAACGCTAGGCGCGCGCGGAGTCTTGCGCTGGACTCTGCTGCCCGGCCTCGCCGCCGGCCTGGCGTTCGCATATCTCGCGCCCAAGGGAATTCCCGATGACGGCCACCGCGCGCCGAGCTTTGCGTCCAGCTTTGCGCGGCTTCCAAGAATGTATTGGCATTACCTCGCCGGAGTTTTCGCGCACGGCATCGGCGATTTTGCGCCCACGCTGTTGATCCTGCGCGCGGGACAAATTCTGACGCCGCATTACGGGTTTGCGCGCGCTTCCGCTATCGCGGTGGCGCTTTACACTTTCTACAATTTCGTGGATGCCGCGGCGTCGTATCCGGCCGGAGCGCTCGCCGACCGCATTGACAAGCGCGGGTTGCTGGCCGTCGGCTATCTTTTTGCGGTAGTGGCGTTCGCGGGATTTATTCTTGAGCCGCCCACGATTCCGGTGCTCGGTATTCTGTTTGGCCTGGCCGGAATTCACGGCGCGGTGCAGCAATCGGTGGAAAAATCGCTCGCGGCGGAGCTGCTCCCCGCTGCGAATCGCGGTTCCGGCTTCGGCGTGCTCGCGACGGTCAACGGCGTGGGCGATCTAATTTCCAGCGTCGCGGTGGGCGCGCTGTGGTCCAGCGTGAGCCCCAACGCCGGATTCATTTATGCCGGAGGGTTCACGCTGCTGGGTGCAGTTCTGCTTTATTCTTATACGGGGCGCTAACCTTTCGCTTTGCGGCGGGAATGCGGTGCGCGCTTGCGCCCGTGTTGCTTGGCGAGCTTGCGCGGCTTTCTTGGCTTCGGCGGCGCCGGCTGGCATTGCGGGCAGAAATGGGTGCTGCGTCCTGCCACGATGATGCGGCGAATGATCGTGCCGCAGCGATAGCATTTTTTGCCGTCATGCTGGTAGGCGCGATGTTTTTGCTGAAACTCTCCGCGCCCGCCGTCCAAGTCCACGTAATCGGAAATGGAGGAACCGCGCAAGCGAATCGCATCGCGCAAAATGTGCTGCACCGCGCGATGCAGCCGCCGCAGCTCGTCGTCCTGCAGCCGCGCGCCAATTCTTTCCGGATGAATCTTCGCGCGCCACAAACTTTCATCGGCGTAGATGTTGCCGATGCCGCGCAGCACGCCCTGGTTCAGCAGCAGCGCCTTGATGCGCGACTTACGCCCCTGAATCCGGGTGCGAAATTCTGCTTCGCTGATTTCCAGCGGTTCGACTCCCAAACCACCCAGGACGCGCTCGTGCGCGCCATTCGCCAGCAGCGCCATGCGCCCGAATCTGCGCACGTCGTTGTAGCGAAGTTCCCGGCCATCATCGAGAGCCAGGAACACGTGGGTGTGCAACTCCACGGGCGTCTCCGGCGGACAGACGCTGATTTTGCCGGTCATGCCCAGATGAATCAGCAGTGAACTTTCTTCCGTGGGAGTTTTCCGGGGCTCGAGGTCCAGCAGCAGAAATTTCCCCAGCCGGCGGATACGCGCAAACGTCCCGCCAGGCAAATCTTGTTCCAGCGCCGTGGGATCATCAATAAAATCCGTTTTGCCCAGGCGCACACCCAGCACCCGTCGCCCGAGCAAAACCTCCCGCAATCCGCGCGCTACAGTTTCGACTTCCGGCAGTTCTGGCATGTCTCTATTCTACTGCGTCGGCAGCAAAGCGAATACCCGCACAGGCCCGCCCGAGCCGCCTTCCAGTTTGATGGGCGCGGAAATCAGGAACGCGCCGGCTTCGGGCAATTGGTCCAGGTTCGCGAGGTTTTCCAGATTGTAGAGTCCCGCGGGTAGATCCACACGATGGACTTCAAAATCTTTCGACGGGCCGTAGTCAATGCTGAGCGTGTCAATTCCGAGCCCCACCGCCCCGCGCTCGACGAGCAGCCTCGCCGCCTCCGCCGAAAAACCAGGAAAGTGCATTACTCCAGCAGAATCCATATTGCGGTAGCGCGCCTGGTCGGGCCAACGCGAAGCCCAGCCGGTGCGCAGTAACACCACCGCACCGACCGGAATTCTGCCGTGAAGCGCCTCCCATTTTTCCACGCGCATCACGCGCAGACGATAATCCGGATCTTTAGCGGCCTCTTCGCGCACGTCAATCACCACGGCAGGCGCAAACAAGTGCTGCACCGAAATTTGATCCAAATATTCCTTCCCCGGAGGAAAGTGCGCGGGCGCGTCCAGGTGCGTACCATAATGTTCCAGCATCCAGAAGCTGCGCGCGAAGTAGCCGTCCTTCTCCGGCGTCGCCTCCACTTTGGCTTCGAAAGTGCGGCCGTCTCCCGGCCACGCCGGCAGCTTCCCATTGATCGCGTAGGTCATGTCCACCACGCGCGTGCTGCCGTCGGAAACTCCGTGCAACCAAGCCTGCGGCGAGACTGTTTTTTTGCTCTGCGGCGCCGCCGCCGACGCGTCGCACAAGCGCACCAAGCCGAAAATCAAAACGGTGCAGGCCAGCGCCGCGCTGGAAATAATCACGTATCGCTTCTGCATGGGAAATTCCTCCGTGGACAAACGACAGAGTGGCTGAGTTTTATTTTTCGAGCTTCTTTGCGTTGCGATTTCTGAGGCCGTTCCATCGTCCGCGGTGGCAGACTCAGGGTAATGGAATGCCAGGGGAAGCGACGATGCCCGCCATGCGCAGAATTTCGGAATACTCTTCGTCGGTCAGCGGACAAACCGTGAGGCGCGTGTTCTTGAGGAACTTGATCTTGCGCAGCAATTTATTCTCGCGCAACTCAGCGAGCGTCACCTGGCGCGGCAAGCGTTCGATGGCCCGCAGGTCCATCACCATTTTCTTCGGGTCGTTTTCGTGCGGGTCGGGATACGGGTCGCGGCTCACTTCGGCCAGCGCGTACAGCGCGTGCTCGGGCTTGCCGTGGTACGCCAGCGCGCGATCGCCTTTGTGAATCTGCTTCAGCTGGCGAATCGCGTCCGGACGATGCCCGGCGTGCCGCCACATTTCCTTGCCCTTCACGAAAAGGGTGTCCCAGTGGTAGACGCGCGGGTCCACGGCCAGCAGCCAGCGTCTTGGTTTGTGGGGAGGTTGCGTCATCCGTCAAAAAGTGTCGGGCGAACTATACACGGAAG
>Ga0070761_10002034_pt1 | contig 12560 bp, 7 predicted proteins | sample HubBroMetageREF1_FD_66724 | JGI IMG/M metagenome (GOLD analysis project Ga0070761, IMG submission 66724) | Reference soil microbial communities from the Hubbard Brook experimental Forest, New Hampshire, USA - Hubbard Brook CCASE Soil... | ecosystem: Environmental > Terrestrial > Soil > Temperate...
CTAAGACTGATGAACTCTAAGATTGATCGACGTTCCCGCCGAAGAGTGGTAGCCACGCTGCCGGTCCGCGTCCGCGATACCGCGGCCGATGCGGAGTTGAGCGCCCAAACTCGTGATGTAAGCACGAATGGCGTGTTCCTCTATAGCGCGTCACGCATGACGGAGGGCTCGGACGTAGAGTTGGTCCTGATTCTGCCGCCCGAACTTACCGCCGGGGAAAAATGTTGGGTTTGCTGCCATGCCCGCGTACTGCGTGTGGAGCAAGGACCCGGCAAGGACTTCGGGGTCGCGGCCGAGATCCGACGCATGGACATACTGCCGGAGCTTCCCGCCTAGCTTTCGCGGGCACCCACGCTGACCTGAGCGCCCCAAAATTGCCCCATCCCCAGGCAAGAATTGCCGGGAGCCGAAGGGCAGCTCTGGAAATCCTCGAGAAAAAGCTTCCCATGGCACCGATCTTGGTGCAATAATGGCGGCCCTAGAATTGCTCTGGCCAAACTCAGGTAGTCAGGTGGGCCTAGTATGTGGATTGAGAAACTGTCGGACGGCGTGGTCCAGGTGCAAACCCAGATCGGGCCGCGTTATTTGATGCCCTCATTTCTTCAGCGCGTTTATTTTCTCTGGATGTTCCGTCACTTTCCTATTCTCCCTCATGCCGTCCTCAACACTGCGCAAAAGCGGATGATCGATCGCCTGTGCTCCGAGCAAAGGTTTGTCTCCATGGCGTACGCTGATGGATTGGAAGATGCTCCGGTCATCGGCACGGTTGAAAGGCGTCCCGTTCCGAAGATGGGGCCGGAGTCCCTGCCGCCGCGGCGGCCCGTGGTCAGCGAGAGTTCAAGCGGACTTGCTGCGGAAGCGCGCCAGCGTTCGTAGATCGTCTTTCTCGACAACTCGGCGGCCAGAGTCTGCAGCTGCGTTACGCGACTGCGCGCTGCCAACTAGCCTGCGAACTATGCCGTGAACTAGGCAACAGATTTTCGGGAAGGCAATTCAGTCGGGCGCACATGTACGACAGGTTTTTCCTGGAGTAAGAGCTCGGTAGCCTGCACTCGGCGATCAGCGTGGAACCATCGCTGCACCACGTCGCCGCACAACAGGTTGGTCATGGAGAGCAAGCTCATTCCCTGATGGTGTGCCATCCAGGATAGGACGATGTCGCAGTGGAAGCGGCTGCCGTGGGATGTATAGTCCGCTGATTCGTAAAATCCTCGACTGCCGAACCAGCCCAGCGCTTCCATGCGGCGCAGATTGCGCAATGATCCCTTCCGATCAACACTCAACGCCAGAAATGTGGAATAGGGCGAAATAACCAGAGGATTGGACTCGCGTCTCATCAGCGAAAGCTGAGGCACGCCGAAAGCCTGGTATTGGTAGTTGCCGTGCGCGTCAAGTTTGAAATAGGCCGATTCCGAGATGCCCCATGGAACTCCTCGGCGGGTTGCATAAGCCTGCTGCGAGCGTACTGCCGCAATTCGCGATCGGTCGAGCAGCGTGTTGGGGTAGGAACGCATCCAGACGAAGGGCATCAGATATTCGAACATCGTTCCTGTCCATGAGAGCAGCACGGGCCGGCCATGATCCAGAGTATGCCCGCGGCCCAGCCGGAACCAGCAATCCTGGGGAATGTCTTCCTTGGCGATTGCGATAAACACCGCCGTGCGGGATTCCGTGGCGAGCAGGTCATAGCAGGAATCCTGCAACTGTTGCGACTCTGCATCAAAGCCAACCGACATCAACTTGCGATGAGGATGCAGCAAAAAGCTGAAGTCCATGGCGTCGGCCAGTGCCCCGGCCTGGGCGCTGAGCTGGCGCAAGTTCTCCATGAGGGAGACGGCGTTCGACCGCGCCTCAACGAGCAGAGCGCTAAAGCGCTCGTAAAGAGGCTTATCCTCGTCAGATATGGAAGACAACCGCCGATCGACCACGGCCTCCAGCTCCCGAATCAAGTCGGGCAAGTGCAGTAAGGGAACGCGGCCCATGAATTTCGCGTTTAGTCCTAGCCCTTCGCGGAGGGGCGCGAATTCTGGCAGCCACCACGGTTCGTATTGCGAGGTCATCTGCCGGATGTTCCGCAGCGCCAACTGCGCCTGCTGACAAAACCAGCGAGTGTCGTCGGCGGGAGCAGACCGGCCGGAAACAAAACAATTTTCCAGATCCTCTTCCCGCAGCTCCAGTATCGGTAACAGCCAGCTTTTTCCCCGAAATTTGGCCTCATATTGGGCCAGTTGCTTTCGGGGAAATACGCCTGCCTCGGCCAAAACCCGGAGAGGGTCTAACAGACCCTCCGCCAGACATGGCGGGCAGAGCGGCCGGCGCAGGCGATCGAGGCAGCCTTGTTGCAGAGTCCAAAGAGAAGCCAGCAGATTGCCGCTATCCACAGAGGAAACAATCAGTGGCGTCAGCGGCGCAAGCGTGCGCGTGTCGTACCAGTTCAGCAGATGGCCACGATGCTTTGCGAGACGGGATACGGTGGCAAGAGTTTGCCGCGTCAAGACCGTAAGATCGGGAACTGTCAGATATCCAAGTTCAACCGCAGCCTGCCGCGCATTGAGCAGGAGGCCGAGGTTAGTCGGAGAGATCCTGGCAGCAACTGCGGGAGGCTCTTCCTGAACATTGTCCGGGATCAGCCAGTTGTGTTCCTCGGTACAGAATTCGGCAAAATATCTCCAAGTGTGGAGAGCGGCGCGGCGGAGAAATAGGGTGTCTTGCCGCGAAAGGGCAGCCCCAGGGACGGCAGGCGACTCATTCAGCCAACGGGCTACCAGTTTGCTGCCAGCCCAGAGCGCAAGAATAGGAATCGCGGCAATCAGGGAATGTGGCCGCAACATCCAAATCAGCAGGCCCAGACCGGCAGCGAAGAAAGGCGTCCAGTTGAGGTAACGATCAAGCAGGGTCTGATGCGAAGCAAATTCAGACTGCGCAGCTGTCTCCCATTCCAGCAGCCGCTTACGGGTTACCTTGCGCCGCACCAGCGCCCGCGCGACGGCGTCGAGCGAAAGCAGAGTCTGATGGGCCAGGAATACCAGCGTCAGCAATGCGGAGAAGTTCGCCGCGTAGAACGCGGCCACCGCCTGACGCGCGATAGACATCTTGCGCTCTGCGACCGCACGCACCAGCGTGAATGCGAATTCAAACCACAACGGAATGATCAAAATCAAGACTGTCGCCAGAGTCCAGCGCACTCCGCCCTCGCCTGGCACGAGCCAGCCGAACAATAAGAGGATGAGGGTTGCAGGTTCAACCAGACTGCGCCTCAAGTTGTCGAGAATCTTCCAGCGGGAAATCAGCGAGATCGGATTCGCCACGCGCGCCCCTGATTCATCGGGCACCCGCGAGGTAAGCCATTCCACAATCTGCCAGTCGCCTCGCAGCCACCGGTGCTTGCGACGGTTGGAAGCGCTGTAATGCGAGGGATAGTCCTCAATGACTTCAATGTCGCTGGCCAGGCCTGCGCGAGCGTAGGCGCCTTCGATGAGGTCGTGACTGAGTAGCGCATTTCTCGGAAAGCGCCGGTCGAGCACGCGATGCAAGGTGTCGACCTCATAGATTCCCTTGCCGGTATAACTGCCTTCCCCGTAAAGGTCCTGGTACGCGTCAGAAAGTGCACAGGTATAGATGTCAAGTCCCGTCTCGCCCGAATAGATAGCAGCGAGCCGAGAACGCGCCGCACTTTGCACGCTAACCGCGACCCGTGGCTGCAGAATGCCGTATCCGGCAACGACAATGTTCTTCTCGGGATCGATAATTGCCTGGTTCAGCGGGTGCGCCATGGTCCCGACCATCCGGTGCGCCGCTCCACGCGGAAGCTCGGTATCAGAATCGAGCGTGATCACAAATCGCACCTTCGGGAGGATCGAGAGGTCTCCAACTTTAACCGGAAAACTGTCGTACTCCCCGCGCAGCAGCTTGTTCAAATCGAGCAACTTGCCGCGTTTGCGTTCCCAGCCCATCCATCCCAGTTCGCGGGGATTGTAAACACGATGGCGGTGCAACAGAAGGAAAGATCCCATCTGTTGTCCGCTATATCTTTCGTCCAATTCGCGAATCAGGTTCGCGCAGAGGTCGATGAGCGGGTTGGCTTCCGGAGCCGGTTCGTCGGCGTCGGGCAGGTCACTGACGAGCGCGAAATGAATATTGCGGTCGTGGTTGCCCAGGAAGCGAACCTCGAGGTCTTCGACCAGACCACGCACTTGCTTCTCGCTGAGAAGGAGGGTCGGGATCGCCACCAACGTCACACAATCGTCAGGGATTCCTTCTGAGTAGTCCAGCTTCGGTAGAATCTCTGCCTTGAGAAGAGCTCCGACCAGATAATGCATGAGTTGCACTGCTGACTGCGAACATGGCACCAGCAGCACCAGCATGGAAAGCAGCAGCATTTCAGGCGGGCTGTTCGGGGGAGTCAGCAACAACAGGATTCCCGTGATGATCGTGAAAGTGAGAACCGCGATTCCGGGGAGGAAGAACTCGTCAGGGTGGTGGCGTAGTCGGGCGCGCAGGCTTTGGATAAAGTTGGGTCTGAAGCCGACCTTCTGAGAAAGCAGATCCTGGCCCTCGGCGACGAGATAATAGCCAATATGAGACTGCCGCAACCTGGAGCGCGGATCAGGGTAACTCCTTGCCGCGGCTTGTTGCGCCAGCAGCAGCGCTTCGCGGGCAACGTCCATCTCGGATAAGTCAGAGCGGCGGGCGGTTTTCGACAATTTCTCCCGATACACGCTTCGACTTTCATGGTCCATTCTCGCGTACGCACCCACGGGGTCGCGGCGAAGGATGGCGTCGAAAAGAATCAGCGGTTCGAGGACGTCCTCCCAGGAAGTCTGTGTAATATCCCGCAAACTCCGCACGCACACGCCCAAGCCGTTGGATGGCCCCGCGGGATCCTGCAGGAGGCACCGGCAGCGTGCAGCGATTCGCTCCAGCAAGACAAGCTTTATGGCGGGAACTACCGCTGACACCTCGCGCAACTCCAGGACCGTGCTCTCCTCAAACGCCTGGAAGAACGTAGTGAATGCGACCTCGCTGAAGTGATTGCCGGTGAGATCCAAGAACGTTTGCGCGAGAGCCAGCACCCGGGGAACAATTTCGTCTTTCCTTCCCCGCGCGTGGGGCAGTTCTTTCAGCGGCTTGAGTTCCACAGCAATGCTTCTCAGCTGCTTGTAGATAAGCTGGTCATTGTCGCAAAACCAGTGTAGGTCATCCGATTCTGGGTTGAGCCTCACTGCCGCATCGGCGCTCGCGAATAAGGGTTGGAATGTGTTCTTGAGCTTGCGGCAACGGCGAGAGAATGTGTTCGAGGCGCGAACATCGGGCAGCCAGCCCAGCCGGGAAGCGAATTCAGTCGCAGTGCTGCGCAGAGCCGCAAGGTCGGAGGCAAGATCGGACGCGAGATCCGAGGATTCGCCAGCCAGTTCGTGCTGGGCTCTGTCTTCAGCGAATTCAGCGTTGCGAACCATCCCTCTCCTTATAGCCTAGCGATAGCCGGCGGCCTGCAGTTCAAACATCTCCGCATAGCGGCCGCCGAGACGAGTCAACTGTTCGTGACTTCCGTCCTCAGCAATGCGGCCGTTTTCCAGCACAACGATCCGGTCGGCCATGCGGACCGTCGAGAACCGGTGTGAAATGAACAACGCCATCTTTCCCGCAGTCAGCTCGGCGAAGCGCTGGAAAACCTCGTATTCGCTGCGCGCATCGAGCGCCGCGGTGGGTTCATCGAGAACCAGCACCTGCGCTTCACGCAGATAGGCCCGAGCCAGCGCAACCTTCTGCCATTCCCCGCCGGAGAGGTCGACCCCGCCATCAAAGCGCCTTCCCAGCATCTGCTCGTAGCCATGGGGAAGTTTGCCAATTACTTCATCGGCCATGCTTTTCTGAGCAGATTGATGGAGAAGCAGGAGATCGTCGATTTGCTCGATCCGGCCCACCGCAATATTCTCCCGAGCAGTCATTTCGTAGCGCATGAAATCCTGGAAAATGACCCCGATTTCGCGATAGAGGTCTTCGAGGTCGTAGTCGCGAAGATCGCGACCATCCAGCAGGATCTGCCCTTCGACCGGATCGTAAAGTCGAGTGAGCAACTTGACGACGGTGGTTTTCCCCTCGCCATTTTCACCGATCAGCGCGACCCGTTCGTCGGGATGGAGATGAAAGTTCAATCCCTGCAGAACCAGTCGAGAACTTCCGGGATAGCGAAAAGAAACGTTGCGGAATTCGAATCCGCGAAGGATCGGCCGCGGCGCGGGCAAGGCATTCGGTTTCGACGCGATCGCCGGCCGCATCTCGAAAAAGGCGATAAGGTCGGTCAGGAACAAAGCTTGATCGGCGATGGAGGAAACCGTGGAAAAGATTTGCTGAATATTCGAACTGGCCTGCTGAATTGCTCCCGAGAGGAAAGTCAAAGTTCCGATGCTGAGCACTCCGGTGATCGTGCGCCAGATTACGAATACATAAGCTGAGTAGTAGCCCGCCGTTCCGATCATCGACAAGAACGAACCCGCGACGAGCCGGCGCCGCGCCAGCGCGACATCTTCCTCATAAATCCGGTCGGAAAGCCTGGAGAACCGCTCCGTAAGAAAGGGCGCCAGTCCGAAGAGTTTGAGTTCCTTCGCCGCCTCCTTGCTCCCGCCCAACACGCGCAAGTAGTCGAGTTGGCGGCGGATCGGAGTCTGGCGGAAGTTCTTTGCGTATCCGAGAAAAGCGAAATGGCTTTCGCCCAGAAACGCAGGCACGACGCCAGCGACCAGCATGAGCAGCAGCCAGGGCGAAAACAGCATGATCGAAATCGAGAGAGTAACTGTGGTAATAACCTGCTGAATCAGCCGCCCGATCGACTGAATCATCCCCAGTCGATCCGTGGCCTGGACGCGGGCCCGCTCCAGGCGATCATAGAAAACCGGGTCTTCGTAGGCGACGAGGTCGAGTTGCGCAGCATGTTTCATCACCAGCACACTGACATGCCGCGTGTACTTGTCGGCCAGCAGGGCATCAAGAAAATCGATACCCCTGCTCAAGACGCTGCCGAAGACGGCCAGCGAGAATTCCGCCGCGACCAGCCACCAGAGCCGGGAAGCAACGGCCTGATGGGTGGTGAGGGAATACACAATTCCGTCGATGATCAGCTTTGTAATCCACAGGAGGGCAAGGGGTAGAAGGGAAGCAACCAGGCGAAAAACAATACCAAGCACCACAACCGCGCGGCCTGCCTCCCAAACGATTCGCAGAACCGCAGGCACGTTTCGCAGAGCGGAAACGCGCTCACGCCATCCATTCCACGAATCCTGTTTCCCGGCCATGGGCGTAGTCCTAATGGGGCGTCTGGCGTGAAAGTCTTGGTTGGGATCAAAGCGACGCGACCCCGCGCCAGACCAAGCGACGCCCTGATTCATTGAGTGTAGCCCAATGACTTCCAGGCAACAAGATCAGAACGAATGGGAGCCTTTGAGCAGGTGTTGGATGAGCATAAAGGCCCTAGGGTTGGTGCGTACCCTTATAAACAGGCCACAAAGAGGCGCTGACCGGCACCGCTCGGCTAGTACTTGTTCAGCCCGGCCCGCCGCATCCCGCGCTGGGCTTCGGGGGTCTTCATGAACGTGTTCCAGACGAAGCCAGTACGAAGGTTTTCCGCCATCAGCATGGTGATGCCGGTATCGATTCCGATCACATCGGAGTCGTACCAGTTGGTGAGAGGATTGAACGCGTTCACGAACCCATACTTGCCCCAGGCTGTACCGTAGCGGCTTCGAATGTTTTTCAGGACGCGCAAAGTGGCCTGCGGCTGGAAGGGCAGCGACCCGCCGGCGGCGCTTGGTACGACTGTGCCGTCTATCGGCCCCGTGGCGGGCGGCCCCCCCCAGATCACGTAACCGTGGTTTGAGTCCGAAGCGGTGATTCCCCACAGGTCGTCGCTGTAATCGGAATACTGCTTGCCCAGCTCCAAACAGAAACGCCGGTGGACGTCGGTTGCAATCACCGAATTCTGGAAGTAGTCGGCAAACTTGTCGCGCCTCCCACGAAAATCGAACCATGCCTGAGAATATTGATGCACGAACAGCGGCGCAAAGGATCCGACATAGCGCAAGCCGTCGTATTCAAAGATGAGGCGCTTCCATGCCGACCAGGTTTCATCCTTGAGAGGATGAGTCGACGATCCCAATCCCAGCAGGTACATCATCATCAGTTCGCTGTAGTAGTCCCAGCGGGAAGGCAGGAAGCCCATTTCCGGCGTCCAGCCGTGAGGGAGCAGCGAAGTATCTTCCGAGAGCCAGGTCCAATCCACCCGGCCGAAGATCAAATCCGCCAGCTGCACGACTTCCGGATGGTGAAAGTGTTCTCGGCAGGTGAGGATTCCGCACAGCAAAATAGCCGTGTCAACCGATGAAACCTCGGAATCCCAGACTCTTTCTCCGTTATTGATGTTCGCAAAATGGTAAAAGAACCCGCGATGGTTTGGCAGCTTCTTCCAAAGGAAACGAAGGGCGGCAAAAACGCGTTCCAGGGCATCGCTGCTGGAAACCAGGCCTCGCTGCTCTCCGATGCAAAGCGCAGTCAAACCAAAGCCCGTGGCTGCAATGCTGGCCACGATTCCTTCGTCCTTACCATGGACGTGGCACCGGTCTTTCACCATCCCCGTTTTGGAGCTGGCCTGCTCCCAGAAATAGCTGAAGTTGGCGATTTCCAGCTCGTTCAGAAACTGGTCATCCTCGGCAGACAGAGCCGGCAACCCTGAAGAACCAACCGGAGCCGGAGCAGCGTGCTGCGGGAGGGGCATGGCCTGTAGAAGTCTTGCGAAAGGGAGGCATCCTCCTGCGCCCAGCATCTGGCGCATCACCTCCCGGCGGGAAAACAAAGTGGATCGAACAGGCATTCGTGTGCTTCGATCAATCTTAAACGAAGTCGCGTCAGGAAGGCATTAACAGAAGGATGACGCGCATGCAATGTCAGATTTCCGCGCTGTGATGCTTCGTCGTAGAATGTTTTTAAAGATTGTGGACACCAACCGCACACCTAAAGCGAGTCTCTGGATCGGCGCAACTGTCGTCCTGCTGATTGTTGGCGCATTGCTTCTTCTTCCGTGGTACACGCACGGGTCGATCTCGCTTCGCGGAGCGGTCACCGTGCTGGACACGGACAGCAGAAAAGAACAGCCCATCGCCGACGTCGAAGTGACCGCCGATCTGGCCACAGGAGCGGCGAAATCTGACGCGACCGGCTTGTTCATGCTGCAGTTGCGGAAATTCGTGCGGAGGGGGCACCCTCTCGTCCTCCATTTCCGGCAGCCGCAGTACCTTCCTCTCGACGTGGATGATTTTGTCGGGGACAAGCTCTATATCGTCCACATGCAGCCGGTCGCCGGGCCCGCGCCATCCACCACTCGACCCGCGGTGAAAGTCGCGAACGTTCGCGTCAGATACTCCGGCCGAACGATGACTGAGTTCAACGTAGGCAGTGCGGTCAAAACATTTCAGATCGAAAACAAGGGCAACGTGCCTTGCAGGGGACAGCGTCCCTGCTCACCCGATGGCAAATGGCGCGCGACGCAGGGCTCCGAGTCCCTCGATGCGGGGACGGGGAATGAGTTTCGAAGCGCCAGAGCATCGTGCATCGCCGGGCCGTGTCCGTTCACTAAAATCGAGTCAGACCATCTCGCGCGTGGCCAGCAGATCTTCACAGTCTCGGCTCGCGACTGGTCCGACACCGCGACTTTCTTACTGGAAGCGGAAGTAGTCCACCCGATGGTTAGCCAAATTGTTCACGAGTCTTACCCCGTGATTTTTGGAGAAGGTCTGAACTTCACTCTGCCCTCGACCGCAGAAGGCGTGAGTATTGAAGCGGAACTGGATGGACAGATGGTTATCTTTCCACTCGGGCCCGCACTGTTTTTGAGTTGGGCGAATTGCAATGCCAGAGTGAACCCGGATCAAACCAAGGTATACCGTTGCGACCTCAAGCCTGGCTACCAATTTCAGTGATGGTGTCAAAATGACATTCTGTTTCGTAACGCGCGTCATCCCACTAAGGACAACCATGCTAAGAATGATTCTCGGCTCCCTGCTCCTGTTTGCTTTGCCGGGCAGCGCGCTGGCCCAGGCGGCCGAAACAATCATTGTCGACGGATCCGCTCCCGCGCGTCCGTTCCCGCACTTTTGGGAGCAGATGTTCGGCTCCGGCCGCGCCATCTTGAGCCTCCGGGAGGGTTACCGCCAGGACTTGCAGGCCGTGAAACAGATCACCGGTTTCCAGTACGTCCGCTTCCACGCCATCTTTCACGATGAAGTGGGGGTCTACGACGAAGACAAGCAGGGGCAGCCCGTCTTTAATTTTTCCTACGTCGATCAAATCTATGACGGGCTGCTGGCTAACGGTGTGAAGCCGTTCGTTGAATTAAGTTTCATGCCCAATAAGCTGGCAGCCACACCGATCTTGCAATCGTTCTGGTACAAGCCGGATGTGGCTCCTCCAAAGGATTGGGCGAAATGGGACAACCTAATTACCCAGTTTGTCTCGCATCTGGTCGAGCGTTACGGTATCGACGAAGTGAGCCAGTGGTATTTTGAAGTTTGGAATGAACCCAACCTTGACTTCTGGGGAGGCGATCCCAGGCAGGCGACCTACTGGGATCTCTATGACCACACGTCGCGCGCCGTCAAGGCAGTGAACCCTCGTTTGCGAATTGGCGGACCGACGACCGCACAGGCAGCCTGGGCAGATGCTTTCATTCAGCATTGCGCGGCTAATCACGTTCCGGTCGATTACGTTTCAACCCACGTCTATGGCAACGACCAGGCAAAGGACGTGTTTGGGACCGACGAAAATATTCCTCGCGACAAGATGGTCTGCCGAGCGGTGAGAAAAGTTCACGACCAGATCGCAGCTTCTGCCATGCCCAGCTTGCCGTTGATCTGGAGCGAGTTCAATGCCAGCTATTTCAACGAGCCAGCAGTTACCGACACCTCCTACATGGGCCCTTGGCTGGCCGACACCATCCGCCAATGTGACGGCCTGGTCGATATGATGAGCTATTGGACTTTCTCAGATGTGTTCGAGGAACAGGGTGTGGTGAAGACGCCGTTCTACGGAGGCTTCGGTCTGTTGGCGGAAGGTGGGATTCCGAAGCCGGCCTTCAATGCTTTCGAACTCCTGCACCACCTGGGGGAACAGAGAATTGCAGTCAGCTCAGACTCGGCGCTGCTCACAAGAAAGAAGGATGGCAGTCTGGTAATCGCCGTCTGGAACTATGCGCCGCCGGAGCAGGCTGGCGCCGCCAAAACGGTTACTTTGCACTTCCAGCGTGGACGCTATAAGCGCGCGCTGGTTTCGACAGTCGACCCCGATCACGGCGATGTTCACCCGATTTACGAAAAGATGGGATCACCTCGCTACCTTTCGCAGGCGCAGATTCGACAACTCAAGCAGGCCGCAAAGATTCCCCCAGCCGCGAAGCGCAACCTGAAGGGCGGAGAATTGACTTTGACGTTGCCGTCGTATGGGCTTGCAGTAGTCGAGGTCAAATAGGCCCATGCGTCGAGGACAGTTTCCCATGGTATAAATATGGAGGGCTCATCGTTCACGATCTCCAAGCCAGCCCGTTCGACTTCCCACAAGTCGATGAAGCAAAAGGTTCGGGCGCGTAGCTCAATTGGCAGAGCAACTGACTCTTAATCAGTAGGTTGTAGGTTCGATTCCTACCGCGCTCACCACTTTAACCCCCTGTTTCAGCGGTTTTCCTGGGTTCTTCGCGGTCACCGGCGGACAATAGAAACACAGCGAAAACACACCCGCGTCGGACACGGGCCGGACACAGCCGGACACGGAAGCCGGGCGCGGGCTGGGAGGCAGCCCAATGAACATCACCCAGCGTGCGGTCAAGGCCGCGAAGCCCCCTGCGACGGGCAACCACATCCACTACGACGACCAGTTCCGGGGCTTCGGCCTGCGGGGTCACAGCGGCGAACGTCAAGAGTTTTGCGCTGAACTACTCCGTCGCCGGGCGCGAGCGCAGGTTCACACTCGGGCGCTGGCCCGAATGGAGCGCGGATGCGGCGCGCGCCGAGGTGCTCCAATGGCGCGGCAAAATCGACAAGGGCCACGACCCACTGCGCGAGCGAGAGGCCGCGCGTGGTGACCGCTCGTGTCCGATCTCGCGACCGACTTTATGAACTGGGCGCTGACAGAGAAAAGAGAAAAGTCCAGATACGAAGATCAGCGGATGCTCGACCGCATCATTCTCCCGAAGCTGGGTCGCCACCGCGTGAGCGCGATCGAGCGCCGCGACGTTGAGTCACTAAAGGCGTCGTTGGCTGCGACTCACGGCCAGGCCAATCGCGTACTGTCGCTGCTCTCCAAGATGTTCTCGAAGGCGATGGACTGGCAAATGCGAATGAACAATCCGGCGAGCAAGATCAAGCACGATCACGAGGAGAAGCGCGACCTCTGGCTGAGCCTCGAGCAACTGCAGGCGTTGGCGACGGCGCTAGACGATTATCCGGACCAGAACGCCGCGGACGCAGTCAAAGGAGCCGAAGGGAGTTCCGGAGGTCGAGATTTTGCAAGCGACCGCGGCG